>WNGJ01003384.1_pt1 | contig 17675 bp, 15 predicted proteins | sample 5400611 | NCBI WGS metagenome assembly WNGJ01 (sample SAMN13153375, study PRJNA577476) | soil metagenome | isolation source: 40 cm soil or saprolite under Garry oak tree replicate 1 | place: USA:California | collected 2016-06-15 | reverse complement strand
TTGCCGGTGGTCGGGATTGTCTGTGACTGACTCACGGTTAATGGCGCTATGACCCGTCCGAGGTGCACAGTTCCCGTCAGCGTTATGCGTTGTGATTGTGGCACTATCGTCACCGTCGCAATAAACGGGTGAAACGCAACATAGAGCTGAAACGCGATGCTGGCAAGCGGCAGCAACAGTGCGAGACAACACGCGGCACTGATACGCAGTGCGTGCCTATGGTGCACAATGGTTGTCTCGATAACTCCCGCATCGTCCGGTTGGCCTGGTGCACCGTCGTCGTGCTCGCGGACTATATACACATAAATATCCTGTAGTGGTGCTGGCTCGTCACCTGCATGGATGCCCTGCTCCGGCTCCAGATCGTCTGTATTTTGTTCATCACTCTTTGCGAGGATACGATGCATGTCTTCCTCCAGGGTATTTCGCTTTTGCATACCATCTCCCTTTCTGGTAAGGAGGGGAAGCTATTTTTCCTGTTAGCCGTTCTCCTGTAGTAGAAAACTATAAGGTAGCTTCCCCGCTCCGGCTACAATTTTGAGACAAACTGCGTGCCGTTGTTAAACAACATAACCGTGAAGACATTGCCCGGATCGCCGATGTGCACCAGTAAATCCGGCTTGCCGTCTGCGTTCACGTCCCGCAGCTCGATCGTCACCGGCGTTAATTCTGATCCCTGGGTAAGTGTGGTGATCGCGAAGGAGCGGGATTTACTGATGTCCCCGGCCGGAATTTCCACCACGATGATTTTGTCGTGGAGGTTTTCGGCGATAAAGTGCGTCGGGCTTGTTGGCGAGTCATTGTTATGACCCACAATGGCGTCAAGCTGGAATGTACGCGGTGTGCCATACGTCACATCATCCTGGTGCATTTGCCACCAGGTACTCAGTATGCTCAACGCATACCAGCCCACAAGCATAATAAGCAGTGCCAGTCCGACGAAAAATAGCCAGTGCAGTTTTCTCCGGGTTTGTACCTCGCTGCCCTGCTCCTCCGCATAGACCGGTTGTCGCGGTTGTTGTCTTGTTGGAGCTGGTGCTGCTGGCGGTGGAAGTGATTGCCTGCGTTTGGGTACATCGACATACCGGATGTGGAAGCGTTGGTTTCCCTGCTCAATAACTTCTTCATCCGATATGTCATAGCCGACAGTGTAGCGCCTCGCGCTGGTCGGCAGGCGCGGCGGGTAAACCTCTTCAGAGATGTCGTCTTCGTCACCGTCCGGTTGTCCCTGTCGTTGGCTGCGGAGTTGCGGCTGTCTGGTGGTGATCCGCTGCCCGTGGCTTGTCCAGCTTCCCCGTTTGCCTAGACCGCTGCGCTGCTCAAACAAGCCGTATTCATTTAATCCGCTCACAACTCACCTGCTTTCCGGCTGCGGCGTGTGCCTGGTACAGAAAAATGGTTTTGCGCCTTCAGGCGGGTGTGGGCTGCAACCAGGGCAATACCCCTTGATGTGGCAAAGAGTACACTGTTTCTCGCCTTGCATCCCGATTACCTGCCAGGTGTGCCCAAAGTACAGACAATCATCCAGGGTAAAAGGAACGGATGGTGACGAATGACGCTCGGTTGTTCGTTGTGGCTTGCGTTGGAGGAGCTGCGTTTCTTCTCCCCACAGATTTTCTTGCATGTGTTAGCCTCGCTTTGATTGACGGCTAAGGCTATGAGTGTGTATACTGTGCATAGACCTTAAGCCTGTCCTGGCAGCAAAAACGGCAGTCCAATCCGTCTGCTGCCACTCTGTGACAACGGTAGTAAAAAGGTGGGCGCTTGTGATTAGTGGTACTGCTACTTTGGAACGGCATCAGTCTCACTACTTGTCGGAAAAGGTCTACGGGGAACGCTTGGGTTTTTGCTCAAGCGTTTCTTGGCATCACCACCTTTCAGGGGTGCTTGGATGGGGCTGCTAATCGATAAGGTTTACTCCCGCAAGGTCTTTAATGGTGATTTCCTGCCCTAATTCCCGGGAGATTGCGCGGGCAATCTTGCCTGCGGTTGCCTTATAGATGTTCTTTCCCGAAATCGCATCATTGAGCGTTCCGACGTCAATATCCGCTTCTCGGGCTAGTTTTGCCTTTGACCATCCAAGTTTCACGCGGTACTCCTCTATGGTCATAACTAACAACACCTCAATACGTATTATAGGCTCATGTTAGAGTGTGCCATAAAACCCTAGGGAAGTCAAGGAATTCCACTGGTAAATTTCCGAAAAATCGGGTATTATGTTCAAAAATGGTATGCACATTGCTAATCGGGCATTCCAGTATTTATTAGAATATTTGTTCTAAAATCTCTCTTACAAAAAACCCTACAATTTCCTCTATACTGGTTCTGTTGTTTTGTCCATGTGTTTCACATAACCTCGCGACGAAAGGAGCATGTGAGGTGGTTACACAACAAAAACGGGCTGCTATCTATGGCCGGAGTACGGCACCTGGACACGTACCAGGAGAAAGCGATGTTGCCGGAGCGGCGCAGATAGCAGAAGCAAAAGCGTACTGCCAGGAACACGGGTATCGTGTTTCTGAGCAACACATCTATCATGAAGTCTTTGCCGGTGCGGACTATAAAAACCGTCCTGCGTTTACAAGGCTTCGTGATGCTGCGAAGCACAAGGAATTTGATGTCGTTGTCGTGCTTGCGTACGACAGGATTGCGAGAAAAGAGCGGCTTATCGGCGCGGCTATTGCTGCACTGGAAAAGTGCGGTGTCTCGGTTGAGAGCGTACGGGAGGAGTTTCCTTTCTTGCCGGTTATGCAACTGGCAAAGTACATTCGCTCGGCAGTAAGAGACATCGCACGAAGCAGGCAACCTCCCGACTGGACAGGACAAGAACATTAACAACGGACGTGTCACAAAGACACAAGAGCAAAACAGGAGAGGAAAGGCAATGGAAAGCCAGTACGAAAAATACCGGGGTATGCGTGCGTTACTGCTGACCCGTGTATCGACTGCGCCGCAAGACGAAATGTATGGGCATAGCTGGCAGGAAAGCCAGGTCAGGAAGTTGTTAATCGAACCGCTTGGGCTACAACTGGATGAAGAAAGGCATATCATCAGGGATACCTATAGCGGCCTTGAATACCGGTACCGGAAGGCACTTGACGACATTTTGACAATGGCACAAGACCATGAGTTTGATCTGCTCGTCATGGAAGTATTAGACCGCGGACTCGGACGAAAAGCGCTTGAGCGTGAAATTTTCAGGATGCAGCTTCGGGAACTGGACATACACATTCTGACCACTGACCCGGAAGATCACGCTGACGACGACTCCTTTAGCGGGCAACTGATGCGCTTTATCCGGGGATACAAGTCACAACAAGAAGTTGCCGATACCGTGCGGCGGTCACGAGGCGGCAAGGTCGCAAAAGCAACGGGTGACCAGCGCTTGGGTATTGCGCCGCGTGTCATCGGCAATGGCCGGCGGCTCTACGGGTATACCTATATTCTCGATGGAAAGGGCAAACGGATCGGGCAAGCACTCAACCATGCGGTTATCTACACAGAACCGGACGGCACGCAGTGGACAGAGGTGACGGTGATTGTGTTCATTTTTGAGTCTGCCGCAAGCGGCGTCACCGCGCATCAAATAGCCCGCATCCTCAACGAACGAGGAGTCCCAACCCCCTATGTGACGATGAACATAAAAGACACCAGACAAAAGAAACGGGAGAATGAAATTCCCATCTGGTACCCCTCAAGCATCATCCAGACTTTGCACCAGTCAGATTACTGGGGGGAGCGCCGGGAGTTTAAAACCCGTTCTCTTGGGAGGATACCGGGAAAGAAGAGCTATCGCAAAAAAGACACCCCGCAAGAGGAACAGATTATCATTCCTGTTCCGGCAATTGTGAGCCGTGAGCTTGCAATGCGGGCGCTTGAAAACGTAGTAACGAGAAACAAACAAAATTCTCCCCGGCGAAACCGGAATGCGGAGGATACGCTCCTGCGCTCAGGCTATTGCATGTGCAGCCAGTGCCGCCGCATCATGACGGTTCGCAGGGACAAACGGCGAGGGAGTATTGCATCCTACTACTGCCCGAATTCCCGGGTGCGGTGCAAAGGCCGTTCAATTCTTGCAAGAGAGGTTGACGACGCAGCCTGGGAAGAAGCGCTCCACATTATCCGTGACCCAACTGAGGTGGATCAAAAAGTAGAAGCGTTGCTTAAGGAACTGGACAAAGAAAAACACAAACGGCAACAAAAAAACGAGCTTGCCACTATCCGCAAAAAACAAACAGTTCTGCGCAATGAATTAAACACGCTGATCCAGGAGGGGAAGCTTGATAAAGGAACGCGGGAATACCTGACAGGACAGCTTAAACTGCTTGCACAGCAGGAAGAGGACTGTCTGGCAACACAGAAAAATGAAGAAGAAGTGCAAGCAACCTATGACAAGGCGCAGAGGAAACTGCTTGCCTTTCACAAGCGTTGTGAAGAATGGAGGGAAAAAATAGACGACCCGCAGTTTACACCGACCTACCAGTTCATGCGCGATGCCATTGAATTTTTCGGCATTTGTGCAATGGTGCAGCAAGTCGGCTCCAAACCGCCGTTTACCATCATCATAGACCCCCCTTCCATTGTGTCCATCATCTCACGACCTCCTGGACATTGGCGTTGACGCGCGCCAGGGAACGCTGCGCGCGCCGTGTGGTCTGGCGAGCAATGCGCCGGAAAACCAGAGCCACCAGGATAATCGCCGGCACAATCGTCAGGGCCAGCAGAGCCAGGTAGACATTTCTAAAAAAGAGCACGCCTACCAGCAGGAAGAAGAGCAGAAACTGGCTGAGCAGGTTCATACTCAGAGTCACGATCGTAGCAAAATCCTCGGTGTCCGAGGTCACGCGGCTCACGATCTTGCCGGATGGAAACTCATCGTAGAAAGACATATCACGCGCTACGATGGCGGCGAAAGCATCCTTGCGCAGGCCCAGCACCACGTCACCCACCGAGCGCGCCGTGAAACGCTGGCGAAAGAAGTTGAACGTCCAGGAGAGAATCCCCGCTGCCAGAATCGCTGCGATCAGGACAGTCACCGTCTGCAGCGTCTTTGCGGCAATCAGTAGATCAAGGCCGCGCGAGACCAGCAGCGGGAAGGCGGTGTCAACCAGCGAGTTGAGCACAACCAGGAGCGCGACAAAGGCCATCAAGCCCTGCCTGGGGCGGAAATAGCCAATAATACGCGCGAGGAGGGCGCGATCGGTATATTTGCGGTCGTATGCTTCGGCTTCCAGGCCGTCCATTAAGAAACCCATCGAATCTCCAGTTTGCCAGCTATATGCAAGAATCTGTTCTCTTTTTGATGAAAGTGAGTGGGGACACCACATTCTGCGCCCCCTGCCTCCGCACTCATAGTGAGCGTTGGCAAAGATACTCCCCGTCAGGATGCTGTTGCCCTCTGCACGCCTGCTTTGGAATTCTCCTGCTGCGCCGGTCCGTAATGAGCGAAGATGCGGCGATAGGTCTCGCAGCGACCCAGCAGCTCGTCATGCGTGCCCTGATCGATGAGTTCGCCCTGGCGCAGGACCAGAACCTTGTCGGCCCAGCGGATCTGCGAGAGGCGATGGGTGATCAGCAAAGTAGTACGGCCCTCCAGCACCCGATGGATAGCGCGCTGAATCTCGTCCTCGGTTGCGCTGTCGATGGCGCTAGTAGAGTCGTCCAGGATCAGGATGCGCGGATCGGTCAACAGGGCGCGCGCGATGGCGATGCGCTGGCGCTGGCCTCCGGAGAGCGTTACCCCACGTTCGCCAATCTCGGTCTCGTATCCCTCTTTGAAGCCCATGATAAATTGATGAGCCTGTGCATCGTGTGCAGCCCGCTCGATGGCCCCGCGATCGGCCTTCGGGCCAAGTCCGTAGGCAATATTCTCGGAGATCGAGCGCGAGAAGAGAAAGATGTCCTGCTCGATTGTCGAGATCTGCGAGCGCAGGGCATCCAGGTTCCAATCGCGCACGTCGACGCCATCGACCAGGATGCGCCCGGCCTCCACGTCGTAGATGCGATTGATCAATTTGGTAAGTGTGCTCTTACCCGACCCCGTCTGGCCGACAATGGCGATCGTCTGACCCGGCTCGGCACGGAATGAGATATCCTTCAAGATGGGTGTGCCCTCATAGCGAAAGGAAACATGTTCAAAAACGATCTCACCGCGCATCCCGTCCTCGCTGCCTCGATAGCCCTCCTCGTTTTCGTCCAATTCCGTCTCTTGCTTGAGGATGCCCAGAATACGTCCCGCGCCCGCTATGCCAAGCTGGACCAGGCTAAAGGACCAGTTGGAATTGAAAGCCGGGTAGCGCAGTACAACCATCAGGCCCATAAAGGCAACCAGGCTACCCACGGAGATCTGATTATGCACCACCAGGAAGAGGCCGTGAAGAAAGGCGAAAACCAGGGCAATCGAGAGCAGCAGCGGCGGCAGATACCAGGACTGGACATAGCCGTTTCTGACAAATAAGTCGCGATAGAGAGCGGCGCGCTTCTCAAACTTGTGCATCTCCTCCTTTTCTTGGGCCGCAGCTTTCACCACCTGGATGCCGCTAATCGTTTCATTCAGGCCCGCGTTTAGCTCGCCAAACTTCTCGCGCATGCTGTCCGAGACAGGGGCGAGTTGGCGTGAGTAGAAACGGACCGCGATCAAGAAGGAGGCAGTGAAAAGCAATGGTATCAGCAGAAGCTGGAGATTGATGGAGCCGATAAAAATAAGCGTCATAATCAGGCTGACATTGGAGTCGAAGATGATATCAAAGCCAGGCGTGACCATATTGCTCAACTGGGTCATATCGTTCGCGGCCCGCGCCATGATGTCGCCCACACGCTGGCGATTGTGAAAGGTCTGGCTTTTGCCCAGCAGGCTAAGATACAGCTCCTCGCGAGCATCGCGAACTACGCGTTTGCCAATCAGTTCAGGAAAGATGCGCGCGCCAACATCGGAGCATCCACCAAGCGCGATCGCGCCCAGCATAAGCATGGCCAGGCGAGCAAGCTGGTCCAGGGAACCGCTTAGAACCGCGTTAAAGGCCGCGCCAGTCAGGAGCGAGACGCTCGCGTAGACCGCATTGGCGATGATCGAGGCCAGCATATAGCACAGAACCAGGTGTTTGTAGCGCCACAAATGCGCAATGATCCAGCGTACAGGGCTGGTCAAGTTATAGTGGTATTCGTTCTCGATGGTAAATTCGCGTTTAGACAAGCAATTCCCCCAGTAATTCACGAGCGAGATGAAAGAAATGTACCAATCAAAAGCAGTTGTGGAACTTCTATTCTATCACATCACAGGACGGTAGTGCTTGATTGTTACTCCTTTCGCAGAGGGAAGTTTGACAAAACAGAGGGTTCAGATTGGCTAAGTGTGCCGCGCCGCGCGGCCTGCACCAGCGTCCAGATCTTCTCTGGTTTGAGCGGCATATCGAGTGTTTTGATGCCGAGAGGAAAGAGTGCGTCCAACGCGGCATTGACAATAGCTGGCGGGGCGCCTATACAGCCCGACTCACCGGCTCCTTTCGCCCCCAGCGGATTGTAGGGTGATGGGGACTGGATAAAATCGGTGACAAAATTGGGCAGCATGCTGGCATTTGGCAGGGCATAGTCCAGCAGGGTGCCGCTCAGGAGCTGGCCTCCCTCATCATAGAGCACTTCTTCATAAAGAGCCTGCCCGATACCTTGAGCAAGCGCGCCATGGATCTGGGCATCGACCAGATGGTGATTGAGAATGCGCCCACAGTCATCCACCGCCACATATTTGAGTATCTGTATCTCACCGGTCTCAGCATCTATCTCGACCACGGCGAGATGGGTGCCCGAAGAGTATGTAGAGCCGGGCGAGCTAAAATCGCGCCAGGCGGCCAGCCCCTCGATTGGCGTCCCATTGGCCGGGTTTGGAGGTTCCCGTTCGATCAAGTCTGGCTGTTCCTCGACCATGCGGGCGAGTTCACCCAGGGAAACCGCGCGCGCGGGAACCCCGCGCACGCTGATCTGACCTCCCTCCATCAAGAGATCGGCAGGTGCGGCTTCTAAGACGTGGGCGGCGAGTTGTAGCGCTTTCGCCTTGACCGCCTCGGCGGCCAGCAGCACGACTGACCCGGCTACCTGAATGGTACGACTGCCATAGGTGCCGATACTATAGGCCGGAAGGCTGCTGTCGTTCATGCGTACTTCTACTTGCGTCGCGGGGAGATTCAAGCTCATAGCCGCGATCTGGGCAAGCGCTGTGAAGTGACCCTGACCATTGTGGGAGACGCCACTCTGGACCAGGATGCTGCCATCCGTCCGAATGCGAACGGTCGCTGCTTCGCGCGGTGCACTGCTCGAAGGAGGGGTGGCAGTATCGCCAGACAATTCGATAAACGAGGCCAGGCCGATCCCCAGGAACCTGGAATTCCTCTCATTGCGATACTCGCGCTGTTTGGCACGCCAATCTGCGTAATCAGCCAGGGCCAGCGCTCGCTCAAGCGCGGCCTGGTAATTGCCGCTATCATATACGACGCCGGTCACCGCTTTATGAGGAAAGGCTTGCGCTGGGATAAAGTTGCGGCGACGGACCTGCGCGGGATCAAGAGCCAGCTCGTGGGCAACGCGGTCCATTGTGCGTTCCAGGATATACGCGGCTTCTGGCCGTCCCGCGCCTCGATAGGGGGCAGTGGTGACTTTGTTCGTGAAAACCCCCACCACCTGGCTCTCCACCGCCTGCACCTGGTATGGCCCAGACAGCATCGACGGCATGCGGGTGGGAACCATGGCCGTGGCGAACGTCAGAAAGGCGCCCAGGTCGGCGATCGAGCGAACGCGCAAGCCAAGCAGCTTGCCGTCGTTTTGCACGGCAGCCTCGATGTAGTTAATCTGCCCACGTCCCTGCGATTGGGCCTGCAAATTTTCGTTGCGCTGCTCGATCCACTTGACCGGTCGTTCATATTTTACTGCCAGCAAGGCAGCGATAATCTCTTCGCCTAAGAGAGCGTTTTTCGCGCCAAAGGCTCCGCCCACATCAGCGTTGTAGACCCTGATGCACCTGTGGTCAATACCCAGGAACGCAGCCAGGGTGTCTCTTGCCCGGTAGATTGCTTGAGACGATACCCAGGCAGAGAGTTCGCCGCGAAGCGGATCGAAGTCGAAGAAGCAAGCGCGTGGCTCAAGGGAACTGGGCGCGAGTCGCTGGTTCACGAGGCGCAGGCGGACGATGCGATCGGCCTGCTCGAATACCGCTCCGCTATCACCGCCACCCGATTCCTGGATGAAAGCAACGTTTGAACCATATTCCTCATAGAGGAGAGGCGCGCCAGGCTCAAGAGCCATTTCCGGGTCAGTGACCGCAGGCAGCGCCTCATAGTCTACCTCGACCAGATCACGGGCATCCTCGGCCACCGAGAGGCTCTCGGCTAAAAGAACCGCGACCGGGTCACCAACATAGCGCGCGCGCCCAACAGCCAGGGGGCGACGTTCCGGCTTTTTGAGTCCGGGCACGGGGATGGTAGAAAGGGTGGGCATGCCGTTGACCAGTTCCGCGCCTGCGTGTGCGGCGATAACGCCTGGTTGTGCCCGCGCCGCATCAAGCTGGATGCTGGTAATAGTCGCGTGGGCATACGGGCTGCGCACGACCATCATATGGAGCGCCGGGGGGCGCCCTGGTGCTGGCCTGAGGTCATCCACATAGTGAGAGCGACCAGTGAGAGATCCATAGTCTTCACGACGGCGTTCTACGGCTGTTTGAATATGCTCTGCCATAACTACCTCCTCTATCTGAGAACGAATTGGCTGAGCAATTCTGCGCCAGCCGCACGGCGGTCCGTGAAGCCATGAAGGCGCTGGCTCAGCGGGGGCTGAATGATACGCGCCTCAGTCGGGGAGCTATTGTGATTAATGCCACCTCGCAGGCCATGCGTGCTCACCTGCGGCAAGTTCGTCAGGATGCTGGATACTAATCTAGCACGATGCTCCGCAAGACGAGCAAGTTGACAAGACCTCTTACGCTTCTGGCAACGTGAACTTGCGACCCTGCAAGCGCTTGACGAAGGCGGGACGGCGCAGGTGAGCCCGGACCCAGGTGCGGAAACGCTCTTGAAACTCCCGGGTCTCTTTGAATTGCTCGGCAGCTTCACGCAGCTCAATCAATACTCGAACGGCTTCGTCATAGCCTGGGCCCGTACCGCGCGTCACTGCCAGATCGACTTGATGCCAGTAATCGTCCTGGTGATCGTGGATATCTTGCAGGTGACGCTGACGGGCCAGTTGCTCCTGCTCGCGCTTCTCGCGTTCCAGTTGGGCTTCAATCGCCTTGCTTTCGGCGAGTAGCGTGGCGTAGGTGATACGCTCACCCGTTGGCGGCGTCACTCTGGTCTTGTCCTGGCCCAGTTCGCGCAACTCCCTGACGAGTAGGCGGCTCAGACCTGGCTCATTGTGTGCTAACCGCACCAGATAATCGTTTTGGCGATCTGGAGGCAGTAACTTGACCCACGCGGTAACATCATCGCCAGTCGATGACACGGCCGCGTTGCTATGTCGAGCTGCCGCGACGAGCAGTTCTTGCGGCACTCGCAACAATTCTGCCAGCGCCTGTTGTGCCGCCGTCAGCGTGCCAAAACCGGGCGGAACAGGTGGCACACTGATTTCCCAATCCTCTTCTTCGTCCTCGTCCTCATCCTCATCTTCTTCATAGCCCTCCATCATGAGCTGGCCGGCCAACCAGACGATATACAGCGCCCGCAGATCGCCTTCCATCAATTCATCGCGCATTGCGATGAGCGATCCTAGTTCATAGTCAATCCATTCGTCGGGCGCTTCCATCTCGCCAAAGTGGATATCGAGGATATCATAATCCCGGTGCCGGGTGAATGTGACGAAATCTTCGAAATCGTAGCCATCGATGAGATCGACTGGCAAGATGCCATGCGGAAAACGGAATGCCAGTTCGGGCGCGCCCCAGTTGGCCCAATAGAGGAAGCCATCGAAGTACTTGTGGAGCACGTCGATAGGATCGTGCTTGAAGTCACCCCAGTGATATTCGATGAGGGCGTGGGTGGAAGATGCCTCGATGTGACTGGAAAGGGCATCGACCGCATCGAGTTGTTCCCGTGTCAGAGGTCGATCAATGGTCATGAATTCGTAACGCTGGTATTCGCTCATTACTGCTGTCCTCCATGAGGGAGCACTTACTCCTTCACCGGCTTGCGAGCGCGAATGAAGGTACTGACAAATCTTCCATCTACATCATTGCGTTCGCTTTCTGAAAGCGAGGCGAGGGAAGCTTGTGCTCCACTCTCTGTAATATCATTGAGAGAATAGCGCCGTGTCACCTCAACATCGACATCAGTGAAGCCTGCATCATGGAGCAGATGTCGATAGGTCTCTTCTTCCAATGCGCCGGCAATGCAGCCAGCCCACGCCTCGAGATCAGTACGAATTGCAGCTGGGAGGTGTCCTTGAAAGACAATATCCGCAACAGCAAAACGCCCACCAGGGACAAGCACACGGTAGGCCTCTCGAAGTACCTGCCGTTTGTCGGCAGAGAGGTTAATCACGCAGTTGGAGATCACGACATCAACGGCATGCGCTGGCAGAGGAATATCTTCTATAACGCCTTTCAGGAAGCGCACGTTCTCTACACCTGCCTCAACACGGTTATGCTCTGCTAACTTAAGCATCGCATCGGTCATATCCAGGCCATAAGCAAACCCCGTTGGCCCAACACGCCGTGCAGAGAGGAGCACATCAATGCCCCCTCCGCTTCCCAGATCAAGCACTCTTTCACCTGGTTTGAGTTCTGCCAATGCCGTCGGATTGCCACATCCAAGGGACGCAAGTGCTGCCGCTACAGGCAACTCACCAAGTTCTGCACTGCTGTAGAGATCACCGGTCACGGCATCACTATTGCCAGTACCGCAACTACTACTGCTTGTACCACAGCAGCTTGTACCTGTGCCACAGCACCCAGCAGTCGCAGGCTCACCTTCATTCAACACCTGCAACGCGGTGCGTGCATATCGCTCACGCACTTCTTCACGGAGCTTTTCATCATTATGTGGAACTGTACTCATGTCATGTGTCCTTTCTATCTATTCTTCACATACTTCGCATTGTGCAATGCGTATTTGCTGTCTTTTAGACGGACTTTTTCCCAAAAGGACGCAATACCACTCGTGTTATCCACGGCCAGAACCGCACTGCTGGTTCGTACAGCAGGCACATCTAGGCTGATAATCAATGATTTTTCCTAATCGATCAAACTCAAAATGGCAGCAGTCCAACAACATCGCCTTCAGTTTTTCTCGTGCTCTCTGCACTCGTGATTTTGCCCCAGATAGGGAAAGTCCCAGCCGTTCTGCCAGTTCCCGTTGGGTAAGTCCTTCATATTCAGTCAAGAGAAGAGCTTGACGATATTCATCAGGCAAACTATTAACCATTGTTCTGACACCGGGCAGCAAGTCCTTCACGACATCATCATCCACAACAGGCTCCTCCGGCAAAAGGAGCGCTTCTGAGAGTGCAACTGTCGCTTTATGTTGCCGATAGTAATCTGCAATCACATTGCGAGCAATCTGATACATCCAACTTTGGAGTTTCTCTTCATCGCGGAGAGTATCAATACGGGCGTGGATTTTCAGAAAGACCTCTTGCAGAATATCTTCTGCATTGTATTCGTCTGGGATGCGTTTGAGTATGAACTGTTTGATTCTTGGGTGAAATTCTTCCCATATTTTTTCTGTCGTCATAACCATAGGCACTTCTCCTTGGCGCTCTTACCTGCCCTATCTCAATTGTACACCCTCGGTACAGAAGGCTGCTGCGCTGCACTGCTGGAACGCGCATCGTATGTATGATCTTTTTATACATAGAGACGGGAATATAGCCAAAAAGACGCAGAAAGCTTCACTATGGAGTACGGATGAGCCCAACCTTTGTTATTTTCTCACCACTCATGGTATATTTATATCAAATCAGATTGATGTAATCAGAAAGGCAAAACCGTATGAAACAGCGCGTCCTTTTTCTCTGCACGCACAATTCAGCGCGTTCACAAATGGCTGAGGGGTTGTTACAGCAACTTGCAGGAGATCGCTTCGAGGTGTTTAGCGCCGGTACTGAGGCGACGCATGTGCGTCCTCTTGCTATTAAGGCAATGGCTGAACTTGGCATTGATATTTCACAGCAACAATCCAAAACACTCGACCGCTACCTTAACGAGCCATTTGACGAAGTGATTACTGTGTGTGACCAAGCAGCAGAAGCCTGCCCCATCTTTCCAGGCGCCGTTCATCGCCGGCACTGGTCACTTGCAGACCCATCAAAGGCTTCTGGCAATGAGAACGAGCAACTAGCCGTGTATCGTCGTGTGCGTGACGAGCTCCGGTCGAGGATTGAGGAAGAGTTGCTGGCAGAAAAGGAATAGAAAATATTTTGAGAGGGAGTGAACAAAGAAAAAAAGGATGCGCGCTTTCTTTCCTATTATCGTTCTCTTTCGGTGCCGGCACATGATATGATAGGCATGAAGAGCATGTAAAATAGTCTTTCCAGGGGAGTCTATATGCGTTTACCACCCGAGGAAACCGAACGATTCTATCGCATTTGGTTTGCATTATTGCACTTTATCAATACGCAGTTGCAACTCGTCCCTGCCTTTCCTGCTACCCCCGGAGTGGAGGAGGTTTCCACAGAAGTAACAATGCAGCTGCGCGATGCTCTCTGGGCCAATGATGCCCTGCGCGAACAGTTCATTACTGACAATCCGGCTCAGTTGTCTGCTGAGGACCTTGCGCTGGTCGCCAGTTGGCAGTACCGCGTCGCAGGAGCATTCTTCATCTATCGCTCCTTGCAAAAATATACTATCTTTCTGTCCTCTACTACTCCAGCTCATGCCTATGGTGTCCTGGGGTTAGTGAGCACGATCGAAGAAACGGTTCCCCTCCCTCTTCCGGTGTATACTCAAGCCGTCTTACTCCCTTTCGAGCATTCCATCATTTATGATAGCCTCCTCACCTCTTACAATGTGGTGTTTGGTTCAGGATACCGCCAGGATCTGCAAGAGACGTACCGCAATATCCAGGAGCGCGAAGGGATCATCACCAGTTTATTGCCTGAAGATCAGGCGGCACACGCAGCAAATCAACGCAACGACATCAGAGCCCGCAATCGCAAGGTGTTCACGGCCTTTCGTCGCGAGTTAAGCAAAGGGGGTCTGAGCCCGCACATGGTCGAAGTACATACCGCAACGATAGAGGACTTCGCGCATACTACTCTTTTGGACTCTGATCCCCAACGTGGAGTGCTCGATCTAACATTTGACGATATCCAGTCCTACTTGGACGAAAAGCTAGGCAAGCAACCTCTGACGAGCTTCAAACGATTCATGCGATTTCTCGTCGGCACGGGACGAATCGACTATGAGCAGGGAGAGTACATGTATGACCTGCTCAAACACAGATGACTGGCTTAGTTTATGACTCCAGATAGGCGTACCGTTGCTCGTTCGTAGGGCAGTTATACCTCACTGCTGTCATCTTCATAAGTGATCGCATCAACCAATTCTTCGGGGAGGGGTTTACGCGGAGTTTCCCCCTCTTCTGCTGGTATATCAATCCCCCAGGTCTTTTCATGCAGTCCGACGATAGTCCTGATTTGCTCCTGTACCGGCTCAGGTAACAGTTCCGAGACAACCGCGAGCACCGCAATTGTTGCTGCATCTACCTCAATGCGTTTCATTAGAACCTCGGTAGGGGAATCGATGACCTGCTCCATACGGTCTATCACGCCCTCCAAATGTTTATGTATGAGTTCCTGTTTTTGCTTCTCACTCTCAATGGTGCTCTGTTCTACATCGTAGGTGTGTGTTTCGGATGTTACTTTTACCTCAGCTTCAGCTCTGAGCCAATCGGGTGGCTTCTGGTGATGGTATTTGTCGTGAAACCGGTCTACCTTTCGCGTTTGCTCCTCGCGCTCCTGGTTGTCGTTCACTTCGGTGCTCACTTTCTTGCTCTGCTTTGATTGATATGCGCAACGAATTAGACGCAGCATGCAGGCACTAATATGTAACCTTCACACATTGCTATCATTATAGAACATAGTTTAAGATGAGGGGCAATAGTTAGATCATGCTACTATATCGCGCGAGTGCGTGAGGAGGTTATATGATGAGTGAGCACTTAGTGCTGGGCGGGGAGCGTGTTCCCGCCGCAGAGGGCAAGACATTTGCCGTGATCGAGCCGGGGACGGGCAAGCCTTTTGCCGAGGTAGCCGAGGCAGGGCCGGAAGATGCTGAGCGGGCTGTGCAGATCGCCTACCGGGCCTTTGAGGAGGGAAGGTGGCCGCGCCTCAGTGCGACAGAGCGCGGGCGCGTACTGCTGCAAGCCGCTACACTGGTGCGGCAGCGATTAGAGGATATTGCTGTCATTGAAGCCCGCAATGCAGGTAAGCCTATTCGAGACGCCCGGGGTGAGATTGCGCTCGTCGCCGCAGTGCTTGAGTATTGGGGAGGAGCGGCAAACAAGATCTCCGGTGAGACCATCCCGGTGCAGGATGCTGGGCTCGAAGTTACACTGCGGGAACCTGTTGGGGTATGCGCCCTGATCACACCATGGAACTTCCCGCTCGTGATCGCATCCTGGAAGATTGCGCCCGCCCTGGCATGTGGTAATACCGTTGTAGTAAAGCCAGCCCAGCTCACACCGCTATCAGTGCTCATGCTGGCCGATATTCTAAGGGAGGCAGGACTGCCGGCAGGCACAATCTCAGTGCTCCCCGGACCCGGGTCCGCGGTCGGTAATGCACTGGTCACTAACCCGTTGGTGTCGAAGGTTTCGTTTACCGGCTCGACCGAGGTCGGTTCTCAAATCATGCGTCTTTGTGCCGATACTATTACACGTGTATCACTCGAGCTTGGAGGCAAAGCGGCGAACGTGGTGTTCGCGGATGTGGACATGGAGAGGTGCATAGAATCCTCGGTTTTCTCTGTCTTCGGCAATAGCGGGCAGGACTGCTGCGCGCGATCGCGCATCCTGGTGCAACGTTCAATCTACGAAGAGTTTGTTGAGAGGTTCGCCAGGCGCACGGCTGCGCTCCAGGTCGGCCAGCCGCTTGATGAAAAGACGGAGGTCGGCCCGCTCATCTCCGCCGGTCAGCGCCAGCGTTCGCTCGACTATGTCGCGAGGAAGAGATTTTCGGGCCGGTTGTAGGCATCATTCCATTCGATACCGAGGAGGAGGCAATCCGGCTGGCCAACGACACAGTGTATGGCCTGTCGGGATCGGTATGGACGCGCGACCTTGGCCGGGCTATCCGCGTAGCAAAAGGCATGCGTGCAGGTGTACTTTCGGTCAATTCCAGTCACAGCGTGCATACAGAGGCCCCATTTGGAGGCTACAAGCGCAGTGGCATCGGTCGCGAGATGGGCATGCACGCGGTCCAGCTCTATACTGAAGTGAAGAGTGTGTTCTTTTCACAGGAGTAGATATGGAATATTATGAGAAAGGCGTTTGTTCATAATCGAAACAGGAGGTCCTTGTTATTTTTTGCCAAATTTGACCGCATAATGACGTAGTATGTATAGAGAATATAGTTGCAGAAGTGCAGGTTGGCATTTGCAAGGAGTAATCCCTTATAATTCACTTGTATGTCTTCGACATCAAAGTGACATACCGGACAAAGGTGATATTTGCTTATTTAAGGAGTAGCAGCGGCATGGCAAAAATTGCGTTCCAGGCAATCACCAAGCAGTTTCCCGGCACCAGTAAACCAGCCGTCGATGCTGTTAGCTTTGAAGTGCCGGAAGGCACCACCTGCATGCTGGTAGGTACCTCCGGCTCGGGCAAAACGACCCTGCTGCGCATGGTCAACCGCCTGATCGAACCAACCTCCGGCGAGATTATCATAGATGGCACGAACGTGCTCGCGGAAGACCCGATCCAGTTGCGCCGCCGCATCGGCTATGTCATTCAACAGGTCGGGCTTTTCCCACACCTGAACATTGCCGAGAACGTGCGCGTGACCGCCGAGATAGCAGGTGGTTGGACGAAGCAGCGTCTCAACGAGCGGGTTGACGAGCTCTTAGACCTGGTTGGCCTGCCGCCCACGGAGTATCGCAAGCGCTTCCCGCGCCAGCTCTCGGGTGGACAGCAGCAGCGTGTGGGACTGGCCCGCGCAATGGCAACCGACCCGGCGATCCTGCTGATGGATGAACCCTTTGGCGCTCTCGATGCCATCACGCGCGCCCGTATGCAAGATGAGCTGCTGCGTATCCAGCACGATGTACGCAAAACCATTCTCTTTGTCTCACATGACATCGAAGAAGCTTTTAAGCTCGGCAACGAGCTTGCCGTAATGCACGAAGGCAAGCTGCTGCAGACTGGCACGCCGGTTGATCTACTCTTGAACCCGGTTGACGACTACGTGCGCAAGCTGGTGGGCGCGGATAATATCCTGCGCCAGCTTGAGTATCTACCTGTTTCCGATGCCCTGGATAATGAACCCGAGGCGGTGTCTTCGGCACATTGGGGAGATGTTCCAACAATTCCTTCTGATGCTACATTGCTTAATGCCCTGTTGAAGCTACTGCAAACCAATGCCCCCACCCTCGCCGTCGAAGACAAAGATACCCAGGAACTCCTCGGATACATTACCCTCGAAAGCATCACACGCGAAATCACCCGGGCACAAGGTAACAAAACTACGGCGGAAGAGACAAGAATATA
>WNGJ01003177.1_pt1 | contig 17677 bp, 17 predicted proteins | sample 5400611 | NCBI WGS metagenome assembly WNGJ01 (sample SAMN13153375, study PRJNA577476) | soil metagenome | isolation source: 40 cm soil or saprolite under Garry oak tree replicate 1 | place: USA:California | collected 2016-06-15 | reverse complement strand
CCAGGACACCGCTGCCGGAGTCCGTGGCGCCGGTGACTGTGAGAGTGCCGTCCCGCCAGGTGGCCCTGTCGACCAGGTGCCACGGCAGCCGCTCGGGGCCGCTCGGCCCGGGCAGCCACAGCCCGAGCGGCGTGGCGACCACCGCGGCTCCGTCCACTGTGGGCGCCCAGGAGACCACCCGCTCGTCGTGGTCGAGTCCACGCAGTGCTTCGGCTGGGGGTCGCTCCCGTGTGAACAGTCGCATCAGGGCCCCATCGCCTGCTCGCGCAGGCCCCGGCCGTACTGCTCCAGCGCCACCAGCTCGCCGAACAGCCGGGTGTGCTCGTCGGGCTGCTCGAGCGGGTTGACCCGCTGCAGCCGCGACCGCAGCGCCTTGATCCGCCTGGCTACCGCCAGCTCCCGCAGCCGCGCCACCTGCGCTGCCACGTAGCGCTCGTCCGGCTGACCCGCGGTGCGCGGCCGCTCCACCGCCAGTTCGGTCACCGTGGACCTGGTCAGCAGGTCCGGGCAGTACTCGCAGATGCGCTCCACCCACTCGGGACCCGAGCGCGCCGCCGACGCCCCACCCGCGCTGGCCACCGCCCGCCGGATCGTCGCATAGCCGGGCTCGGTGAAGGCGGTGTCCTCGATCGCGTCGAAGAGCGGGCCCGCGAGCTGCGGCACCTGCAACGCGAGCTTGAGCACCTCACGCTCGACGGCGAGCGCGGGGTCGTCGGGACGCGGGCGGGCGGCGGCGCGAGCGTTGCGGGGCGATCCGGCGTCGCCGGACACCTCGGCCACCCTGGCCAGCACCGGCTCGACCTCCATGCCCAGCTGCCCGGCAAGCCGCCGCGCCCTTGTCCAGCGCGCGGACCCGGCCCTCCGCGGTGTCCAGGTCGAACTCCCGCAGCAGCGCGCGCAGCGCGAACGCGACCGCCGGCTGGCGGCGGGCGACCAGATCCCGGACCGCGGCGTCGCCCTTGGACAGTCGCAGGTCGCACGGGTCGAGCCCGGACTCCTCGACCGCGACGAAGGTGTCCATGAGGAAGCGCTGGTCCTCCTCGAACGCGCGCAGGGCTGCCCGCTGGCCGGCCTCGTCGCCGTCGAACACGAAGATCAGCTCGCCGCCGAACTCGTAGTCCAGCATGAGCCGCCGCAGCATCCCGATGTGCTCGGTGCCGAAGGCGGTTCCGCAGGTCGCCATCGCGGTCGGTACGCCGGCGAGGTGGCAGGCCATCACGTCCGTGTAGCCCTCGACGACCACCGCCTGCCGTCGCCGGGCGATCTCCCTGCGGGCCAGGTCGGCGCCGTAGAGCACGTGGCCCTTGTGGTAGAGCGGGGTCTCCGGCGTGTTGAGGTACTTCGCCTCGATCGGGTCGTCGTCGTACAGCCGCCGGGCGCCGAAACCCACCACGTCGCCGGACATGTCCCGGATCGGCCAGAGCAGCCGGCGGTGGAACCGGTCGATGGTCGAGCCGCGGCTGGACTGCCGGGCGAGGCCGGCGGTGACCAGCTCGGTCGGCGAGAAGCCGCGGTCGAGCAGGTGCGCGGTGAGGCTGTCCCATGTGGACGGTGCGTAGCCGCAGCCGAAGGTCGCCGCGGCGGCCGCGTCGAACCCTCGCTCGGTGAGGAAGTCCCGCGCGGGTCTGGCCTCGGGTGTCGCGAGCTGGGCGGCGTAGAACTCGGCGGCCAGCCGGTTGGCCTCGGCCAGCCGGCTGCGCTGGCCTTGAGGCCGCGCCGGCGCGGCACCACCCTGCTCGTACCGCAACTGCACCCCGGCGCGGTCCGCCAGCCGCTGCACCGCCTCGGCGAACGACAACCCGTCGGTGCGCTGCACGAAGGCGATGACGTCGCCGCCGAGCCCGCAGCCGAAGCAGTACCAGAGCCGGCGTGCCGGGGTCACGTTGAACGACGGCGACTTCTCGTCGTGGAACGGGCACAGGCCCTTGAGGTTGCCGCCGCCGGCCGAGCGGAGCGCTACCCGCTCCCCCACCACGTCCTCGATGGGCGATCGCTCGCGGACCAGCGCGATGTCCTCGTCGCGGATCCGCCCTGCCACCGGGCGATCCTACGTCGGGTGGTTCCCCGACGAGATGTCCGCTACCCCTGCTCAGCTACGCCGGATTCGGACTAGAATTCTGACCATGAAGACCGGATCGGCAAAGCGACAGCTGTCGGACCGGCTTCCGTACGCGGTCGCGGCCGCCTGCCTCGAGTTCCTCAAAGGCCCTTTGTCGACCAGTCCTCGCCGCGTCGGGGCGCCACTACGCAAGCCGTTCGAGGGCCAGTGGCGGGCGAGGCGCGGCACCTACCGAATCAGATACCGCATCGACGACAACAGCAGGACTGTGTACGTCCTCGACATCGAGGGTCGTCAGACGTCCAGCCCTGCCATCCGGCCTACCCTGGCCGGGTGACCGAGCCGGAGCCGACGACCACTGAGACGTACCGCCCCTTTCCGCCCTTCGCGGACTGGGCGTCCGCGCCGGTCGACTCCGACACCTTCGACCGCTTCGCGGCCATCATCGACGACCTGCGCTCGCAGCCGGATGCTGGCCCCCTCACGAGGGCAGTCGAGACGGCAACCCGGGCAGCCGCGATCGACACGGGCGCCATCGAAGGTCTGTACGAGGTCGACCGGGGCTTCACCATGACGGTCGCCGTCGCCACCTCAGCGTGGGAAGCCGTGATCGCGGCCCGGGAGCCAATCGTGCGCCGGTCGTTCGAGGATGCGCTCCGTGCGTACGACTTCGTTCTCGACCTGGCAACCACCCGTACGGACGTCAGCGAGAAGGCGATCCGCGAGATCCATCAGCTGATCTGCGACAGCCAGGAGACCTACCGGGTCGTGACGTCCCTTGGTTGGCAGGAGCGACCCTTGCCGAAGGGCGAGTATAAGGAGCTCCCCAACAATCCAACCAGCCGAGTCACCGGACGCACTCACCCGTACGCTCCGCCGATCGATGTTCCAGCCGAGATGCACCGGCTCGTCGAAGAATTGCGGACAGAGGCCTTCGCTGCGGCGCACCCGGTCCGGCAGGCCGCCTACGCGCACTATGCGCTGGTCGCGATACATCCGTTCGCCGACGGCAACGGCCGAGTCGCCCGCGCCCTCGCATCGGTCTACTTGTATCGGCGACCTGGGGTTCCGCTCGTGATCTTCGCGGACCAGAAGGATGAGTACCTGGACGCGCTGCAGGAGACCGACTCGGGTCGGCCGGACCGGTTCGTGCGGTTCGTGCAGGAGCGCGTCGTGGACGTCGTCGGCTTGGTACAGGTGGCGGCGCAGGCGCCCGAGCGGCCCGTGACGAGCAGCATTGCCTCTCTCCGAGATGCAATGGTCGGGCAGCACGGCCTGTCCCACATCGAGTTGGACGCCCTCGCCACCCGGCTACTCAATGCTGCGCGCGATGAGATGGGCCGCCAAGTCTCAGGGCTTGACCTGCCGGACGGCGTGAGCGTGCAGCAAAGAGGCGGCATGGATGAATTGAGCCCTGATTCGACCTACCGAACGGTGCCAACCGCGGATCGAACGGAAGAAACCGCGCTCTCGGCGATCGCACCAGCGTACATTCAGGTCGCCGAAGGAATTGGGGTAAGGGTCCTACGTCCGGACGAGGAAGGAGCTCTGTTCCAGCTCGTCGCAACTACCGCGCGGCAGACCCTTCCGGTGGAACTCCGGGAGGTCTTCCCCGCGATGACCACGGTACTCGAGCTCAAGATCCGGTTCTGGGTCCAGGGACTGGTGGAGCGGCTCGTAGCCGAGCTTGCTCGGGCGACCAGATCCGCTCTGCACCAAAGCGGATACCTCTGATCAGGCGTCGGCGAGGGGGACGGCCGGGTCGGCGAGGCGGGCGCGGTCGACGGGGGTGCCGCGGCGGACGAGGGCCTGGATGTCGTCGGTGACGTCCCAGACGTTGACGTTCATGCCGGCCAGCACGCGGCCGCCGGACAGCCAGAACGCGATGAACTCGCCGCCGGACAGGCCGCCGCGAACCACGACCTCGTCGTACGAGCCGGGCGGCGCCCAGCCGGAATACTCGAGGCCGACGTCGTACTGGTCGGAGAAGAAGTACGGCACCCGGTCGTAGACGACCTGGTGGCCGAGCATCGAGCGGGCCGCCGCCGGTCCCCCGTTCAGCGCGTTCGCCCAGTGCTCGACCCGGATCCGCTTGCCCAGCAGGGGGTTGTCCGAGCGGGCGACGTCGCCGGCGGCGTAGATGTCCGGGTGGGAGGTGCGCAGCCCGGAGTCGACCAGCACGCCGTCGTCCACCGCGAGCCCCGCTGCCTCGGCGAGCCGGGTGTCCGGCCGGATGCCGACGCCGACCACGACGGTGTCAGCCGGCACCGTGGAGCCGTCGCTCAGCACGACGCCTGTGGTCCGGTCGCCGTCGACCAGGATCTCCCGCACGCCGGACCCGAGGCGGACGTCGACCCCGTTCGAGCGGTGCAGGTCGGCGAAGTAGCGGCCCATCTCCTCGCCGAGCACCCGGCGCAGCGGCTGCCGGTCGACCTCGACCAGGGTGACCTCGGCGTCGTACTGCCGGGCCGCGGCGGCGGTCTCCAGCCCGATCCAGCCCGCGCCGACCACGACCACCCGGTCGGCGTCGCGGAAGGCGGCCTTCATCCGGTCCGAGTCCGGCAGCCGGCGCAGCGTCAGCGCGGCGTCCCCGCCCGGTACGTCCAGCGTGCGCACCAGCGAGCCGGTCGTGAGCAGCAGCTTCGCGTAAGGCAGCCGCTCCCCGCCGGCGAGCTCGACCTCGTGCCCGGCCGGGTTTACCGCGGTCACGTCGGTGCCGAGCCGCAGGTCCACGTCGTGCTGGGCGTACCAGTCGGCGGGGTGCACGAACGCCAGCTCGCGCTCCTGTTTGCCGAGCAGGTAGCCCTTCGACAGCGGCGGCCGCTCGTACGGCCGCTCGGCCTCGTCGCCGAAGAGCACCAGCGGCCCGGTGAACCCCTCCTCGCGCAGGATCTCAGCAGCCTTCGCCCCGGCCAGGCCGGCACCGACGATGACGAACGGGTCCACGAACTCCTCCTATCGCCGCCCGGTCAGCCGAGCATGCCAGACCGGTGCCGACAGGTCCGTCAGCCCGGCCACCTGGTCCACCACGACGCGCAGCCGCGCGGCGTCGTCGGCAGCAGCGAGCCAGTCCGTGCGCAGCGCCGGCTCCAGCGCCGAAGGTGCCCGCTCGGCCAGCACGTCGACCAGGTCCGTGAGCATCTCGCGCTGCCGGGCCTGCAGGTTCGCCGCCTCCCGGCGGAGCATCACGTACCGCGCCGCGACCGCCTTGAGCAGCGCGCACTCGGCGGCCACCTGCCGCGGCACCACGAGGTCGGCGGCGTAGCGGGCGAGCGGGCCGGAGCCGGCGGCCGCTCGTGTCGCCGCTATGGCGGCGGTCGCGAACCGGCCGGTCAGCTCGCTGGTGGCCCGCTTCAGCGCCACCTGCGCGCCGTGCGTCCCGTCGTAGCCGGTCAGGTCTCGCAGCGTGGGCAGCGCGAGCAGCTCGTCCAGGACCGGGGCGAGGTCGGGCGGCGACTCGGTGGAGTACCAGTCGGCCGCACGCTCGCAGACGGCCGCCCGCTCCTCGGCACCGGCCAGCACGGCCAGCCGGATGTGTCCGGTGTGGACGCCGTCCTCGATGTCGTGCACCGAGTAGGCGAGGTCGTCGGCCCAGTCCATCACCTGGGCCTCCAGGCAGCGCCGGGCGAACGGGGCGCCAGCCCGGATCCAGTCGAACGCCGGCCGGTCGTCGGCGTACACGCCGAACTTGCCGCCGAGCTCCGAGCGGGGCCACGGGTACTTCATGGCCGCATCGAGCACCGCCCGGGTGAGGTTCAGGCCGGCCCGGTGGCCGTCGCCCGCGAGGACCTTCGCCTCCAGCCGGGTGAGGATGCGCAGCGTCTGCGCGTTGCTCTCAAAGCCGCCGCAAGGCCAGGCCACAGCGTCCAGCGCCGCCTCCCCGTTGTGCCCGAACGGCGGGTGCCCGATGTCGTGCGCCAGTCCGGCCGCGTCCACCACGTCCGCGTCACAGCCGAGGGCCGCGCCCATCTCCCGTCCGATCTGCGCTACCTCGAGGGAGTGTGTGAGCCGGGTGCGCGGGAAGTCGGCCTCTCCCGCCGCCACCACCTGGGTGGTCGCGGCGAGCCGGCGCAGCGCCGAGGAGTGCAGCACTCTGGCACGGTCGCGCTCGAACTCCGAGCGGGACGGCACCACGGCGCCGGCCGGCTGGGCGCGCTTCGGCGGCTCGGTGACCCGGCGGGCCCGCTCGTGGTCCCCGTACGCGTCCATCATGGCGAGCGTAGGGCGTGCCGCCGGAGGGCAGGAGGGTGAGCAGGAGGTGTGATGGCCGACGACGACGACTTCGACGGGGTGTCGCTGGCGGACCTGCGCAAGCGGCGCAGCTCCAGGTGGGTGACGCATCCGCCGGACGTGCTGCCCGCCTTCGTGGCCGAGCTCGACGTCCCGCTGGCCGACCCGGTGCGGCGGGCTCTGCACGACGCGGTCGACGCGGGAGATCTCGGCTACACCGAGCCGGACCGGCTGCCCGAGGCGTTCGCCGGCTTCGTCGCGGACCGGCACGGCTGGTCGGTCGACCCCGCCGACGTGCACCTGGTGCCGGACGTCATGGTCGGCATCATCGAGGTGCTGCGGGCAGCGGGCGGGGCCGGCGAGGCCGTCGTGATCAACCCGCCGGTCTACCCGCCGTTCTTCGACGGCCTTCCCGAGGCCGGGCGGCGGATCGTCGAGGTCCCGCTGGCCCGGGACGGCACCGGCTACGGGCTCGACCTGGACGGGCTGGAGGCGGCGTTCCGCGCCGGGGCGCGCACCTACCTGCTGTGCTCGCCGCACAACCCGGTGGGACGGGTGTGGACCGAGCCGGACCTGCGGAGGGTGGCCGAGCTCGCGGACCGCTACGGCGTGCTGGTCCTCTCCGACGAGATCCACGCGCCGCTCACGCTGCCTGGAGCCCGGCACACGCCCTTCCCCACGGTCGCGGGCGACCGGTCGGTGGCGTTCTGGTCCGCGTCGAAGGCGTGGAACACGGCCGGCCTGAAGTGCGCGGTGGCGGTGACGAGCGGCCCGCGCGGCCGCGAGCTGCTCGGCCGGCTGCCGGCCGAGGTCCGCTACCGGGCCGGGATACTCGGTGTCGCCGCGTCGGTCGCCGCGTTCACCGAGGGCCGCCGTTGGCTGGACGCGCTGCTCGCCCACCTGGACCGCAACCGGCAGCTGCTCGCCGACCTGCTCGCGCGGGCGCTGCCGGAGACCGGTTACCGGCCGCCGCAGGCGAGCTTCCTCGCCTGGCTCGACCTCCGCGCGTACGACCTGGGTGACGACCCGGCCGTGCCGCTGCGCCAGCAGGGCCGGGTGGCGCTGGAGCGCGGCCTCGCGTTCGGTCCACAGGGCGCCGGCTTCGCCCGGCTCACCATCGGCACCTCGCGCGCCCTGCTCACCGAGGCGGTCGACCGCATCGCCGCCGCGACCCGCACCTGACCTGCCCGGATCACCCATCAGGGCTGCTCCCGCACCGACCGGTCCTGGAGCGTCGGGCCCTCCGCCTTCGGCGGGCGCGTTGGGTGAGACCGCTCGAGCCAGGACCAGCGGCACCGACTGGACGCCCGGGGGTGCGGGGGCCCCATGGCGACCCTCCCGGCGTGGGCCGGCCGGGGACACCCGAGCTTGCTCGGGTGAACCCGGCACTCGGACGGCGACGGCGCGGACCAACCAGACCAGCCCCAGCCACCAGCCGCCCCGGGGGTCCGGGAGCCGCCCCCGAAGTGGTTCAGCGCGAGTCGGAGCCGGCGCTCTGCACCGCGGCCCGTCCGGCCTCCAGCCGGGCGACCGGGATCCGGAACGGCGAGCAGGAGACGTAGTCGAGCCCGACCTCGTGGAAGAAGTGCACGGAGTCCGGGTCGCCGCCGTGCTCGCCACAGACGCCGACCTTGAGGTCCGGGCGGGCGGCTCGTCCCTCCTCGGTGGCGATCCGGACGAGCCGTCCGACGCCCTCGGCGTCCAGCGACTCGAACGGCGAGACACCGAAGATGCCGAGGTCGAGGTAGCGGCTGAAGAACGCCGCCTCCACGTCGTCGCGGGAGAATCCCCAGCCCATCTGGGTCAGGTCGTTGGTGCCGAAGGAGAAGAACTGCGCCGCCTCGGCGATCTGCCCCGCGGTCAGTGCGGCCCGCGGCACCTCGATCATCGTGCCGATCAGGGTGTCCACCTCGACGCCCGAGTCGCGGGCGACGTCGGCCAGCACCCGCTCGGTCTCCTCCTTGACGATCTCGAGCTCCTGCACGGCACCGACCAGCGGGATCATGATCTCCGGCTTCGGGTCGCCGCCGGCCGCCTTGCGCTCCGCCGCCGCCTCCGCGATGGCCTTCACCTGCATGCCGAACAGGCCGGGGATGACCAGGCCGAGCCGCACCCCGCGCAGGCCCAGCATCGGGTTGGCCTCGTGCAGCCGCTGCACCGCCTCCAGCAGCGTCTTGTCCCGGCCGGGGTCCTCGCCGCCGGCCTCGGCCAGCGCGACCCGCACCGACAGCTCGGTGAGGTCGGGCAGGAACTCGTGCAGCGGCGGGTCGATCAGCCGGACGGTGACCGGCAGGCCGTCCATCGCGGTGAAGATCCCGACGAAGTCCTCCTTCTGCAGCGGCTCCAGCGCGTCCAGCGCCGCCTGCCGCTCGGAGTCGGTGTCGGCGAGGACGAGGTCCTCGACCAGCTTGCGGCGGTCGCCGAGGAACATGTGCTCGGTCCGGCACAGCCCGATGCCCTCGGCGCCGAAGCGGCGGGCCCGCTCGGAGTCCTCCGGCGTGTCGGAGTTGGCGCGCACGCCCAGCCGGCGCTTCTCGTCGGCCCGGGTGACCAGCCGGTCGACGGCCGCGACCAGCGGGTCCGCATCAGCGCCGAGAGTGCCCTCGAAGTACTGCACGACCGGCGACGGCTGCACCGGCACCTCGCCGAGGTAGACGGCCCCGGTCGTGCCGTCGATCGAGACGACGTCGCCCTCCTCGACCACCACCCCGCCCGGCGCGGTGAACCTCCGGGCCTTCAGGTCGACCTCGAGCTCCTCGGCGCCGCAGACGCACGTCTTGCCCATGCCGCGGGCGACAACGGCCGCGTGCGAGGTCTTGCCGCCGCGGGAGGTGAGGATGCCCTGCGCGGCGATCATGCCGGCCAGGTCGTCCGGGTTCGTCTCCCTGCGTACGAGGATGACCTGCTCACCGGCGGCCGCCCGCTCGGCCGCCCGGTGCGACTCGAAGACCGCCTTGCCGACCGCCGCGCCCGGGCTGGCGTTCATGCCCTTGGCGATCTGCTGCTTGTCGGCCTTCTCGTCGAAGGTCGGGAACATCAGCTGGGCGAGCTGAGCGCCGGTCACCCGCTGCAGCGCCTCGTCGATGTCGATCAGGTCCTCGTCGATGAGCTGGGTCGCGATCACGAACGCCGCGCCCGCCGTGCGCTTCCCGACCCGGGTCTGCAGCATCCACAGCTTGGTGCGCTCGATCGTGAACTCGATGTCGCAGAGGTCCTTGTAGTGCCCCTCGAGTGTGCTCATGATCTCCAGGAGCTGGTCGTACGCCGGCTTGTCGATCTGCTCCAGCTCCTGCAGCGGCAGCGTGTTGCGGATGCCGGCCACCACGTCCTCGCCCTGGGCGTTCTGCAGGTAGTCGCCGTAGATGCCCTGCGCGCCCGAACCAGGGTCGCGGGTGAACGCCACCCCGGTGCCGGAGTCCATGCCGAGGTTGCCGAACACCATCGACTGCACGTTGACGGCGGTGCCGAGGTCGGCCGGGATCCGCTCCTGCCGGCGGTAGAGCACCGCCCGGTCGGCGTTCCAGGAATCGAACACCGCGTGGATGGCGAGGTTCATCTGCTCGCGCGGGTCCTGGGGGAACTCCCGGCCGCCGTGCTCGCGCACCACGCCCTTGAACTGCTCCACCAGCTTCCGCATGTCGGCGGCGTCGAGGTCGAGGTCGTTCTTGGTGCCCTTGGCCTGCTTGGCCGCCTCGATCGCGTCCTCGAAACGCTCACCGTCGATGCCCAGCACCGTCTTGCCGAACATCTGGATCAGCCGCCGGTAGGAGTCCCAGGCGAACCGCTCGTTGTCGGCCTGGCGGGCGAGGCCCCGCACCGAGGAGTCGTTGAGCCCGATGTTGAGGACCGTCTCCATCATCCCCGGCATCGAGAACTTCGCCCCGGAGCGGACCGAGACCAGCAGCGGGTCGGCGGGGTCCCCGAGCCGGCGGCCGATCGCCGCCTGCATCGCCTCCAGGTGTTCGGTCACCTCACCGGCCAGCTCGGCGGGCTCGCTGCCCGTGCCGAGGTACTGGGTGCAGGCCTCGGTGGTGATCGTGAACCCGGGCGGCACCGGCAGACCCAGGTTGGTCATCTCGGCGAGGTTGGCGCCCTTGCCGCCGAGCAGGTCCTTGAGGTCCTTGTTTCCCTCGGCAAAGTCGTACACGTACTTCGGCACGATGAGCTCCTCGATAGCGGTCTTGGGCCGAGCCTATCCGGGACGCGGAGTCCGGCCGTTCCGGTGTCGAAGCCGGTGCCCCTGCCGCCACTCCGGCTTGCCGTTGCGCCGCTCAGCAGCCGCCCAGCCGTTCCTGCAGGTAGGTGTGGACCTTGTCCAGGGCGACCCGCTCCTGCGCCATCGAGTCCCGGTCCCGGACCGTCACGGCGGAGTCGGTGAGGGTGTCGAAGTCGACTGTGACGCAGTACGGCGTGCCGATCTCGTCCTGGCGGCGGTAGCGGCGGCCGATCGCGCCGGCGTCGTCGAAATCGACGTTCCAGGACCGGCGCAGCTCCTGGGCGAGGTCGCGTGCCTTCGGCGACAGGTCCGCGTTCCTGGACAGCGGCAGCACGGCCGCCTTGACCGGGGCGAGCCGCCGGTCGAGCCGCAGCACGGTCCGCTTCTCCGGCACGCCCTTCGCGTTCGGCGCCTGGTCCTCCGTGTACGCGTCCACCATGAACGCCATCATCGGACGGCCGACGCCGGCCGCGGGCTCGATGACGTACGGCACCCAGCGCTCGCCTTTGTCCTGGTCGAAGTAGGACAGGTCGACCCCGGAGTGCTTGCTGTGCGTGGTCAGGTCGAAGTCGGTGCGGTTGGCGACGCCCTCCAGCTCGCCCCACTCCGAGCCGGCGAAGCGGAACCGGTACTCGATGTCGACGGTGCGCTTCGAGTAGTGGGACAGCTTCTCCTTCGGGTGCTCGTAGAGGCGGAGGTTGGCCGGGTCGATGCCGAGGTCGACATACCACTTCGTCCGCTCGGCGATCCAGTAGTCGTGCCACTCCTCGTCGGTGCCGGGCTCGACGAAGTACTCCATCTCCATCTGCTCGAACTCCCGGGTCCGGAAGATGAAGTTGCCCGGGGTGATCTCGTTGCGGAACGACTTGCCCATCTGGCCGATGCCGAACGGCGGCTTCTTCCGGCTCGACTGCAGCACGTTGAGGAAGTTGATGAAGATGCCCTGCGCGGTCTCCGGGCGCAGGTAGGCCAAGCCGGACTCGTCCTCGACCGGACCGATGTGGGTGGCCAGCAGCCCGTTGAACATGCGCGGCTCGGTGAACGCACCCCGGGTGCCGCAGTTGGGGCAGACCACGTCGGCCAGCCCGTCGGCCGGCGGGTGGCCGTGCCGCTCCCCGTACGCGTCGACCAGCTGGTCGGCCCGGAACCGCTTGTGGCAGACGAGGCACTCGGTCAGCGGGTCGACGAACTCGTTCACGTGCCCGGACGCCTCCCACACCTCCCGGGCCAGGATGATGGACGAGTCGATGCCGACGACGTCCTCGCGCATCTGCACCATGGAGCGCCACCACTGGCGCTTGATGTTCTCCTTCAGCTCGACACCGAGCGGCCCGTAGTCCCACGCCGACCGCTGCCCGCCGTAGATCTCGCTGGACGGGAAGACGAAGCCCCTGCGCTTGGAGAGGTTGACGATGGTGTCGATGCGGTCGGCTGGCACGGTTGCTCCCCCGGCTGGCGGTCGGCGAGGCTGCCCAGGCTACCCGGACGTCGCGAGAGTGGGCGTATCGCCGCCGGTCAGCTCGCCCGGTCCGGGCCATCGAGAGGGCCATCGAGACCGCGACCGGGAGCGGCTGTCTCGGCGTCCGGCGCCCGGTCGCTGCCGGCGCTCAGCACGGCTCCCGCGCCGTCCGCCGAGACCAGCACCTCGAACGCGCCGGGCTCGTCGCGGGCCTGGGCCAGCAGCGGGGTCGCGGCCACCCTCACCTCGTAAGCCGACAGCGCCCGGCGGTAAGCACCCACGCCGTCCCACTCGGTCACCAGCACCCACTCCGCCGGCTCGTCGACCGACCGCCCGACCCGGCCGCGCCGGAAACCGGGCCGCCCGGCCAGCGCCGCCAGCGCCGCGCGCGCCCGCTCGGTGAACGCGGCCGACTCCTGGTCGGGCACGGCGAACCGGGAGACCACGATCACCGGCACCCCCGGGGCATCGCCCAGGTCGCACCGCCTGGGAGGATCGGAGCGAGCACCCGGGAGGACGGGGCCCGCTGACCGCCGAACCGTACCGAATGGGGGACGACCGGCCGTGACGAGCCAGTTCCGGCGAGCCGTGGAGCAGCGCAGCGGGGTGCCGCTGGCCTGGCTGGCCACCCGTCCGCGCTGGCTGCCGTTCCTCGTCGTGCTCGCCCTGCTGCTCGGCGGGCTGTTCGCGCCGCCTGTCGTCGGCGTGGTGCTGCTGGTGCTGCTCGCGCTGCCGCTGGGCTGGCTGACCTACCTGGCCTGGCCGCAGCTCCCGCCGGGAGGCCGCGTGGCCCGGCTGGCCGTGCTCGTGCTGGTGCTCGCCGCCGCGGTCGAGCGCGCGGCGGTCTGAGCGCTGGCCCCCGTCCTTCCGCTGGGGACCGAGCCGACCGCTTCCCGTCGACGCGCGGAGGAGCCGCACCGAGCGGCAGTGACCGCGTCGGCGTCGGCGTCGGCGTGCTGGCGTCGCCGTGATCGTGGCCCTGATTGGGCTCCGGTCCGACAACGGGGCGACGGCCGGGGCGGGAACCGACCGGTCAGCTCTCGTACTGCTCGGCCGGTGCGGGCACGGGGTCGACGGACTCGGCCTGGATCGTCGGGACTCGATCCGCGGTCTTGGCCGCCGTGTCGCGGCCGCCGTACGTTCCCGTCACCGCGACCCACGAGTCGGCGGCGAAGCTGCCCTCGGCAGCCGGCACCGCGATCCGGATGGGGCGTGCGTCCGCGGCGCAGCAGGTGATGGCGATGCGGGTCAGGTAGAAGCCGCCGGCCGGGCGCGGGCTGACGAACCCGACCATGCGTACCCGCCGGCCCTGCAGGGAGCGGCCCTGGTCCCAGATCGCCCTGGTCGCGTAGTCGGTGAGCGTGGTCGCCACCGGGTCGCCAGGCGGCAGCGGAGCGAACTCGCTGTCCGCCGGTCGGGCCACCGCGATCCTCGCCGACGTGCGGCTGGCCGTGTACGACCCGAGGGCCGGCGGCGCCACGAGGAAGATCGCCAGCACCGGCAGCAGCAGCAGCCAGGCGACATGCGGGCCGCTGTGGTCGCCCTGGTGGTCGCCCCGGTGGTCGCCGTCGTGCCCGTTCTCCTCGGTGACCCCGTGCTCCTCGGCCGCCAGGTCCGGGTCGCCCTCCGGCGGGTCGTCCTCCACCGGGCCGAGCTCGCGGGCGCGGTGCTCCCGCCACAGCGACACCAGCCCCAGCACGACGAGCACCGCACCGGCGACGAGCAGCCCCGGCCGCATCCACTCCTTGACGTAGCGCAGGAACGTGTTGTCCGCGCTGATGCGGACGACCGCGCCCCCCACCAGCAGCAGCAGCACGCTCTGGGTGTCGCGGTTCACAGCAGCAACTTCCCGACCAGCACCGCCGACGCGACGGCGACGACGAGGGTCAGCGGCGCGAACCGGAGCACGAACCGCCGCCCGAACGTCCCGGCCTGCAGCGCGATCAGCTTGACGTCGACCATCGGACCGACGACCAGGAAGGCCAGCCGGGATGTCAGCGAGAACTGGGCCAGGCTGGCCGCCACGAACGCGTCCGCCTCCGAGCAGATCGCCAGCACGACGGCGAGCCCGGCGAGCGCCAGGACGGACAGCCAGGGCCGGGACGCGACGGCGTCGAGCACGCCGCCCGGGACGGCGACGTTCAGCGTCGCCGCGGTCAGGCCGCCGACCACGAGGAAGCCGCCGGCGTGCACGAAGTCGTGCCGCGCGTTCACCCGGAACGCCTCCGACCGGGACAGGCCGGCCGTCTCCGGCCGCCGCGACCGGGCGAGCCACTCCGCGCGGCCGAACCGGGCCCAGATCCAGCCGACGGCCACCGCCGCGGCGAGCGAGGCGACGAAGCGGGCCACCACCATCGCCGGCCGGCCGGGGAACGCGACCGAGGTGGCGACGAGCACCACCGGGTTGATCGCCGGCGCGGACAGCAGGAACGCCAGTGCCGCCGCCGGCGTCACCCCTCGGGCGATCAGGCCGCGGGCGACCGGCACCGACGAGCACTCGCAGCCGGGCAACACCAGACCGGCGGCGCCGGCGACCGGCACCGCGGCCGCGGGGTGCCGCGGCAGCACGCGGGTGATCACCGACGGCGGCACGAAGACCGCGATCGCGGCGCTGAGCAGCACGCCGAGCACCAGGAACGGCAGCGCCTGCACGCAGATCGCGACGAAGACCGTGGCCCAGGTCCGCATCGCGGCTGACTCGAAGGGCCTGACCAGCAGCGGCCGGCCAAGCAGCACCAGCAGCAGGACCCCGGTGAGGACATCGGTCGAGGTGATCCCGCGCCGGCGCTGGGTCTCGACCGGCGGGGCCGCGGGGGTCGTCGGCTGGGCGGTCACCGAGCCATGCTGTCAGACCCCGGTGTCGCCGCGAGGGCTGTCACCCGAGCGGCTGTGGACGGCCTCCTCTTTAGCGGGAGCGGCATCGGCCGCCGGGTCCAGCGCGCTGCCGAAGCGTCGATCCCGGGACGCGTAGAGCTCGCATGCCTGCCACAGGTGCCGCCGGTCGAAGTCGGGCCAGAGCGTGTCCATGAAGACAAGCTCGGCGTACGCGGACTGCCAGAGCAGGAAGTTGCTGGTCCGCTGCTCGCCAGAGGGCCGGACGAACAGGTCGACGTCCGGGAGGTCGGGCTCGTCGAGGTGCCGGGCCACCGTCCGCTCGTCCACCCGCTCCGGGTCGAGCCGGCCGGCCGCGACCGCCCGGGCGATCGCCCGGGCGGCGTCGGCGATCTCGGCGCGGCCGCCGTAGTTCACGCAGAACTGCAGCGTCAGCACCCTGTTGTGCGCGGTCATCCGCTCGGCGTCCTCGAGCTCGGCGATGACGCTGCGCCACAGCCGACGTCGGCGACCGGCCCACCGCACCCGTACGCCCATCGCGTCCAGCTCGTCCCGCCGCCGACGGATCACCTGCCGGTTGAAGCCCATCAGGAAGCGGACCTCGTCCGGGGAGCGGCGCCAGTTCTCGGTGGAGAACGCGTAGGCAGACAGGGTGCCGATGCCCACCTCGATCGCGCCATGGATAACGTCGAGCAGCGCCGCCTCCCCCGCCTCGTGGCCGCGGGTGCGCGGCAGGCCACGCTGGTTGGCCCAGCGTCCGTTGCCGTCCATCACCAGCGCCACGTGCCGGGGCACCAGCTCACGCGGGATCGCCGGCGGCCGGGCACCCGACGGATGCCGGGGCGGCGGCCTCGGCTCCGGCCGCGGCGCCGCCGCCGGCCGTCGCAGCCGGCTCACCCCGCAGAGGCTCCCGGCGACGCCACCGGCAGCCCCGCCGTCCGCCCCGCGTCCACCATCCGCCGGTCATACGTCACCAGCGCCTCCAACGCCGGACGCACCCGTAGCGCGCTGGCGACGTGCAGCGCGTCCTGAGAACGCAGCGTCCATGGCTGTATCCAGGCCGCGGCACCGGTGGTCACATGATTGACCGCAATGTACGACACGTCGGACAGCACATCCTCCGCCCGCTCGATCATCCGCTCGTGCTTCCTGGCCACCGCGCGGATGAGCTCGATCCGGGCGATCAGACTCGAGACGAGCTCGTGGTCACCGACGAAGTCCCGCAGGTCCTTTGACTCCTTCTCGGCAGCGACGAGCTTCACCAGAGCCGAGGTGTCGAGGTAGAACGCCATATCAGCGGTCATCCTCGTCGCGCATCTGCTGCAACACCTCGCTGAGAGTGGGCTCACCCGGAAGAAGTGGCACCGGCGGCGGCAGCGGGCGGCGGCGGGACCTCGGCCGCTCCAGCAGACCCTGCGCCTCGAGTTCGTCCAGCACGTCGTCGCCGGTATGCCGGATGGGGGTGAGCAGGGCGACCGGGCGACCGTGCTCGGTCACCCGAAGGGTCTCTCCCTTCTCGATGCGCCGCAGGTAAACGCTGAGGTTCTGCCGCAGCTCGCGCACTCCCACACTGTCCATCTCAGTCACACTAACCAGGCCCGCCGGGGATGCCCGCGCTTGCGAGGGCACACCCGGCACCACCCTGGCCGATCGCGCCGACTAGCGCGCCCAGCGATGCTGACCGGCCGCCCCGGGGGTCCTGGGGTCGCCCCCGGGGGTTACAACCAGTAAGCACGTAGCACAAGATAGCATATGCAGCACCCTGGCATCATCGCTCGACCAGGGGAAGGGAGCGCAGGCCGCGCTCCAGGTGCCACTGCAGGTGCGCGGCGACCAGGCCGCTGGCCTCCCGCCGGGCGGCCGGCGCGCTCGCCTCCGCGGTGGCCCAGTCGCCGGACAGCAGCGCCGAGACCAGCGCCAGCGACTCCTCCATCGGGGTGGACGAGCCGGCCGGGCGGCAGTCGGCGCACACCGCTCCCCCGGCCGGCACCGAGAACGCGCGGTGCGGGCCGCGCCGGCCGCAGCGGGCGCAGTCGGCCAGCGCCGGCTCCCAGCCGGCGACCGACATCGCCCGCACCAGGAAGGCGTCCAGCACCAGCGACGGATCGTGCGCGCCGGACGAGAGCGCCTTGAGCGCGCCGATGACCAGCAGGTGCAGCCGCAGCGACGGCTCCCGCTCCTCCGCGGTGAGCCGTTCCGCGGTCTCCAGCACCGCGGTGCCGGCGGTGTAGCGCCCGTAGTCACCGACGATGTCCTTCCCGTACGCGTCCAGCGTCACCGCCTGGGTGACGATGTCGAGCGAGCGGCCGGTGTAGAGCTGGAGGTCGACGTGGCTGAACGGCTCCAGCCGGGCGCCGAAGCGCGAGGTCGTCCGGCGCACCCCCTTGCCCACTGCGCGGACCCGGCCGTTGCGCCGGGTGAGCAGGGTGACGATGCGGTCGGCCTCGCCGAGCTTCTGCACCCGGAGCACGACCGCCTCGTCCCGGTACAGGCTCACCGGTCAATTCTCCCATCGGGCACCGACGAATACCCGGACGCGACCGGCGCGGCGGCTCGCGACCATCGGGCGTGGCGGCGGCCGCTCAGCCACCGTCGCGTCGGTCGTGCTGCGGTGACCGGAGGCGGCGGGCTCCGGCCAGGGCGATCACCGCGCCGAGCAGGCCGCCGGCGACCGTGACCAGCAGAGCGCTGCGCCCGCCCGCCGCGTCGACCACCTGGCCGGTCAGCGACGACGAGAGCGCCAGCCCCACGCCGATCCCGGTGCCGAACCACGCCAGCCCCTCGGTCCGGGCGACCACCGGAACCACCTGGTCGAGCAGCGCGAAGGCGGCGATCAGTGCCGGGGAGATCGCGAACCCGCCGAGGAAGGCCAGCACCGCGG
>WNGJ01002942.1_pt1 | contig 17678 bp, 14 predicted proteins | sample 5400611 | NCBI WGS metagenome assembly WNGJ01 (sample SAMN13153375, study PRJNA577476) | soil metagenome | isolation source: 40 cm soil or saprolite under Garry oak tree replicate 1 | place: USA:California | collected 2016-06-15 | reverse complement strand
TCACTGCACGCCCCCGTCCAGCACCGCTCGCACTTCCCTCGCCAGCACCGCCGGCGTGAAGGGCTTCTGCAGCAGGGTCGCGCCGGGGTCGAGCACCCCGTGCCGCGCGACCGCCTCGTCGGAATACCCGGTCATGTACAGCACGCGCACTCCCGGGCGCACCTCGACCATGCGGCGCGCCAGCTCGCGGCCGCTCATCCCGGGCATGACGACGTCGGTCAAGAGGAGATCGATCGGGCCTTTGTGACCCTGCGCCAGTTGGATCGCCTCCGCGCCACCGGGCCACGGTCGCCGGCGCCACGGCGGCGCCGAGCGGCTCATCCACACGGGGCAGGTACAGGGAAAACGTCGCCCCCGCTCCGAGCGCGCTGTCGACCGTGATGTGACCGCCGCTCTGCCGCACGATGCCGTACACCGTGGCGAGGCCAAAGCCCGTGCCTTTCCCCTGCGCTTTGGTCGTGAAAAACGGCTCGAAGATGTGCGCCTGGGTCTCCGCGCTCATTCCGACACCAGTGTCCTGTAACTGTAGGACGACGTAACGGCCGGGCGGCAGTGCCTCGGGAGTCGAGGTCTCGGCAGGCGGCAGCTCGGCGTCGCCGGTTTTCACGAGCAGCCTGCCGCCCTCGGGCATCGCGTCCCGCGCGTTCACCGCCAAGTTGACGAGCGCCTGCTCCAGCTGTCCCGGGTCGGCCCGCACGGGGCCTAAGTCGGGGGCCAGCTCCAGGGCGAGCGAGATGTCTTCACCGATCAGGCGGCGCAGCATCTTGCTCACGTCCTGTATCAACTGATTCAGGTCCAGCACCGCGGGCTTGAGCACCTGACGCGCGCTGAAGGCGAGCAGCTGGCGGATCAAGACCTGGGCGCGGGTCGCGGACGAGCGGATGATGTCGAGCTCTTCCGGGGGCGGCGCGCCCTGCGGCGCGTCGAGCAGGAGCAGCTCCGCCGAGCCGATGATCGCCGTGAGCACGTTGTTGAAGTCGTGCGCGACGCCCCCCGCCAGGCGGCCGACGGCCTCGAGGCGCCGCGCCTCCTGGAGTTGCTGCTCCAGCCGGCGGCGCTCGCGGCGGCTGCGGGCGTGCTCGACGGCCGCGACGACGGAGGACGCGAGCCGGGCCAGGCGGTCTTTCATCACGTAGTCCGTCGCCCCGGCCTTGATCAGCGCGACCGCCGCGTCCTCGCCCACGCTCCCCGATACGACGATGAAGGGGACGTCGTCCCCACGCTCCCGCAGCACGCCCAGCGCGCGCGGCGCGTCGAAAGCGGGCAGGGAGTAGTCGCTCAGGACCACGTCCCAGCGATCCCGCTCGAGTGCACTGCGCATCGCGTCGGCGGTCTCGACGCGCTCGTGCACCGGCTCGAGGCCGGCGCCACGCAGCGTCCGGAGCATGAGCTCGGCGTCTGAGACCGAGTCCTCCACGATGAGCACGCGGAGGGCACTTGTCGGCATGGTGATCACAAGTTGCGTGACCGGCGCGTGGCGTGGCAAGGCGGGCGACGCCCGGTTAGCTTCCGGAGACCATGGCACCCACCATCTGGATCGACGGCAAGTACTACGACAAAGCGGACGCCAAGATCTCGGTGTTCGACCACGGGTTGCTCTACGGCGACGGCGTGTTCGAAGGAATCCGCGTGTACAACCGGCGGGTGTTCCGGCTCGACCGGCACCTCGATCGCCTGTACGCCTCGGCCAAGGCGGTGTGGATCGAGATCCCCATCGCCCGGGACGCGTTGGCGCCCCTCGTAGAAGAGGTGGTCGCCAAGAGCGGCATCGCCGATGCCTACATCCGCCTCGTCGTCACCCGCGGCATCGGGGACCTGGGGCTCGACCCGCGGAAGTGCGGTCGGCCGTCCATCGTCTGCATCGTGGACCACATCGAGCTGTGGTCCCCCGACCGCTATGAGAAGGGCCTCACCGCCATCTCGGCGGCGACGCCGATCCACCACCGCGAGAGCCTGTCACCGCGCATCAAGTCGCTCAATTACCTGTCCCACATCCTCGCGAAAGTCGAAGGCATCGCGGCGGGGGTGGACGAGGTCATCATGCTCGACTCCGCCGGCTTCGTCGCCGAGGCGAGCGGGATGAACCTGTTCGTGGTGATGGACGGGACGCTCAAGACGCCGCCCGCGTACTCCGGTATCCTGCGCGGCGTGACGCGCGACGCGGTCCTGGACCTGGCGCGCGAGGCGACCTACGGGGTCGAGGAAGTGCCGCTCAACCGCTACGATCTCTACACCGCGAACGAGGTGTTCCTGACCGGGACCGCCGCCGAGGTCATCGGGGTGACCAAGCTCGACGCCCGCACCATCGGTACGGGCGTGCCGGGGCCCGTGACCAAAGAGCTCGCCCGGCGCTTCAAGGCCCTCGCGACTCGGGGTGACTGACACCACCCACGACATCATCATCATCGGAGGCGGCACCGCCGGCCTGGTGACGGCGGCGGGCGCGGCGGCGCTGGGCGCCAAGGCCGCCTTGATCGAACGCGACAAGCTGGGAGGCGAGTGCCTGTGGACCGGCTGCGTTCCTTCCAAGGCGCTGATTGCATACGCATCCCGCTTCCCGCATCCCGCCTCCCGTTGGGCAGACGCCGTCGCGTGGCTCAATTCGGCTCGCGATCGCATCGCCCCGCACGACTCGCCCGAGCGCTTCCGCGCGATGGGGGTGGACGTCGTGCTCGCGCCCGCCCGGCTCACAGGCGGTGGGCGCGTGGACGCGGACGGCGTGCGGCTCCGCGCCAAGCGGATCGTGCTCGCCTTGGGCGCCGCGCCGGCGACGCCGGCGATCCCCGGGCTCGCCGCCACGGGGTTTCTCACTCACGAGTCGGCATACGACCAAGCCCAGCTGCCGTCCAGCATCGCGATCCTGGGCGGCGGACCGGTCGGGCTCGAGTTCGCGCAGACCTACCAGCGTCTCGGCGCCCGGGTCACGGTGCTCGAGCTGCTCCCCCAGGTGCTCTATAAGGAAGACCCCGAAGCCGGCCAGCTCGTGCGCGAGCGCCTGGAGGCGGAGGGGATCACCATCCTCACGGCGTTTCGCGCGACCGAGGTGCGACGGGAGGGCGCGTCCAAAGTGGTGCTCGCCCAGGACGGCCGCCGCGTGGCGGTGGACGAGCTGTTCGTGGCCGCCGGCCGCCGCCCCGACGCCACCGGGGTGGAGCCGGAGAGCGCGGGGGTCGAGTTGGACGACGGCGCCGTGCGAGTGAACGCGCGGCTCGAGACCACCGCCCGGGGCATCTGGGCCGCGGGCGACGTCACCGGCGGGCCGCAGTTCACGCACCTGGCGGACTACATGGCTCGAGTGGTGGTGCAGAACGCCCTCACCCCCTTGAAGACACGGGTGAGTTACCGCGTGGTCCCCCGGGTCACGTTTACCGATCCCGAAGTGGCGCACGTCGGACTCACCGCCGGCGACGCTGCGGCGCTGGGAGAACGGGCCGAGGTGCACCGCGCCGACTTCGGCGACCTTGATCGCGCCATCGTGGATGGGGCGACGGCGGGCTTCTGCAAAGTGGTCACGCGCCGCAACGGCACGATTCTCGGCGCCACGATCGTGGGGCGCGGCGCGGGGGAAGTGATCATGGAGCTCGTCCTCGCGATGCGCTACGGCGTGCCGCTCGGGCGGCTCGCCTCCGCGATCCACCCCTATCCCACGAGGGGCGAGATCGTGAAGCGGGCGGCCGACGGCTGGCTGCGAGCCCGCTTCGGCGACACGCGCCGAGGCCGGCTGCTGCGCGGGCTGATCCGGTGGTGGCTGTGAGGCTCAAGCTTTTCCTCCTTTTAGCGGTGCTCGCGGGCGGCTGGCTCGCGCTGCGCACCGGCCCGGCGCGCGCCTACCTCACGCCGCAGGGAGCGGCGGCACTCGCCGCGGCCCTGCGCGGGGCGTGGTGGGCCCCGGCGGCGTTTGTCGCCGTCTACACCTGTGCCACGGCCCTCAACTTCTCGGGGCTCGTGCTCACGCTGCTGGGTGGCGCGGTGTTCGGCTTCTGGTGGGGGGCCCTGCTCAACTCCCTCGGCGCGAACCTGGGCGCGAGCGCCGCGTTCTGGCTGGCGCGCCGGCTGGGCCGGGAGGGCTTGCGCGCCTGGCTGGGCGACCGGCTGGCGAGCGTCGATCGGCTGACCGAGCATGCCGGCTTCGCATGGTTGCTGCGGCTGCGGCTGATCCCCGTCGTCCCCTTCAATCTGTTGAACTTCGCGTCCGGGCTCACCGCGCTGCCCTGGGGCACCTATGCGGCCGCCACGGCCCTCGGTATCGTCCCCGGAACGCTGGTCTACACGTATTTTGCCGACGCCATGCTCCAAGGCTCGCGCGACGCGACGCGCGGCGCATTCCTGCGGGTCGCGATCGCCGGCGCCTTGCTGGTGTTGCTCAGCTTCGCGCCCGCTCTCGCCCGGCGGTTCGGAGCGCTGTCCGGCCGCCCTACCGCCCTACCGCCTGACCGCCCTCCCGCCCGCCCATGATCGGCGTCGTCATCCCGACGCTGAATGAAGCGCTCACCCTCCCCGCGCTGCTCGCCGACCTCCGCCGTGTCGCCGTTCCGCTCGACGTCATCGTGGTGGATGGCGGCTCGAGCGACGGCACACCCGCGGCCGCCACCGCTCGAGGAGTGCGAGTGATGACGGCGCCGCGGGCGCGCGCCGCGCAGATGAACGCCGGGGCTCGGGCAGTGTCCGGGGACTGGCTGCTCTTTCTCCATGCCGATTGTCGACTGCCGCCCGCCGCGCGGCGTGCGTTGCTCGCGGGCGTAGTGGATTCGCCGGGGCTCGAGGCCGCGGTCTTCCGGTTCGCGATCGAGCTGCCGCGCTACTGGAAGCGCTTCATCGAGATCGGGCAGGCCATCCGCCAGGCGTGCTACGGGTTGCCCTACGGCGACCAGGGGCTGCTGGTGCGGCGCGCGCTGTTCGAGTCGGTCGGGGGATTTCCGGACCTGCCCTTGCTCGAGGACGTGGCGCTGTTGCGCCGGCTGCGGCGCCGTGCCCCGGTCCGGATCCTCCCCGCGAGCGTAGTCACTTCGGGGCGGCGCTACCTGCGCGACGGCGTGCTGCGCACGTGGCTGCGGCACACCGGAATCATCTTGCTGTATTTCGCGGGCGTCTCGCCACAACGCCTCGCTCGCTGGCGCGATGCCTGAGCGCACTCTGGGCATCTTCGCGAAAGCGCCGGTGGCCGGGCGTGTGAAGACCCGCCTCGCGGCGGAGATCGGCTCACGGGCGGCGGCGGCGTTGTACCGGCGGGTGGGGCGGCAGGTGGTCGCGGCGAGCGTGGGGCGCGATTATCGCACCATCGTCTGGTTCACGCCTCCGGCCGCCGGCGCCGGGGTGCGCGCCTGGCTCGACGGGCTCGGTGTGTGGTCGTTCCGCGCCCAGCCGCCGGGGACGCTGGGAACTCGGCTGGCGCACGCGTTCGCACGGTCGTTCGCCGAGGGCGACGGGGGTGGGGAGGGGGGGGTCGTCATCATCGGCACCGACTGTCCCGGTGTGGACCGCCGGGCGGTCGCGCAGGCGTTCGCGGTCCTGCGCACGCACGACCTCGTGCTCGGCCCGGCGCGCGACGGCGGCTACTATCTGATCGGCTTGCGCGCGCTCGAGCCGGCTTTGTTCCGCGGGATTCCCTGGTCCACGGGTGACGTCACGCGGGCGACCCGCGCACGGGCGCGCGCCCTTGGCCTCACCTGCCGGCTGCTGGGACCCTTGCGCGACGTGGACACCGCGCGCGACGCCCGGGTGCTCGGGCTACTCGGGCCGAGTCACCGTCCCCCCTCTCCGCATGGCGGAGAGGGGGTCAGGGGGTGAGGCCGTGATCGCGGCGAGGCGGCCAGGGGTGAGGCAACTATTGACGGGACTTACGGTTACGCCCATATTGCGAGCCGCGACGGCACCCCGAGGTGATCCATGCCATGGAGAGTAATCGCCTACGGCGACCAGGTTTGGCATGTGGACGCCGTGGCCGAGCGCCCGGCCAACACTGGGGCGTGGCAGCTGGTCTTGACGTTCCGCGCCGCCGCCGAGCGACCGCGCGGGCGTGCGTTCTGGACGCTGTATCCGTTGGAAGCCGCCTCGAAGTCGTCGCTGTTCATCCAGGCCGAGCGCATCCCCGATGCCGCCTTGTCTCGCCTCCTGGCTGAGCGGTTGGCGTGAGCTCGATCGCGCTGCAGGACCTGCGCCGCATCGTCACGGCCGTGGCTCGCCTGCGCGGCGAGACGATGCGTGAAGTCACCGTGCGCTCCGACGTGCGCCACCTCAAGGTGGAGCTCGAGAGCGGGCTGATCCTGGTGGTCTCGGCCGAGCGGGACGAGCAGGGGCGGCCGCGGCTGGAAGTGGACGTGGTCGAGGCGCCGCAGCCCGCGGCGACCCGCCCCCAGATCGAAGTCCGGTTCGACTGACCGGCGGAGGGGACCGTGACGGCGCCGACTGGAGGAGTGGCTCATGTCGAACGGTTGCGGTTCCTGGACTTCACGTTCCAGCGCCTGCCGAGCGGCCGCTGCCGGGCTCGGGTGGTGCTCTCCTGGGCCGACGGCCGTCAATTCGTGGGGGAATCCGAGGGTGTCATCTCGCAGGCTGGAGAGCTGCGCTGCTCGGCGAGCGCCGCCGTGCGGGCGCTGGAGCGCGTGTCGCAGCCCAAGGTGGGGTTCGAAGTGCTGGGCGTGAAAGCGGTGCGCGCGTTCGACGCGACGGTGGTGATCGTGTCGCTCTCAGCCAAGACCGATGCGTCCGCGTCGCGCCTCGTCGGGTCGTACCTCACTGAAAACGATCCACCGAGGGGAGCCGCCCTGGCCGTCTTGAACGCCACCAACCGCCTGCTCGGCAACTACTACTTCGCCAGATGAAGCGGCTCGGGCTGCTCGTACTCGGCGCGGCGGCGTGCGCGGGGGGAGGGGCGCGGCGCGCGACGGTCGCCGCTGTGCCGCCGGCCATCCGCGATTCGGCCGCTGTCCCTCCGACCGCTGATTCCATGGGGGCGGCGGTGGCGCGGACGGCGCGCGATTCGGCGGCGGATCAAGCGGTGCTCGACAGCCTGCACCGCGCGCCGCGCGCCAGGAGAGACTCGAGCTCGGCCCCCATCCCCACCCCCGCTCCCACCCCCGCCGTCCCAGTCAAGGGGGAGGAGGTAGAGCGGGAAGCCGTGCGCCTGTTCGGGGAGGAGGGGCGCGCGGCGGTCGGCGCCGCGCCCACCTTCGACATCGACGTCACCAACTTCGCCGCCAATCGCCGCGTCCTCGAGTACCTGGAGTTCTTCCAGGTGGACGCGCGCGACCGTTTCACCATCTGGCTCGCCCGGCTGGGACGCTACGAGGGGATGATCCGGGAGCGGCTGCGCGCCAAGCGGCTGCCCGAAGATCTCATCTATCTCACCCTGGTCGAGAGCGGCCTCTCGAACACCGCGGTGAGCCGGGCGCGTGCCGTGGGGATGTGGCAGTTCATCGCCGGCACGGCGCGCCTCTATGGGCTCACCGTGGACCCCTGGGTGGACGAGCGGCGAGACCCATTCCGCGCCACTGAGGCCGCCGTCAGCTACCTGGCCGATCTGCGCGAGCGGCTGGGCGGTAGCGTGTACCTCGCCGCTGCGGCGTACAACGCGGGCGTCGGGCGGGTGGAGCGCGGCCTCGGGCGACTCCCCGGTGAAACGGATTCCGTGAGCGACAACACCTTTTTCCAGCTCGCCGACCGGCGCTTCCTGCGGCGGGAGACGCGCGACTACGTGCCCAAGCTCATCGCTGCGTCGCTCGTCGCCAAGCAGCCGGCCCGCTACGGCTTCGGGGACGTCCAACCGCTCGCCCCGCTCGTGTTCGACGAGGTCACCGTGCCCGACGCCACCGGGCTCGACGTGATCGCCCGGCTGGCCGATACGACCGTGGACGCGGTGCTCGAGCTCAACCCTCAGTTCGTGCGGGGCATCACCCCTCCGGGCCGCACGGCGACGGTGCGGGTGCCCCGTGGTCGCGGCACCCTGGTCGCCGCCCGCTACGACAGCCTGCCGGTGAATGGGCGGATCACCTTCGTGGACCATTACGTCTCCGCCGGCCAGACGCTGACCGACATCGCGCGCCGTTACCGCGTGACGGTGGCAATGCTCCAGAGCGCCAACCCGGCCCTCCGGCCGCACGGCCTGCGGGTGGGCCAGCGCATCATCGTCCCGATGAGCGGCCGCATCGTGCCTGCGGCGGCGTGGTCGGTGCCACCCGAGCCACGCTACCGGCGACGGAGCCACGGCGTGCGAGTGGGAGGGGGAGGGGGAGGGGTCACTACGGCGGTCGGGGACCGTCCCGACGCTCACCGCGTGGTCCTGGGTGAAACGCTGAGCGAAATCGCCCGGCGTTACGGCGTCTCGCTCGCCGCGCTGTTGGACTACAACGACCTGACGATGCAGTCCGTCATCAGGGCCGGCGCGGTCGTAAAGATCCCGCCGCGCTGAGGCGCGCCTACCGCTTGTACCCCTTCATGATGGCGGTCGAGTAGCCGTTCTGCGGGTCCCGTCCGGCGTCGAGCAGCTCCTGCACCTTGCCTGGTCCCCGGTTGTAGGCAAGCAACGCGAGACGCAGGTTGCCGTTGTAGCGCTCCAGCAGATCGCGCAGGTAGCGGAAGCCGAGCCGCAGGTTGGTCGAGCGGTCGAACAGCTGCTTGTTGGTCAGGCCGGGCTCGTACAGCCGCGCGGTGCTGGGGAGCACCTGGGTGTAGCCCATGGCCCCCGCTTTGCTCTTGGCGTTGGGGTTGAAGCCCGACTCCGTTCGCACCAGCCGGAACGCGAGCCCCGGATCGACGCCCTCGGAGAGGGCGACGTCGTAGATCGCGGCCGCCAGGTCGGCGGCAATGTTGTAATGCGTGGAATAGTCGATGATCGCGTTGGCGCGCTCGAGCTGCAGGCGCGCGACCGCGAGCTCGCCGCGGGTCGCTTCGAGCGACTGCGACAAGGCACGCAGCTCGCCGAGCAGCGCCGGCGCCGTGAGGGGCGCGGGCTGATCGTCGGCCGTCGCACGGCGTGCCCAACCACCGACGCTGCTCACCACGAGGGCGCCCAGGAGGACGAATCCCCCCTGCAGCATCAGTCGCCGGGTCTTGGTCTGCATTGCGGTCTCCTCATCTATGTGAAAGACGTCGTCCCATCTGGTGAAGCCTAGCGACACCCCGTCAACGATCAGTCAAGTGTCATCGGTGATCGGTCAAGCGTCATCGGTGGCGCCGCGACGCCAATTGCCGCGCACCCCGCCGGTCTTCTCCACCAGGTGCACGCCGTGGATCTCCATGCCCCGGTCTACCGCCTTCACCATGTCGTAGGCCGTGAGCAGCGCTACGGACACCGCCGTGAGCGCCTCCATCTCGACGCCCGTCCGGCCCACCGCCTTGGTCACCGCCCGCACCCGGATGCCGGGGAGGGCTTCATCCAGCGTGGCCGCGACCTGCACGTAGTCGAGCCCCAGCGGGTGACACAGCGGGATCAGCTCCGCCGTTCGCTTGGCGGCCAGGGTCCCCGCGATCTCACTCACCGCGAGCACGTCCCCCTTGGCCACCGCTTGCTCGGCCACGAGCCGGAATGCCTCGCTCGACATCCGGATCGCCCCCTCGGCCACGGCGGTCCGCGCCGTCACCGGCTTGTCAGCCACGTCCACCATGCGCGGCCGGCCGCCCTCCCCCCCCCCCTCGCTCACATGCGACAGCTTCATCCGCGGGACCACATGTCCTCCGCCAGCACGGCGGCGAGGAGTTGGGGATTCACGTTGCCCTGGGCCATGGCGCGCGCGTCCAGCACCCGCGAGATCGCCGCGACGACCGCCTGCGTCCCTTTCCCCGCCCGCGCCTCGGCCCTGAGCCGGGTGAGCAGGCCGTCCAGCAGCTCGGTGAACCCGCCCCGTGCCTGGAACGGCTGTTGCGCCAGGGCCACAGCATACCGCGCGGCCCCCGACCCCCGGGTTGCTTGCAAGAACGCCTCGGCGGGCGCGTCGTTCCCAGGGCCCTCAGCGCCTGCTAGTGCAAGGAGTCTGCCAACACACCCCTCAGATGCTGTAACCAATTGTGCTACATTGTCTTGTGCAGCGTTACCAAGCTCGCGCTGCGCGAATTCTGTCAAGACACTGTCTGGGACTCGTGCGACCCGAACTCGCACGACGCGAGACACGATGGTCGGCAGCAGGGCATCTGGTTGCGAGCTCGTCAGCACGAACCAGGTATCGGGCGGCGGCTCCTCGAGCGCCTTCAAGAGCGCATTCGCGGCCTCCGGGTTGGCCCGTTGTGGTACCAGTCGCTCCGCGTCGCCGATGATGAACACCTTGCGGCGGGCGAGGGCGGGCGTGAGGTAGAGCTGCCGCGCCAGCAGGCGCACCGAGGCGATCCCATGGCTCGCTAGGCCTGACGGCGCCTGGTACAACGGCTGCTGCCGGCGCGCCGCCATCTCTTCAACCAGGGCATCCTGCACCAGCTCCACCTGCTTGTCGGCGTCCGCGCCCTTGCGCGTGATCTCCACCGGCACGAACCAATGGACATCCGGGTGCGAGAGGTTGAGGATCATCTTGCAGGGCTGGCATACGCCACACCCTTCCCCATTCCCCTTTCCCCTTTCCCCTTCGCACAGCATCGCCTGGGCGAGCCAGAGCGCTAGCCGTTGTTTCCCGACGCCCGAGGGACCCTCAAAAAGCAATGCTTGCGGCAACCGGCCGGAGGCGACAGCGCCTACCAGCCGGTTGCGGATCCCCTCGTGACCATACAGGGGGCGTAAAGGCATGCGGGAATGTAGTGGCGTCGGGGCATCACTCCCCCGGCCAAAGGCGTAAGGCGTTGGGGAGTAACCCGTTGAGACTAGGCGTGGGGGACTTGCGCCAGTCTATCACTCGCTGCAGCAATGGCTTACTGCTGGGAGCGAGTACGCACTCTCATGATTTGGCCTGAAACTGCTTACCTTTCGGTATCCATTTGGTATCAGTGTCGCGCTGACGCAGCGGCCAGGCCTGCTCCTTGCGTACGCCCCTCGTGACAGAGAGCACCGTGCTGCGGTGCCCCTCGCGGTGGCGCTTCAGTGCACTATGCCCAACCTTATGTCGTCTCAGAGCATTCCGCAGGTCTATGGGAGGATCTGGCACGTGAGAGGACGCCTTTGACCAGCCGGCGCATCAAGCTGGTGCGACCGACGGAGCAGGCGGATCCGGAGCGGCAGCACGCCGCCGAGGAGGCGCTGCGCGTCACCGCCCGCCAGCAGGAAGCGGTGGCGCACCTCGGCCAGCTCGCTCTGGCGGGGGCGCCGCTGCCGGCCCTCCTGGACGACGCCGTGGGCCTCGTCGCCCGTGGCCTCGACGTGGCATGCGCGGGGTTGTTCGAGTTCCGGCCGGAGAGCCGCACCCTGGTGCTGCGGGCGGGTGTGGGATGGCAGGACGGGTGCGTTGGCCACACGGTCTTTCCTTCGGACGGCGACTCCCTCGCCAGCTATGTGCTGCGGTCCACGACGCCCGTCGTGGTGGACGACCTCGCCTCCGACCGCCGCTTCGGGAGCGCGCCGCTCCTCGCCGAGCACGAGGTGGTGAGTGGGCTGAGCGTCGTGGTGCAGGGCAAGGATCGCCCCTTCGGCATCCTCGGGGCCCATGCGGCAGAGCGGCGCGAGTTCACGGTGCACGACGCGCACTTCGTGCAGGCGGTGGCGAACGTCTTGGCGACCGCGATTGACCGCGCCCGCACCGAGGATGCACTTCGCAAGAGCGAGGAGCACTTCCGCTCCCTCATCGACAACGCCTCCGACATCGTCACCATCCTGAGCGAAGACGGCATCTTCCGCTACACGAGCCCCTCGGTGAAGCGGCTGCTGGGATACGCTCCGAGCGATCTGCTCGAGCGCAACGCCTTCGAGTTCGTGCACGCCGACGACCTCATGGCGGTCGCCGACGCCCTGGGGCGCGGGATGCAGGCGCCGGGGACGCCGCAGTCGGCGGAGTTTCGCTTCCGGCACCGGGATGGCTCGTGGCGAGTGCTCGAGTCCGTCGGCCAGGCGCGCATGGACGCGCACGGCACGGGCAGTTTCATCGTCAACTCGCGGGACATCACAGAGCGCCTGGCGCAGGAGCGGGCGCTGCGTGCCAGCAAGGAGCGGTTGCGGACGGTGGTGGCGGGCGCGCCGCTGGTGTTGTTCGCCCTCGACAAGAACGCCGTGTTCACCCTGGTGGAAGGGAAGGGGCTGGAGGGTCTGGGGGTGCGGCCGGCGCAGCTGGTGGGACAGTCGGCGTGGCAAGTGTACGCCGATCTGCCCCAGGCGATCGCCGATCTGCGCCGCGCGCTCGCCGGCGAGTCGTTCTCCTCCACGGTGGAAGTCTTCGGGTTGGTGTTCGAGGCGTGGTATTCACCGCTGCGCGAAGCGAACGGCACGGTCTCCGGGGTGATCGGCGTCGCCACCGACATCACCGAGCGGCGGCGCGCCGAGGAGGCGCTGCGTCGCTCGGAGGAGACCAACCGGGCCCTGGTGGAGCACGCCACCTACGGCATCTACCGCTCGACGCCCGCCGGCCGATTCCTGTCGGTGAACTCCGCGCTCGTGCGGATGCTCGGGTACGACTCGGAGGACGAGCTGCTCGCGCTCGACCTGGGACAGCAGGTGTACGCGGACCCGGCGGCGCGGGCGCGGGCGCTGGCCGGGTTCAGCGGCGCCGACAGCGTGCAGGGCCTGGAAGTGGAGTGGCAGCGCAAGGACGGCAAGCGCCTGCTCGTGCGGCTCAGCGGGCGCGCGGTACGCCGGCCCGACGGCACGATCGACAGCTTCGAGACGGTGGCGGAGGACATCACGGAGCGGCGCGTCCTGGAGGAGCAGCTGCGCCAGTCCCAGAAGATCGAAGCGCTGGGCCAGCTGACGGGCGGGATCGCGCACGACTTCAACAACCTGCTGACGATCATCCTGGCGAACGCGGAGCTGATCCGGAGGGCCGTGAGCCCGGAGCGCGTCGACGAGCACGCCGACCTGCGCGACCTGATCTCGGCGGCGCTGCGGGGCCGGGTCATGGTGAAGGAGCTGCTGGGCTTCGCGCGGCGCTCGAGCCTCGATCTGGAAGCGCTCGACTTGGGGGCCGTGGTAGCGAACCTGGGCGGGATGCTGCGCCGCATCCTCCCTGCCGACATCGAGATCCTGACCGGCGGCGACGAAGCGCTCCCCGACGCGCGCGCGGACCTGCACGCCGTCGAGCAGATCGTGTTCAACCTCGTGACCAACGCCCGCGACGCGATGCCCCACGGCGGTGTGCTGCGGATCGAAACGACGCGGGCGCAGCTCACCGAGGAGCAGCGGGCCGCCGCGGGCGCGGCGAGCGCCGCGGACTGGGTGTGTCTCGCGGTCGACGATACGGGCGTGGGCATGGACGACGCCACCCGCCAGCGGATGTTCGAGCCGTTCTTCACGACGAAGCCGAGCGGCAAGGGCACCGGCCTCGGGATGGCCACCGTGTATGGGTTGGTGAAGCAGCACCGCGGCGTGATCCAGGTGGACAGCAACCTCGGGCAGGGCACGCGGGTGAGAGTCTTTCTCCCGGCGCTGGCGGCCTCCAGCGGGGAGACCGACGTGCGTCACTCGGGGGAGCATCCGATGGTCGGCGGCACCGAGACGATCCTCGTGGTCGAAGACGAAGACGACGTGCGGCGCGCCGCGAAGCGGATCCTGCAGCAGGCGGGCTACCAGGTGCTCACGGCGGCGGACGGGCAGGAGGCGCTCGAGGTGCTGCGCCAGCCCGCCCCGATTCACCTGATCCTGTCAGACCTCGTCATGCCGCGGCTCGGTGGTCGGGCGCTGTATGACGCAGCGCGCCGCGAGGGGCGGATGACGCCGTTCCTGTTCGCGAGCGGCTACTCACCCGCCGACGTGCGGGCCAGCCCGCCAAGCGATCTCGGCGTGCCGCTCTTGCACAAGCCGTGGACGGCGGCCGATCTGCTGGCGCGGGTGCGGGAGATCCTGGACCGCCAGTAGATCACGCCGCCCCGTCCAACACCTCGCGCACCTTCCGCGCCAAGGCGTCCGGGGTGAAGGGCTTCTGCACGTACGTGAGCCCGGGCTTGAGCATCCCGTGGCGGGTGATGGCTTCGTCGGTGTAGCCCGACATGTAGATCACGCGCAGCTCCGGGCGCAGCTCCAGCAGCCGTACGGCGAGCGTTCGCCCGCTCATCCCCGGCATCACGACGTCGGTGAGCAGCAGGTGGAGGGGCCCCGAGTGCCGCTGCACCAGGTCGAGCGCGGCCTGGGCGCTCGACGCCTCGAGCACCGCATAGCCCTGGCGCTCGAGTGCCTGCCGCGCGACCGCGCGGACGGCCGCTTCGTCTTCCGCGATCAGTACCGTCTCGCTCCCGCCAATGGTCGGCGCCTGACGCGCCTCCGAGGGGCGCGGGGCAGGCGACTCCATGACGCGCGGCAGGTAAACCTTGAACGTCGTCCCGTGGCCCAGCTCGGTGTACACCCAGATGTAGCCGCCGCTCTGTTTCACGATCCCGTACACGGTGGCGAGCCCTAGCCCCGTACCTTTCCCCTTCTCCTTGGTCGTAAAGAACGGCTCGAACAGGTGGGCCTGGGTGGCATCGTCCATCCCGGTACCGGTGTCCCCCACGGCGAGCATCACGTACGGCCCCGGCGGTACGGGGAAGTGCTCGTGGGCGTAGCTCGCGTCGAGGTCGACGTTCGCGGTCTCGATCGTGAGCTTGCCGCCTTGCGGCATGGCGTCACGGGCGTTGACCGCGAGGTTCATGATCACCTGCTCGATCTGGCCGGGATCCGCCTGCACGGGGGCGAGGTCGGACGCGAGCCGTGTGGCGAGCTCGACGTCCTCGCCCAGCAGTCGGCCCAGCATGTTCTCCGTTTCCGACACGAGGCTGTTCAGGTCGATCACCTTCGCTTGCATGACCTGCTGCCGGCTGAACGCGAGCAGCTGGCGGGTGAGCCCCGCCGCGCGGTCGGCCGCCTTGCGGATCTCGGCGACGTCCTCTCGGCGCGCGTCGGCGGCGCCCAAGTCATCCAGCAGCAGGTCGGCATAGCCGGTGATCGCCGTGAGGATGTTGTTAAAGTCGTGCGCCACGCCGCCGGCCAGGCGCCCCACAGCTTCCATCTTCTGCGCCTGGCGCAGCTGCTGCTCCAGGCTGATGCGCTCGGTGACGTCGCGCGCAGTGCCGAAGACACCGACCAGCTTGCCCTCGCGGAACTGGGGCGTGGCCGAGAACTCGCCCACCCGATAGTCGCCCTTCCGGGTGCGTACGCGCAGCAAGCGCACGCCATCGGGCTCCCTGCGGACGGCGCCGCCGAGCAGCTCGAGCGCGAGCGGCACGTCGTCGGGGTGGACGAGCTGCTCGAGCGGCTTGCCAAGCCACTCCTCGCGCGGCCAACCGAGGGTGGTTTCGAACGCCGGGTTTAGGGAGGCGATCGTGCCGTCTGGTCCGAGGGAGAAGATCACGTCTCGGACGCCCTCGATCAGCGTGCGGAAGCGCTCCTCGCTCTGCCGCAGCTGCTCCTGTGCCCGGGCCTGGTCCTCGCGGGCGTGCTTGAGCGCCAGCGCCCGTAACACCGCCGGGCCGAGGCGCTCGAGATGGTGTTTGACGATGTAATCCGCCGCGCCCGCCTTGATGTAGTCCGCGGCGGTCTCCTCGTCGAGGCTCCCCGTGACGATGATCACCGGGATGCCGGGGGCGGCGCGCTCGGCGATCCGCAGGGCGTCGGCGGCGCCGAACGTCGGGAGCGAATGGTCCGAGAGGATCAGGTCGGGGATGAACTCCCGCAGGGCGCGGGAGAAATCGGTTGCCGAGTCGACACGGCGGGTGGTGCCCGCGACCCCGGCGCGACGCAGCTCGAGTTCTACGAGCTCAGCGTCGCTCGGGACGTCCTCGACGATGAGGATGCGCGGGGACACGGCGGCCGCACTTTGTGGGGCCACGTCAGCGAGGCCGAGCGGGATTGCGGGTGCGCATGTTAGCCTCAAGCATAACATACACTTATGGTCCAGGACCCAGAATCGTCATAGGGCGTTTTTGCGGCATCGGGGGGCGTTTTTGCGGCAGCGAGGGCACTAGGCGCCTTTTCGATCGAGCACCTCGCGCACCTTGCGCGCCAGAGCGTCCGGCGTAAACGGCTTCTGCAGGAACATGATGCCCGGCTCGAGCACGCCGTGCCGCACGATGGCGTCGTCGGTGTATCCGGACACGAACAGCACCTTCAGGTCGCCGTACAGCGTCGTCAGCCGGTCGGCGAGCGCGCGTCCGTTCATCTTGGGCATGACCACGTCGGTGACGAGGAGGTGGATCGGGCCGTGGTGGCCGGCCGCGAGGCGGAGCGCCGTCTCGGGGTCGGGGGCTTCGAGCACGGCATACCCCTGACGCACGAGGATCTGTCGCGTCACCGCGCGCACGGCGGCACCGTCCTCGACTACCAGCACCGTTTCCGCGCCGCGTGGCGGGGCGCCGACCGCGGCTCGCGCCGGTGCGCCTGCCGCAGGCTCGTCGATCCGTGGGAAGTAGATCTTGAACGTCGTGCCGTGGTCGAGCTCGCTGTAGACCCAGATGAACCCGTCGGCCTGTTTCACGATGCCGTAGACGGTGGCCAGGCCCAGACCCGTTCCCTTGCCCTGCTCTTTCGTAGTGAAGAACGGCTCGAAGATGCGGGCCTGGGTCTGCTCGTTCATGCCGACGCCGGTGTCCGAAACCGCAAGGAGCAGGTAGCTCCCGGCGCGAGCCGCGGCGTGGCCCCGCACATACGCTTCGTCCATCTCGACGTTCGCCGTCTCGATCGTGAGCTTGCCACCCTGGGGCATTGCGTCGCGCGCGTTCACCGCGAGGTTCATGACCACTTGCTCGAGCTGTCCGGCGTCGGCCTTGATCGACCCGACGTCCGGCGCGAGCACGGTCACCAGCTCGACATCTTCCCCGATCAGCCGCTTCAACATCTTGTCGGCGGTGGAGACCACCGTGTTCAGGTTCAGCACCCGTGGCTCGATCACCTGCCGCCGGCTGAAGGCCAGGAGCTGGCCCGTCAGGCCCGCGGCCCCGGCGGCGGCCTTGCGGATCTCCTCGACGTCGTCGCGGCGCGAGTCTCCCACGGCGAGATCCTCGAGCAGCAGGTCGGCGTAGCTGGTGATGATGGTCAGCAGGTTGTTGAAGTCGTGCGCCACGCCGCCGGCGAGCCGTCCGATGGCCTCCATCTTCTGCGCTTGGCGGAATTGGGATTCGAGCACCCGGCGCTCCGTGATGTCGTTGGCCGCCACGAGCTCCGCGCGCCGGCCTTGCCATGTGACCCCGTGCGCCGTGATCTCCACGGTGATCGTCGTGCCATCCTTCTTGCGATGCCGCCATGTGCCGGACGAGTGCAGTCCCTCCTCGGCCGGGACGTCCTCGGGCGGCCGCAGGTCTTCGATTCGCAATCGGAGGAATTCATCGCGGCTGTAGCCGTAGTGGCGAACCGCGGCCTCGTTCACGGCCAGGACGCCGTGTGTCTCCAGATCGAACACCCAGAGGGGCAGGGGCGTGCTCTCGAACAGCAGGCGGTAGCGCTCCTCGGACGCGCGCTCCGCGAGTGCGCGCCGCACGGCGATAGGGAGACGGGCGAGACGCTCTTTGAGCACGTAGTCGGCCACGCCCTGCTTGACGCAGTCAACCGCACGCTCGTCGCCCAGCGTCCCCGTCACGATGATCAACGGAGTGTCGTGGCCGTGCTCCCGCAGCAGCGCCAGCGCGTCCATCGCGGTCCAGCCCGGGAGCCG
>WNGJ01002853.1_pt1 | contig 17679 bp, 18 predicted proteins | sample 5400611 | NCBI WGS metagenome assembly WNGJ01 (sample SAMN13153375, study PRJNA577476) | soil metagenome | isolation source: 40 cm soil or saprolite under Garry oak tree replicate 1 | place: USA:California | collected 2016-06-15 | reverse complement strand
AGTGGCACGCGAGGAAGGCGGTGGTGGACTTGCTGAGTTTCATGGACGCATCTCCTGGATCGACCTCACCGAGCTAGACCCAGCTGGACCCAGCTGAACTCAACTGGCATGCTAGTTTTCGCTCCGAGCCTACAAAGGTTCACTTCGAGACGTCAAGAGTTCGTAGGCCGCCCTGGATGTGGCATGCTAGATTGAGGCATCGCGCGACAGAACGCGGCAGAAGGAGTGGATCGATGTCAGCCTCCCTCCCGTCCGCCCACCCGGGTCAGCGGCTGGCCCAGCTGGTCCTCGACGAGCTCGAGGCGAGGCTCCTGGCCGGCCGCTACCCGGTCGGCTCCCGGATCTCGATCGAGGAGGTCAAGACGGAGTTCGGGGTGAGCAAGCAGCCGGTCATGGAAGCCATGCGCCGGCTCGAGGCCACCGGGATCGTCCAGATCGTCCCGCAGAGCGGCTGCCGGGTCGCCTCCTACTCCGCGCAGGAGATTCAGGACTTCTTCAACCTCTTCGGTCGCTTCGAAGGCGAGATCGCTGCCGCCGCGGCGGTACGGCGAACGGACGCCCAGCTCGTCGAGCTCGACGACACCTGGCAGCGCATCGCCGATCTCGAAAGGCTCGATGACCCCGGGGAACGGGCGCGCGGATACCGCTTGCGCAATCGCGAGTACCACCTGGTCCTGCACCGGATGTCGCACTCCCGGCTGATGGCCGATCTCAGCAAGCAGATGTGGGACCTGTCCGACTTCCTCGTCACCACGATCGGCGGCATCGAGCGGCTCTCCGGCTCCCTCCACCATCGAAACCACGACCACGATGTCATCAGGATCGCCATCAGGTCCCAGAACCCCGACGTCGCCCGGGCCGCCATGGAGTCGCACATCGTCGGCACCGTCGCCGCTTTCAGCGCGACGCGGGCGCAGGAGCGGGAGGCCGGCTAGCGGCCCGCGACCGGCGGGGGATCGGCCATCCGCTGGCCCTGGCGGTACATCTGCGGCGGCTTGTTCCCCGCGGCCTGCCCGCCGTCGACCGGGATGACGGTCCCGGTGATGAACGAGGACTGGTCCGAGCACAGCCAGAGCACGGTCTGGGCCACCTCGGCCGCCGTGCCCATCCGCCGCATCGGCGTCGACATCCCCGCCGCGCGTATCGCCTGCTCGCCCGCTGCCTCGATGTGATAGGTCCGGATCGGGCCCGGCGCCACCACGTTGACCCGGATGCCCTGGTCGGCGTAGTCCAGCGCGGCCACCTTGGTCAGGCCGATGATCCCGGCCTTGCCCGCGACGTACGCCGCGAGGTTAGCCGTGGCGTTCAGCCCGGCGATCGAGGCCATGTTCACGATGGCGCCCCCGCCGCTCGCCAGCATGGCCGGGATCTGGAACTTCATCCCGAGGAAGGTGCCGCGGATGTTGGTGGCGATGCCGAGGTCGAACTCGTCCGGGTCGATGTCGGCGAGCGGGGCCGGCAGCGGGCCCGCGCTGGCATTGTTGAACGCCGCGTCCAGACGGCCGAACGCCGTCACGGCCTGGTCCACCACGTCACGCATCGACGCGACGTCGGTGACGTCGGCCCCCACGGCGAGCGCGCGGCCGCCGCGCGCCTGGATGCCGTCGGCGACCGCCTTGAGCGCGGTGGTGTCGCGGGCGGCGAGGACCACGGCCGCCCCGGCGGCGGCGAACGCCTCGGCCGTGGCCGCGCCGATCCCCTTGCTCGCCCCGGCCACCAGCGCGACCCGTCCGCTCATCGGCTGGCCCCCGGCATGATCGTTCATGATGCGCCTCCCGTAATAGTTAGGTATCGAAGCATTATCATATCAAACGATTAGACGGCTATCGAGGAGTGTTACCCTTCGCTCATGCCCCGCCCCGCGCACCCGCCGCTCGGCCTGCACCTGACCAGGGTGGCCAGGACCGTCAGCCGTGCCTTCGATGAGACCCTGGCCGAGGCGGGCGGGTCGCTTCCGGTCTGGCTGGTGCTGATCTCGCTGAAGAGCCGGCCGCTCGCCAGCCAGCGTGAGCTCGCCGCGGTGGTCGGGATCCAGGGGGCCACGCTCACCCATCACCTGGACACGATGGAGTCCGCCGGGCTGGTCACCCGGCGTCGCGATCCGGCCGACCGCCGGCTGCACCTGGTCGAGCTGACCCCGGCCGGCGACGCGCTCTTCCTCCGGCTGCGGGACGCGGCCACGGCCTTCGACCGGCGGCTGCGCACCGGGCTCTCCGAAGGCGACATCGGTCAGCTCGAGTCCCTGCTGACCAGGCTCCGCGACAACGTGTCAGGCGGCTGACCTGAGCTGGGCCAGGTCCACGCCGGGCCAGTCCCGCAGGCCCGCCTCGCCCGCCTCGGTCACCACGACGATGCGGCTGGCTTCCCTGGTGGTGATCCAGCGGCGCTCGAGCATGCTCCTGGTCAGGGCGGCACCCAGGCTGCCGGCCAGGTGATAGCGGCGCTCGCTCCAGTCCAGGCAGGGCCGCAGCAGCGGCCGGGTTCGCCGCTCCAGCCGGTCCACCTCGATGCCGAGCCGGCCGAACTCACCGGCGCCGCCCGGGGCCAGCGTGAATCCGCCGTCCTCGGCAATGACCAGGCCGCGGTCGATCAGCGCCTCGGTGACCGAGACCCCGACCGCGCCCGCCAGGTGGTCGTAGCACATCCGCGCCCAGCGCAGGCTCCTGGCCCGGCTGGCGTCGCCGAGCGAGCGGACCTTGGTGGCGGGCGCGAGCAGGATGAGGACCTCGAGCGCGTCGGCCACCGGCTCCGAGGCAATGGAGTACAGCTGCTGCCGCCCGCTGGGCTGGGCGCAGACCAGCCCGCCCGCGACTAGCTTCTTCAGGTGCGCGCTGGCCAGCGACCGGGAGATGCCCGCCGCCTCGGCCAGGGCCGAACCCGATATCGGCGTCCCGCCGAGCAGGGTAAGGAGCATCTGCGCGCGGTGCTTGTCGGCCATCAGCGCGGCCACCGAGGCCAGGTCGGCGTCCGGGTCCACGACCCACTCTAACCCAGGACCGTCAAATGAGGATTTGACGGTTTCCGCGTTAAGGTCGATGTAATGGCTAGCACGACGGTGACCAGGAGCCCGCACGCCTGGATGAGGATCGCGTTCGCGATGTTCGCGGTCGGCTGGGGCGCCAACCAGTTCTCGCCGATGCTCATCGTCTACCGGCACGAGCTCAGGCTGACCGCGGGTGCGGTAGCCGGCCTGTTCCTGGTCTACGCGCTGACCCTGATTCCCGGGCTGCTGGTCGGCGGCCCGGCCTCGGACCGGTTCGGCCGGCGCCCGGTGGTCTGGCCGTTCGTGGCGCTGTCCCCGCTGGCCACGCTGCTGCTGGTCCTCGGGCCGCGGTCGCTGGCCGTGATCGCGGTCGGCCGGGCGCTGGCCGGGCTGTGCTCGGGCGTCGTGTTCGGGGCCGCGACCGCGTGGGTGCAGGAGGTGTCCCCGGATGAAGGGCTGAGCGTCCGGCGGTCGGCGCTGGCGCTGACCGGCGGGTTCGGCCTCGGCCCGGTGGTGGCCGCCGGCCTCGCCCAGTGGGTGAGCGACCCGCTGGTCGTGCCGTACCTGCCGCACCTGGTGATCGGCACCGCGGCCGCGGCCGTGCTGGCCGGGACGCCCGAGGGCGCCACGTCGCGGTCACCGGCCCGGGTCCGGCCCGCGGCGACAGCACGGCGCTGGCCGCCGGCCGCGGTCCGTACCCGGCGGTTCTGGCTGGCGGTCGCGCCGGGCAGCCCGCTGGTATTCGGCTCGGTGGCGCTCGCGATCGTGGTGCTGCCAGAAGAAGTCACCAGCGCGCGGACCTTGTCAGCCGGCTTCGCCGGGTTGATGACCGTGGTCTCGTTCGCGGCCGGAGTGGCGGTGCAGCCGTTCGCCCGGCGGCTGCGTGACATGCTCGCGGGCGTCGTCGCCGGCCTGGGCTGCGCGGCGGCCGGCTGCGCGGTCGGGATCGCCGCGGTAGCCTCGGCCGACCGCGTCCTGGCCGGCGTCGCCGCGGTGTTCCTCGGCCTGGCTTACGGCCTGTGCCTGGTCTCGGGGCTGCGGCAGGCCGAGCACATGGCCAGCCCGGACGAGCGCGGTGCCGTGATCGCCTGCTACTACGCCGTGGCCTACCTGGGCTTCGCGGTGCCCTACCTGGCCGCCGGGCTCGGCGCGCTGGCCGGGAAGACCGGCGCGCTCGTCGCGCTGACCGCGATCATCGCCGGGCTCGCGCTGTGGACCGCCGGGTACGCGGCCAGCCTGCGCCGCTCGTCCGCCCGGCCGGAAGGTGACATGATCGTCAGGTGGTCTCGCGGGAACCGCAATTCCGTGTCACGGTAAGGTAACAGCCCGCTTCGTTCGGGATAATTAAAAATCTTTTTTGGACCGAACGGGCCGCGGTGCCCGCCTCGGTCCCGTGACCTGCGCTCCCGATGGTACGCCTGATAGGCCTTTAGGCACCATAATTCGTTCCATTCCGGTCCTTCACGTTCCATAATCAAGCTCGGATTTCGGTTTTCAGCCAAGCGTTGACGGCCGCCTTTTTTCCCAGTACATCTTGCTTGATAGGCCATTCTCGGCGAGCGGGTCGGCGATGGGAATCGCCACGGGGTAAACCACGGCGGGGGCGGTGGGAGGGAGTACGTGATGGCGGGGCTGCCGCTGGTGGGGGACGAGTTCGCGGGCTACCGGGTGCGCGCGGTGCTCGGCCGTGGCGGGATGAGCGTGGTCTACCAGGCGGAGAACCTCCGCCTCAGCAGCATCATCGCGCTGAAGGTGCTGGCGCCGGAACTGGCCTCCGACGACGTGTTCCGGGCCAGGTTCCTGGAGGAGTCGCGGATAGCGGCCTCGCTGAACCACCCGAACGTGATCCCCATCTACGACATGGGCTCCCAGGACGAACTGCTGTACATCGCGATGCGGTACGTGTCCGGGACCGACATGCGGCAGATGATCAAGAAGCGCGGCCGGATCCTCCCCGCCACCGCCTTGTTCCTCGTCGGCCAGGGCGCGCGGGCGCTGGACGCCGCGCACCGCAAGGGGCTGGTGCACCGGGACGTGAAGCCGGGAAACCTGCTGATCGAGCGGGGCAGCGACGAGGCCGATCCCGATCACGTCTACCTGGCGGACTTCGGCATCACCAAGCACGCCATGTCCCGCAGCGGGCTGACCTCGACGGGCCAGTTCCTCGGCACGATCGACTACGTGGCCCCGGAGCAGATCCGGGGCACGTCGGTGCTGGGCCTGGCCGACCAGTACTCGCTGGGCTGCGTGCTCTACGAGTGCCTGACCGGACGGGTCCCGTTCGAGAAGGACCTGGACGCGGCGATCATCTGGGCGCACGTCGAGGAGACACCCACGATGCCCACGATCCTGCGGCCCGAACTGCCGCGGGAGATCGACGAGGTGTTCGGCCGCGTGCTGGCCAAGCGCCCTGACGAGCGCTACGGGAGCTGCCGCGAGTTCGTCGAGGCGGCCCGGATGGCCCTGGGCATCTACGGATCGGGGACCGAGGCCTCGGTCGCCTACGAGGCGACGACCGCCGGGCCGCAGTCCGACGCCCCGCCGGACAGCCGGGCGGGGACGCCGCCGGACCGGTTCTCCTGGAGCGACAGGGCCAGCCGGGTGCACTCGGCCGGACCCGTCATGAATCCCGCCGCGCCCGGCCCCGTCCCGGCCGCGCCGGCCTCCGGGTCTTCGGGACCCGGTTACGGCCAGCCGAGCTACGGTCAGCCCGGTTACAGCCAGCCGAACTACGGTCAGGCCGGCTACAGCCAGCCCGGCTACAGCCAGCCTGGTTACGGGCCGCCGCCCGGCGCGGGCCAATCCGGTCCTGGTCAGCCCGGTCCGGGTCATTCCGGCGGGACCATCGCCTCCCACCGCCGCGAATACGGCATGGCGGGACCGGGGGAGCCCGGTCAGCCCGCGGGCGCGCCGCCGTCGCCGGGCGGGCCGCGGGGATCGGAGTGGTACCGCCGGCCACGCTGGATCGCCGTGCTGGCGGCCGTGATCCTGGTCGTCGCGGGGGTGAGCACCTGGGTCGGCGTGAGCGGGTCCGGCTCGCACCCCAAGGCCGCGCCGACGATGTCGCCTAAACCGAAGCCCAAGCCGACGACCGGCGCGCTGATGAACGCGCTCATCGTGACGAACAAGAGCAATGACGCCAAGGGCCAGCTGCCGCCGTCGACCTGCAAGCAGGACAGCCCGACCCACGTGACCTGCACCGCGCCGGCCACGGGTATCAGCGGGGTCGTCTTCCAGACCTACCCGAACCAGAAGGCCCTGTACACGGCGTACATGGCCAAGGTCACGGCGCTGAACACGAACCAGTTCAGGCAGAACTTCAAGGACTGCGGAGCCCAGGCCACCTACGGCGAGGTCGGCTGGAACCACCTGTTCAAGCACACCAGGGCCTTTACCGTCGCCCAGATGACCATGGGCTCGGTCAAGGACGACCAGGCCGCCGGCCGGGTGTTCTGCAACTACACCCAGGGCCTGGAGTACATGGTGTGGACCCAGAACGACGGCCACCTCATGGGCTACGTGGCCGGGCCGGTGCACGGGGATGTCTGGACCTGGTGGGTGGCGGTCCACCACAACATCGGCGTCGGCGGCTCGCCCATGAACACGAACATGCCGACCCCCTCCGCCAGCGGCAACGGCGCGTCCCCGGCGATGAGCCCGTCCCCGTCCATGAGCGGAATGTCCGCGTCCCCGTCCACGTCCATGAACGGCATGTGACCGCACGGCCGCGCTCGCCCGGCGGCGAGCTGGCCCCGCTCGGCTAGATCGTTTAGGGCTTTTCCTTCGCGAGGAGATCTCGCCTGTGACCATTCCTGACCGCCGGACCGTGCTGCGGTCCGGGCTGGCCGCCGCCGCGCTGGGGGCGGTGGGCGCCGCGACCGGCTGCACGGCCCGGCCGGCCCCTTCGCCCCCCGCGGCCGCCTTGCCCGCCCGGCGTCACCTGATCGGGCCGCGCAGCCCGCAGGTCGCCGCGGCCGAGGCGGCCCGGCATGCCACGGGCACCGTGCAGGCCGGCGTGGCCCCGGAGGCCGGGCACGTCGACCTGGGCGGTCCGGTCGTGGCGACGTGGAGCTTCGGCGGCCAGGTCCCGGGTCCGGAGATCCGGGTGCGCAAGGGCCAGATCCTGCAGGCGCTGCTGGTGAACCAGCTTCCGGTCGAGACGACCGTGCACTGGCACGGCGTGGCCATCCGCAACGACATGGACGGCGTGCCCGGCATGACTCAGGCGCCGGTCCCGGCCGGCCGGGAGTTCACCTACAGCTTCGCGGTCGCCGAGCCCGGCACCTACTGGTACCACCCGCACGTCGGCGTCCAGCTGGACCGGGGTCTGTACGGGCCGCTGATCGTGGAGGATCCTTCCGAGCCGGTGACCTGGGATCACGACTGGACCGTGGTGCTCGACGACTGGATCGACGGCACCGGCTACACCCCCGATCAGGTCCTGAACGCGCTGCGGAACGGCATGGGCGGCATGTCGACGGCAGCCGCTTCCCCGTCGCCGTCCCCGTCCCCGTCGACGAGCAGCATGAGCGGCATGCCCATGCCAGCCTCGTCGGCCTCGTCGGCTCCGCCGAGCGGGCCCAGCCCGGTGCTGTCCGGGGCACGCAGCGCGCTGCTCGGCGGCGACGCCGGCGACGTCCGCTACCCGTGGTACCTGATCAACGGCCGGGTCCGCACCGCGCCCCGGACGTTCACGGCCCGCCCCGGCCAGCGGGCCAGGATCCGGTTCATCAACGCCGCCGCCGACACCAGCTTCCGCGTTGCCCTGGGCGGTCACCAGATGACCGTCACCCACACCGACGGCTATCCGGTGGCCCCGGTGCGGGCCGACGCGCTGCTCATCGGGATGGGGGAGCGCTACGACGTGCAGGTCACCCTGGGCGATGGCGTCTTCCCGCTGACCGCTCTAGCCGAGGGGAAGAACGCCACCGCGCTGGCGCTGGTCCGGACCGGGTTCGGTGGACCGCCGCCCCCCGCTGTCCGGCCGGCCGAACTGAACGGTGCGCTCGCGTCATACGGCGCCCTGCACGCGGCGCCGTCGGCGCGGCTGCCGGCCCGCAAGCCCGACGTGACCTACCGGCTCCGGCTGACCGGCGGGATGGCCCGCTACGACTGGGGCATCAACGGCCAGTCCTTCGACATGTCCCGCCCGGGCGCGCTGCGGTTCCTCATGGCCGAGGGCCAGCGGGTCCGGATGATCTTCGCCAACACGACCACGATGTACCACCCGATGCATATCCACGGGCACACCTTCCAGCTGGGCCCGGCCGGGCCGCGTAAGGACACCGTGATCGTCCGCCCAGGTCAGCAGGTCGCCTGTGACTTCGACGCCGCCAATCCCGGCCAGTGGATGACGCACTGCCATAACATCTACCACGCCCCCCAAGGCGGCATGATGGCCATGCTCAGCTACCAGACCTAGCGCGTCGGCGCTGCCCGGGGAGGTGGCCCTGACGAGTTTTGACCGGGCCTTGGACAATTCGGCAGCGGGATCATGGACACCCCGGCGCCTGGGTGTCGGTAACAACTGTCAGAGTCGGCCTATCCGGTTGCTGCTGCCGTCGCTGCCATCAGCTGACGCTTAAGGGCCAAGGTCCTTGCCCGTTCCCTCACTCACTGTAGCCAGCCATAGCGGCTGGGCGCTCATCTCATCGCATCCTCAATCGCGCCTGTGCGCGGATGCCTGTTCATGTGGATGTATCGCCGTTGCCGTGATGTCTAGAGCCGGTAACGCCGAACTGAGCGACAAGGAGTTCGATGCGCTCGTCGTCATGGCCCGGGCGTAGCCGTTCGCTGCGGCTGAGGGTGGCCAGGCCGTGAAGCCCGGCCCAGAGCACCTCGGTCAACGTTTCGCTGTCTCGGTCGTGGGCCACGGTGGCGACTGCCGCGCGCAGCTCGCCAAACGCCGCATGTAGCGGCGCTGGAGAGTCAGAGCCGAAGCGCAGTCGCGTGGCCCGGGAGAACATCGCGTCGTAAAGCGCTGGGTTGTCGATGGCGAACTTGCTGAACGCGCGGGCGGTCCGGGTCAGCGCGTCCCCGGCGGCGCCCGCACTGCGGCGAGCCGCGCCCAGCGTCTCTGCGAGTTCGCCGAAGCCCTCCAACGCGACGGCCTCGACGATCTCCTCCATCGATCCGAAGTGCTTGTACAGCACCGGCTGGCTGTATTCGATCTCCGTCGACAGACGGCGCGTCGTGACCGCATCCCATCCTTCATGTTCGGCCAACGTTCGTGCCGTCGCCATGATGAGCCGGCGCCGGGCGGTGCGCTCGCGCAGCCGACGATCTTTGATGGTCACAGCTCAAGGGTAGCACAGCTACCAACTCAAGCACTGCTATTGACTAGCGTGGCTCGTGGCGATAGCGTAGCTACCGCTAGCAGCGCTAACCCTAGAAGGAGAAAGACATGGACACGCACGGACAAGAGCTGGCCGAGACCTTCGTCAAGATGATCAACACCCACAATCCAGACCTGGTCGACCAGTTCGTGGCTGAGGACTACATCAACCACAACGCGTTCGTCGCTGACGGCCGCGAAGCGAACCGTCAGTTCTGGCACGCGTTCTTCGTGGCGCTACCCGACGTCAGCTCCAGCATGGAAGACCTGGTGATCTCCGGCGACCGGGTGGTGGGACGGTTCGTCTACCGCGGTACGCATACGGGAGACTTCATGGGCATCCCCGCCAGTGGCAGCGCTGTCGAAATGCGGTCCATCGACATCTGGCGCATCGAAGATGGCATGTTCGTCGAGCACTGGGACGAGCTGAACACCCTGCAGGTGTTTCAGCAGATGGGCGCGTTGCCGCCGCTCGGCGGTGGCTCCGAGGCCCAGACATGACGCTCCTGTCCCAACTCGCCGCACTCGCCGCAATCGTGGACACTGGCGTGGTCTACGGCACCGACGTTTTCTGCGCGCTCGTCCAGCGACCGGCGCTCGCCAGGGTTGACGACGCCACCCTCACCGCAGTCATGGGGAACGTTCACCGCTTCGCAGATCGCCGCATGCCCGCTCCAGGAATCCTCGGTGTCGTCGCAGCCGCCGCAGCTGCCGGTCTCGCCGCAGCAGCCGACCGGACCGCGGCATCGGCGACAGCGGCAGCGGCGTTCCTCCTCTTGGTGGGCTGGGTGGTTCTTTACCTACGCATTAGCGCGCCGATCAACCGCACTCTCACTGCGGCTGCTGACGCTCACGAGACGCCGTCTAACGCCCGCGCGCTGCAACGCGACTGGGACCGAATCATCGTTCCCAGAGCCGTTTTGCAGGGTCTCGCAGTTGTCGCGCTGTGCGTAAGCCTGATCGGCTGACCCCTTCAACTCATACAGCCAATGGGATTTCGGTCTTTGCCGTCCGCGATGCCACCATCGATGAGCTCGCTCAGCAAGCGCCGCTGGTCCGCTTTGATCGCTTGACTCTGCTGACGGTCAGGGAAGTTCTCACCGCAGGTATGAGGCTGGAGCCAACCGGCCGCAATCCGCGTCATTACACCCTCGGCTTCGATGACCTGGAGGACGGCGTGCGGCAGCTGGCCAGCTTCGCGCACCAGGTCGTGCCGAACGTCTATTACGACGCGTAACCTGGATGACGGAGGAACCCGATGGATGCGCGTATCGACCTGGTAGCTGACCTCAACGACGAGGACGATGAGGGACTCGGCTGGTCTACGCTGAGCGAGGCCGGTGATCCTGCCCGTATCCGTCCCGGCGTCATGCTAGTCGCCGGGAACCGACAGGCGCAGGCGGTCGTCCGGGTGGTGGCCGTCGATGGCGACGGGCAAGTCCACTTCATCGTGCTGCCCGGGTCCGTGGCGAAGAGCCCTGCTGGCGGGTTGTGACGGAAAGTAGTTGTGACGGTGCGCTTACGATCATGGGCCGGCCGTACCCCGCACAGCGAGCCCGGGGCAAGAATCGTCACATCTAGTGCATCGTTGAGCACGTGGGGCAGCCGGGGCCCTCCTGCTACTAGCGGGGAAGGCTGAAATGACCATGCCGGCATACGCCCACGACACCATCGTCCGAGAGCTGCTCGCCGCTGCGTCCTCCCCAGAGGCGGCGCCGTGAGCGTGTGGTCGTGGCTGAAGCTGACCGCGTGCCTGTGGCTGATCCGCAAGGCCTTCCGGCTGGCCTGGTGGCTGCTCCTGGCGGTCGCCGCCATCGCGGCCTGGCCGGTAACCGTCGTCACCGCCACGGGGTATGTCGCGGCGTGGCTGCGCGGGTGGCCCCCGGTCCGGCTGTACCGGGCCGCGGCCTGGTCGCTGCCGGTCACCGCGGCGTGGCTGATCACCCTGGAGATCCAGGTGCCCGGCTTCCTCGCTGCCCGCGACCCCGGCCGGACCTGGGCGGGCGGCTGGAACCACCTGACCACAGCCCGCCTGGCGAACGTGTTCGCGGCGCTGGCCCCGGCCGTCCTGCCGGCCGGCCTCGCGCTGGCCGGGCTGGTGTGGGCGTGGCGGAACTACGCCATCACCGCCGGGCTCGGCGGCAAGATGGCCTCCGCGCCGATCACCTTCGATGCCCGCCAGTGGAACCGGCAGGTCCGCACCGCCCAGGGCCTCACCCACGCCCCGGGCACGGTCCCGCTGCTGGCCCGCGGGAACAAAATCCCGGTCGGCGGCACCATCCGCGCCATCGGCCACCCCTGGCACCCGGTGTTCACCCTCGAGCCTGGCGCGTGCGCCCGGCACATGGTCATCGTCGGCTCGACCGGCAGCGGGAAGACTAACCTGATGATCCGGCTGTGGGCCGGCTGGTTCACCGCCACCCTGGCCGCATCCCGAGCCGGCAGCGGGAGCCGGCCGCTGCTGGTGGTGCTGGACTGCAAGGGCGGCCGGGACGCCCGCCGCAAGGCCGACCGCACTCGCCGCCTGCTGTACGCCGCCGGCGCCCGGCGGGTCGCCATCTGGCCCGACGAGGCCCGGCTGTCGATGTGGGAGCTGCCCCCGGCCGATCTGGCGGTGCTGCTGTACCAGATGATCGAGTCCGGCACCGGCGCCGCCGCCTACTACGCCGACATGCTGTACGCCTGCGTGGTCCTGGCCGTCACCGCGCCCGGCGGCCCCCCGTACAACGCGGCATCCTTCCTGGACCGGCTCGACGCCAAATGGCTGCAGCACGCGTGGGGCGACGGCCGCCACCCCCGCCAGGTCGAGCAGGCCCGCGCTGCCGCGAAACACCTGCGCGACATCCAGCTGCGGTACGCCACCTTGCTGGACCGGCTCGGCCCGGCCCTGGACGGCCCCGGCACCCTGGACGAGGCCGATGCCTGGTACTTCATCCTGGAAGGCACCCGCGAGCCGAGCGTGGCCGAGGCGCAGGCGATGGCGGTCACCGAACTGGCCGCCCGCGCCGCCACCGCCCTGGACGGCGAGCAGCGGGCGATGCTGCTGGCCGCCGATGACTACTCCGCGGTCTCCCGGCGGGTGCCGATGTCCAACCTGTACGAGCGCGGCCGCTCGCTGGGCATCGGGGTGCAGGTCTCGGCGCAGTCCTGGGAAGGGCTGGGGGCGGATGAGGATGAGCGGTACCGGATCGCGGCCACCGCCGACGGCGGCATCTTCGTCCTGAACACCCCCCACCCCGAGTCCCTGGTCGCGCTGGCCGGGACCCGGCGGGTGCTGGAGACGGCGCACAAGCTCATCGGCAACACCTGGGGTGATGAGGGCCTGACCCGTGAGCAGCGCGCCTGGGTCGCCGATCCGGACATCGTCCGCCGCCTGCAGGTGGGGCAGGCGTGCTACATCCACCGCGGCGCCGCCACCTTCATCCAGGTCGCGCGCCCCGCCGCGTCCCCGCTCACCCTGCTACCCCCGCCCGCCCCGGAGCCGCCACCGGCCGCCGCGCCCGAGCCCCGCCACGAGCCCGCACCCCCGTCCTGGCCAGACCCGTCCGGCCTGGATGACATCTTCGGATCCGGAGACCCCCGATGAGCACGCACACCAACCCGTTCGACATCCTCGGCCTGCCCGCCCGCCGCGACCTGACCAACGAGCAGGTCGACGCCGCCTGGCGGAAGATCGCCGCGGCCACCCACCCGGACCGGCCCGACGGCGGGGACCTGGCCCGTTACACCCAGGCCTCGGCGGCGTTCGCCGAGCTGCGCACTCCCTGGTCCCGGTCCGAGGCCTACGCCGACCTGGTCGAACGGGCCTGGGCTCAGGGTCACGACGGCCTGGACGGCGACGGTCAGCCCTACACCGAACCACTGCCCCCCATCCCGTCCGATCCCGAGACCGGCATCCCCCGCGGCGACCCCGTCGCAGCCCTGGTCCAGCTGCCGACCCGGATCAGCCGCGGCCGGCCGCTGCGCCTGGCCATCCGCGCTATCATCGCCGCCGTGCTGTCCCTGGTCGTGCTGCAGCTGATCCCGGGCAGCCCGGCCGCCCCCGCCGACGTTCTCGGGCTGGTGCTGTGGTTCGTGCTGACCGGCCGCCGGGATCTGGCACCCCCGCCGGAACGGTGAGAGAAGTGATGAGCCCACCCGGGTGGGCTGCCGGTGGTGATGTGGATCTCGGGCCTCGGTGACGTCGGCGCGATCACTTCCACCCGATTCCTTTCCCGTGTGCGGCGGGTCTACCTGGTTGGAGGCGGGAGGCCGCCGCGGGACGGCGCCCGCTGCCCTGACCTCCGCCCGATCACACCAAAACAACGGGAGCAACAGGCATGACTATAAAAAGCAAGACGGTCCTGGTCACCGGGGCCAACCGCGGCATCGGGCAGGCACTGGTAGCCGAAGCCCTGGCCAGAGGCGCTAAGCGGGTGTATGCCGGCACCCGCCAGCCGCTGGCTCACCCAGACGACCGGGTGACGCCCCTGAACCTGGACGTCACCAGCACGGCGCAGATTCAGGCGGCTGCCGGCCAGGTCGAGTCACTGGACATGCTGATCAACAACGCCGGCATCGCGCTGTACGACGACTTGACCGATCCCGCCGCGTTCGAGCACCACCTGGCCGTCAACCTCTTCGGGACTTACGCCGTGACTCAGGCCTTCCTGCCGGCGGTGACCCGCTCCCGCGGGGCCATCGTCAACATCCTGTCGGTGAACGCTCTCGCCCCCTTGCCGCTCATCATCCCGGCGTACTCGGTCTCGAAGGCGGCCGCGTTCTCCTTGACCCAGTCGCTGCGCGCTCTTCTGGCCGGGCAGGGGGTAAGGGTCCACGCGGTCCTGCCGGGCCCGGTGGACACCGATATGACACGGGGATTCGACATCCCCGGGAAGGCATCCCCGGAATCGGTCGCGCTGGCCATCTTCGACGCGGTCGACAACGGGGAGGAGGAAATCTTCCCTGATCCCGCCTCAGCGCCCATGGCTGACAGCTGGCGCAATGGCGCGGCCAAGGCGCTTGAGCGCCAGCTCGCACACGTAGCACCCGTCAGGTCGTAAGCGAAGGGAGCGGCTGAAGTCCGACGCCGGGTGGGGTGAGAGGATCGCGAGTGATGGAAAGGCAACTGGACCGGGCCCTCCAGGGCACTCCGGCCATCATCGCCGGGGATGGTGCTGTCGCCGACGGATTCGTCCAGGACACCGAGCCGTTCCGGCGTGAGCTGCTCGCGCACTGCTACCGCATGCTCGGCTCGATCCAGGATGCCGAGGACCTGGTCCAGGAGACGTACCTGCGGGCCTGGCGGTACTACGGCGGGTTCGAGGGCCGGTCCTCGGTGCGTACCTGGCTGTATCAGATCGCCACCAATGGGTGCCTCACCGAACTGGCCAAGCGCAGCCGGCGAATGCTGCCGTCCGGCCTGTACGGCCCTGAACACGATCCCGGAGCGTATCCGGAACATGCCGGGACAGAGATGAACTGGCTGCAGCCGGTGCCGGATGCGATGGTGACCCCGGACTCGGCTGATCCCGCCGCCATCGTCGCGGCGCGCGCGGGACTGCGGCTGGCGCTCATCGCCAGCCTGCAATACCTCCCGCCGAAGCAGCGCGCCATCCTGGTCCTGCGGGATGTGCTGGCATTTCCCGCCACCGACGTCGCGGTCATGCTCGGCACCACGACGGTGTCGGTCAAGAGCGCGCTGCAGCGCGCCCGCGCGCGGCTGAGGGAACTGGCCCCGGCCGCCGACCAGATTGCCGAGCCGACCGAGTCGCAAGCCCGTGCGCTCCTCGACCAGTACATCACGGCGTTCGAGAACGCCGACGCCACCGCATTGGAGCGGCTCCTGCTAGAGGACGCCACCCTCGAGGCGACCCCGATGCGCACATGGTTCGCCGGCCGCCAGACCTGCATACCATTCCTGCGCAACCACCTCCTAAGATCGCCCGGTGACTGGCGCATGCTGGCGACCAGCGCCAACGGGCAGCCCGCCGCGGCCGCCTACACCCGTGACCAGCACGGGAACTACCAGCCCTACGGCATTTGCGTCCTCACCGTCACCCATCAAGGCATCCGCCAGATCCGGTCCTTCGGAGATCCCAGCCTGGTCACCTTGTTCGGCCCGGGTCTTGTTGCCCCTGCCTCGTGAAAGGAGTCACCGGTGCTGACCTCGCTGTGATTGTTCCTCGGCGGCGGCGAGTGCGGGTGCCAGTGGTGCGAGCGCGGCGCGGAGCAGGTCGGGCAGCGAGCCGGACGGTATGACGAGCCCGTCGGCTGCGGGGGGCGTGACGGCCGGCTGTACCCGTCGTTCGAGCGCGACATGAACTGCGGCGGCCACGCTCGCGGCGAGCACGCGGGCCGTGTACCGGTCGGTGTCGCCGAGGCGGCCGACGATCGCGTCGGCGAGCGGGTGTTCGATCGCGCTGGCGGTGCTGGCGAACGCGTCGCGCAGTGTGGGTCGGGTGGTAATCAGCAGCAGCGCGTCGCGGCTGTGTTCACCTGGGTTGGTGTACTGCTCCACGATCGCGTCGGTAACGGCGTCGGCGAGGCGGACGGTGGCGGGCCGGGCGGCCACCGCCGCCGCGACCCGTGCTTCCTGTTCGGCCGTGACGGCGGCGACGATCGCCTGCTCGCGGCTGGAGAAGTAGTTGTTGTAGGTCCGCGGCGAGACTCCGGCAGCGTCGGCGATGTCGTCGACGCGCACGTTGTCCGGCCCTCGCTCCAGGGCCAGCCGCAGCGCCGCGTCCCGCAGCGCCTTCCGGGTGGCCTGCTTCTTCCTCTCCCGCAGCCCGGTCCGTGATGTCGTCACAGTGCGAGCATCTCATGCCAGGATGCGCACACGCAAACTTGCGTATACGCACTTTTAGTCGGTAGCCTCGGCTCCATCCGACAGGAAGGAAGGACACATGCGAGCCAAGGGCATGGCGTACGACACCGGCTTTGTCCGTCACGGCGAGATCTCCCGTGCGCGGTTCGATCCGGAGGTGGTCCGGCGGGAGCTGGCCATTATCCGCGACGACCTGCACTGCAATGCGGTCCAGCTCATCGGCGGTGAGCCGGAACGGCTCGAGTTGGCGGCCGGCTACGCCGCCGAGCTCGGGCTGGAGGTCTGGTTCTCGCCCTACCCCTTGGAGCTGACAGCCGGTGAGATCCTGGCGCTGTTCGCCGACTGCGCCGAGCGGGCGGAACGGCTCCGGAAGGCAGGAGCCGAGGTCGTGTTCGTCACCGGCGTCGAGCTGAGCCTCATGAACCCGGGATTCCTGCCCGGTAACACCCTCGAAGAACGGCTCGGCCGACTGCTGGGCGAGCCTGACCGGCGCGAGCGGCTCGCCGAGGTCAGCGCCCGCGTCAACGCGTTCCTCGGCCAGGCCGTGGCAGCGGTCCGCGAGCACTTCCGGGGCAGGATCACCTACGCCGCCATACCGGTCGAGCGGGTCGACTGGACGCCCTTCGACATCGTGTCGGTCGAGCTCATCCGGTCAGCCGAGGTCGCCAGCCAATACCGAGATGGCGTACGCGCTCTCGTCGCAGGGGGAAAGCCGGTCGCGATCACCGGCTTCGGCTCGGTTGCCTACCGCGGCGCGGGCGACAGGGGCGCCCGGGCCATGGAGATCATCGAGTACGACAAGGACACGGGCGCCCCGGTCCGGCTGAACGGGGAGTACGTCCGCGATGAGGCCGGCCAGGCCACGGACTTGCGCGAGGTGCTGGAGATCTTCGACTCCGAAGGCGTCGACGGCACCTTCGTGTTCATGTTCGCGCTGGAGAACCTTCCGCACCGGCCCGACGACGATCCCCGTCTCGACCTGGACATGGCCAGCCCGGGGATCGTCAAGGTCCTAGCGGGCCGTCACGGAGACACCTACCCCGACATGGAATGGGAACCCAAGGCCGCCTTCACCACCGTCGCCGAGTGCTACGGCCGCTGACCGGACCACACAGGCGGTGACCCGGCTTCTCGTCGGCGATGGCGTGATCGTCTATTTCTGGCAATTCGGGCACCAGAACCTGACCCGTTCCTGCCCTGGTGGCCCTTGCTCGCCCCTCTTGATCAGCGCCCCGCAGCGCCGGCACGGCCGCCCCGCCCGCCCGTACACCCAGCTCTCCCGCCCGGGCCTGGTATCCCCAGTCGTCACGTGCCCGGCCCGTGTCTTGCTGGCGTCAAGTAGCCGGTGCCCGAGCCCCACCAGGGCGTGCAAGTCCTCGACCGAGCCGGTCGGCCGCGACGGGTCGACGCCCCGCAGGAACAGCGTTTCCGCCATGTATACCGTCCCCAGGCCGGCCAGATTTCGCTGGTCGAGCAGGGCCTCGCCGATGGGCCGGTCCGGTTCGGCGCTGAGCCGCCGCACCGCCTCGTCGCGGTCCCAGTCCGGGCCGAGCAGGT
>WNGJ01012492.1_pt1 | contig 17684 bp, 17 predicted proteins | sample 5400611 | NCBI WGS metagenome assembly WNGJ01 (sample SAMN13153375, study PRJNA577476) | soil metagenome | isolation source: 40 cm soil or saprolite under Garry oak tree replicate 1 | place: USA:California | collected 2016-06-15 | reverse complement strand
GCGGCGAAGTGGCTGGGGGTGGCGATCTTCACCGCTGCGGGCATCTACCAGCTCACTCCCTGGAAGGGCTGGTGCCTGCGCCGGTGCCGTTCGCCGATCGGCGCGCTGATGTACTACCTCGGATTCAAGGGCCGCAGCCGCGACCTCCGCGTCGGCTTGCATCACGGAGCGACGTGCGCCGGGTGCTGCTGGGGCCTGATGATCGTGCTGGTCGCGGTCGGGGTGATGAACGTGGCGGTCATGGCGGCGCTGGCGGTGGTCGTCTTCGCGGAGAAGCTGTGGCGCCACGGCAAGCGGTTCGGCCAGGCCGTCGGCGTGCTCCTGGTGGCGATCGGGGTGCTGGCCATCTGGTTCCCGTGGCTGCTTCCTGGCCTCCACGTCTCCGCCATGCCAGCCATGTAGGGCCCGTATCGCCTTCACAGGAGGAAGCCATGAGCTACGCCCGGCAGATGCTGGACACCTACTCGCGCACGTTCAACGTCGACGCCGCCCTGCTGGCCGCTGCCATCGACGCGCTCAGCGACTGCGTCCAGGCCTGCAACGCCGACAACGCCGCTGACCTGGGCGAGCCGGACGTGACCGAGATGGTCACGTGCATCCGGCTGTGCCTGGACTGCGCCGATATCTGCGCCGCCACCGCGGGGGTCATCAGCCGCCTGGCGGACTACGACGCCACTGTCACCCGGCCGCTGCTGGAGGCCTGCGTGGCCATCTGCAGGAGCTGCGGCGATGAGTGCGAGCGGCACGCCCACATGCCGCACTGCCGGGTCTGCGCCGAGGCCTGCCGGCGCTGCGAGCAAGCCTGCCGCGATCTCCTGGACGCCGCGAAATAGCAGACCGACCATCGGCAAATCCGGAATCACTCGCCGCTCTCGTCGGCAGGCTATCGAGGCGACGATGCAGTTGTGAGTCTCTAGCAGGAGGCCACCGGCCGCTCCCCGGCGGCGGTTGGGGCGCGCCTTCGACCGGCGCAAGCCCTGCCTTGACCTTGGAGATGGGTTCTAGGTTTACGCTTGGGTGCCGTGCACGGTCTCCGGGCCTCCGAACTGGCCGAACGCGTCGGGGTGGCGCCGTCGACGGTGCGCTTTTATGAGCGTGCCGGGCTGTTGTCGCCCGCGCCGCGGGCAGCCAACGGCTACCGGGTGTTCGCCGGGGTGTTTGTGCTGGGGGCTAACGCTTGCTGGTGGCCCGGATCCAGGCCTGGGCGGCCATCTGGACCGCGTCCCAGGGGCTGCCCAGCGGCGGGGTGTAGGACAGGTCCAGGTCGCTGACCGCGTCGACGGTCATGCCGTGGTAGATGGCGGTGGCGGCGATGTCGACGCGTTTCGCGATCTCGGCGTTCTTGTGGCCGAACAGTTGCATGCCGAGCAGCCGGCCGGTGGTCCGGTCGCCGGTGACGCGGATGGTGATGCGGTGGCTGCCGGGGTAGTAGGCCTTGTGGTCATCGGCGTGGGTTTCGGTGGTGACCGGGTCGAACCCGGCCGCGGCGGCTTCGTGGTCGCGGAACCCGGTGCGGGCGGCGGCCTGGTCGAAGATCTTGACGACCTGGGTGCCCAGGCTGCCGGCGAACTGGCGGTTCCCGCCGAGGGCGTTCTCTCCGGCGACCCGGCCCTGTTTGTGCGCGGTGGTGCCGAGCGGCAGGTAGGTCTCGCCGAGCAGTCGGTGGTGGGTGATGACGCAGTCCCCGGCGGCGTAGATGTCGGGCAGGTTGGTGCGCATGCCGGGGTCGACCGCGATCGCGCCCTTGACGCCGAGCGTGGCCCCGGCGCCGGCGGCCAGGGTGGTCTCGGGCCGTACCCCGACGACGACCAGGACCATGTCGGCCGGGCGGGTCACGGCGGTCCCGTCGGCCGCGGCGGCGTGGACCTGCAGTCGTCCTGATCCGGCGGGCGGGGCGGTACTGATGGCCTGGACGGTGGTGCCGGTCAGGACCTCCACGCCGTGGCTGGCGAGTTCGGCGTGCACCAGGGCGCCGAGGCCGGGGTCGACGGTGGGCAGCACCTCGCCGAGCTGTTCCATCTGGGTGACGTGCAGGCCGCGGACGGTCAGGGCGTCGGCCATTTCCAGGCCGATGTACCCGGCGCCGACGATGACCGCGCGGCCCGGGGCGGCCTGCTCCAGGGTGCGGATCACGGCGAAGGTGTCGCCCATCGAATGCAGCAGGTGCACCCCGTCGGCGGGGCCGAGGGCGCCCGGGCCGGACAGGCCGCGGATCGGTGGCCGGACCGGGACGGCGCCGGTGCCGATGACGAGCTTGTCGTAGCCGAGGACCTCCTCGCCGCCCTCGGCGGTGGTGACCAGGAGCTTGCGGCCGGGCACGTCGATGCGGCGGGCGGTGGTGTCCGGCCGCAGCCGCATCCCGGCGGCTTCGAGGTCGGCGGTGGTGCGGTGGGCCAGGTTGCGCCAGTGGGTGACCTCGCCGGAGACGTAGTAGGGGATGCCGCAGATGGAGAAGTTCGGGTAGGCGTCCGCCAGGACCACCGTGACGTCGGCGCCGGGGTCGAGTTCGCGGGCCCGCAGGGCCGCGCTGATCCCGGCGTCGCTGCCGCCGATCATGACCACGTGCATGGCGGTCTTCCCCTTTCTGCTGGCTGGTCAGCCGGACCGCGCCGGGCCGGCCTGCTGGCCGGCGGACGGCGCTATGCCGTCATGGGCGGCGCGCGCCGGTTCCACCGTGCTGTCGTTGCCGTGCGGGACGATGATGCTGGCGGCGTCGGCGGGGGTGATGGCGGGGTACAGCGTCTTGATGACCGCGACGGCGAGCGCCGCGCCGATGATCTGCGCGCCGATGAAGCTGAGCACCGAGTCCGGGGCGATCCCGGCGAAGGTGGCCGAGAACATCCGGCCGATGGTGATGGCCGGGTTGGCGAAGCTCGTCGAGGACGTGAACCAGTACGCCGCGCCGATATAAGCGCCCACCGCCGCCGGGGCGGACCGGCCCCGCCCGGACCGGGTCAGGGCGAAGATCACCAGTAGCAGCCCGAGGGTGGCGATCACCTCGGACAGGAAATGAGCTCCCGAGGCCCGCTGCTTGGCCGAGATGGTGACGGCGGGCAGCGCGAACATCAGGTTCGCGGCGACCGCCCCGGCCGTGCACCCGGCTACCTGTGCGGGCAGGTAGGCGGCGGCGTCCCGCCAGGACAGGCCGCCGAAGGCGGCGTCGGCGAAGGACACGACCGGGTTGAAGTGGCCGCCGGAGACCGGGCCGAACATCAAGATGATCGTGTACAGCCCGGCCGCGGTCGCCGCGGCGTTCTCCAGCAACTCCAGGCCGATCTGACCCGCCGACAGCCGCTGCGCCGCGATCCCGGACCCGATCACCACCGCGGCCAGGAACGCGCTGCCCAGGAGTTCGGCCAGCAGTCGTCGCCACAGCGGGATGGGGGCACTGGTCACGCCGCCCATGTTGACAGAGGATGATAGCTCAGTCAAGATTGAGTCAATGACTGCTGAGCGAAACTCCGACCTGGCCCGGCGCGCCGCCGTGCACGCCGCGCTGGCCGACCCGGCCCGGCTGGCGATCACCGACACGCTGCTGGCCGGGGACGCGTCCCCGTCCGAGCTGGCGGCCATGCTGGCCATGCCGTCCAACCTGCTGGCGCACCACCTGCACGTGCTGGAGCAGGCCGCGGTCATCATCCGCCGCCGGTCCGAGGGCGACCGGCGCCGCACCTACCTGCGGCTGGTCCCCGGCGCCCTCGACCCGCTGGCCGCGCCGCCGCCCCGCACGGCGCGGCGGGTGCTGTTCGTGTGCACCGCCAACTCGGCCCGCTCGCACCTGGCCGCCGCGCTATGGCGCCGGGCCAGCACCATCCCGGCGGCATCGGCCGGAACCCATCCCGGGCCGGCGATCGATCCCGGCGCGATCGCCGCCGCCCGCCGCCACCGGCTGCCGCTGCCCCGGCTGCGGCCCCGGCACATCAGCGAGGTCCAGGACGAAGGCGACCTGGTTGTCACGGTCTGCGACATGGCCCGCGAGGAACTCGGCCGACAGGCCGCCGTGCACTGGTCCGTCCCGGACCCGGTCCCGGCCGGTGATCCCGCCAGCTTCGACGCGGCGGTAGCCGACCTGAATGACCGGGTCGGGCGCCTCGCGCCCCGCCTAGCCGCGACCTCCTGATCCTCCTGACCTGTCGTCCTAGCTGCTGCCTGCGGCATCCCCGCCGCCCAGCGGCGCGGTCACAGCACTGAGCTGCGACGCTCGATGAGAATGACGTCACGCCAGCGGCCATGGTGCTGGCCGATGCGCTCCCTGGTCCCGACCATGCGGAACCCGGCGGCATGGTGCAGGGCCAGGCTGGCGGTGTTCTCCGGGAAGATGCCGGACTGGATCGTCCAGATCCCGGCCGCCTCAGTCGAGGCGATCAGCGCGCCGAGGAGCCGACGGCCGATGCCCCGGCACCGGGCGGCGGGGTGGACGTAGACGGAGTGCTCGACCACCCCGGCGTAGACGCAGCGGCCGGATATGGCCGAGGCGGCTACCCACCCGGCGACCTGGCCTTCAGCGATCGCGACGTACCGGTGGGCGGGCAGCCGGGCCGCGGTGAAGGCCGCCCAGTCCGGCGCGCGGGTCTCGAAGGTGGCGTTGCCCTCCGCGATCCCGGCCTGGTAGATCGCCAGGACCGCGGCGGCGTGCGCGCCGGTCATCGGCTCGATCCGCGCCGCCGCGCCCGGGACTGGCATGGGCTACGGCTTGACCGCGCGGATGATCGCCGAGTGCAGGCCGTCGCCGGCCTGCTGGGCCGGGGTGATGGTGATGCCGGTGAACCCGGCCCGGGTCAGGCCGTCGCGGTACTCGGTGAAGGAGGGCGCTCCGGCGATGCAGCCGGCCCGGGCGCCGCGCTCGAGCCGCTCAGCGGGGGTGAGGTGGTCCTCGGCCAGGATGTCGGTGATGCCCAGGCGGCCGCCGGGCCGCAGCACCCGGAAGCTCTCGGCGAAGACGGCGGGCCGGTCGGTGGACAGGTTGATCACGCAGTTGGAGATGATCACGTCCACCGAGCCGTCGGGCAGCGGGATCGCCTCGATCTGGCCGCGCAGGAACTCCACGTTCTGCGCCCCATCGGCGCGGGCGCTGGCCCGGGCCAGGTCCAGCATCTCGGTGGTCATGTCCAGGCCGTACGCCTTGCCCACCGGGCCGACCCGGCGGGCGGACAGCAGCACGTCGATGCCGCCGCCCGAGCCCAGGTCCAGCACCGTCTCACCGGGGCGCAGGCCCGCCACCGCGACCGGGTTGCCGCAGCCCAGGCTGGCCCGCACCGCCGCCTCGGGCAAATCGCCAGTATCCGGGTACCCGGGAGTCCCGCAGCAGCCTTCGTCCCGGGAAGCGTCCGGGTTGCTGTCGGTGATCGGCTGGCCCGCCTGCGCGGCGCGGGCCAGGCCGGCGTACCGGGCGGCGACCGCCGCCCGGATCTGGTCACGATCAGCTGAAACCATGGTCATCCTCCGAGCGGGACGGGTGAGGGCTTGCCCATCACCAGGTCAGCGGCGGTGGGGAAGCAGGTCACGCAGGCGTCGTTGATCCGGTACAGCCGGGAGGTCCCGCGGTCCTCGGCCAGCACGAACCGGACCGCGGCGAGCTGCCGCAGGTGCTCGGACACCGTCGACTGGCCCACCGGCACGGCCGCGACGATCTCCCGGACGGTCAGCGGCCGCCCGGCCCGGGCCAGCAGCGAGACGATCTGCACCCGGGTGCCGTCGGCCAGGGCCTTGAACCAGGCCGCGTACATCTCCGCGGTCTGCCGGTCCAGCGGCTGAACATTATTCATCGTTAATCGACGATAAACGATGAATGCGCGGAGGGGAAGCCCGGGCGGGCGGCTAGGCCGCGGCGCAGCTATGGCACGGGGCAGCCGATCAGGGCGGCCAGGGCGGCCAGCGCCTGCGGGCGGATGCGGTAGTACACCCACACGCCGCGCTTGTCCCGGTCCACAAGCCCGGCCTCGTGCAGCACCTTCATGTGATGACTGATCGTCGGCTGAGACAGTTCGAACGCCTCGTTCAGGTCGCAGATGCACGCCTCCCCGCCCTCATGGGAGGCGACCAGCGACAGCAGTCGCAGCCGCACCGGGTCGGCCAGCGCCTTCAGCAGCGGCGCTACCTGCTCGGCCTGCTCCATGCTCAGCGGCTGCGCGGTCAGCGGGGCGCAGCACGCCGCCGTCTCGGCCGGGCTGATCACCGTCAGGGCAAGAGGATTAGACACCCATCTATATTGACAGGGATCGATGTCATGTGGCAAGCTCGACTCCGAGCAAGACATAGACAGATGTCAATATCTTCGGGAGGTTGCCATGTCGCGGGTGCAGCTCGCGCTGAACGTCAACGACATTGACGAGGCCGTCAGCTTCTACTCCAGGCTGTTCGGCACCGAGCCGGCCAAGCGCAGGCCCGGCTACGCCAACTTCGCCATCGACCAGCCGCCGCTCAAGCTTGTCCTGCTGGAGAATCCCGGGCCGGGCGGCACCCTGAACCACCTCGGCGTGGAGGTCGACAGCGCCGACGCGGTCGACGCCGAGCAGGCCCGGCTCGCCCAGGCCGGCCTGGCCGCGATCGACGAGCGCGACACCACCTGTTGCTACGCCCGGCAGGACAAGTTCTGGGTCACCGGCGCGCCTGGCGGCGAGCGGTGGGAGATCTACACCGTCCTGGCCGACAGCTCCACCTTCTGGGGCCAGGACGGCGAACAGCGGTGGGACGCCGTCCAAGCCGAGCTCGACCGTGCGCCTGCCGGGCAGGCCACCCAGTGCTGCGGCGGCCCGCAGGCATCAGGTCAGGAGGAGGTCTTTTCCGCCGGCACGTGCTGCGGGTAAGCCACAAGAAGGGCACGGACGGGCGCCATAGACCAGGATTGACGCCGTTGCGGCGCCGCATGACCGGAGTGGAGTGCCGGGTCGGCAGCAGGCCGCCTGCGAAAAGCGATCGCGGTCGGCCTGCTGCTGAGCACGGTTACACCCGGGTGGTCAGGCGGCGCAGCCTGTTGCGGCGTAGCCAGATGCCGCCAGTCAGGGTAAGCAGCATCCCGGCACCGATGACCGCAAGCCACGGCAGCGGTGAGCCTGGGCCGTGCGGCGCGGTGCCGCCGAATCCCGTGTTCGCGCCGCCCGTGGGTGGCTGGCCGGCCCCGGCGGCATCCAGCAGGTTGACAATTTCGAGGCCGCTGGAGCCGTCGATAACGACCTCCGTGTGGACGGTGTTTCCGACGAGCGTGACGGGCAGGCTCGCCTGCGCGCTGGGACCGGTCGCGGACATGGTCCAGGTGCCAGGCGGGATGGACGCGTAGCTACTGACCGAACCGGACGACGCCTTGGTCACGATGTTCCCCGGCGCGCCGGGTGCGCAACTGCAGTGGAATTTCACGGCGTTCTGCTTGTTAGAGGCCTGGATCACCCGTACCAAGGATTTGCCCGTTGGCGTGGTCAACTCGTCATTGAGGATTTTCAGTTGCGCCTGGCCGCTCACGCTGAGGGCGGTCGCCGTGTACGACTTACTACCCTGCACCGTGACATTGGCGGTCAGGACGGGCTGACTCGACGCGGCCGACCCGGCGGTCCGCATCTTGACGCTGTAGTCTCCGGCGCTAACGGACTTATACGCCGATACCATTCCGTAGGTGACGTCGGGGACCACGAACTGGGGACTGGAATCGCCGGACGAATACACGTACACATCCACAGCGGAAGTGGTCGCCGACAGGTTGCCAACCCTGATCCAGCCGGTACTCGCGGCGGCATAAGATGCCGAAGCGGTAACGGGAATGCCAAGCAGCAGGGCCAAAAAGGCGAGCAGCACTGCCGCTCGCCGGTGCACTATCCGGAATTTCATCCTTTGTTCCCTCTCTGACCTGCGGGGACTATTTGTCCGCCTCCCAGCCCCATCGGTCCATGAGCGTCGTATAGTGCGTTTTGACCGCCGATTTGCCGTTCACGAATTTTGGTGATGCAGGCCATGTGGGATGAAGAGGCTTTGCGGCCACAGTAGAGGTGAAACTACGCAGGGGCAACTCTGGTCTGATTCGAACTCTCCCGTATGCTCCGGGGTCGGCCAGGAATTCATCGCACCGCGGGGGGCGGCGAAGCAGGAATTACCGTTAGGGCTGGTAGGGCGGTGCCACGCCCCAGCCCCAGCGGGGCACGGGCGCCTGCTGCGCGATGTCCGCGCCGGGCTGGGAGTTGTGCATGGCCAGCCGGGTCCCCCACTCCAGGTAGCTGACGAACGCCGCGCGGAACTCCGGGTCGCCGGGCAGGTCCGCGTCGTCGGCGGCCAGGCTCATCAGCGACGCGAACCGGAACCGCTGCTCGGGGGTGATGCCCAGGTCGCGGTGGTGCGCCAGCATGGCCGGGTACCCGCCGAGCCGCTGGGTGTAGTCGGCCGGGCCGCCGAGCACCTCGCACCACCAGGTCGTCACGTGCTCCCGGTGCGCCGCGCCGACTCCGCCAGGAAACAGCGGGCTGAGCAGGTCATCGCGCTCGACCCGGTCGTAGAAGGCGTCGATCAGGCGGGCGATCGCCGGCCGGCCCTTGACCCACTCGTACAGCGTCGGCGGCTCGCTCATGACCGCAGTGTAACAATGTAATCATCGACGCTCCGGCGGCCCGCAGGGTGAACCGCGCGCCTGCGTCCACCTGGGTGGCGTTGGCCAGGCCGGTGACCTGCACCGGGCCGGCGGGGTCGGTCGTGGTGCCGTTGCCGAGCTGGCCGGACCCGTTGGAGCCCCAGGCCAGCACGGTGCCGTTCGACTTCAGCGCGAGCATGTGGAAGTCTCCGGCGGAGAGCCGGGTGATCCCGCTGCCGGCCCCGATCGTGTTCACTGGCCGGGTTACCGGGGTGCTGGATCGCGCGTTGCCCAGCTGGCCGGCGCTGTCGTCGCCCCAGGCCCACACCGTGCCGTCGGTGCCCAGGACCGCGGCGAACCCGCCGGTGGCGGAGATTCCGCCGTCGCCCAGGCGCGCGGTGAACCCGCCGCCGGCGGAGATGCCGGCGATGTACACCGGGAGCCCGGTCACCCGCTCGGGAGTGGAGTGGCTGGTCAGCGTGCCGTCGCCGAGCTGCCCGAAGTCGTTGCCGCCCCAGGTCCACACCGAGGTGATCGCGGAGATGCCGTTGGTCCGGGTCGCCACGGACGAGTCGAAGCCGGCCGAGATCCCGGTCACGTGAGACAAGCCTGCCACTTTGACCGGCACCGGGCTGCTGGCCGTGGTGCCGTTGCCGAGCTGGCCCCGCCGGTTGTAGCCCCAGGCTCGCACCGTGCCGTCCGAGCGCAGCGCCAGGGCGAAGCTGTCGCCGGCCGAGATCTTGGTGACGCGGGCCAGCCCGGTCACCGGGGCGGGTGTGACCTGGTGATTGCTGGTCGTCCCGCGGCCCAGCTGGCCGGCCCGGTTGTCGCCCCAGGCCCAGACCGTGCCGTCGGACCGCAGGGCCAGGCTGAAGTAACCGTTGGCCGCAACCTGAATGACCCCGGTCAGCCGCGTCACCCGAACCGGCGTGCTCCTGCTGGTCGTGGTGCCGTCGCCCAGCTCGCCCGCGCCGTTGAACCCCCAGGCCCAGACGGTACCGTCGGACTTCAGAGCCAGGCCATGGCCACTTCCGGCCGCCACCTGCACCACGTCATTGCCGACCCTGATGTCGCCGGACCCTGATCTGCCGATGATGGTCCCGTCACCCAGCTGCCCCTGCGCGTTGTAGCCCCAGCCCGCCGCGACATGGGACTGGACCGGGATCATCGTGACCCGCGCCTGGGCGGGCGCCGATACCACGGCCGCCGCCCCTGCCATGCCGAGTGCCAGCGCGGCACAGCCGCCTACCCGGGCCAGCCGCCGCGATCGCCGCAAGACCTTCATCGTGTTCCCCTTAAGCTCCCCCGGGCCAACCGGCCCGCCATATGCGGGACAGAGCCGCATCCGGCCCGGCTGATACACCGCGGCGCTTCCCCCGTACCCCGGCCACGCGCATCGGGCCGCTAACAGCATTTGACCTGCGCAAACTTGCTGGTCATCGGGTACCCAGACGGCCCGGAGCCGGTTACCGTGGCGGGGTGCTCGGTACTGGGTGGACCGAGGCCGTGGCCCTCGCCGCCGCCTTCATCATCTCCGCCATCGCCACCCCGGCCGGTATCTCCGGGGCCGTCCTGCTGCTCCCGTTCCAGGTCAGCGTGCTGGGCACGCCCAGCCCTGCCGTCACCCCGACCAACCTGCTCTACAACGTAGTCTCCACTCCCGGTGCGCTGTACCGGTACTGGCGGCAGCACCAGACCGGCGGACGACTCGCCCTGATCCTGATCACCGGGACCCTGCCCGGCGTGGTCACCGGATCGGTCATCCGCATCGAGCTGGTCCCCGGCCCTCACGTCTTCGACCTGATGGTCGCCGCCCTGCTGCTGCCGCTGGGCATCTGGCTGGCCGCCGCCCGCCCCGCCCGCGCCCGCCACCCGGACCAGCCGACCCGGCCGCCCCGCCACATCCCGGCCCCCGTCTTGATCGTCATCGCGGCCCTGACCGGCTGCGCCGGCGGCATCTACGGGATCGGCGGCGGCGCGGTCTTGTCTCCGATCTTGATCGGGTCCGGCCGCTCGGCCGCCGAGGTCGCCCCGGCCGCTCTCGCCTCCACCTTCGTGACCTCCATAGGCGGCGTGCTCACCTTCACCCTTTTGTCCATCCGCGAGGGCCCGGTCGCGCCGAACTGGCCGACCGGCGTCGCGCTGGGCATCGGCGGCATCGCCGGCGGCTACCTGGGAGCCCGGATGCAGTCACGCCTCCCGGACACCCTGATCCGCCGCACCGTCGGCATCCTCGCCGTCGCCATCGCCGCCCAGTTCCTGAAGTCCGGCCTGAGCTAAGCTGCAACCGTCCTCGACGGCGAGCAGGCCCCCGTCGCCAGATAAGCGCCGTTCGAAGTGGTATTTACTGGCCCGGGTCCGCTGCGGCGATGAGTTCCAGGATGCGAGCCGGAGGCAAGTGCTGCTCGTAGATCCGCACGCCGAAGGGTGAGAGCGCGTCCTCAATTGCGTTCACTACCGTGGGCGGTGCGACGATCATGCCGCCTTCGCCCACGCCACGGAAGTTGACGTCAGCGTCGAGCGGCACGGTCTCGAGGTGGTGTATCTCGATGCGGGGAACGTCACAGGCGGTCGGCATCAGGTAATCCATGAACGTGGCGGACTGGAAGCTGCCGTCCTCGCCGTACGCCGACCGTTCGAGCAGCACCGCGCCGATGCCCTGCGCGACCCCGCCTCGGATCTGGCCCTCGACGACGGCGGGATTGATGAGTGCGCCGCAGTCCTCAGCGGCGACATACCGCTCCACCTTCACGATGCCCGTCTCAACATCGACTTCCACGATCGCGCAGTGCGTGCCGCCGGACCAGCCGCCCTCGCCGCCGTCGAACGTGGCCTCCACCTCGAGCCTGGCGTCCACGTCGGCACCGAACTGCCCGGACGCCGCCCGCCCCGCGACCTCGGTGACGGTGATCGCGCTGGCCGGGTCGCCGCGCACCCAGATATTGCCGTCGGTGATCAGCAGGTCCTGCGCGCTGACCTCCATGAGATGCGCCGCGAAGTCGAGCACCTTGGCCTTGAGCTGCCGGGTGCCATGCAGCGCCACGCCCCCGGTCATGGTGGCCGACCGGCTGCCGCCGGTCAGCCCGAACGGGACGACGTCGCTGTCGCCGACCACGACACGAACCTGCTCGAACGGTACGCCGAACTCGTCGGCGGCGATCTGAGCCAGGGTCGTCTGGTGGCTCTGGCCGTGCGGCATCTGGCCGGTGAACAGCACGACGATGCCGTCTTCGGTCAGCCGGAGGCGCATGGATTCCATGCCCATGGGGCCGCTGGGCCCCTCCGGCGAGCGCGGACCCGGCGCGGCCTCGATGAACGTGGCCACGCCGATGCCGAGGTAGCGGCCTTGGGCTCGCGCCTGCACCTGGCGGCGCCGGAACGCGGGAAAGTCCACGAGCTCGGCGACCCGCTCCAGTGACTCCCTGGTCGTGACTCCGACCAGCGGCCGGCCGGTGATCATCACGGCCGGCGGGTCGGTGTGCGGGGCGACGTTACGCAGCCGGATCTCGACCGGGTCCAGGTCGAGATCCTTCGCGATGAGGTCAAGGACGCGTTCCCGCACGAACGTCTCGGACGCCCACGGCCCGCGGTAGGCGACGTACGACGCCTTGTTCGTGATCGCCCCGGTCGACTCGAAACCCAGGGCCGCGAGCTTGTACGGACCGGGCAGCATCGCCTCCATGATGTCCGGGACCATCGCGCCCATGCCCGGGTAGGCGCCGGTGTCGACGACCATCTGCACGTCCAGCCCGAGCAGGTCGCCGTCGTTGCTGACCGCGGCCCGGACGTCGAAGCTCTCCTCGCGCGCCTGTCCTGACGCGGTGAGGTTCTCGCCGCGATCCTCGACCCACTTGACCGGCTGGCCGATAGCGCGCGACGCCGCGGCTACGGCCAGCTCCTCGCGTGACGCGCCGATTTTCAGGCCGAACGAGCCGCCGATATCGCCGGCCAGAACACGCACCTTGTCCTGCTCGAGGCCGAGGCGCATGGCGACGGCGATCCTGGTGACGTGAACGCTCTGCGTGGCCGCGTGCATCGTCATGACACCGGAGCCGGCGTCGTAACTCGCGACGCAGCCGCGTCCCTCCATGGGCACGTTCTGGTGCCGGTGCACGTCGATGTGGAAGTCGACGACGCGGTCGGAGTCCGCGAACGTGCCGGCGACGTCGCCGAACTCGTGGCGCGCGTGCGTGCGGGCGATGTTGTCACCCAGGTTGGCGAACAGCGGCGGGCTGGCCGGGTCGAGCGCGAAGGCGGCGTCCACGACCGGGGGCAGGTCGTCGTACTCGACCTCCACCAGCTCACAGCCGTCCTCGGCGAGGTAGCGGCTCTCGGCGATGACGACCGCCACGGGATCGCCGACGAGCCGGACCTTGTCGGTCGCGAGCAGGGTGAACTCGGGGGTGGGTCCCGCCCAGCCCATGAGGGCCATCAGCGCATCCGGGCCGGGAACCGTCATCGCTTCCAGATCCGCCCCGGTGAGCACCGCGACCACTCCGGGCAGCGCCCGCGCTGCCGAGACATCGACCGACAGCACGCGAGCGTGAGCCATCGGCGAGCGCACGAACGCGGCGTGCAGCATCCCGGGCAGCTTGATGTCGTCGACGTACCGGCCCGCGCCGGTCAGGATGCGCGGGTCCTCCGAACGCTTGATGCTGGCGCCGGTGTAGCGCTCAGCCGCGATTGCCGTCATGGTCGCTCCTCGCTGAGTGCTCACGGTTGCGCTCGGCGGCCAGCAGGACGCCGTCGATGATGCTCTGGTAGCCAGTGCACCTGCAGATGTTGCCGGACAGCGCCTCGCGGATCTGCTGCTCGGCGGCGTCGGGGTGATCGCCGAGGAACACGGCAGCCTGCATGACAAACCCGGGCGTGCAGAAACCGCACTGGAAGCTATGCGAATCCCACATCGCCTGCTGCAGCGGGCCCAGCTCGCCGTCCGGGGCCAGCCCCTCGATCGTCGTCACCTCGCTGCCGGCGGCCTGGACCGCCAGCATCAGGCACGAGCGCACCGCCCGGCCGTCGACGATGACCGTGCACGCACCGCAGACCCCGTGCTCGCAGCCGACGTGGGTGCCGGTGAGATCGAGGTCATCCCGCAGGAAGTCCGCCAGCGTCTTGCGCGCCTCCGGCGAACCCGTGCGCGTCGCGCCGTTGACCCTCACGGTGATGTCCACCATCAGTCACTGCCTCTCGCGGGCGTTGTCCGTCGCTGCTCGCAGGCCGCGACGCACCACCGCGGCCGCGACCGTCTTCCGGTAGTCCGGCGACCCGTGCAGGTCGCCCGGCGGGTCGAGATCCTCGGTCGCACGGCGGGCCGCCTCGTCGAACAACTCCGCCGACGGCGTCTCGCCGGCCAGCAGATCCTCCGCGGCCGTGGCCCGGACCGGCACATCGGAAACCCCGGCGAACGCCAGCCGCGCCTCGCCGATCACCCCGCCGGACATCACCAGTGACGCCGCCAGGCCGACGATGGCGAAGTCGCCGTGCCGCCGGGCGACCTCGTGGAAGCTAACCCCCGTGCCCGGTCTTGCGGCCGGGAACCGCACCTCCACGAGGAGTTCGTCAGGACGGCGTGCTGTCGTGAGGTAACCCTCGAACCACTGCGCCGCCGGGATCACCCGCTCGCCTGACGGGCCGCGCACCACGAACTCGGCATCGAGCGCCCTGGCGACGGCCGGCAACTCGGCCGCCGGATCGGCATGCGCCAGGCTGCCTCCTATCGTGCCGCGGCTGCGGATGGCCTCATGACCGATCAACGGCAGCGCGGCCGCCAGCAACGGCACGGTACCGGCGACAGTCTCAGATTCCTCGGCCACGTACTCCCGCGTCATGGCGCCGATCGCCACCCAGCCGTCTGCCGCCGACACCCCGGATAGCTCAGCTACGCCGTTGATGTCGATGAGCACCTCCGGACGGGCCAGCCGCAACGCCAGCAGCGGTATCAGACTCTGGCCGCCGGCCAGCACGCTCGCCTCGTCACCGTGCACAGCCAGCAAATCGGTAGCTTCAGCAACGGTCGTCGGCGCCTCGTACTCAACTTCAGGCAGCTTCATCGGCGAGGCCCTTCGATCGAGGAACAGCTCTTCCCTAACCGTCCAAGACTCATTAGTTATCCTAACCACCGCGCCGACGGCAACTATGGTCACCATAGTTTGCGCAGGTCAAGTGCTGCTCGCGGCTAGCTGTCGCTGGCTTTGGCCGGTTCGATCTCGACTCTGGTGTCGGAGAATGTCGGGGCATTGCCCAGGTCGGCGAACACGAACGGGTTGACCGCGTTGACGGTGGAGTGGCCTTTGGCGTTCTTGCGCCAGGCTCCCATCGGCGCCATGACCACTCCGGGGGCGATCTCGTCGCTGACCCGGGCCAGCGCGATGAACTGGCCGCGGTCGTTGTACACGCGGACGTCCTGCCCGTCGGTGATGCCTCGTTCCGCGGCGTCGTGCGGGTGTACGGTCAGCGCCTGCTCGCCTTGCACGCGGCGCTGCGCGGGCTGGTCGCCGGCGCTGGAGTTGAGGTAGGCGTGTGATTTGGGGGAGATGAGGTTCAGCCGGTATCCCGTATCGGCGGTCTCGCGGGGCGGCACGTAGTACGGCAGGGGATCGACCGTGCCGCCCGGCTGATACTCGCCGCAGCCCTGCCGGAACAGCGGGAGCACGAAGTTGCCGGCCTGCTCGGCGATCGAGGACCGGAACTCGACCTTGCCCGACGGCGTCGGGAAGTTGCCCTCGGCGTGCGGAGCGTACTGATCGGCGGAGGGCAGGTTGAGCCGGGCCCAGCCACTCTGGCGCAGTGATTCCAGGCTGATTCCTTCCATGGCCGGCGCGGACCAGTCGAACGCCTCGGCCATCATCTGCTCGTCGGTGCGGGTGAAGCACTCCTCGGTGAAGCCCATCCGGGCGGCCAGGCGCCGGAACAGCTCGGTGTTGGAGATAGCCTCGCCGACCGGCTCGATGGCCGGGGTATTCAGCGTGACGTACAAGTGGCCCCAGCTGAACATGATGTCGTGCTGCTCCAGCTGGGTGGTGGCCGGCAGCACCAGGTCGGCGTAGCGGGCGGTGTCGGTCAGGAAGTGCTCGCTGACCACGGTGAACAGGTCTTCCCGGGACAGACCCGCGATCACCTTGTCCTGTTCCGGGCAGACCACCACCGGGTTGGAGTTGTACACCATCAGCGCGGTGACCGGTGGGTCCAGGCCCAGTTCTCCGGTCAGCGCCCGGCCCAGCAGGAACTGGTTCACCACCCGGGTCCCCGGCGTGGCCAGCTCCGGATGGAGCAGGGCGGGCCAGTTCACCGGGAACGCCCACAGCGGTAGCTGCAGCAGTCCGCCGCCGACCCGGCGCCAGGCCCCGGTCAGAGCGGGCAGGCAGGCGATCGAGCGAACTGTCTGCCCGCCCCCGGCTTGCCGCTCGATGGCCACCCCGATCCGGATCATCGACGGCTGGCTGGTGGCGTACTCCCGGGCCAGGGCGCGGATGTCATCGGCCGGGATTCCGGTCTGCTCAGATGCCCATTCCGGGGTGTACCGGGCGACCCGCTCGGCCAGCTCGTCATATCCGACGGTGTAGTCGCGGACGTAGGCCTCGTCGGTGAGTCCCTCGCCGATGATCACGTTCATCATGGCCAGCGCGAGCGCGCCGTCGGTGCCGGGCCGGATCGGGATGTACCAGTCCGCGTGCGCGGCCGTCCGGTGCCGCACCGGGTCGATCACCACGACCTTGGCGCCGCGGCGCTGCGCCTCGGCGACGAACGGCCACAGGTGCAGGTTCGTCGAGATCATGTTGCAGGCCCAGATCAGGATGAACCGGGAGTGCGCCAGGCTCTCCGGATCCACGCCCGCGGTCGCGCCGATCGTCATGGTGTAGGCCGTGCAGGCGCCGGAATCGCAGTAGGTCCGCTCGGTGATCGTGGCGCCGAGCTTGTTGAAGAACGGGTCGCCCACGTTCAGGCCGTTCAGGATGCCTTCGGTGCCCAGGTAGCTGACCGGCATGACGGTTGCCGGGCCGTGCTCGGCGATCGAGGCCCGGAACCGGCCGGCGATCTCGTCCAGCGCCTCGTCCCAGGACACCCGGCTGAACTGGCCGGAGCCTTTCGGGCCGGTGCGCCGCATCGGGTACAGCACTCGGTCCGGGCTGTAAGCCTTGTCGACGTAGTTGTTCACCTTCACGCACAACCCGCCGCGGGTAAACGGATGCTCGGGGTCGCCCCGCACCTCCACCGCGCGCCCGCCGCGGACCGAGACCAGCATCGCGCAGGTGTCCGGGCAATCATGCGGGCATGCGCCGCGGATGGTTGCCGTCGCCTGCTCATTCACGGTGGCAGTCATGAATTCTCCCCACGGCTGGCCGTCGCCTGCATTACTACGCAGTATCCACCGGCCGCATCCCCGCCACAATGCCAAAAGCGCAGGCGACAGCTCGATCACCAGGTGCCACAAAACTGATAGCGCTCGCGTTTCCCCAGCTCAGCCGCAACAAAACGCCAAGTCGCCGATAACGCTGCGCCGCGCCGGGCTCTTCTGGCCGAGCAGCTCGATTTAAACGCGCATTTAGAGCACGCCACTGGAGGAGCAACCCAGTCCATGCAATTAGCAATCCACATTTGCGTAAGGCAAGAAGCGGTTACATAAGACGTCGCTAGAAACGACCTGGAACTCCGTCACGAACCATCACCCGACGATCCTTCCAGGGTCCGCTGCGCCCCCGGCCAGTGCCCGCACCGGCTCGCGGATCTCGTGGTAGCCCCCGTCCGGGGTCATCACGATCCGGCCGGTCTCGCGCCCGTGTTCGGCCTCGTCCCGGTCGCGCCGGGCCAGGCCGAGGCACATCCGCTCGGTGACCATGAACGCCAGGACCGGTCCGGCCAGCACCGCCACCCGGAAGAACCAGGTGACCGCGTAGAGGGAAATGCTGAGGTGGTAGGCGATCTGGTCGTTGGCCGCCGCGGCCCACAGCAGCCCGTAGAACGTGATCCCGGCGGCACCGATGGCGGTACGGGTGGCGGCGTCGCGCGGCCGGTCCAGGAACCGCCCGACGGGCGGGTCACCGCTGAGCCTGCGGTCGAGCAGCGGGTAGGCGGCCAGCACGGTGAAGAACGCGCCGGGCACCAGGACCCCCGGCACCAGCACCGCGAGCGTGAG
>WNGJ01002852.1_pt1 | contig 17684 bp, 15 predicted proteins | sample 5400611 | NCBI WGS metagenome assembly WNGJ01 (sample SAMN13153375, study PRJNA577476) | soil metagenome | isolation source: 40 cm soil or saprolite under Garry oak tree replicate 1 | place: USA:California | collected 2016-06-15 | reverse complement strand
AGGCCGCCCAGCGCAAGGAAGGGGCCAAACGGGATCGCCTTCTTGCGAGCACCGAGTCCCTCTCGCGTGATCACGAGCAGCGCGAATGCTCCGCCGGCGAAGAGAGTGACCGCAATCGCCGCCACGACCGACCTGCCGAGCGCCGCGCCGAGCAGCGCCGCCAGCTTGACGTCGCCCATCCCCATACCGGCGGGGTAGATGAGCATCGGGATGAAGAAGAAGAGTGCGGCGCCGAGGGCCGCGACCACCCACTCCAGCGTGTGGTGGGGGTAGAACGCGATCTGCAAGATCAAGACGACGCCCAGCGTTGGCAGCACGATCGCGTCCGGAAGGAGCCGGCGGTCGAGGTCGATCGCCGCCAGCAGGACGAGCGCGGGCGCGAGGATCGCGCCGACCAGGGCGTGACCGGTCAAGCCGAACCGAACGAAGCAGCCCACCGCGAGCGCTGCGCTGGCGCCGGCGACTATCAGCTGCCGCCTGCGCGGAAGAGAGCGGATGTGCGCCCGCGCGGAGATGCGGGCGCGTGCCTCAGCGGGCGCCGGGCTCGCCTCCTCCACGCAGCTCAGGTCGTCGCGCTCGCGTAGGAGCGCCGAATGTCGTCGGCCAGCGTCTCCAGAGCTTCCCACTTCTCGACGATCTCGAGCCCGGTGGTAGGACGAGGCCGCTCGTCGTCGCAGACGATCCTGACTCCCACCTGAGGGTGGAGCGCCTCGATCGCGGCCGCGGTCCGGGCCGCTTCGCTGAGCGAGTCGCTCGCGTCGAGGACGACAACGTCAAGTCGCTTTCTCCAGACGAGGTCGACCGAGTCCACGATCTTCTTCGTCGACTCGACGGCGAAGCCGTTTCTCGTCAGGAGAAACTGAGCCAGCCGCAGGAACTCCTCGTCGCGGGTGCCTAGAAGCACGCGGATAGGACGCGTCGGCGAAGAGCCGTCGGCCGCGGCCGGCACCGACCGCGAGGCGCTGACCACTGCTCCGTTGACTCCTCGCGCCGCCCAGGTGAGGCGGTCCCCCGGCTTGAGCCCGCGGCGCTCGGCCTCGCCGGCTGCGAGCTCGACAACGTCCCGGGCGCCGCGGCAAACCGAGGCGCGGAAGGGCTTGAGGTTCTGAACGACCTTGACCACGACCTGGTCGGCGTCGACAAAAGCGACGTCGATCGGAAAGAACATGAACGCCGTGTGGATCGACCAGCCCGGACGCAAAACAATCCCATCGCCGGGACTGAGCTCGCGGCGACCGAGCAGGCCGCGTAGGCGCCGGAAGGTCGTGTCCGCGACCAGGCAGCGCTCGCAAACGACCCGGCCGTCATCCTCGCGACGCAGAACCAGGGCTCCGGGTGGCGCCGGCACCTTAGCCGCCCCCCGCTCCGAAGATCTTGCCGATTGAGTAGAAGACTGGGCCGAGCAGCACGATGAACATCGCCGGGAAGATGAGGAAGACCAGCGGGAAGAGGATTTTGATGGGCGCCTTCTGCGCTCGTTCTTCCGCGGCCGAACGGCGCCGCTTGCGCATCTCGATCGCGAGGTTGCGCATGATCTGGCCGGTCGATGTGCCGAGGGATTCTCCCTGGAGGACCGATCGGACGAAGGTGCGCATCCCGGGTGTGTCCGCGCGTCCCAGCATCCCCTTCAGCGCGTCGTTAGTCGACAGGCCCATGCGCTGCTCCTGCAGCGTCAGGCGGAGCTCGACCCCGAGCGGGCCCTCGAGTCGGTCAGCGGCCATCTGGAGGGCGGCGAGGAAGCTTAGACCCGCCTCGAGCGTAACGACCAATAGGTCGATCAGCTCGGGCAGCTCATAATCGATCGCAGCGATCCGCTCGCGGGCGCGCCGGTCCAGCATGAGCATCGGCAGGATCCAGCCGGCGATGGCGAGGAAGGCGACGCCGAAAACGATCGTTCCGAACGGGAAGCCGGCGGACGCAGCCACCCACAGCCAGGCGAGCGGCAGGCCGAACGCGAAGAGGATCCGATAGCCGACGACCATCCGCGGGCTCGTGTCGTAGAGCCCGGCGGCGATGAGCTTCGTGCGGATCGCGCCTTCGCCGCCGCCCAAGACGCCAGGAGCGAGGCCACCGATCCGGTCGGCGAGTCGCTGAACGGTGCTGGTGTTCTGGCCCGTCGTTGCGGCTTCGACCTGCGGCTCGGCGGAGAAGCCGTAGGCTCCGATCTGTTCCAGCGATTCGGCGGTCCTCGCCTGCGAAAATCGCCAGCCCTGAAGCAGCAGCGCCACCGCTCCCGCAAGAAGCAACAGACCGAGGATGAGAACGAGTATCACAACGGCACCTCAGACCTTGAACTCCACGATCTTCTTGATCACTACCGAGCCGGCGATGATCATGACGGCGCCCAGCGCCAGAATCACTCGTCCGGAGGTGTGCGTAAAGAGCGGCTTCATGTAGCTGGGATTGACCGCCGAGATCATTAGGAGGAGAGCGACGGGCAGGAGCGAGACGATCCAGCGCGATAGCCGCCCCTGAGCCGTGAGACTGCGCACGAGACGACGGAGCCCCTGGCGCTCGCGGATGCTCTCGACGACGCGGTCGAGAACTTCGGCCGAGTTGCCGCCTGTCTCTCGCTGGAGGGAGGAGACGAGCGCGACCTGCTCGATGTCGCGGCTCTGCATCCGCCGCCCGACGGCGGAGAGCGCGTCTTCGAGGGGGACGCCGAGCTGCTCGTCGGCGATCACTCGCTGGAACTCCGTGCGCGAGGGCTCGGCCGCGTCGGCAACGACGAGTGAGAGGCCGCCGACCAGGCTGTGTCCTGCGCGCAGGCCCGATGCGACAACATCGAGGTTGTCGGGAAGCTGGTCGGCGAACGCTCGCCGTTTCCGCTCGATCTTGAGGACGATGAGGGCGCGAACGACGAACGGCACGGCCAAGCCGAGCAAACCGAGGATGCCGGAGACAAACGTGGCGAGCAGCCAGATCACGAAGAGAGTGAGAACCAATGTTCCGACGAGCAGTTGAACCGGAGGAATGTTGATCTCTGCGAGCTCGAGCGCTTGCTTCACGCCATGCCACCAGCGCGTTTTCTCCAGGGACTGCTCCGTGCCCTCGAAGACGCGGCTGGCGAGGGGCCCGCGAGCACCCTCATTCTTCCTTGACGCCGTCGACACGAAGTCGGACAGACGCGCGCGAACGGTGCTCCCAACCGGGCGCAGCGCCACGAACAGCCCGAGGCCGACGAGACCGGCGGCGAGCAAGATGACGACGATCAAGGTCAGCGAGGAGCGCCAGATGCGGTTCTGCAGCGGCTGCGTGACCTTCTCCAGTGTGGCTGCCGGCGCGGTGTAGGCCGTCCTCGCGTTCCCGATTCCCTGGACGGAGACGCTGACGCGGGCCCGACTCCCCGGATTGAGGAGCGATTTGTAGCTGACGACGTACTGGTTCGCGAGCTTGAGACCGAGCTGGTCGTAGATTGCTGCCAGCTCATTCGAGTTGGCAGCCTCGGAGAACGACCCCCCGCTGCCAGACGCCAGCCCCTGCAAGGACGTTGGCCGGAAAGCGGTGGACCGGAGACCGACGCTATAGATCCGGACGTGCGCTTGGTTCGCGAGCTTGGTTACTTGACTCAGGCCGAGGGAGCTACCGGTGTCCGCGCCGTCCGAGAGGAGGACGACGACGCCCGTCTGCAGCCTGGCGTACTGGATCTGTTTGATCGCCTGGGCGACGGCGTCGTAGATATGCGTGCCGAAAGCAAGAGCTGGCGTGCGGGCGAGCGCCCTTTTGATCTCGGCCTGAGAGTCCGTGAACGGCAGCGGGAGGTTGTTCGACGAGTTGAATGTGACCAAGGCGAGCCGCTGGTTGACGTTGCGGCGCGCGGCGAATGCCCTCGCCGCGTACATGGCGCCCCTGATCGGCGCTCCATGCATGCTGTCGCTCGCGTCGATGACCAGTGCCACGCCGAAGTTGCCGGCTGCGGGGATGACCTTGGCACCGAGAACAGGCTTCCCGTTCTCGAGCACGTTGAAGCGCGAGGACTGAATCCGCTGGCCTGACGGCAGTGTGACAACGAGGGCCCTGTCGGGCCAGGCAGCCTTGCCGGTCGGCGTCACCTGGACGGTCGGTCCGGCCGCCGCCGCCTCGGAGAGTGCGGCGGCCGCGACCAGTGCGGCGGCGAGCGCGATGACCTGCGGTTTTTTCATAGTCCCTGCCGCTCTGCGGCCCCATTGCCCTGCGGAGCTCCGGGGTGGAACATGCTCAGCGGGAGCGTAACGCCGCGCTTCTCGAATTTGTGCAAGTCCGCTGGACGCAGCCCGGTGCAGCTGAGGTTGCCAACGATCTTGCCGTCGCTGGCGACATCGGCGAACTTGAAAGTGAAGAGGTCCTGGAGCGTGACGACCTCCGCCTCCATCCGCTGTATCTCGGTGATCGCCGTTACCCGGCGCGAACCGTCCTCGAGCCGCTCGAGGTGGACGATCAGGTCGAGCGCCGACGAGACCTGCTGCCGGATCGCTCGCACCGGGAGGTCGAAACCGGCCATCAGCACCATCGTCTCGATTCTCGAGAGTGCATCGCGCGGCGAGTTTGCGTGGACCGTCGAGAGCGAGCCGTCGTGACCCGTGTTCATCGCCTGGAGCATGTCGAGCGCCTCAGCGCTGCGAACCTCGCCGACGATGATTCGGTCTGGTCGCATTCGCAGCGAGTTGCGCACGAGCTCGCGGATCGGCACCTCTCCCTCGCCCTCGATGTTCTTGGGGCGCGCTTCTAGACGAAGCACGTGGCGCTGGTTGAGCTGCAACTCAGCCGCGTCCTCGATCGTGACAATCCGGTCGTCGTCCGGAATCGCGGCCGAGAGCGCATTCAGGAGCGTCGTCTTGCCGGAGCCGGTGCCGCCGGAGATGAGGATGTTTAGCTCGGCATGTACGCAGCGCTGGAGGTAGTCGACGGATTCGGAGCTGAGCGTTCCGAGCTTGATCAGCTCGTCGAGGTTCAGCCGCTTCTTGCTGAACTTGCGGATCGTGATCAGCGGTCCGCTCAGGCTGAGCGGCGGAATGATGATGTGCACACGGCTTCCGTCTGGGAGCCGTGCATCCACCATCGGCGAGGATTCGTCGACACGCCTTCCGACCTCCGCGACGATCTTGTTGATGATCCGCCGCATATGCGACTCGTCGTCGAAGCGCACGTTCGTGTCGAAGAGACGCCCGTGGCGCTCGATCCAGATGTCGTAAGGGCCGTTGACCATGATCTCTGAGATGCTGTCGTCGGCGAGCAGTCGTTCGAGCGGGCCGTGGCCGAGGGCGTCGTCGGCGATCGCGGAGGCGAGCCGCTCCCGATCATCTCGGGAGATGCCCGGCTCTTCTGAGAGGTGACGCCTGATATCGCCGAGCACCCGGTCGCGGAGGGCGATCGGATCCATGCTGACGTTGAAGAGCTGCGGGCCGAGGTCGCCGATCACTGCCAGGTGGACGCGGTTCTTGATCTCTGCGAAGGGATCGTCGCGCCCCGGCGGAACTGCCGGTCGTGCGGTAGTCAATCGCTCGTGGAGTTCCATCAGCGTCTCCTTGCGCTCAGGCGTCGCCGTTTGCGGGGCTCGGGAGCCCCGTCCTGCGTCGCCGAATTACCGTGGTTGGTGATCAAGGAGTCGGTGGCCTCAAGCTTCTCCTTCTTCCGCCCGCGCCGCTCGGGCTCGCCCGAGCTCGTTGCGGCCGGGGTCTGGCCCTCGCGTGCTAGGAACTCGTCGGCGAGCGAGCGAAACGCCTTCGCTGCCGCGGAGTCCGGCTTGCCGGCCACGATCGGCTGCCCCTCGTTGACGGCACGCGGGACTTCCACGTCGCTCGGAATGCGGATGTCCGCGCGCCTGCCGATCACGGCAAGGACGTCGTCTTCGTCGATTCCGACGCGGCTGTCGGCGCGGTTGAGGACGAGGACGACCCGGTCGGGGTCGTAGCCCATCAGGTCGAGCGTCTCCAGTCCAAGGCGGGTGTTCTTGAGTGAGAGCGTGTCGAGCATGCCGACGAGGCACACGTAGGTCGAGTTGTCGATTGCAGAGATAACCTCCGGCGTGAAGCCGGGCGAGCTGTCGAGGACGACGAAGTCGCTTGTCGCGCGGAGCAGCGGGTAGATCTCACGTAGGAACTCCGGTCCGACCGAGCTCGCCTGATCGGGACGGGTCGGGGCGACCAGCACCCGGACGCCGCTCGGATGCGGCATGACGAATGCGTCCAGCTTGCCGGCGTCGAGCGAGCCGCCCGACTGCACGAGGTCGTACATGGTCTTGTCGGGCCGGACGCCCATGGCCAAGGCAAGGTCGCCGAACTGGAGATCCAGGTCGACGGCCGAAACCGACTTGCCCGCCAGCGCGAGCGCGACCGCCAGGTTGCATGCCGTCACTGTCTTCCCGGTCCCGCCCTTCGGCCCCAGGATGCAGATCATCGGCGCCGTCCCGTTTTCGCGCAGCGTGCCGCCCGCCCGCTTGCGAACGAGTACCTTCTGGATCATGAAGTTGACCTGCTCCGGCGATTCGGGGAGCCGCACCGCGTCGTCTGCTCCGACTTCGAAGACACGCCGCAAAAATCCGTCCGGGGAATCCTGCGCGAGTACGACGACCGGCAGACCGGGACGCTCTCTCGCAACGCTAGCGATCAGGAACAGAGCCCGCTCCGAATAGCCGGAGCAGGCGATCACGAGCAGGTCGGTCGGTGTCTCCTGGAGCGTCGTCCAGCTCTCGTCAACCCCGCGGACAATGCCGACGACTTGGATATCTGTGCTCGCCGGAAGAGCAGCTCGGACTACCGACTCGTCCATCCCCGTGTCGAGGGAAACCAGAGTTCTCGTCGGATGCTGCAAGCTAGCGTCCTCCGAAGAGGTTCGAGCTCGGCTCAAGAACCGGCGTCGTGGGGCGTGACTTGCTCGCCGGCCGCAGGACGAGCCAGAACGTCCCGTTCTGGCCGATGTAGGCGAACCTCGCCGCCTTGGCGCTCGGTACCCGAAGAATGTAGTTACCGGATACGGGCGCCGAGCTTCCAGTAGTGGCTTGCGTCGGACTGGCCAGGACGAGAACGTTCGCCATTATCAAGCCCAACTTGCCGCTGAGCTGAGCGTAGACGTCGACGTGGTCACTCGCTTGGATATCGGGGGCAAGGCCGTGAGCGGCGTCCAGCGTCGGTAGGGCGATGGCTCGCCAGCCGCCGGTCAACTGCACCGCCAGCGCGCCGACCGTCCGGGTCGTGAAGTCGCTCGTCGTCAACTGCTGGCTCGGATAGATGTCTGCTGCCGTAACCGTGCCCTGAAGCACCGCGGGATCGCTGATCGCCCCGATCTTGAGGTCGCCCTTGGGAATGGTCGTCACGACAAAGAGGTTGTTCTGCGCGAGCGAAGCTCCCGTCGTGCCCTTGGGGATCACGCGCTTCGCGACGAGCACCGTCGCCGGCTCGGTCGAGCCCTTGACACTGTTTCGGTAATGACTCAGGTAGACGAGCAGAAGGATCGCCGCCAGGACCGCCGCTGCGACCCCGATCACGACCGTCCCCTGCCGGGTCTTCAACAGACGGCTTGGCGCAAGATTCTCCACGTTCGTTCTCCTCCTAATTCGTCTTTACGCTTGAGATCAACATGCAACTGGTCCGCTCTTTAAGTAAGCGTTGCCGGAAAAGTCGCTCGGGTTTAAGGGATTGGGTCCATAGTCCTGCTCGATCCGCATCGTCGCGCTCCCCGTGAGTCCGGAGCTCGCGCGCAAGCCCTGGCCGACCAGGTAGGCCAGCCAGTGGTAATCCGCGCTCACCATGGCTCGCAGTGGATCTCCCGCCTTTGTCGCCGTGACGCCGTTCACGAAGCAAAAGGACACCTTGATTCCGGGACTGCTGATCGAGCAGCCGCTGCAGCCGTTCCTGAGCTCGGCGCTGTCTGCGTCCTGCTTGATCGCCGTCTCGAGCGACGTTCCAGAAGCGAGCGGGTTCTTGTTCACGACAGCGTACCGAGCGGCCTCGTTGGCGAGGTGTGTCTCGTCGTTCCAGTAGTTGAACGCTTTGCCGAAGTCGATCATCCCGAACAGAAGCAGCAGGACCAGTGGGAGGACCAGAGCAAATTCGATCAGCGCCGCGCCGCGCTCGCCCTCACTTAGCCGAGGGCGAGCGCCCAGCACCTTCTGCTGCATGCGCCGGCACATCCTTTACCGACGTTACACCGCGTTGGAAACGTTGTTAAGGATGTCGGAGATGCTGTGACCGGTCGCGGTCAGCGCCACGATCGCAATAACCGAGATCAGAGACACGATCAGGGCGTACTCGATCAGCGCCTGACCCTCCTCGCTCGCAAACCGCATCCGTACCGAATCGAGCATGCGTTGCCCTCCCTTCATTCCCTCGACGTATTCATGACAAGAACCGCGATGGCTCTCAAGGTTGATTCTCCGGGCCGCGCCCTCTTTTTCCCACCCGCGAAAGGCTTGGGCCACCTACCCCTTCGGGCAGCCGGAACTACCGGCCGAAGACGCCGAGAGACGCGATTGGCTGCGCCGCGCGGGCCCGGACAACCTGGACTGACCGCGGAACCCTGAAGGCCGCTACAAGGACGAACGACCAGACCGCCAGTCCAAGCACGACCCGCCAGGCATGCCCATCGCTTTGGCCCGTCGTCGCCCACATCGCGAGTGGGACGAACCAGAGGGGAGCCAAAGTCCGCTTCGTGATTGCGATTGGGACGACCAGAAGGGCGAGGTAGTGCGTCCAGACGATCGGCGAGAAGAGGAAGGCGGCGGCGATAGCGAGGATGAATGCACGGCGGTCGGCGTCGGCATCTTCCTTTTGCAGGCGTCCGACGAGCAGGACGCCGATCAGCGCGGCAGCGCCGGCGATGACCGCCACTGCCCTTGCCTCGCCTGTCGATAGGCCAAGCACGAGCCCGAACGCAACTGCGGAGTAGCTCTTCCATTCCTCGAGGCGCGAGAGCTGGTCGAGGAGTCGCGGGTAGGACGCAAGCCCGGCGAAACCAATTAAAGCCCAGGAGACGGCGACCCCCGCGACAGCTAGCGCCAGCGCCCAGAGCGCGGTCAGCCGACGACGCGTCGCGGCCAGCCAGAAGAGCAGGGGCCAGAGGAAGATTTTCGCGGCGATCAGCGCTGCGGCCACAGGTGTCGCCACCCGCTGCTCGTCGCGGTGCCGCCAGGCGTAAGCGAGCCCTAGTGCAAGCAGGCTGGTGATCGACCCGATCAGCAGGTTCTGGATCACCGGGTACCAGAGGAACGTGACGCCGTAGCAACGCCAGTCTCGAACGCCGAGCACTCTTAGGGTCAACGCCGTGGCTACGAGTTCTATGATCGCAAGCAGAGCCGCCGCGACCCCGAATGGGAACGCGGCCAGGGGTGCGGCGAGAAGAGCAGCGATAGGCGGATAAACGAACTGCTGCTCATCGTGCAGCGCCGAGGCGTGAGGCGGCGGGTAGGGCGACGTGCCGTGGAAAAGATGGCGCGAGGCTTCCCACAAGGGCCTGTAGTCGAAGCCGAGGTGCCGTCCGACCAGGTAGCGGGCGACAACGAGGACGAGAAGTAGCGCCGGCGGGAGAAGGCCGAGAACCAGCTTCTCTCCCGCCAGCATGAAGCTGGAACGCGACGGCGCCGACAGCAGCGGTCGAGATCTCCTCTCTCGAGCGCGCAGGATCCTGATCGCTCGAGAGGGCCGATCGACGGCCGCGATGTTGTCGGCGCTGCCCCGTTTGCGCACGCTCCCTTAGACCTGGTTGCTGACGTTGTTCAGCATGTCCCTGACGCTGTGACCGGTCGCGGTCAGCGCCACGATCGCGATGACCGAGATCAGCGACACGATCAGGGCGTACTCGATCAGCGCCTGACCTTCCTCGGCCCGCATCTTGGCCAGATGGATTCGCGCTGCGAGAAACTGAATCATGTTGGGCTCCTTTCTCCCCTCGAGGTGAACTGCGTGTCCTGTTCTCTTGTCTACGCGGTTCGAGGCACAAGATGCACCCGCGAAAGGCTGGTGTCGCCTAACCGTTCGGCGAAATCTATTTCGATCGCAGACTGGGATTTGCTCGATGTCTCGGGCTACCAGACGTATTTCGGCCCGACCGCGTGAAGAAGAGTCGAGAGCACCAGCCAGAGGGGAAGCGACCACAGCACAAACGTGCTTCGCACGAGATGTTCCCGGCGTTTCATTGAGTCGCGTACCCGAGGAAGCGTCAGCAGCGCCGCGAGGACGACTCCGATGGAGGCCCGGCCCAGCGAGGCGTAGTCGACGGCGATCGGCGTAGGCAGGAAGACCACGAAGACGGCGACGTTCGCGAGCACGAACAACGGCCCGAGACTCAGTTTGCGGCGGAGCAGCACGATCGCGATCACCGACCAGACCATCGCCGGCAGGAAGACGGTCAGCAGGTCCGTGACGTTGTCGCCAGACCAGGGCCATTGCTTCGCGATCGCGTGGAACGGAACAAGGGCAGTCAGAGCCGCGCCTGCGGCGCCGCCGACGACGTGATGCTCGCCGCCGACGAAGGGCTCCCGCGTCGTCGCGTGCGGGAGCGCGGTCGCCAAGACGTGTCGCCACACGAACAACGGAGCGAAGGCGATCTCGGCGAAGGTCGTCGCACGAACGAGATTGCTAAACCGGATTCGTTCACGCCAGTTCGACGCCGTCCCCGCTCCGACAAGGAGGCTGAGCGCCAGGATCGCCGGGAAGACCGCGACCGTTTCGCGAGTCAGCATTGCCAGCCCGAAGAGCGTGGCCGAGGCGAGCAGACGCCGCTTCGAGCGGACGTCGAATATGACTAGGCCCGCGGCGGCGAGCCCGAAGGCCAGAGGCTCCGTGAGGTCTCTGAGGACCGCGAGGATGAGACCCGGATAGAGGCCGTAGAGCAGTGCCAATGCCGGTGGGAGACCGTGACGCTTGAAGAAGAAAGCGACCGCGAGTGTCCCGCCGACCGCGGCGAGAATGTTGACGAGCACCATCATGTACGGGACCAGCGCGGCGTTTCCGCCGCTGAGCGCACGTGCAGTCATCGGGTAGCCGATCCGCGAATAGATGACGCCCGGTGCGTCCATGTAGTCCTTAGCGTGTGTCGGATCGACTGCGAGGAAGTAATAGAACTGGCCGTCGTAACCGATCTTGTGGTCGATCGGCCGCGCGTGTTCGTTGATCGCGGAGCTCGACGAGGCCTTGTTGTAGTACTGGGTCCCGATGTTGACGAACTGGTACGGGTTTCTGGCTAAGTCGGGAGCCATCAGTAGCGCGTAGAAGATCGCGACGATGGCCGCGACGGCCCAGGGAGACGCGATTCGCGCGAAGCGCTCCTTCTCGAGCGCACGAGGGACCTCGAAAGCACGCACCTCCACAGAATTGGTCCTAGCGCCGCGGGCCCCCGTCTCGCAACGGCGAGAGGTCGAGGGCTCGCCCGACCTTCGGCCTGATCCCCCGAACCGGGGCGTCAACGGCGCCGGACGTAGAGGATCGCGCCGGCGTCGTGCGCCGCCGGACGAAAGGCACGCGTTCTCCGGAGGCGCTTCGACGGGTTGCTATCGCGCATCACGAGGACGATGCGCGCGTGCCGCAGTGCCGCGTCGCCTGCCGGTCTGCCCGCGAGCCAGTCGAGATAGAGGCGCTGGTCTCGGTGGCTGAACGCGTCGAGCGGGTTGCTCATCCAGACCCGTCCGCCGGCCAGTGCGACCTGTTCTGCGGGAATGGCCGCGGCAAGAATGGGCGTCCCGCGGGCGCGGCGAAGCGCCTCGTCGAGCAGTGGCTTGCCCGCGCCCAACGACAGCGGCCCGCGTGCGAGTCCGAACACCGCCAGCGCGACGACCAAGGGCAGCGCAATTGCGGACAGCCGCCGCTCTCGACCGGGCTCGAACTGGAGGCTCCTGGTGGCGGGAGCGGCAGCAAGAAAGAGGAGCCAGACGCCGCTACGAGCAGTTCTGATCGTGAGCACCAGAAGTCCTGCGAGTGCGATCGTCTCCCAAAGTGGGGGGCGAGCCCGAATTGCAAGCACCAGCAAGACGATCGCGGCCGACACCAGGAGCCAGTCGAAGCCGGAGGTGAACGAAAGCGGCGCCCAGAGGCCCTCGCCACGACGGGCCGCCTCATTTCGCAGAAGGCCGTAGTAGTAGTCGGGCGTGTGCTGGAGAGCTGGGGTGACACACACCGCGAGGAGGGAGGTGACGAGCGCTGCGCCGGCGATCAGCGGGTGCCCGCGTCCGCGCTCGAAAACCAAGTAGGCCGCCGCGACGGCGAGGCCGACGAGAACCGCCCCGTGCAGGTTCGACCAAAGCGCAAGCAGCGGGAGGAGCAGCCAGATGCGCAGGGTTGGCGAACGCGCCTCTGCCCTGAGCAGGGCGACAAGGATGGGGAAGAACAGCAGCGAGAAAAGCTGCGAACGCACGACTACCAGCACGGGCAAGGCGCCTACCACGACGATGAGAAGGACGAGCGCGCCCCCGAGTTCGTCGCCGCCCGCACGACGCAGGTCCCGGGCAAGGATCGCCAGGGCTGCGGCCACTGCGACGATCTGGGCCGCGAGCAATCCGCGATCGCCTGCCGCGCTCGTAAGCCCTCGGAGGATCAGCTCCGCCAGCACCGGGACGTTGTGCCAGCCCGACGACGGCGCGCTTGCCCAGGGAATTCCGTCGGGGATACGGCCTCGGTCGACGATGATTCGGCCGAGCGCGGCCAGCCAGCGAGCATCTGCCCCGATCGTGCCGGCGACCGCGGCGAGTGTGGCGCCGAGCGCGACAGCGAGCTCGAGCGGGCCCACGCGCGAGGAGGCGGCCGCGACGCGGGCGCGGAGTGCTGGGGCGCGCGGGCTCAACCCGGCGACCATAGCCGCGCGTTCGGCCGCCACTCCGCACGCGGAGGCCGCAACAACTGGCAGCTTTTTCCGGCGGGCTACGCCCGGCGTCCGCGGACGTACCAGAGGCCGCCGAGCAGGAGGGCGGCGACGATGATGAGAATGACGTAGGTCACGTTGCAGCCTTTCTCTCGAGTAATAAAAACCTTGTCTTCAATTTCGTCCCAGCGCGCGCTGAGCGTGCCACCCCCCTGGGGCTAGTCTCTCTCGGCCGTTCGGCTAGGGGAGGCTCGCTACAGACAGTCGTCTTTTGGGGATTGCCGGCGGCCGCGAGCGTAAGCCCGATTGGAACGCAAAACGAGTCGCTGATCGCGGCGAAAGCTTTGGTCCAAGCCGTTCGGCCAGGAAGCATCCCGTCGTTCGGCGGTTACGCGCAGTCTGTGGTGCTGTCAGCATTGACTTGAATGCGATGTCTGTGGGTGTCGAAGAGGTGCCTGGTTTCTCGAGCGCGTTCGGAGCGAGGACAAGCACTCGTTGAGTACAGCCTTGTCCTCGCGCTGGTTTCGGTTGTCGCGATAGCGGCGCTAACCGCGTTCAGCACGACCGTCCAGAACTTGTACGGCCAAACACTCAATGACACCCTCAACACCGTGCTGAAAACGCACGGTCACTGTGGCCACAAAGCCTGCAAAACGCCCTAGCTCGTAAATAGTCCGCTTACGGCTTGATCCGCGTACCCGCGCGCCCGGCCAGAGCCCCGGCTAGCGAGGCGGCGGAAGCGATCAGCGCCTCATGACCCGTCACTCTCGCGAAGGCCAGCGCCGCCTCGAGCTTCGGGCCCATCGAGCCGGTGGCGAGCTCGGGCAGAAGCGCCTCGGCGGCGGGGACGTCCAGCTCCTGCAGCTCTTCCTGTGCGGACGTGCCCCAGCCGCGGCTGACGGCGGCGACGTCCGTGACGATCACGAGCCGCTCGGCGCCGAGCGCGATCGCGAGCACCGACGAGGCGCGGTCTTTGTCGATCACGGCGTCGAGCCCCGAGAGGCGGCCTTTCCGCAACGAGACCGGAATGCCGCCGCCGCCGCAGGCAACGGCGATCGTCCCGGCGGCGACCAGGGTTTTGATCGCCGCGAGCTCGACGATCTCGAGCGGCTTCGGTGAGGGGACGACCCGCCGCCAGCCACGGCCCGCGTCGTGCGCCACGGCCCAGCCGCGCTCGGCCTCGAGCCGCCGCGCCTGCTCCTCCGAGTAGAACGGCCCCACAGGCTTCGTCGGGTGCGCGAACGCCGGATCGTCCTCGTCAACCCGCACGTGGGTGAGCACGCAGACGACCGGCCGTTCGGCGACGGCTGCAAGCTCGGATTCGATCAGCGCGCCGATCTCCGCCTGCGTCTGTGCGACCGCGAGATACAGCGGCAGCGGCGGCACCTCGTCGGCCGCCCGCTCCTGCCGCACGAGCTCGTTCCCGACCTGCGGCCCGTTCCCGTGGGTGACGACGAGCTCTCCTTCATCCAGCAACGGGCGCAGCGCCTCACACGTCGTCCGCAGGTTCGCCCGCTGCTCGGCGGCGGTCCCGCGCTCGCCCGGCCGCATCAGCGCGTTGCCGCCGAGCGCTATGACCGTCGTCACACCAGCGCGGTTTCGATGATCCCTCGTTCCTCCAGGATCTCGGCGAGCCCTGGCTCGTCCAGCTCCTGCAGGCGGTAGCTGACCCGCAGGGCCGGCTTGTCCAGCTCGATCAGGCGCCGGAGGTCGATCGGGGTTCCGATCAAGACGACCTCGGCATCGGAGCGCGCGATCGTCTCGCGCAGGTCTTCCATCTGCTTGCGCCCGTAGCCCATCGCCGGCAGCAGCGTGCCGACGTTCGGGTAGTCCTCGAAGGTCTGCGCGATCGAGCCGACCGCGAACGGCCTCGGGTCGACGAGCGACGCGGCGCCATGCTCCTTGGCGGCGAGGACGGCCGCGCCGTAGGTCATCTCGCCGTGGGTCAGCGTCGGCCCGTCCTCGACGGCGAGCACGCGCTTGCCCGTGATCTTGACGCCGTTTTCCTCGACGGTGAACGGCGAGGCGGCCCGGATGACGTGCGCGAGCGGGTTCGCCGCCCGGATCGAGGCGAGCACCGCCTCGACGCCCGACTGCGGCGCCGAGTCGACCTTGTTGACGATGCAGACGTCCGCCATTCGCAGGTTCGTCTCGCCCGGGTGGTAGCGCAGCTCGTGACCGGGGCGGTGCGGGTCGAGGACGACGATGTGCAGGTTCGGCTTGATGAAGGGGGTGTCGTTGTTGCCGCCGTCCCAGAGAATCACGTCGGCTTCCTGCTCGGCCGCGTCCAGGATCGCCGCGTAGTCGACGCCGGCGAAGACGAGATTGCCGTCGTGGAGGTGGGGCTCGTACTCCTCGCGTTCCTCGATCGTGCAGTCGGCCGCGTCGAGGTCCTCGTAGCTTGCGAACCGCTGGACGGCCTGCTTCTCGAGGTCGCCGTACGGCATCGGGTGACGAAGGACTGCGACGCGCTTGCCCGCGCCGTGGAGGAGCTCGGCGACGTAGCGCGTCGTCTGGCTCTTGCCTGCGCCGGTACGCACGGCGCAGACTGCAACGACGGGCTTCGACGAAGTCAGCATCGTCTCGCGGGGCGAAAGCAGGCGATATGAGGCGCCGGCCGCGAGTGCGCGCGAGCCGATGTGCATGACGTGCTCGTGCGTGACGTCGGAGTACGCGAAGACGACCTCTTCCGCCTCGTTCTGGGCGATCACGGCCTCGAGCTCGTCCTCGGCGACGATCGGAATCCCGTCGGGATAGAGCTTGCCGGCGAGCGCCGCTGGATAGACCCGCCCGTCGATGTTCGGAATCTGCGTCGCCGTGAAGGCGACCACCTCGTACTCGTCGCGGTCGCGGTAGACGAGGTTGAAGTTGTGGAAGTCGCGTCCCGCTGCGCCTGCGATCACGACCCGGGTCCTGTTCATGGTTAAAGGATATGCAGGTATGCAGGACGGAACGGGGACGCCTCTTCACGGCCCCGCCGTAAAGGAATCATGCGAAGCGTTCGTCTCGGCCTCGTCCTCGCTGTCCTGCTCGGGCTCGGCGCCGGCGCTTCGCCCGCCGCTCAATCGCAGATGCTGCGAGCCCATGGGCTTCGCGTCGTTGCCCCCGCCGGCTGGCATCTCGCAGATCAGCTGCTCTCAGACTGCACGGATCCGACGCAGGCGCTGGCAGTCACGAACACGACTCGGACCTTTGGACCTGCCGCCGCAGTTCCCCGGGGGACAGCACTCGTGCTCGTGCTGGAGGACCAAAGCGTCAACTCCCCGAGCGGCTTCCCAGCGCGCAAGCACTTCACCCTGCCCGCTCACGCGGGCCTGCTCGGCGGTTGCTGTGACACGCCGAGCGGGCCGGGCTACGAATTCTTGTTCCGCGACCAGGGGCGCGACTTCTACGCCTACGTCTACGCGAGCAAACGCGCGCTCGCCCAAGAAGCGGTCGCGATTCTGAGGACGCTCCGAGTGACTCCGAGCTAGTTCAGGTCTTCCGAGATGCGCTCGGCGACCGCCGCCATCTCGAGCTCGGCGCCGGTGACCTCTTTCAGGATTTCGTCCGCGTTGATCCGCTGGCCTTCCGACCAGAGCTCGCGGAGCAGCGAGCCCGCCTCGCGCTTGGCGAACCACGAGTTGCCGAAGCGCTCGCGCAGGTGGGCTCGCAGCTGCGCCTCGAAAGCCCACGAGCGGAGGTACTCGGTGACGTAGAACCCCGAGTCGATGTCGGCGAGGTAGTCGGCCTCGCTCGGTTCGATCTTCAGTGCCGAGCCCAGCAGCTCGACGTAGCGCGGGCGCATCGCGGTCACGTCGTCGGCGGCGTGGAACTCCATCTCGTAGAGGAGCTTGGCGCAGTACCGGCGGACGAAGTAGAGGAGTCCGGTCGCGCCCTCGCGTGCGAGCTCGTCGGGGCGGCCGACGTCGAGACGCCTCGTCAGCCAGGCCGGCTCGTCGGTCAGGTGTTGCAGCAGCATCGCCCAGCCCTCCGTGACCGCGTTGTCGCCGAGCCGCCGTTCCTCCATCGCCAGATCCGCCGACGTGTGCGCGAAGTGCTCGGTGTGGCCCGCCTCGTGGAAGAGCGCGCGCCAGTCGTCGGCCCCGCCGATCGGCTGGATCACGAGCATGACCTTGCCGGGAACCTCGATCGGGGCGCAGAAGGCGCGGGGGGTCTTCGAGGGCCGCTGCTCGAGGTCGAGATGGACGTTCTCCTGCGAGTGCAGGTCGATCCCGAAGTCGGCGAGCGTCGCCTCGAGCGCGGGCAGCATCTTGTCGGCAGGGAAGAACTTGTCCCAGACCTGCGCGCGGAACACGCGGGGCACGTCCCAGCGCCTCGCCTCGTCGAGGCCGAGGCCGATCCGGTCGCGGAACAGTTTGTCGGTCGCATCCTCGTACATCTGCTCAGTCGAGTCGAGCACCGCCAGGCACTGATCGGCGAGGTTGTCGAGCCGATAGCCGAAACGCCGGTAGAGATCGACGTAGTTCGGTGAGCCCAGCTTCGGCACCGTCCGCTGGCTGATCTGCACGGCGTCGAGGTAGATGGGGTTGATGTGCTCCTCGGTCAGCTGCGTGCGGGCCTTGTCGAGCCGCTCGCGCTTGCCGCGATCGTCCGTGTTCGCGATCGTCGGGCGGAGCATCCGGAAGCCGACCTTCTCGCCGTCGACCTCGGCCTCGAGCTCGGTCTCGAGGGCGGCGGCCTTCTCGCTGTGCTCCTTCGTCAGGTTGCCGAGGTGCCCCTCGCAGGCGAAGCGCCAGAGCTCGCGGATCCGCCGGTCGCCGTCGACCGCTTCCCCGAGCGCCTGCGTCCACTCGAGCGTCGTCAGGTCCTGGTGGCGCTCGTAGATCGGCTCGAGCTCGAGCTTGTCCTTCAGGCCGGCGAAGTGGAGGTAGTACTCCTCGTCGAGCTCGGCGATGAAGCGGTCGGCATCCTCGCGA
>WNGJ01003051.1_pt1 | contig 17689 bp, 13 predicted proteins | sample 5400611 | NCBI WGS metagenome assembly WNGJ01 (sample SAMN13153375, study PRJNA577476) | soil metagenome | isolation source: 40 cm soil or saprolite under Garry oak tree replicate 1 | place: USA:California | collected 2016-06-15 | reverse complement strand
CGGCAAGGCGGGACGGGGGCCGACGCAGGAACCGACGCCCGGCACGGCCCGCACGAACGCCGGACTGCCGCCCGTCCCGAAGAGCCGCTCGGGACGCTCGAGTTGGGTGCATTCGAGGGGTGGCGGATCGAGGCGGCCGTGGCCGGCCTCGTTGCCGTCTTCGCGTTCGGCGCCTATGCATCGCATCTGCTTCGAAGCGTCGGGTTCTGGGACACGGCGATCTTCCAGGCGGCCGCGCCCACGCTCGGACTTACCCACCCAACGGGCTTTCCAACATACCTGCTGCTGGGCTGGGCGTTCACCAATCTCGTTCCGATCGGCGATCCCGCGTATCGAATGGACCTCCTGTCGGCGGTCATCAGCGCCCTTGCGGTCGCGACGCTCTACCTCGTGATCCGCTGGATCGGAGCGACCCCGGCGGTCGCGGCCATTGGTGCCCTCACATTCGGGCTGCTGCAGCCCTTTTGGCGAACGGCGGGTCGCGCCGACCCCCACACCCTGCATGTTCTCCTGGCCCTCGCGCTGATCCTGCTGGCACTCGAGTGGAACCGCCGCGGGCGGCCCCACCGGTGGCTGTTGGCCATGGCATTTCTGTTCGGACTGGCCCTTGGCAACCACCTGCTCATGGTGCTCATGGGACCGGCCCTGGCCGGGTACGTGCTCCTCTGCGAGCCGGGGTTGGTGCTCGCCGTCCGTCGAATCGTCGGCCTCGCGGTCGCTTTCCTGGCGGGCGCGGGCGTCTACCTGTACGTCCCCCTGCGAGCGGCGTCGAATCCTCCGATTCACCACGACTTTGCACCGACAACCTGGGACCTCTTTTGGCGGTATGTGCTCGGCAGCGACTTTCGCGGGAGCATGGGCTTCCTGTCGCTGGATGGGCCCGGCAACGCTCTGGGCGCGCTGCCTGCGTTCATCCGCAGCCTGGATGCCGGATCCCATCCGGCAATCGCGATGGCGGTCATCGGCCTGGCGATGGTGGGACTGATCGCGCTCGCGAGGAGCAGCCCGCGGGCGGCATTCTTGTTGTTGGCCAGCGCCGGTCTGACCCTGTACGCGGCGCTCAACTATCAGAACGCCGACATTGAGCGCTACTACTTCCTCCCGGTTGCGATCCTGGTGGCCCTCGCCGCGCTTGGGGCCCAGCTGGTGCTCTGGTCGCGGATCCCCGCCGTGCCCTCGCTGCAGATCGTGACGCCCGCCCTGGCGGTCGTTCCCATCGCCTTGCTGGCCCTGAACTCCGGACGGGTCGACAACCCTTCCGCCGAGTGCTACGCGCAAGCCGCACTCCAAGAGGTCAAGCCCAACGCCGTGGTGATGTCCTGGTGGTCGTACAGCACACCGCTGTGGTATGAGCGGTTCGTGGCGGGCGAGCGCCCGGACGTGGAGGTGTTCAACGGCATCGACGCGATCCCTGGGGAAGTGGACCGGCGGTTCGGCCAGGGGCGCCCGATCTATGTGATCCAGCCGTCGTCGACGCTCGCCCGAATTCAGGCGACGTACGCTCTGACACCACTGAACGCGTGCGGCGTCACGCTCTACGAGGTGAGGGCCAGAGGCTAAGGCCGGACCTGTCGGTGGGCGCGGCCCCTCCGAGCCTAGCCCTTCGGCTCGACGACGACGGTCACTTCAGGCGTCAGGCCCGGATAGACCTTCACCGCGACCTTATAGGTGCCGAGAGACTTGAGGGGCTCTTCAAGGTCGACCTTGTGGCGGTCGACCGAGATACCACGACGGCCGAGTGCGTCTGCGACGTCCTTCGCCGTGATCGAGCCGTACAGCTTGCCGCCTTCGCCTACCTTCACACCCATCGTCAGGGTAGTGCCCGCAACGCGGGTGGCCACGATGTCGGCCTCCTCGCGCTCTCGTTGCCGCTTGTCTTCGCGATTGGCGATGTCGTGCTGCCATGCACGATAGGCACCGCCTGCCGCGGGCACGGCGAGCTTGCGCGGGATCAGGAAGTTCTGGGCGTAGCCATCGGCGACGCTCTTGAGCTCACCGCTCTTGCCGAGTGCGGCGACGTCCGTCGTCAGGATCACCTTCACGCGATCGAATCCTCCTTCGAGACAAATGAGCGGATGCGAGGCCCCAGTCCGGTCGCCTTGACCGCCCGGTCAGCGATGCCGAAGGCATGCGGCAGGCGCCGGACGAGCCGGCGGATCGGTCCGGGCGTCAGGCGTCTGATCTGGGCGACGTCCTGCTCGAAGGCAGCTCGGTCGATACCCAACGCGATCAGCTTTTCGGTCAGTACGTCGGCCGGAACGCCGTCGAGGAACAGGTCCACGGCGACGATCACAACCACGAGGTCGTCGAGGCCGCCCAGGACGGGAATATCGTCGGGGATGAGGTCCCGGCCGAGGAGCAGGTAACCTAGGGCACCCGCCAGAAGAGCCTTGCGCCCGGCAGGCGTTCGCTCGTCCCGGACCAGCTCCCACATCAGACGCGTGTACAACGGCGCACGGCTGGCGACCGGCAGGAAGGCGAGGAACCCGAGGGCGCGCCGGACGGCACCGCCCGAGCCCCGTCGCTTCTTGCGATCGTCGTTGTCGTTGGCTGCCATCGGTTCCCGTTCTGTTGGAGCCGCGGGATGGCGTCAGCCTCGCGCGGAGCGCCGAGTCTACCAGCGAGGGTCGGACGGGCGCCGGTGACGTCGCGGCCCCGGCCGGCCCGACCGCAAGTTGATGCGAGGGTCGGGCGACTTCATACTTGACATAGAACGTCTGTTCTGTATCATTCGAGGCCTGAAAGGAGGCGCCCGTGACCAGGCACGACGCCGAGCGCAAGGTCAAGATCCTCGATTACATCGCAGCCACGCTGCGTGCGCGAGGCTATCCGCCGTCCGTGCGGGAGATCGCTCGCGCCGTAGGCCTTGCGTCTACCTCCGCGGTGCACCACCACCTTCAGATCCTCGAGCGGGAGAACTACCTCGAGCGCGGCGCCGCCCAGTCGCGTGCCATCCGCCTGACGCCTACTGCTGCCCTCAGGCTCGGGCTTTCGAGTGAGCTGGTGCCGCAGTCGAGCGTCGGCGACTCCCACGTGGTTCCGATCGTCGGGGAGATCGCCGCTGGTGGTCCGATCGAGGCCTACCAGGACGCTTCGGAGACGATGGCCATCCCGGAGCTCCTTGCGCCGAGCGGGGACGCGTACGTCCTCAAGGTCCGCGGCGATTCGATGATCGACGCGCACATCACGGACGGCGACTTCGTCTTGATCCGCCCCCAATCCACGGCGCGCAATGGGGACATTGTTGTCGCACAGGTCGATGAAAACGCGGTCACCCTCAAACGCTTCTTCAAGGAGAAGGATCGAGTCCGCCTGCAACCGGCGAACCCAGCCTATCCGCCGATGTACTTCGACGACGTACGGATCCAAGGCAAGCTGATCGGGGTCATTCGCCGCCTCGATTAGATCCACACCCAGTCCACACCATCGGGCCGAGCGTCAACAAATCGACGAATTCCCCGCCCTCGAGCCGTGGACAAACGCTCGGCCGTCGAAAGTCAAGACTGTTTCTTGCCGCTTCCGCGGTTCTGAATCAAGCGCGCCAGCCCGCCAGGAGCCGCGCCTGCCGTGATCGACCGTCTGCCGCCCCAGAGTCTCGAGGCCGAGGAATCGGTGCTCGGCTCGATCCTCATCGACCGCGACGCCATCGTCGAGGTCGCGCCGATTCTCAAGCCCGATGACTTCTATCGGGCGGCCAACGGGTCGATCTACCGCGCCATGCTCGACCTGTACGAGCGCCGCGAACCCGTCGACATCGTGACTGTTGCCGAGACTCTCGAACGGACCGAGGATCTCGAAGCCATCGGCGGCCGGACGTACCTCTCCTCGCTGGCCAACAAGACGCCAACGGCCGTGCACGCGGTGCCCTACGCGCGGATCGTCGAGCGAAAGGCCGTCTTACGGAACCTGATCTCGGCCGCCGGCAAGATCGCCGGGATCGGCTACGAGGACCCTGCTGAGATCCAGGAGGCGATCGACCGCGCGGAGAGCGAGCTGTTCTCAGTGAGCCAGCGGCGAGTCGAGGTGGGCTTCGCGAAGCTACGCGAACTGCTCGTATCGGCCTACGACCGGCTCGACTACTTGCACGCTCACCGAGGCGAGGTGAGCGGTATCCGGACGGGCTTCGCGGATCTCGACGCGCTCACCACCGGCTTGCAGGACTCCGACCTCATCCTCATCGCGGCCAGGCCGTCCGTCGGCAAGACGAGCTTCGCGCTGAATGTCGCGGAACACGCCGCTGTCCGCGAGAAGAAGAGCGTTGGAATCTTCAGCCTGGAAATGGGCAAGGAGCAGCTCGTCCTGCGTCTCCTGTCGTCGGTCGCCAACGTGGATTCGCAACGGCTGCGGACGGGGTTCCTCGAAGAGATGGACTTCACGCGACTCGCCCCAGCCATGAATGCCCTCTCCGAGGCGCCCATCTACATCGACGACACACCCAGCATCTCCACGATGGAGCTGCGAACGAAGGCCCGTCGCCTGCAGGCCGAGACCAGCCTCGATCTGATCATCGTCGACTATCTCCAACTGATGCAGGCCAGTACCACGAGCCGCGATGCGAACCGCGTTCAGGAGGTGTCAGAGATCTCGCGCGGACTGAAGGCCCTCGCGCGCGAGCTCAAGGTTCCGGTCGTTGCGCTCTCCCAGCTGTCGCGCCAACCGGAGATGCGCGAATCGAAGGAACCGCGTCTGTCCGATCTGAGGGAGAGCGGAGCGCTGGAGCAGGACAGCGACCTGGTGGTCTTCCTGTGGCGCGAAAAAGAGCGCGGCGGCGAAGACGCCGATGCGGACGGAGAGGTGATCAATCTCAAGCTGGCGAAGCATCGCAATGGACCGACCGGCGAGATCAAACTGTGGTTCAAACGAACCCAGACCCGCTTCGTCGGCTATGCCGGGGAGCGCTACGCCGACCAGCTAGCCTGAGGCTGCCCTCACCGCTCCCGGCGGCTCCAGCTTCGATATTCGCAGCGTCGACCGATGACCCGCGCGAAATCGCCCCTTTCGACCCCTTGACGACATGCATATCCTCGCGTCTATCGGCTCCGACTCCGTGGTCGGACCGGCCCATCTCGGTGCCCTTCGGATATTCTCGAGGAGAACCGGTGTATCAGGACCGGACGCTGACCTGTCGCGACTGCCGCGAGGAGTTCGTCTTCTCCGGCGGCGAGCAGGCCTTCTACGCGAGCAAGGGTCTGCTGAACGACCCGCAACGATGTCCTTCGTGTCGTGCTGCCGCGAAGCGCGCCCGCACGATGGGAGGACCCAGGGAGTTCCACACCGCGGTCTGCCATATGTGTGGTGGCCAGGCCACTGTGCCGTTTGCGCCTCGCAACGACCGACCGGTGTACTGCAGCTCCTGCTTCGATAAGGTCCGGGCGGAATCGACCGTGACTGCGGCACCCGCCTGACCTGCCTCTCGCCTCAGCCTGGTCGATGACGGGGGTCGACCCGGAGGAAGGACGCGAGGCCAGTCACTCATTCGAAGCCGACCCTGCTGGGCCGGCTTCCTGCTGTTCCGGCCGGCCCTCGAAGGCTCCGCCAGCGGCCTAGACTGTCGCTCCCGGCCGGCCGCACGTCGGCGAACCCACCATGCAGGAGGAGCCTGATGGGCATCATCATCATCCGCGAGATGGTCGGCACGAGCCCGCGCTCCTGGAGCGATGCGGCCCGCCAGGCAGTTGCCACGGCCAGCAAAACCGTGCGCAATATCCGGACGGTGGAGGTCGTCCAGTCCACCGCAGCCGTGGAGGGCGGCGAGATCGTGGAGTATCGAGTCGAGCTGAAGATCGGCTTCGAGTACGAGGGTTGACGGCAGGCGATCGCCGGATGCCTCCTGGACGGTGGGATGGTCGGCCGACGCGAGGCTCAGTGCGCGCAGCTAATCGGTGGATGAGGGGCGTCGGGCACCATTGCCGCCATGCCCTTGCGCAACCCCGGATCCGCCGTCGCCAGGAGCAAGCTGGCCCGGCAGAGGCCTGATGGCCCCATGAGCAAGGGCGTCCACCAGGCGTCCCCGGCTCCCGATCCTGAGCAGTCGGTCGGTTCTGATCGAAACGACGGAGACGGGGCTGATAGCGGCGTGCCTCCAGCGGACAACGCATCCGGCACGTTCCCGATCCAGGCCACGAAAGTACAGCGACCGCCCCTTCGCGCGGAAACGTTGCGCCGCGATCGCCTCCTCGACTGGCTGAACAGCAAGATCCACAGCCGCCTGATCTTCGTCAGCGCCGAAGCGGGCTATGGCAAGACCACGCTGCTGTCGGACTTCGCGCGTCGCAGTCGGCCACCGACCCTGTGGTATCGGCTCGACGAGGAAGATCGCAACTGGGTCAGCTTCATCAATTACCTGGTCGCGGCAGGCCGCCAAATAGACCCAACGTTCGCTCCTGGCACGTTCGGCCTCCTGCGCGAGCTGGGCACCAGCGCGCCGAGTCGGTCCACAGTGGTCGAGGCGTTCATCCGCGAGCTCGGGACACTGGGTTCGGGATCGATCCTGATATTCGACGACTACCACCTGGTGGACGATGTCCCCGAGGTGCAGGCGATCATGCGCGATATCGTGGCGCGAGCGCCGGAGCGCATGACGCTGGTGGTCCTCAGCCGACGGGTGCCGACTTTGCCTGTCGCCCGACTCCGCGCCCAGGGCGAGATCGCCGAGTTGACGACCGACGATCTGCGTTTCGACCAGGACGAGACCGAACGCCTCTTCCGCGATACCTATGGCCGTCCGCTCGATCCCGACGTGCTATCGGACCTGTCGCATCGAACCGAAGGCTGGGCGGCCTCGCTGCAACTCGTCCAATCCGCCCTCCGTGACAGATCTGCCGCCCAGGTGCGCTCCTTCATCCGCAACCTCAGTGGGGCGCATGGGGAGCTTCACGACTACTTGGCCGAGGAAGTGGTCGGGACCTTGGATGAGGCGCTGCAGGCGTTTCTCATGCGCACGTCGATCCTCCAAACCGTCGATCCCGTTCTTGCGAGCGTCGTAACAGGTCGGACGGTCGAGGACGCCGGACAGGCACTTGACGAATCTGAGCGCCTCGGGCTGATATCGCGTCGCGCCGAACTGGCCAACTCTTCGCTGCGCTTCCATCCACTCGTGCGCGACTTCCTGGAGGCGCGCCTCAGGCGCGAGATTGGCGCGGAAGGGGTAGTTGAACTTCACCGAACGATCGCACGGTTTGCCGAAAGCAGGGACTGGGGTTTGGCGGCTTACCATTACGCGAACACTGGTGACACCGCATCCTTGTTCTCCGTAATTATCGGCGCTGTCGAAATAGTCATGGGTGGTGGAGAGTTCGCTCGCGCGGCGTCCTATGTCGAAAGTCTTTCGGCGTATAGCTCCACCCCAGTTGTCCAAATGATTCTTTCGCGTATTGACATTAACGCCGATCGAATCAGCGCGGCCCTCAGGCGGGCACACCTCGCATATGAATCCTTTGGGGAAGAGGATCGGTGCGACATCTCGAACCTAGCTCTTGCCAACCTAATGTCACTGCTCTTCACGGCTGGGAATCTCAAGGATGCGCGCGAGCGGGCCAAGGAGCTTGAGCAGCGGACACAGGAGGGCGATCTGCGAATGATCGCCCAAGGTTTGCGCCTAGCAGTCGAAAGCTCGACGTTCGGGGACATCGTCGGCTACCGCGATCACTTGATGGCCATGGCCCGCAAACAGGAAGCGAGGGGTCACGAGCACTATCTGGGGATCACTTACCACAATGTCGCTGCAGCTTGCCGGGCGCTGGGCGATGCGCCTGGAGCAGTGAAGGCTGCGTCTGACGCCACAACGCTTCTGGAAGGGACCTCAGCTGGGCACGAAGTGGCGTCCGCCAAGTCAGCCTTAGCTTGGGGACTTGCGCACGAAGGCCGACTAGCCGAGGCCCGCGCCGCCTCTGGGGTCGCTGTCTCGTCGGCCCATGCGCTAGGAAAGGCGGAGGTCCTGATCGAATCCGCCGACATAGAAAACTGGTACGGCGATGCCTTGGTAGGCGAGCAGATGCTCCACGAGGCTCATGGCTACGCAATTTGGCAGCCACAATTCTCCGGACTTAGGAATCTGTCGCTTGCGCATTCCCTGATCCGCCAATCTCGTCTCGAAGAGGCCGCCGACCTCGTGGCCGCATTGGATAGAGACGAATTCACCGCAGAGTCCGCTTACGGTTCAAGGCAACTTGCCATGCAAGCGCAAATTGCGATCGGCAGATCGAGCCGCGATGCCTCTGAAATCGTCGATCGCGCGAGTGCATGGGCTCGCAAGCAACGTGCGGGTCTATGGGTTCGCTATTGTCGTCTGTTGAGGTTCGTGCTGGAGCCAGCTGCCTCGATGAACGCCGGGATTCGATCGATCGCCTTGGAGGACCCGGCCATCCTAAGCATGGCTGCCGAGGCGATCGTGGGGCGGCTTGGCGATCTCGATGACGACAGCATGAGTCGGCTCACCTCCGAGGTCGCATTACGACCCGAGCGCTGGCGCCAGCCTCTCCGGGATGGAATCCGGACCGTTGGCAAGCACGGTGCCGCGGCCGCACGCCTTCTTGATCTCGTGGGCGCCGAAGAGGATGTGCTTGTGCTCAGGTCGCTGGCAAAGCGCCTCAAGGGAGCGCTGGCGGATCCGGAGTTGGGGAGAGGACTGGCTCGAAGGCTGGCACCTGCGGTTTTTGTTGAAGACCTGGGACGCGTGGCAGTCACGGTTGGACAGCGGACCATCCTCGGCACGGAATTGCGTCGCAAAGTTCTGTCGCTTCTCTGTTTCCTGATAACCCGCCCGAATCTGGCGGCGACTCGTGACGAGGTGCTTGAGGCGCTGTGGCCAGATCTCGAGCCCGTCGTTGCAGTCAACTCTCTCAACCAGACCATCTATTTCTTGCGAAGAGCCTTCGAGCCCGGGTACAAGGACGACCTGTCGGCGGGGTATGTCCATCACGATTCGGATGTGATCTGGCTCGACCAAACCCTCATCCGCGCCCGAAGTGTGCACTGTCGAGAACTTCTGCGGAGCGTAAGAGGGGCGCCATCCTCGGATACGATCGAGATGATCAGTTCGTTCTACACCGGCCGTTTTGCACTCGATTTCTCGTACGAGGAATGGGCTGGTAGCTACCGGGACTCCCTCCATGCAGCGTACCTGGAGGTGGTTGAAAGATCGGTTTCGGACGACACCCGGCAAGCTCACTTCGATCGCGCGATCGCGATCGCTCGGCGCGCTGTTGAAATCGATCCAGACGCCGACGGTATCGAGGTCTCGCTTCTCAGACTTTACCGACTGACGGGCGCTCACGCGGCGGCCGCCGAACAGTACGGACACTATGCCACGATGATGCGGGACCAGCTCGGAATCGAGCCACCGCCCTTGGATTCTCTGTGAGGATAGGTAACCTGACGTATTGACCGGTCTACTCCGGGCTACCTATAGTCCGGCTCACTTCCCAGTACTTCAGTACTAGGAAGCGATGTGAAGACGCTCGGAATGCGCCGAAGCCCCACCTGAAATGGGCACTTAGGGTGGGGCGGAGCGAGTAGTGCAACCGACCGACCTAATCAGTCTGGTCGGTTTTCGTGTTTCTTGGACACGAAGGCCGCGAGGAGGATCGAGCGTGAATCCTGAGAGCGCGACCAAGCCCTGGTAGACAAGGCAAGGACAAAGGATCGACAGATGAAGGCTAGGCTGTATCGCCTGCTCACTGTCCTCGGGGCAGTGGCGGCCACTGCTCTTGCCGGCGGAGCGTCATTTAGGGGCTTCTAGTACGCATGACCTAATGCCCGCGATAACTCGGAGGGTATAGAGTGCGTGGGCATGTAAGTCGTACAGGACTCCGATGCCCAGGTCCCTGAAGCTCTACATATTCGGACTCGTGGTTTCGAGTGCTGTTTCGCTCGCAGCCACGAGTCTTGTGTTTTCCGCCAGGCCTGGATGGGTGCTTGGCATCAAGCAAGACATCGCCATCCTGCCCTCGGATCACGGGTTGGCCAGCGTCCTGGGCGGTGTCGTCTTCTGGATCCTCGTGGCGTTATGTGCCTCGGCTTTGCCTGTCCGGATGCCCCGGGGCACGATAGTGGCAGTCTCCATCGCCCCGATCGTTGCCGCAATGAGCCTCGGCGGTCCGGTCGCCGCGGGGTGGGTCGGAGCAGTGGGCACGTTCGAAGTCCGCGAACTGCGCGGCCGAGTGCCTTGGTACGGGACCCTCGCGAATCACGCGGTAATCGTTCTGCCTGCTGTTCTCGGCGGGATTGTGTGCAGCACGATCCAGACAAGCCCCGCGGCTGTCTGGCCCGATTTCTTGGGGACTCTGTCAGGCGCCGGTGTTTTCTTCGTGGCGAATGTGTTCATCACTGCAACCCTCGTTGCACTGCGTACCGGACAAGATTTCAAGGTCGTCGCACTCGGCGACGCGAGAGGGTTCGGAACAAACCTATTCGCACTTGCTCCGCTTGCATGGCTGATGGCGCGGATATACCAGGTCCCTGACGTCGGATGGTGGGCAACTCTTCTGTTTGCCTTGCCCCTTTACACGACAAGGGTGGCGTACCACCGATTCGTCGAAATGCGGGAGATGTTCACGCAGACCATCGCCAGCCTGGCGCAGGCCGTGGACAAGCGTGACCCGTTCACCAGCAACCATTCCAAACGCGTGATGCAGATCGCGACCGACATCGGGCGGGTGATGCGCCTTGGCGAGCCGGAGTTGGAGGCCCTGGAATGGGGCGGGCTCCTCCATGACGTCGGCAAGATCGGCGTTCCCGACAACATCCTGCTCAAGCAGGAGCGCCTGACGCGGGATGAGCGGATGAAGATGAATGCCCACCCGGTCCTGGGCGCCGAGATCATCGCGCCGGTCACCAAACTGGCCCCGGAGCTGCCGATCATCCGGCACCACCACGAGTGGTACAACGGCTCGGGCTACCCGGACCGTTTGATCGGTGACGAGATTCCGAAGTTGGCCAGGGTCCTCCACGTCGCCGACGCGTTCGAGGCGATGACGGCTGCCCGTCCATACCGGATGAAGCCGCTGACGGCGGAGCAAGCGCTCGGAGAGCTTCGGAAATTCGCGGGGATCCAGTTCGATCCGTCGGTGGTCGATGCCTTCGTCAAGACGGGTTGGGTCGAGGGGGTCGCCGACCCGGGTGGCACGCTGGACCTGCGGCCGGTGCCGTTGATCGCGCAGGCTGCCGGGAGCATGAGCGCATCGAGCGCATTCCTCGAGGCTGGGACTGGCGCCGACGTCCGCTAGCGCCCGTCGCTCTCGGGCGGACAAGACCCACCTAACGGTACGAAGCGCCCCGCGGGGCGTTACGGTCGACACATGATCCTCCTGGGCATTGCCCTGGGCCTGATGCTCGGCCTTCTCGCCCGCGGCAGCCTGATCGGCTTCATCACCAACCTTTCCGACGTCCGGCTGCGGGGCGTGCCGGTCCTGTTCGCCGGCGTCATCGTCCGCTTCGGGACGGAGGCGGCGATCAATGCAGGCATCGGGCCGGCCGATGCCTTGCGGCTGCCGCTCTACACGCTGAGTTTCGTGTTGCTCCTGTTCGGCCTTTGGTTGAACCGCCGGCAGCCAGGCCTCCTGCTCTGTTTCGTCGGCATCCTTTCAAACGCCGCAGCCATCGCTATCAACGGCGGCCACATGCCGATCTGGGAGCGCGCGCTGACAGCAGCCGGATTCACGCTCGCGGACGTACCCTCGACGTTCCACGTCGTTCTGCGTGCCACGCTCGATGCGGGCTTCCTGCTGCATGCCGGTCCGATCGGCGACATCATCCCGATCCCCGTCCCGGTCATCCGCAACGTCGCGTCGGTGGGCGACCTGTTCCTGAGCGCAGGGTTCGCCTTCTTCCTCTTCGCGACGAGCGTTCGCCGCTACGACGAGTCCGAGGAACTGCGCGCCGCTTCCGCAGACGCGGGGGCCTCGCTCAGCCAAACGCCACTGGGTTGGAGCCGACCCTGGTCGACCGGCCTTTCGCCCGGGCTTGCACAGGCTTCGAGCCTGGAGCGCCCTCTCGTCCTGGGCAGCGCCGGAGCCGGCCTGGCCTCGCCCTCCTCGGCGGCGCTGCGGCGGATCCCGGTTACGCCCGAAGCCGGCGTCGCCGCCCGGGTCGCAGCGCGAGCGCGCGGTCATCCGTTCGTCCGCCTTGCCCTGAACGGGTCTTTCACCGCCTTGTGGGTGGGCCAGCTCATCAGCCTGTTCGGTGACCGCGCGAACCAGATCGCCCTGGCGTTCCTCGTCCTGCGAGCCACGCAGTCCCCTATCGCCGTCGCCCTGGTGTTCGTCGCCGCGACCCTGCCCAACCTGCTTCTCAGTCCTGTTGCCGGGACGCTCGTTGATCGCTGGAGCCTCCAGGAGACAATGGTCGTCAGCGACCTCCTGCGGGGTGCCGTGGTTCTCCTGATCCCGATCGCCGCCTTGACCAACCTCGTGCTCGTCTATCCGCTCATTTTTCTGGTCACTACGATCTCGCTGTTCTTCCGGCCGGCGCGGACCGCGATCCTGCCCAGGATTGTCGGCAAGGACGAGCTCCTGAGTGCCAACTCAGCAATGTGGCTGGGCGAGACCGTCGCAGACGTTGTTGGCTATCCCCTTGCAGGCCTCTTCGTGGCCTTCCTGGGGACGGCCCTGCCGCTCGCGTTCTGGTTCGATTCCGCGACGTATGTCGCCTCAGCCGTGATGATCGCTTCGATGGTCGTGCCGGCGGTCATCCGAAGGGGGGAGCGCGAATCGACGCCAAAACGGCCCGGACTTCGCAAGGAGCTCCTTGCCGGCTGGCGTTTCCTGCGGAATGAGTCGGTGCTGCTCACCAACACGCTTCAGGGGGCGGCTGGCCAATTTGCAGCGGGCGGGCTCACCGCCCTTACCGCGGTCTATGCGGACACGGCCCTCACCCGGGGCCCGTTGAACCCGGAGGCTGCGTACGCCTTCCTCGAGACTTCGATCGGCATTGGCAACCTGATCGGTGGTTTCGCCATCGGCATTATCGGGACGCGCCTGGCCAAGGGCCGGCTCGTCGCCGTGGGTTACGTTGCATTCGGCTTGTGCGTCGCGATGCTCGCCTTCGTTGGCCAGCTGCGACTCGCGCTTGGCCTCTTCCTCGGCTCGGGCATCGCCAACATGATCTACATCATCCCGAGCCAGACCTTGTTCCAGGAGCGCACGCCGCCCGAACTGATGGGGCGCGTGGTTGGGTTCCGGTTCTCGCTCGTATTCGGATCACTGACTTTGGCCATGGGCCTGAGCGGTTTGCTCGCCTCGGCTGTCGGCGTCGCACCGGTATTGGGCGTGTTCGGACTCGTGGCGATCGGGGCCGGTCTCGCCGGCCTGCTGATACCGGCGGTGAGGGAAGCCTGATCCCCTGAGAAACGCCGAGGCGGGCGTCGGGCCCGGACGTCGACTGGCCCGCTTCGATACACTGGCGCCCGCGCGCGGGCCAACCGCGCGATCTCTACGTTCAGAGGTAAGCGACGACGGGATGACTGAAGGCGATGCGGGCAAGGCAGAGGGCTCGACCCCGCCCGAAGAGACCGCGCCTGAGGCCGAAAGCGACTCCGAGGTCGAGGCTGGGGTCAGCGAAAGCATGGCGGCCCACGAGCCCCTCCCCGAGGACGATGTCGATGGTGATCTCGGGGAGATCGAGGACGACGACGCGTACGAAGCGGCTCTGACCACCGCCGCCACGAAGGACGCAGATGCGGAAGTCGGGGCGGAAGAGTTGCCGCTCCCCGTCGCTCCGACCGGACCCGCTCGACGCTTCGGCCGGCCCGCGAGGACTGTCGTCCCACCGGCACCCCCGACGCCCTCGGAAGTTGCCGTTCGGATCGACGATCGGATCTCAGCGCTCTACGTGATTGCAGTCGTAGCCGCGTTCACAGGCCTGCTGTTATGGGGCGTGTTCCTGGGCACGGGTGGCATCCTCACGCCACTTCCGTCACCCTCTCCGAGCCCGACCGAACCACCGGCTTCGGCCGAGGTGTCCCCGTCGCCGTCGCCGTCGCCGTCACCGTCATCATCGCCCTCCGCGACTGCCACCAAGAAGCCGACGGCAACCCCCAAGGCGAGCGCCAGCCCTTAGCTTCTGAATATCAGGGCCGGCGTATCCTCAAGCGATGCGCATCGGCGGCCAGCGGTCGCTCGAGGCCCAGCGCGCGGCGATGGTCGCCGGTCAGCTGCGGGGCAGGGGGGTCAGAGACGAGCGCGTGCTCAAGGCCATGGGCGAGGTGCCGCGCGAGCTGTTCGTGCCCGGTTGGCGGCGTTCGCAGGCATATGCGGACGAAGCCCTTCCGATCGAGGCAGGCCAGACGATCAGCCAGCCGTACATCGTTGCCCGGATGACCGAGCTGCTGGACGTTCGCCCCGGCGATCGGGTGCTCGAGATCGGGACGGGGTCGGGCTACCAGGCTGCGATACTCGCGAAGCTGGGAGCCGAGGTGACCACGATCGAGCGCCAGGAGGACCTCATCGCGCAGGCGCGCGGGCGCTTGCAGGAGCTCGGCCTCGCCGACGCGGTCGTCGTTCGAGCCGGCGACGGGAGCGCCGGCGTCCCCGAAGAGGCGCCCTGGCCCAGAATCATCGTCACGGCCGCCGCACCGACCATCCCGATGGCGCTGCGCGAGCAGCTCGACCCGGACGGTGGCCGGATGGTGATCCCGGTTGGGCCGCGCGACCGGCAGGAGCTGCTGGTCGTGATACGACAGGGCAATGAGTGGGTCGAACGCTCCGACGGGCCATGCGTCTTCGTGCCGCTGATCGGCAGCGAGGGCTTCCCCCACGACGCCTGAGGAGACGGCTCGCAGGTAGCCCTCGGTATACTCGCGCGGCCATGGCCCATGTCTTCGTCGCGCCTCATCCCGACGATGTAGCCCTCTCCTGCGGGGGGCTGATTGCGAGCCTCCGCGAGCTCGGACAGAACGTCACCATCATCACCGCGTATTCGGGAGCGAGCTCGCTCGGCGAGGATTCCCTGACTTCGTACCAGCGCGAGGCGCTCGGCTTCGGGACGAAGACGCTATGGCCGGTGAGCGAGGCGTTCAACCGTTCGAGCCTGACCAACGACTGTCCGGTCTACCCGGGCGACCCGTCCGGCGAAGTCGTTCCAGCGTGGTCCGCCATCACCGACCGGCTGGAGGCCACCCAAACCGAAGCCGATGCGGCCGCCAAGCGCTTCTGGCAGCGGTCGTCGTGGTACCGCCGCGCGAACATCCACAATGAGGCGATCGGCCAACGACCCCTGATCGACGACGAGCCGACGCAGGGTGCCATCCTGACCGAGGAGCTCGTTTCCGCGGAGGCGGCCGGCGATCTGATGGCCGCCCGGCGACTGGAAGACGAGCGTTATGCGTATTTCGCTGAGGCGTCGGTCGTGTTCCTGGACCTGCCGGACGCCGTGTTCCGCGGCTATGAGGGCGACGACCAGCTCCTGGGGATGCCGCGCACGGACGATCGCAACCCGGCGGATATTCTCCGTCGCGAGATCGCCCGCCTCGAACCGCAGAAGGTCTATTTTCCGCTCGGCATCGGCAACCACGTCGACCACCAGCTTGTTCGTGACGCAGGCATGGCGATGCTGGGCGATGGTCGTCGATGGGTCATGCCCGGGCCGGAATGGGCGGGTATCGTCACCTTCTACGAGGATTTCCCGTACGCTTGGTGGCGCGAGTTCAGCCGGCTCGAGGATCTTCCCCCGCACGCCCTCGCGCGCCTCCCCGCGGACGTGTCCCTGTGGCCCGAGTACGCGAATGTCTCCGACCAGCTCGAGCGAAAGATCACGGGCCTGACGATTTACAGCAGCCAGATCGATCGGCTCTTTGGCGGTGGCGGCGAAATGGCCAAGGCCGTGCGCACCTTCGCGACAAAGGTCGCGGCGCTGGGCGGCCTCGAAGGCGCCGCCGCCGAGCGGTACTGGGCCACGACGCGCGTCTGATCACGGTCAGCGCGGTGACCCGGGGGCACGAGCTCCGTTCGCTGCCGGGAATCCGGGTGATTGCCCGGATCGGGCCCGACCGGCTCCTTCGGCTGGCCGCGATCGCCTTTGTGGTGGGCTGCGCGGCAATCGTCGCCCTCGATTACGGCTGGCTCCTCGACCCCACCACGATCGGCGGGGATGTTTCCAACTACTACGCCGCTGGCCAGCGCCTCAATGCGGGGCATGCCCTGTATGGCCTTCAGGCCGGCGATCGACCCGTCCCTCTCAACCCACCGTATTGGACGGTGCCGCTGCTGTCGCCGCCCCCGATTGCCGTCCTGTGGCGACCACTGGCCGCGTTGGGAGACACGTCCATGTTCCTATGGTGGTGGGCGGCCGCGATCGTGGGCATCGCGTCCGTGGCCTGGCTGATCGCTACAGGAAGCGCCCGGCGGCAGTGGCTGATCGTGCTCCTCAGTCCCGGCGTCGCCCTTCTTTGCCTGGCGGGCAATGTCAATGCGTTCTTGCTACCTGTGCTAGCCACAGCCTGGTGGGCGTCGCGCGAATCTCGCCACGGTGTCGCCGGAGCGTCGATCGCGCTCGCGAGCGCGCTCAAGGTCACTCCGGCGGTCTTCGGCTGGTGGCTGCTGGTGCGGCGTGAATGGGCGCCCGCGGCCTGGTCGATCGCCTGGGGCCTGGCAATACTGGGGCTCAGCCTGCTGGGCGCCGGGCTCGATGCTCACCTGCGCTACCTGTCGATTGCGGGAGAGACCTCGAGCTCGGGCGTTTCGCGCCTTAGCCTGGTCGGCATTGCGACGAGCGCAGGGCTACCCCCGGATTTCGCGCCGCTCATCACTCCGCTGGTCGCCGTAACGGGTCTGGTGGCGATCTGGCTGCTCCGGCGCCGGCCGGCCGCTTCGTTCGCTGCGGCGGCGGTCGTCTCGGTCATCGTGTCACCGGTGATCTACTTCGAGCAGATCAGCCTGCTCGTGCTGGCGGGTGTCCCGTTCGGATCACTCCGGCGAGCGCCAGCGGAGCGCCCGTCGAATACCGGTGAAGGGACCTCGTCTGCAGGGGTTGCCGACCCCGGTTAGCGGGTCGCAGCTTGTGCCGCCGCTGAGTCCTGCTCCGCGGCGAAGCCGGCTTCGCGAAACCAGATCGCGGTCCTCGCGAGGCCCTGCTCCAGCGTGATCTGAGGGTCCCAGCGGAGCGCCCGATCATCCGCGCAAGCTCATTGACGGACGTTTCGATGCCCGTGCCGACGTTGAAGACTTCGCCTTCGGCGCGCGGATGGATCGCGGTCAGCAGCGTGGCATCGACGGCGTCGTCGATGAACGTGAAGTCTCGCGTCTGTTCGCCGTCTCCGTGGATGGATATCGGGGCGCCTTCGTCGGTCATGGCCAGGAACTTCGAGACGACCCCGCAGTACGGGTTGTCCGGCCGCTGGCCCGGACCGTAGATGTTCGAATAACGAACGCACCCGATGGGCAGTCCGTAGCTCTCGTAGAAGGCGAAGCAGTAGTGCTCCCCCCCGAGCTTGCTCACGGCATACGGCGTGAGCGGAATGAGCAGGTCGTCTTCGTTGATCGGGATCGAGCGAGGGTTGCCGTAGATCGACGTCGACGACGAGTAGACGATCCGGTCGACCTTCGTTTCGCGAGCCGCCATCAGCACGTTCAGCGTCCCGCCGATGTTCGTCGCGAAGTCGTCGCGGGGATTCTTTGTTGAGGCGATGATGTTGCGCGCTGCCAGGTGGAACACGAGCGCGTTCTCGGCCACGAGGTCGTTGATAAGCCCCTGGTCC
>WNGJ01007541.1_pt1 | contig 17691 bp, 16 predicted proteins | sample 5400611 | NCBI WGS metagenome assembly WNGJ01 (sample SAMN13153375, study PRJNA577476) | soil metagenome | isolation source: 40 cm soil or saprolite under Garry oak tree replicate 1 | place: USA:California | collected 2016-06-15 | reverse complement strand
GATGTGTCGAGTGGGCGGGTCGCGGCTGCACCGCGACCCGCCCACTCGACACAGAGAGGATGGTGTTATTAGTTGCCGCGGGCTGCTATTTGGACAGTTACCGCCTGGGATTGGGCTTTTTGGCCGTTCTGGTTCTGGGCTACTGCGAAGACGAAGGCCCGGGTATGGCGACCATACATAATGACTGCCACTGACCAGGATAGGACGGCATTGCCATTGCCATCGGTAGTTACAGGGGGAGAGACATACCTGAAGGGAGCAACGGTATAATAGACCCCCAATGTGACAGTGATGTTCGGTAGGCTTGTGTTGACACTCACACTGACTACACTGTAATTCACTACTTGAGTAGGAATATTGGTAACGGTGATAGTTAATGGACCTCCTCCACCGGGATTGGGGGTTGGACTGGGATTAGCGTCGGGGGTTGATTGCAGCGCAGGAGTCCCTTGCGTCGGAGGCTGACTGCTGGAAGTGCTGCCGTTGCCACCACTGGGTGGTGGGAATGCCGGGCGGAGATCAACCGTTCCGGTAGGCACCACCGGTGTGGGAGGATTCGGCGAAAAGTTATTGCCTGTAGTCAAGAAATTTGGGCTGCGTACCAGTGCGTTTCCAATCAGTGAGACAAATAATACGCTTGAGATTAAGATCAGAACCACCGCGATCATCAGTACTTTGTATGCGGGATCTTTTTTCCAGAAATAGAGTAACCTGGCAAGAAGGTTTTGGGGAGGGGGCGTTGTCGTGCGACGAATAAGCTGATCAGGGCGAATCGGTTGGTAAGGCAAGGTACCAGTGTTATTACTTGCTACATGATTTTCAGGGTCAGGGTAGACTGGCGGCATTTGCCGGGGATAAGCCGGCAGTACTAAGTTTCCCTGTTCAGGTTGCTTTCCCTGTGTTTCAGGCTGATTAATCATCCGGGTGACATGCTCCTCCTCTTCTCCATTGTTTCGCTGATCTGTTCCATTACTGTTCAGTGTACACTTTCTTTTACGGTGTGTACAGTCATGTATACCAGAAGGGCTATATTTGCTTTTGCATTACTGTGTTATAACGGTACATTCCCTTCTGCCCATTACGGAAAACGGAGCAAGATGCAGTTCAGGACGGTTTGTACGGATAAGTTCTTCAATTGGTACTCCTGGATGATGGTTACAGCAGGTCCAACTGGCCCCCACGTGTTGGGGTCGGTTGGCCCAAAGAGGGCGACGGTAGGTACATTGAGCATGGCCGCCAGGTGCGTGATGCCGGAGTCATTGCCGATGTAACACCAACACTGTAGCAAATGCTGTGCAACATCTATCAACGGCATATCTATCAAAGTGGAGAGCAGACCCGGCTGCGGTTGAGGTGAGAGCAGGCGCTGAATATCTTTGACGCGCTGGTGATCAGCAGGGCCTGCGAGTAGAAGAACAGGGTGGTTACGCTGCCAGAGCTGTTCGATGAGGGCGGCAAAGTAGGGAACGGGCCAACATTTCTGGACGCTCCCACTCCCAGGATGAATGACTATGCGCCGATTATCAGTCTCTGCTGTGGTTTGTTCAGCGGGTTTGAGGGAGAGCGTATAGGGCATCTCAACATGTTCTAGTTCGATGGTTTGCGCCAGGTATTGAACAATGTGTCTTGCCTCTCCTTCTGGTGGGCGGCCAGCGGCGATAATTACTTTTTTGACACCGGCCAGGCGCAGGTTTCGCTCTACCACGCCTTCGGGGTCGCGCAGCCAGCAGATGACAAGATCGGTATGTTGGAGCTGACTGAGCATGGCGGGTGAGAACGTGTTATTTGTTGAGAAGAGGCCGCTCCACTGGAGTTGTCCGTAATCGGAGGTTTTGTCCACGAGGTCAGAGGCCAGGGCGAGAGGCAGGACGGCGGGATTGCCGACCAGGGTGATATGAGGGTTGCCATATTGGTTTCTTATAGCCTGTATAATGGGAAAGGTGAGCAGGGTGTCGCCGATGGCCCCGGGACGGATAATGAGAATGTGCATGAAATTTTCCCATACGATTACAGAGGCTGGATTCGAATGAGCGTATCACCCCTCTGCACCACCTCACCATTGGTGGCGACAAGCGCGCTGACATGGCCTGATACTTCTGCTTGAATCTCATTGAATACCTTCATTGCCTCTACCAGTGCGATTACCTGGCCGATCTGCACCGTGTCACCAATAGAGACAAAGGGTGGGGAGGAGGGCGAAGGAGAGGAATAGTAGACGCCCGTGAGCGGGGCAATGATAGCGACGCTGGTATCAGTTTTCAGAGGGTGGGCAGAAGTGCCAGGAGGAAGTTGCGTGCCCCCCTGGCCCGGATTGCTCAATTGAGCAGGAGTTGAAACCATCACCATCCGCGGTTGCCGGCGGATGATGATCTCGGTGCCTCCCTCGGTCAGTTCTAGTTCGCCAATGGTACTCCCTTCGAGCATGTTTATCAAGTCTTCAACTCGCTTGATCCATGACGACACCTTCTGCTCGTGTGTATCCATCTTTTTTACTCTTCGTAGCGCTTAAAAATCAAACAGGCATTGTGGCCACCGAAACCCATCGAGTTGGACATAGCGACGTTGACCGTGCTTTGACGCGCCTTATTTGGTACATAGTCCAGATCGCAGTCGGGATCAGGGTGGTGCAGGTTAATGGTGGGAGGAATGATGCCTGTTTGAATAGCCATGATGGAAATGACCGCTTCCACACCGCCAGCCGCTCCCAGGGTGTGGCCGGTCATCGACTTAGTGGAGCTGATCGCCAGGCGATAGGCATGATCGCCGAAACAGGTCTTGATGGCCTGCGTTTCAGTCCGATCATTGAACTGGGTTGATGTGCCATGAGCATTGATATAGTCCACCTGGTCGGGACGCAAGTTCGCTTTTTCCAGGGCGCGGCGCATCGCGCGTACCAGGCCTGTGCCGCCAGGGGCAGGTTCGGTGATGTGATGCGCATCACCCGTTGAAGCATAGCCCACCAATTCCGCCAGGATAGTAGCTCCTCTAGCTTTGGCGAAATCCAGGTCTTCCAGGATCAAAATGCCGGAGCCTTCTCCCATCACAAAGCCGTCGCGTGTAGCATCGAAGGGACGACTGGCTCCCTGGGGATCGTCATTGCGGCGCGAGAGGGCGTGCATATTGTCGAAGGCGGCCATGGCAATAGGGGTAATGCCGCGCTCCGCACCACCAGCAATCATGGCTTTTGCATCACCGCGACGGATGGTTTCCCAGGCTTCTCCAATGGTATTGGCGCTAGTGGCGCAAGCGGAGACGGCGGCCCAGTTTGGACCTCTGGCCCCGGTCAAGATGGAAACAATGCCGGGGGCGCCATCGATGATCATCATATTGATGAAGAATGGGCTAATACGTTCGGGGCCTTTTTCAAAGAGAACCTGGAATTGATCATGTAGTGTCACCAGCCCACCAATACCGCTGCCGATATATACGCCAATATCATCGGCATTCTCATCGCTGATTTGTAAGCCTGAGTGGGCAAGCGCCTGTTTCGCAGTGGCGATGGCAATTTGCTCATAAGGGTCATTGCGACGTACTTCTTTGCGATCCATATAAAGGAGAGGATCAAAATCTTTGACCTGAGCGCCGAAGTGAACACGGAACCGGCTGTTATCATAGCCTGTGGTCTCTGCAACGCCGGATTTTCCCTGGCAGAGAGCCTCCCACGACGAAGCCAGATCATTACCCATCGAGGTAACTAATCCTAAGCCAGTTACAACTACACGAGACATGTTGTTACCTCCTATGAAAGAGTGTTATCCCTTGATCATAAACCTAATGCGACGGCTTCTTCCTGGATGAAGCGGGTGTATGTTTCTCCACGGATGAAGCCTTCATGTTTAAGGAGCCTTTTATGAAATGGTATCGTTGTGACGATACCTTCAATGACGAACTCGTCAAGTGCTCGTAGCATACGAGCAATGGCTGCTTCGCGGGTTTCGGCCCAGACGATCAGCTTTGCCAGCAGCGAGTCGTAGTGCGGCGGTACGTGGTAGCCAGCATAGAGGTGGCTGTCGACACGCACGCCGGGACCGCCAGGCGGTAAATAGCGTTCTATCGTGCCCGTTTGTGGACGGAAATCTGACTCGGCATCTTCGGCGGTGATACGGCATTCGATGGCATGACCGTGGAAGCGAATATCTTCCTGTTGAAGATGGAGCGGCAAGCCAGCCGCGATGCGGATCTGCTCCTTGACGAGATCGGTACTGGTGACCAGTTCTGTCACCGGGTGTTCAACTTGCAAGCGGGTGTTCATCTCCATGAAATAATAGCGGTTATCTTCGTCCAGCAGAAGTTCGAGCGTACCGGCGTTGCGATAGCCTATGGCCTGCACGGCGCGAAGAGCCTTCATGCCGATTTCCTGGCGCAGTTCTGACGGCAAAGCCGGGCTGGGCGACTCTTCAAGGACTTTTTGATTGCGTCGCTGGCATGAACAGTTGCGTTCACCGAGGTGCACGCCGTGCCCGAAATTATCGACCAGGACCTGGATTTCCAGGTGGCGGGTGCGTTCCAGGTAGCGTTCGAGGTACAGCCCATCATCTTGGAAGGCTTCGCGCACTTCCATTTGCGCTACGGTGAAGACGCGCTCAAATTCATCTGGACGTTTTACCAGGCGAATACCACGCCCACCGCCGCCAGCAGCGGCCTTGAGCATTAAGGGAAAGCCGATCTCACGCGCGGCGTCCAATCCTTCGGAGAGTGTGCGCAGGACGGGGGTGCCAGGAAGTATTGGTAATCCTAACTCGGCCATGGTTGTGCGCGCATCAACCTTGTCTCCCATAAGTGACATGACGGAGGCAGGAGGGCCAATGAAGGTGATCTGGACATCTGAGCAAATTTCGGCGAAACTGGTATTCTCTGAGAGAAAGCCATAGCCGGGATGAATGGCGTCGGCGCCGGAGATGAGTGCAGCGCTGATGATGTTGGGAATATTGAGATAACTTTTGCTGCTTGCGCCTGGCCCAATACAGATATGTTCATCGGCCAGGCGTACAGGAAGAGAATCACGATCAACTTCCGAGTGGGCGATGATGCTTGGAATGCCCATTTCACGGCAGGCGCGGATGACTCGCAAGGCGATTTCACCACGATTAGCTATCAATATTTTACGAAACATCGACACACCTGTGCGGCTACACCTGCTGCGCAGGGTACCCATCCTTCCATTAGAGCGGTTAGAGTATTATATCATGCTGGTCTAGCAGGGTGCCAGATTTGGAAGAAAAGATGAGCTTAAAAATCGCCGTGGATGCCGCTTCTACCACCTTTCTCCCCTTTGCAAAAAAATGAGCCGCATCCAATAATAAATCATATCGTCGTATTATGCTGCTTCGACCTGCTTGAGGAGAGTAAAAAGCGCCTCGTCAGCTTCACGCTGGTCCTTGTCGTTTTTGTCGATAATGAGCCTGAAGCAGTAGCCGCTATCGGCCTCTAGAACGGTACGCCCCTGTTGCGAGAAGGTAAGCTGGTAGGAAGGCACCCCTCTCACACACATGTAGTTTATGGGAAAGTTGGCTGGCGGCAGCGATTGTATCTTTTCATACAGTTTTTCCACCATCGGTTGGGTAGTGATGATCTTATCAGTAACAATCTTTATCGTAGGAGGAGCATTGTTACTGTACACCAGAATGCTTTTGACGAGATGCAGCTTGTCAGGCTCTCCATGCGATGCGCGTGATATAGTGCTATAGACACCCAAAAGTATGAAAGGCAAAACGAACAGAAGCACAAGGAAGGATAACGGTTTGATCTTCATAAAAAGTCCTCTTTTCTTGTAGTGTATTACTCCGACTTAGTTCTGAGTAGGAGTGGAACAAACGATATGATCAGTGTAATATCTTGACGATGGTTGCGATCTTTTTGTTCCTTTGTATAAAAGAAAGATATTCCAATCCATGACGATACCAAACGAACTTCAAACCGTCCTTTCTCAACGCCCCCTTGGCCTTGTCTTCGATATCGATGGCACGCTCAGCCCGATGGCGCCGACTTCTGATGAGGCGCGGCTCTTTCCTGGGGTTGTGCCCTTGTTGGAACGCGCCAGGGAGCGCGCCCACGTGGCGATTATGACGGGGCGAGCAATTGACGATGGGGCAAGGATGGTCAATGTGGATGGGTTGACATATATAGGCACGCACGGCCTGGAATGGTGCGATGGTTTGCCCTCGCTACATCCCGTGGAGATTGTGCCGGAGGCGTTGCAGTATATTGAACCTGGTACCTACCTGCTTGACCTGGTTGAGAGGGAGTTGCCTCAACTGCCAGGAGTCTATGTGCAGCGAAAGCGCGTGGGGGGGACGCTGCATTACCGGCTCTCACGTGATCCTGAGCGGTCAAGGCAGGGCATATTGTCGATTTTAGAAGAGCCTGCGCGGCGGCTGAATATGCGGTTGAGGGAGGGGAGAATGATGGTGGAGGTGCTGGCTCCGTTGGCGGTGGATAAGGGGAAGGCCCTGCGGCACTTTGTGGAGCATTTTCAGGTGCAGGGGGTTGTTTTTGCGGGCGATGATCTTACCGACCTGGATGCGGTGTTGGAGGTAGAGCGGCTGCGAGATGAGAAGAAGGTGTTGGCGGGGGTGTCGGTTGTTGTGCAGCACGCGGATTCGTTACCTGCGATGTTGGAACACGCAGATGTAGTGGTACAGGAGGTTGAGGGAATGGTGAATTTGTTGCGTGAAATGGTGGGTATGCTCTTTTCCCAATAAAATAGACTCTTGCGGTGGGGCCTCTAATGGTGTATTATATGGGAGGTTCGCACTCTTGTTATGAGAGTGCTAACATTTGAAGGGACGAGGTATAGCTCGTCTGAAATTCATATAGTGAAAAATCAGGGAGAAAAAGGTATGTCAACAGTGAGCCTAAAAATTCAGCCGCTGGGTGACCGTGTGGTAGTCAAAGCATCAACGCGTGAAACCGTCACAAAGAGCGGCATTGTGCTACCGGATACCGCGAAAGAGAAGCCCCAGGAGGGCGAGGTTCTGGCAGTTGGTCCTGGCAAGATTCTGGACAATGGCAAGCGCACCACTTTGGAGGTCAAGGTGGGAGAGAAGGTGTTGTTTGCAAAGTATGCTGGCACCGAAGTCAAGATGGATGGCGAAGAGTATTTGATCCTACGCGAAAGCGACATTATGGGTATTGTGGAGTAATCAAATCACCCAATACAACTGTACTTTCCATTAAATCTTTTAGGAGAATGTTTCGTGGCAAAGAGACTACAATTTGATGAAGATGCGCGCCATTCCCTCAAAAAGGGCATCGACGCGCTGGCAGAAGCTGTCAAAGTCACACTTGGGCCAAAGGGCCGCAATGTTGTGCTGGACAAAAAGTTTGGCGCACCAACTATTACCAATGATGGTGTAACTATTGCTCGCGATATCGAACTGCCCGACCCATTTGAGAATATGGGCGCGCAGTTGCTTAAAGAAGTTGCGACCAAAACCAACGATGTGGCCGGTGACGGTACCACTACTGCAACCGTGCTGTCACAGGCCATCATTACCGAGGGCCTCAGGAATCTCGCCGCTGGCGCAAACCCCATGATTTTGCGCCGTGGCCTGGAGAAGGGTGTCGAGGCCGTCATCGATGAAATCAAGACGATGAGCAAACCGGTTGAGACACGCGAAGAGATCGCGCAGGTTGCCTCGATCTCTGCTGCCGATGCCGAAATTGGCGAACTTATCGCCGATGTGATGGACAAGGTTGGCAAAGACGGCGTCATCACCGTTGAAGAGGGCCGAGGCCTGGCGATGGAAAAAGAGTATACCGAGGGTATGCAGTTTGATCGCGGCTTCGTCTCTGCCTACATGACGACTAACAATGAGCATACTATTGCCGAACTGTCGAACCCATATATTCTTATTACCGATAAGAAGGTCAGTGCTATCGCGGACATCCTGCCCCTATTAGAGCGGGTTCTGCAGTCGGGCACCAAAGACATGGTGATTATTGCAGAGGATGTCGACGGCGAGGCTCTGGCGACACTGGTCGTGAATAAGCTGCGCGGTGCTTTTAACGTGGTGGCTGTCAAGGCCCCTGGCTTTGGTGACCGCCGCGAGGCTATGCTGGAGGATATCGCTATTCTCACCGGTGGTAAAGTCATCACTGAGAAGACTGGCCTCAAACTTGAGAATGCCACTCTGCGTGACCTGGGTCGCGCGCGTTCAGTGACGGCGAACAAAGACAACACCACGATTGTCGAAGGTGCCGGTACAAACGAGCATATCCAGGCTCGCGTGCGCCAGATCCGCGCGCTGATTGAAGAGACAACCAGCGACTATGACCGCGAGAAGCTGCAGGAGCGCCTGGCAAAGCTGGCCGGCGGCGTAGGCGTGATTAAAGTCGGTGCTGCCACCGAGGTAGAACTGAAGGAGAAGAAGCACCGTGTTGAGGATGCTCTTTCCGCTACCCGTGCCGCTATTGAAGAAGGTATTGTGCCCGGTGGTGGCGCTGTCCTGATCGCCGCCATCCCTGTACTGGACAAAGTGCAGGTTGCCGCGGGTGATGAGCAGACGGGCGTCAACATTCTGCGCCGCGCGCTTGAAGAGCCGCTGCGCCAGATTGCTATGAATGCTGGCCGCGATGGTGCCGTCACGGTTGCCGCTGTGCGCGCTCTTGCACATGGTTATGGCTTCGACGTGATGACCTTTGAGTACGTAGACATGTTCAAAGCTGGTATCGTTGACCCGGTGAAGGTGACACGCTCTGCCCTGCAGAACGCCGCCAGTATCGCCGGTATGGTCCTTTCGACCGATACACTGATAACAGATGCTCCAGAGGAGCAGTCCGCTGGCGGCATGCCTGCGGGCATGGGCGGAATGGGTGGTATGGGCGGAATGGGCGGCATGATGTAGCCCTGTATCGCGATAAAGGCTGAAAGAAAAACGCTGAGAGCGAGTTACCTCCTCTCAGCGTTTTTCTTTCAGTTAGGCAGCACATCCTTCAGCATAGGCCACACATCTCCTGGCTCCCAGGTTGCGCGGTACCAGACGGCAATTTGTAGATGGCTATGATCAAATTGCGGCACCTGCTCTATCATCTTGCGGAAGTTCGTAATAATGTAGTAGAGGTTTTTGGCGGTGTGATACCAGAGGGAATGCTCAACGCCAGCCGCGTCTGTATAGACCAGGTGGGCGCAGGTGAGATCGTTCAGGTTGCTCGCGACAGAATCAATTTGTGCGGCGGGTATCTTTTGCACAAGAGCAACTCCATCGGAGTAGTTGACCCCGCCGTCAAAGACCCACTTACCGCCTGAGAGGCGCCAGGTGGCGCCATAGAGCGGGAGTTCCCAGATGATGCGTGGGAGCATATTGGGCATTGTGCGCAGCGTGTAGGCCAGGAGTTGTTTTAGCCAGGGAATACTGACGGTTGGGCCTGGAGAGAAGTAGGACTGGTCGACTGCCATGATAACGATGAAGTCAGAAACATGAGCCAGCAGCGACCAGTTCTCAAAGGCGTTAAGATTGTAATAATCGTCGTGGTCACTGAGTTTATGAATGAGGGCGATGCCATACCACTTGTGCAGGGGCTTGAGAGCAGCCCACATATGCTGGTTGAAGGTGGCAAAGAGCTGCTGGATGTTGGGATACGTGGCCAGGCCAGCCTCTAAATCCATGATGACCCCATCATAGTGGGCGCGTTCAACCTCGTGCACAATGTTGTCGATATAGCTCTGGTCAGTCGTGGCTCTACTGATGTAGTCCGACTGCTGTTGTGAGGTCCATGCCTGCGACGAGCCGTCGGTCATCATGGTCACCGTGAAATAGGCCATGCCACCTTTGCTATGCACCAGTTGCACCACATTATCCATACTGAGGCTGCCGGGCATGCAGTTATTGCTTTGACCGTTAATGAACTTACCGGTTGTGGGGTCAAGCCAGCCGGTACCTACGAGGGCTGCGTCGGGATTCGTGTCGGCGGTTTGCAGGTAGGCGCGCATACCTCGCTGGCAATCGTGTCCAACAATCCAACCCAGCGAAGCAAGTTTTCCGTTTAAAAATCGAGGGGTTGACGTGTCAGTATTGAGGGTGAGAGCTTGTTGCGACTGCAGTGAGATGGCCTGCAGCCAGGCCCCACCCTGCCTTGGAGCAGCGACAAGGAGCCAACCGGTCAAGAACACCGCGAACAAGGCGAGTAGAAGGGGAAAGAGGAATCTTGTTCTGCTGAATATTCTTTCGAACATGCGCACACCCTTTATTTTGCATTACGCATTTATCATATATTACTCTCATCAGTACAGCGTATCACATCTTTAGACAGGATGAAACAGGATAACCCGAATGGGTACGGCCAGGTATAATGGTTGTGTCTCCTGAACTCAAGCGTTCTCTGCTAGTATGTCAGTCGCAAGTTCCTTTAGATCATGAGGGGGAGAGGCACAGACTATTTTGCCGTATGCCACTGATCATTCACTACGATTGACTCTCATCTACGTTGAAACCAGCTATTGATAAACAAACATTTCCAATCTACATTGCATTCCTACCTACATTCTTCACTTAAACATCGTCAGTGCCGCCTGCTGCGCCAGTGGGATGAACCAGAACGGGAGGATGGTACCCATTGCCAGTGTGCCCACAGCAGCGATCCCTACCGCAACCCAGGATACCCAACTGATGCTTACAGGTTGGCTCTTCTCGGCGACTGTGATTGCCGTCTTTGGAGGGCTAGCCATAGCCGATGTGGTGGCAGGTTTTACCGCTACCGCTGTGGCGGCGCCCCTTGAGGTCAGGGTACCTGTATCGCCAAGTTTCCCGGGGATCTTTTTATTGTTGTTGGGAACTGGGGCAGGAGAAACTGAAGGTGCTACGGCCACTTCTTTTTCCATGAACATGGTGGCGATGACGCGCAGGTAATAGTACATGCCCAGGACGCTGGCGAGCACGCCGATGATGAGCAGTTCGGGGTAACCGCCCCGCAGGGCAGCATAGAAGAGATAATATTTGGCGGCGAAACCTGCCATAGGTGGGAAACCTGCCAGGGCCAGCATGAAGAATGAGAGCAGGCCCGCCAACGCAGGCTGGCGATACCATAGGCCGCGCAGCTCGGTATAGTTGCTGCCGCTGTTATCGACGCGCTCCAGCAGGGAGACGATGCCAAAGGCCCCCAGGTTCATGAAGGTATAGCAGAGCAGGTAAAAGAGGATAGCGGATATGCCGACTATGCCACCGACGACGACACCGATTAAGAGGTAGCCGGCGTGAGCGATGCTGGAGTAAGCCAGCATGCGCTTAACGCTGCTCTGGACGAGTGCCATGATATTACCACCAACGATGGTGAGGATAGCGATGGCCCAGATAATGGCCGTCCAATCTCCCCTGGCGGGCTGGAAGACGACATCGAAGACGCGTGCAAGGCTGACACCTTAAAGGCAAAGCCAACGATGAGAAGGCCCATGGCGGTGAGCAAGAGGGTTGGACTATGCGTGGCTGAGGCATTGAAAATAGAGACAGGCTGATTCAAAGGAAACGCAACAGGCATGGTCCTGATAAGGTAATTACGAATGCCCGCGAAAGAGGTGTTGCCTGTTGTCGCGTAGGTGAGGGCAATGCCATAGAGTAGGAAGGCCGAGGCAAACGAACTGAGCAGGAAATACTTCATGCCCGATTCTTGCGAGCTCTTGCGCCGTACAACATAGCCACAGAGGATGTACAGGGCCAGCGAAAACAGTTCCAATCCCACGAAGACTATCAGGAAGCTCGCCGCGGCAGCCAGCAGCATCATACCAACGGTAGCAAACAAGAGCAGGGCATAGTATTCTCCCTGGTGAATCAGGTTCAACCGTTTGAGGTAGGCGGGCGAGAGCAGAATACCCAGAAAGCTCGCGCTCAGAATGATGATATAGGCGTAGAGCGAGCCGTAATCGGAGCTAACCATCTGGTTGAATGCCGTCTTTTGATCTCCCACCACATAGAGCACGACGGTCGCCACGAAAGCTCCCGCCAGACCCAGCAGGCTCAATGCTGGCAAAACGACAATATTTGTGGGGGCGCTGTCTTTTGCGGTTGTTCCCTGCCGTGGCAGCAATATATCTGTAATCATCACCAGGAGTGCCATAATCGCCAGCACTAGCTCTGGTGCGATACGCCCCCAATCGGCGGCAGTCACTGTATATGTAAATGTCATAGATAATACCTCGCTTCGCTCGCCCCTCGAGAAATCGGGGGTCTACTGTGCTTCGCTCGCCCCTCGATAAATCGGGGGTCTACTGTAGGCCCCCGATTTATCGGAGGGACCGCCGTAGGCGGGGACCGCCGTAGGCGGGGTTCAACGGATGAATGCACTACCTAGATTTTGCAATGTGTTCACCACTGAAGGTTCCATTAAATAAGTCAGCGGGGCAGGATGAAGCCCGATAGAAAAAATCAGCACAAGCAATGGCGAGAGGGTGAGGAATTCAGCGAAGTGTAAGTCCGGCAGCTTTCCTCTGCGCTCAAGTGCTGCTACAGGGCCTTCGGTTGGTCGAGGCCCTTCCATAAGGCCCAGGAAAAAACGGATCATGTACCAGGCGGCCGGTATCACCACAGCAGTACCCAGCACACCGAAGAGCGCGTTGCTGAGGAAGGCGCCAAGTAGGGCCAGGAACTCGCCGGCAAAACTATTCAGACCAGGCAGTCCAAGCGATGAGAGCGTGGCGATTAGCAACACCGTCGCCAGGATAGGAACGCGCTTCGCCTGTCCACCGAAGTCGTTGATGTTGCGTGTACCTGTCCGAGCCTCAATCAGGCCCACGATGAGGAAGAGCGCGGCAGTGGTGATACCATGATTGACCATCTGTAGCACGGAACCTTCTATCCCCTGTATATTGAAGGCGAACATGCCGAGCATGACGACGCCAAGGTGGCTGATACTTGAATATCCCAGCAGCCGTTTGAGGTCAGTCTGCACCAGGGCCAGCAGCGCGCAGTAGAGAATACTGACGACTGCCAGGGTACTGAAGAGTGGCGCCAGCGTGTGCGCCGCCGAAGGGAAGAGCGGCAGGCACAGGCGCAGAAAGCCGTAAGCTCCCGTCTTTGACATGGCTCCGGCCAGCATGGCTGTAACTGGTGCTGGGGCCTCGCTATAGGCGTCGGGCAGCCAGCTATGGAATGGCACAAAGGGTACTTTCACCACGAAGGCCGCCGCAAAAGCCAGGAACAGCCAGAGTTGTACGGTAGGATCGAGCTTGCTATTGAGCAGCGTGGCCAGGTCGAGTGTATAGTTGCCCCCGGATGTCTGCTGGTGAAAATACCCCAGGGCGATGATGCCTGCCAGCATCAACAGGCTGCCCAACGAGGTATAGAGCACGAACTTGAAGGCCGCGTAAATACGTCGCTCTCCGCCCCAACTGCCGACCAGGAAATAGGCCGGAATCAGCATCACTTCCCAGAAAATATAGAAGAGGAAGAGGTTGGTGGAGAGGAAGACGCCGATGATGCCGCTTTCAAGCAGCAGCATGAAGGCCATGTAGTTCTTGACCTTCTGCTCAACGCGAAATGACGCGGCAATACAGACCACTGTGAGGAGGGTTGTCAGGGCGACCAACAAGAGACTGATACCGTCAACGCCGAGGCTATAGCTTATGCCTACCGACGGAATCCACTGCAACTGCTCGTTGAAGAGGAAGGTACCATTTGGAGCGTTGTCGACCACTGACGAGGTGGATGATACATTGGCCTGAGAATAGGCCAACATAAGCCCCAGGGTCTGGAGTAGATTGACACATGCAACAGCAAAAGCCGTCCAGCGGATCGCGGCTAGCTGGTTTTTGGGAATGAGCAGTATGGCAATTCCTCCCACAAGCGGGAGAAATGTGATAATTGATAAGATTGGATACATACCTCTCAGTTACCCCCTCACTGCATAGTACAAAATAATGAGCAATACGCCAATCAGAATTGCCAGGGCGTAGTTACGCACGTAGCCCGTTTGCAGGCGGCGCAAGCCTGTACTGATTCCTCGCAGTCCCCCGGCTACGGCCTGGCCTCCAGCATCGAGAAGCTCGCCTTCAAGAAGGCGGGTTGCCGTGCGCCCAGACCAGAGAATCGGCTGAACAATCACCGCGTCCAATATTTCATCAACGTAGTACTTATGCAGTACCAGCTGGTAGAGCTGGTTATCGTTCTCTTTGTATTGGAAGCCGCGACCGTATATTCTCCAGGCTGCCAGGATACCAAGCAGGCCGATGCCAACGCTCAAGACTGTTGAGGTCCACTGGACGCCGAGTGAAGCCGTTGCCATGGTATGCACATCGGCGAAGACTGGCGCGAGGAAATTCCCGATCGGATCCCACTGGGGGAATCCAATGATGGCAAACGAGCCAACCAGGCCGCCCACACAGGAGAGGAACGCTAAAATAATGAGCGGTACGGTCATGACGGCTGGAGCTTCGTGAATCCTCAAGCGTCCTGTATGTCGCGACGACTCTTCTTCATCCTCGTCTTGCGCATGGCTGGACTGGCCTGTGCCGCGATAATCTCCCAGAAAGATACCGTAGAAGAGGCGGAATATATAGAAGGCTGTGAGGCCTGCCGTTATGATGCCGATACCCCAGAGCACGTATGACAGGGGTTGATTATTGACCGTTGCCTGCGCCAGTAATGAGCTGAGAATTTCATCCTTACTCCAGAAGCCGGAGAGCGGAGGTATGCCGCTAATCGCCAGAGCAGCCAGCAAAAAAGTCCAGAAGGTGATCGTAAGTTTATCTCTCAACCCGCCCATCTGGCGCATATCTTGTTCTCCGTCAAGGGCGTGGATGACGGCGCCCGCGCAAAGGAAGAGCAGCGCTTTGAAGTAGGCATGGGTCGTGAGGTGGAAGATACCAGCAGTATAATTATGCACACCCTCGGCCATAAACATATAGCCCAGCTGGCTGATGGTCGAATAAGCCAGCACGCGCTTGATATCCAGTTGGAAGATGGCAATGCTTGCCGCGAAGATCGCGGTCAATCCCCCAATCAGCGCTATGATGGTTAATGCTGTTGGAGACAGTTCAAAGAGCGGATGTGCGCGCGCAACCAGGTAAACACCGGCTGTTACCATGGTTGCTGCGTGGATGAGAGCACTGACAGGAGTGGGGCCCTCCATGGCATCTGGCAGCCACATATAGAGTGGCAACTGTGCCGATTTCGCCGCACAGGCGATAAAGAGGCACAGGGCGATGATTGTCTGTAGCATGGTCCCAGAACTTGCAGGGTTAAGAATGGAAAAGACGCCGTTACCGCTGGCGTTATTGTAGAAGTTCAGTACGCCATACTCTTTGAAGATAAGGAAAATAGCGATCATGAAGCCAAAGTCACCTATGATGTTGATGACCAGGGCTTTTTGGGCCGCCGCGACCGCTCTGGGCCGGCGATACCAGAAACCAATCAAGAGGAATGAGGCCAGGCCAACCAGGCCCCAACCGACCAGCAGGAAGAGAAAATTATCCGCGCTTACCAGCAGAACCATCGCAAAAATAAAGAAGTTCATGTAGGAGAAGAAGCGCCAGAAGCCAGGATCGTCTTTCATATATCCTGCTGAATAGATATGGATCAAGAGTCCTACGCCCGTGACAATCATCAACATCGTGGCCGATAAGGGATCAAGGTACAAGCCAAAGCTCAGTTGAAAGGTGCCAGAGGAGACCCAGGTATAGAATACCTGGTCACTGGTTCGTGCCGCAACAGGCGTACCAAGCATCGAGAAGAAGCTGATAGTCGCAAAAAGAAAAGCGAGGCCACAGCCACCCCACGCTACAGTAATTATAGCCCTGCTTGTCAGAGCGCTGCCAGCCACACCGAGGATCACGAACCCAAGTAGTGGCGCTAGCAGCACCAATACCGTTAAATTTGTCATAACATTACTATCCTCGTAACAAATTCATATCGTCAACATCAATATCACGGCGGGTGCGGAAGATGGAGACGATAATAGCGAGGCCAACAACAACCTCAGCGGCTGCGACCGTCAGCACGATAAAGACAAACATTTGCCCGTCCGCCGAGTCGAGGTAGCTTGAGATGGCCACAAACGATAAATTGACCGCATTTAACATCAATTCAATGGACATAAAAATAATGAGCGGATTGCGTCGAATGAGCACGCCGACGACGCCGATCGTAAAAATAATAGCACTCACTATGAGATATGCTGATAATGGCATAGACACCTCCAGGGCGACCGCCCAGAACCAGGGCGACCCAAGGGTCGCCCCTACTATACGCGGTTTACGCTTTCCTGCCCAGTACCATCGCGCCAAGGACCGCTACGATTATCAGCAGGCTTGTCACCTCAAAGGGATAGACGAAACCGTGGAAAAGGGCCTGGCCAAAGGCTTCTGTGTTGCCCTGTGTATTCACTACATGAGAGAGGCTATTGGCAGCCGTTGCCTTTGGTCCGCTATCGATGGCTGTTCCCGTAAAGAGCAGGTAACTCAATGTGCCAACCAACGTCAGTCCCAGTATCCCCGCGACCCAGCGCTGCCATGGGATACGATCGGGCAATTCTGTATCGGCGGCTTCCGAGGCAAGCATAGTGACCACAAAGAGGAATAAGACCATGATCGCCCCTGCATAGATCAGGACTTGCACGATGGCGATAAATGCCGCCCCCAGCTGCAGGTAAAAGAGCGCCAGGAAGAGCAGCGTCAGAATGAGGCTCAACGCGCAGTGGACGGCATTCTTAAAGATAATCACGCCGAGAGCTGATGCCACAGCGGCTACGGCCAGCACGAAAAATGAAATTTGCACTCCTGTCATCGTTTTTGCCAGTCCTTTCCGCTCGCCAACTTTCTCCTATCTTCGTCCTGTTCCTCGTTGGTGAGCAAGACTTCCTCTTCGGAGCGCAGATCACCCAGGCCGACGGCGGCAGCACTGGCCTGCGAGCCGTCAAACACTTTGGCCGCCTGTGGTACGGGTTGCGCTGCCTCCGCGGGAGCCGGGTCGGCCCAGACAGTATTCGAGCCGACAGTGGACTGCCCTTTGGGCTCAAGCAGTTGCTCTTTATGGTAGACCATATCTTCTGGATAGAAAGCGGCCAGTTTATACTCGTGTTCCAGCGTGATAGCTCCGGTGGGACATGCTGCCTGGCAGTAGCCGCAGAAGATACAGCGCAACAAATTGACATCGAAGACTTTCGCGTAACGTTCGCCAGGTGAGACGCGGGTCTCTTCGCTATTTTCGTCGGCTTCGATATAGATCGCGTCAGCTGGACAGGCGCCCGCGCAGAGAAAGCAACCGACGCAGCGTTCCAGGCCATTTTCGTAACGGTGCAGCACATGGCGACCGCGGAAGCGCGGCGGAAGCTCGCGTTCCTCTTCTGGATACGAGACGGTGGTTGGCTTTTTGCCCATATTTTTGAAGGTTGTTGCCATCCCTTTGATTATGTCAAAAGACATGCTTGACTCCTAACCACAATTTTATACTATCACGTCTTGCTCCTGTTTGGCAGACACTTACTGTTTGCCAACAGGCTCAAACTTGGCCAAACGCACAGTCGCGGGCATGGGAATTGTTCCTACTTGAGTGGTTACACCCGTTTGGACCTCTCTTGTGCGACTGCGTACCAGGAGCAGGACCGCCGCCAGGATGGCCAGGCCTGCCAGGCCGTTGATCCACCAGGGCAAACCGAGGGCAACGACGGTGGCTGTAATGACCACGTTGAGCACTGCCAATGGTAAGAGTAATTGCCAGCCAAGGCGCATCAAGCGATCATAGCGGATACGCGGCAACGTGGCACGCA
>WNGJ01002848.1_pt1 | contig 17700 bp, 14 predicted proteins | sample 5400611 | NCBI WGS metagenome assembly WNGJ01 (sample SAMN13153375, study PRJNA577476) | soil metagenome | isolation source: 40 cm soil or saprolite under Garry oak tree replicate 1 | place: USA:California | collected 2016-06-15 | reverse complement strand
CAGATTGAGAGATGAAAAATGCGATGTTCATTATCACTATGAGGACGCCAACAAGGGGAAGTATAATAGATCAGTATGCATATACGATGTTGATACCTGCGAAAGTATGGTGTCAAAAATACTTTCGCGTGAAGAAGTCACTACGTGTCAACCCAATAGCAACAAAACGGCCAATAGCACCGATTGGTATCACTTCCCAATCGGTGCTATTGACCTCAAAGCGGAAAATTGGTTCTCAGTTAGCGCTTAATGATTTCACCCCGAGACCACGCGCAAGGTCTGGATGACTTCTTTGGTGCGGCCTTCCTCCACCGGATGATGCACCAGCGAATAGCCCACCCCAGGAACCGTCAGAATATAACATGGCTTATTGGGATCGGGCTCCACTTTCTGTCGCACATGACGAATATGCGCCTTGATTAAACTCGTATCTCCCTCATTGCTAAAGCCCCACACATAGGAAACAATTTGATTCGCTGTACATACATTATTCGCATTAATCGCCAGCAAATGCAGGAGTTTGCCTTCGGTGGGGGTTAAACGAGAGCTCTTGCCATTGACCCTCACTTCGTTATGCAACGAATCCACACAGATCGGCCCCACCGTGATGATGGAAAAGGGTCGTTGTTGCAGCGTGGAGCGTCCTCGTCGGCTTAAGGCGCGAATGCGCGCTAAGAGCTGGCTAGGAAAGAAAGGTTTGCGTAAATAGTCATCAGCGCCCGCCTCCAGGCACTCGATCTCATGCTGGACCTCTTTGCCGTCGGTCATCACTAAGACCAGGGCATCGTGCTGCTGTTGCATCTGGCGACACATGGCTAAGGCGTCGACATCCTTCAATTGGGTGTCCAGGATCACCATGTCGGGCTGCCCCTCTTCCCACTCGCTCTTAGCCCGTTCTCCTGTATAGGCCCGCGAGATGTCATAGCCGAGCGTCTTGAGCCAGCTCGTCAGCATTTCGACCAGGTAGCGGTCGTGATCAACGATTAACAGTTTCATGCGTCCGTTTTCCCCTTTAAGTGGAAACTCTCTCAACTGACCATCATAAGAAATGCATTACATTTTAAATTTGTCAGCACCAATTACACACACCATTAGAAATTAAAACATGGAAGAGGTCAATTTTTCAATGCTCAAACGAAGTATTTATCTGCACTAAAAAGGAGTATTTTGATCAGCTTAAAGCTCATTACCCCCCTCAAATAAGGTATATGATACTGCCTGAGTACGGTTTGTCACACCAAATTTGTGCAAAATGTTTTGTACATGTTTTCCTACTGTAAAACGTGAAATGTAAAGCTGAGCCGCAATTTGTTTATTGCTTTGTCCTCGCAGCATCAATTGATAGACTTTTTCTTCCTGGGGGGTTAGAGCTGGAAGTGATGTGTATGAGGACAGAGATGGAGAAGTTAGAAGAGTATCAGGTATGTCGGAACGAGAGTCGTTTAGCTCTTTTGCCTCATCTCGTTGCTGTATGGAGAGTTCTGTTTCCAGCAGATGACATTTTTGGACGAGCAGTTCTATCACATGCGCCGCTACAGTAGGTAACATTGCCAATTCGCCTCGTCGAAACCCTTTTAAAGCTTTGACGATATCTAAGGCAGACGTATCTTTTGTGAGATAACCGGATACTCCTGCCTGCACCGCTTCCAGCAACAATTGATCATCCATTGTTGCGGAAATGATAATGACTCGAGATTGCGGACAATCTTTGCGTAATTGTCTTACGCCATCAGTGCCCTCAACATCGGGCAAATGGAGGTCCAGCAATACTAGATCGATAGGGATTTCCTCTATCTTCGCCTGTGCTTCCTCATATTTACTCGCTTCTGCTATGACGTGGAAACCATCAATAGCATTCACGAGATCTCGTAACCCATAACGAAAAACCTCATGATCATCAACAATCAAGACGTTCAAGAGCTTTTCTGGAGGTAATTTTACGAGCGTGCCAGAAAACGATAACAACCCATCCATCTTCAAATACTGTTCTAGAATAGGCAAAATCCTATTACTGTTCCAAAATAGGCTGAGGCGTTTTTAATTCCTGCATCACGCTACGAGCCTCAGCAATCACTCGACGCAGTGATGCCTCCATGTTGGCAGTTTCTGCTGCGCTAAGTTGCACATTCCCATCTACCGAGTTGCGCATCAGCAATGTGCTTAATTGCAACAGTATTGTGCTAAGTTCTTGCATAAGCCCGTCATGAAGTTCACGGCTCAAAGATAAACGTTCAGATTGAATACCTCTGGCTAATTCCTGGGAATAGCGACGTAAAAGCATATCAAGCTTATGTTGAATACTTAGCAGTTCGTACTTGCTTTGTTCATAGCTTTTTGCGTAACGGCTAATACGCTCTACAAACAAGGGCGTCGTGCAGGATACGATCGCGAACTCTAGGAGTAAAAGGAACGGGCTCCCAAGTATACATGCACATAATACCGCCAGGATTACACAAAAATCGGCAATGCAAAGCATAACTATACCAATGGGACGCGACTTATGCTTGCTAGCAAATATCAACCCTAGAAGAAGTGATAGAATGATTGCTATTAAGCTCAAAATAGTAATTATCCAATGTAGGAGGATAAAACTAAGTGGGGAAGGTGAAGTTATCGCGTTTATTCTCATACCTACTAACCCAACTGCCAGCAGCAGAGCGGCTTTGAGAATAACATAGATGGCAAGCAAACGAAAACGTGCAAGCCATACGAAATCCGATGGACCCGCTTGCTTGCTCCATATTCGCGCTAGGATGGAAAGCAACATTCGAAAATTGAGTAATGCTTTTTGCATACCACTCCGCCCTTATGAGCATGCATGAGGTTGCGAAAACGTGTGCGCAACAACACTGGAGCATTACACACGATTATCCCGGTCATTAGCTGACCGCAGAACGACTATTTTGATCTTCATCTCTGCCTTGCTATACTATAACCTACTTGTGTAGAAATGTCAAATCTTGAAGCGAATCAATAAGTGATGGAATCTGACAGTGAGATTCCTTCATCATACATCACTTTCACCGATGTAGATGGTGCACTCACAACTCACAACAATTGATTGATGCATATGAGAGAGCCATTAGATTGTGCCCAGCTACTCCACGTAGCTGGACACAATTCGTTACACGCCTACAGTGGCCGCTCAACAGCCACTGTAGCATATTTTGTGGTTGCGTCGACCACTTTATGCAATTGTTCAGTGGTGAGTTCTGGGTACATTGGGAGAGATACTATATTCTCGGTTACGGCCTCCGTCACAGGTAGCATTCCACGCACAAAGCCGTAGGTTGTACATGCCGGTTGAAGATGAATAGGTATCGGGTAATGTATTCCCGTGGCTATTCCTTCCTGTGCTAAGATCTGGCGAAAAAGATCGCGTTCCCGTACCTGCACGACATAGACATAAAAAACGTGTGTCCCCCCGGGTCTGACGACAGGAAGTGCCTCTACCAGGTTTTTAAGTTGTTCAGTATAAGTTTGCGCGTGCAACTGCCGCGCAGTATTCCATTGATCTAGGTGGGCGAGCTTTACGCGCAGTACAGCAGCCTGAATTTCGTCCGGGCGAGCATTGACACCAAGGATTTCATGACGGTAGCGCTCTCGTGAGCCGTGATCACGCAACATGCGCAACTTGTCAGCCAGTATCTCATTGTTAGTGACACAGATACCAGCCTCACCATAAGCACCCAGATTTTTGCTGTAGTAGAGGCTAAAACAGCCAATATCGCCGAAACTTCCCACACGCTTTCCCTGGTATGTGGCACCATGTGCCTGTGAAGCGTCTTCTATGACCAGTAGCTCGTGAGCCCGTGCAAACTCTAAGACGGGTTGCATTTCGACTGGATGACCGTATAAATGGACAGGAATAATAGCGCGAGTGCGTGATGTAAGCACACCACCCAGCTGTTGCCAATCCATGGTGTATGTCTCTGGATCGATATCAACAAAGACGGGAGTGGCTCCCACCAGGGCTATCGCCTCCACTGTCGCAATAAAGGTATTTGCGACGGTAATCACTTCATCCCCATCTCCAATATCACACACCCGCAATGCCAGTGCGAGCGCATCTGTGCCTGTAGCTACCCCCACTCCATAACGACAGTCGCAATAGGTCGCAAAATCTCGCTCGAATGCCTGGGTCTGTGGGCCAAGAAATAACTGCATGCTTTCAAGCGTTTCTTCGATAGCCGACAACACATCTTGCTTGATCGTCCTGTATTGTGCTTGTAAGTCTACGAGAGGTACCTGCATGTGAAACATTGCTCCTTAATACCAATAGTTGCTTCCAAAAACTGGAGTGAAAAATACACCCCGCGATAGTGTACAAGAAACGATCAAAAGTAACAAGATTAAAGGTTTATAGTTTATAATGCCTGGTCCAACTGACCGGCGGTGGGCTCTGCTCAGCAGAACCAGGATTCGGTGAGGTGAGGTAAGACCCTTGGACTACCATACTCTTGCACTGCTTCTACCACGTCCACATCTTTTCCTGAGATCGCCAGCGCCATAGCTTTAATATGGAAGAATGTTTCGATTGGGCTGGCTTTCGCGCGTTCGGCTCTTTCTACTAATGCGGCAACCTTCTCGTACAGTGCGTCCATGCGGCTATCGGGATGCCGCCAGCGGTACGTGAAAGCAGCAGAATCCAGTTCTCCTAACCATTGTGGGCTATCTACTGTATCAAGCAATGTCGAGCCGGGAGGTACCAGCAGACGTATCGAAAAGTGAACGGGATCAATCTGTTCAATGAGTCTCCGCTCTTCAAAAAAGTTCAGCAGTGTGAAATAGCTCTCCAATGTTTCCCAGGGCGAGAAAGGCATCAGCGACGGGCGCAAGGGAATTCCCATCTGTGCCATCAGTTCAATGGCTTCGGCTACGTCTGCACTTGTATGGCCTTTGTCAAGATGGCGAAGGACATTGTCATTGAGGGATTCCACGGCAGATACAATGAAGGCGCAACCCAGGCTCTTCAACTCTGGGAGCAGGTGTCGATGCTTTAGTAGGTGCTCTATTTTGATTGTAGCATCAAAAGTGATACCTGGGAACTCCTGGTGAAGTGCGCGGGTAATACGCATGGCGTGACCGGGACCATTGAAGAAGTCTGGATCACCAAATGTAATGTGACCTACTCCCTGCTTTACCTGTGTGCGGATATCGGCCAGCACGATCTCTACTGGTACGGCAAAGAAGCGCCCATGATAGATGGGAGTAATGGGGCAGTGCAGGCATGTGTGTTTACAACCACGAGTAGTTTCAGTATAACCAGCCAGTGATGCTACCCCGTTTGTCTCTAACCGTGCATAGTGATCAGGAGAAGGCAGATCCAGACGTACGGGCGCTACGAAAGAAGTCCGCTTGATCCAGGGACCGCTTTTGGATTGCCGGGTGGTGACCCCTGCAATGCTCTCAGTTTTACCTTGTTCAACTGCAGCGACATAATTGAGGAATGGCCCTTCATATTCCCCCCCAATGGCTGCATCGATCGTACCTAGTAACAGATAGTCAGCGTTGAGAAGGGCATAGAGACCATAAAAACAGATTGATGCAGATGGGTTGATTGAACGCACGCGCAGCGCGACCTGTTGTCCCAGGCGTAATGCGGTATGCATCGGTACAGAAATAGCGACTAATCGTGCTCGACTGATTGCTACTTCTGTCAGTGTTTCAACAGCAGTATCCACGGTTGCAGGCGCATATCCAGCCTGCTGAAGCATGGCACATAAAGAGGCGAGATGAAAGGGCTGATGGCCCAATTCATAACAAGAAATGAGCAGGATATCGCCAGGAGATCTCATTTTTTACGAGGTGCTCCACCGCCGCCTTTGCTGCTCGGCGGTCCACCTTTTGCGCCAACTCCTGCGGGCTCTGGAGTATCCGTGCTTTCTGTCTCCGGAATCCAGCCCTCTGGCATTTTTGCCTCCTGGCCGAAGAAGAATTCTTCCATTTGCTCACGCAACAATTTACGAGCTTCGGGATCAGCCATGTTCAAGCCGTAGTGATTGATGATGAGCGTGCTCTGCGCGGGCCACATATCGTAAGCCTGTTTTGATATATTCTCATAGATGCGTTTACCCAACTCTCCTGGAAAGGGTGGTTTATCCAAGCCAGGGAGTTCGCGTCCAAGTTTGACACATTTAACCATGCGTGCCATGATAGATACTCCTGTTGCTGCCGATTGCACTATACTATGTATAATATAGATACTACATGATGTGGAGGCTCATGTCAAATTTATGGAAGGTCGCCCACGTGCCCTCTTTTTGGGGATGCAGGGGAGTTTTTCATTGCCATCTCTGCATGCTTTATTGGAGAGCGGTATTGAAGTGTGCGCCGTAGTCTTACCCGGAGACCAGGCCCAGGGCTTAAGCTCTAACCAGATGCCTATATATCGACGGGAACCGGCTCATCCAGCGCGTTCTACGCTTCCTGTGCTCAATTCATCACTTGATAGCAGCATAGTACAACTGGCCTGGCAGCGTAAGATACCTCTATGGCAGGTACATCGTTTATCGGATCCCGTTACGGTCTCAACCCTCACTGCATATCAACCAGATGTTATTAGTGTAGCTTGCTTTTCGCAGCGTATTCCGCGTGCTATCTTAGAAATAGCGCCCCTGGGTTGCCTCAATGTACACCCATCATTGTTGCCCGCAAATCGTGGTCCGCTACCTTTATTCTGGACGTTCCGACTGGGATGTAAGCAAACAGGAGTCACCATTCATTACATGGACGAAGGTATGGATAGCGGTGATATGGTGGCTCAGCAGGCAATACCTGTAACTGACGGTATGAGCTACGCGCAACTAGAGCTAGAGTCTGCCCGGATCGGCGGAAACCTGCTCTGCCGTACTATATGGAAGCTATACGAAGGGAGCGCAATCTCCCTGCCCCAGGACGAAAACAAGAGTAGTTATCACGGATTCCCTGGCGATGAAGATTTCGTTGTACCTGTTGCTGAGTGGGATGCTGCGCATGTCTATAATTTTATCTGTGGTGTAGCAGAGTGGAGTGGACCTGTTACACTGAACGTAGGTAATGAGCATATCACTGTACAGAAAGCTATTTCTTATAGCCGAAATAATATGTGCGATATACCTTCCAAGAACTATTGTTGGCGGGGCGAAGCTTTGTGGATACGCTGCAAGAGGGGGTGGGTGGCGGTTATTCAGCCAATAACTTTTCAATAGTTTGTAGAAAGTCGTCAAGCTCAAGCGGTTTGCTCATAGCGATAATTTTCCGTTTCGCAATCTCGCTTTTTGGGAGACGAGCGCTGATTACGATAGCTGGGATATGTTCCAGTCCTTCTGTCGCATGCAGGTGGTCGTAGAGCTCTAAGCCATTCATTCGTGGTAGTTGATAGTCCAGGATAAACAGGCTCGGTTTGATATTTGAAACGGCTTTGATAGCCTGCAATCCATCTGCGACTAACATGGCATGATGGGGAGTTTCCTGCGAAATGGCCTGAACAAGAAACGAACCAATACCAGTGTCATCCTCTACAACCAGAACGGTTTTCACAGTGGCTTCATCGTCAGAAGGATGTTCTTTACCCTGAGACATCCGCCATCTCCAATACTAGGATATTCATTACGAGGGAATACCTAAAAGTGACTATACAATATTGGACCTCACGCCTCGAAGACGCGAGGTACCATGGATCTCATCAATTTCGTTACTCACCAAAATAAATCTTTTGGGAATTATAGCATTCTTTGTCAAGCAGAAGCATTGCGACCGTATAACCTACTCGACGGAAGTACCGCTCTATGGTATCATCATGCAACATGAGAAGAGACTGACGGAAGAAGAGTAGGATCGCGCTGTGTATCTCAAACGCTTGGAAATGTTAGGCTTTAAGAGCTTTGCTATAAAGACCTCGTTGGAATTTAGTACGGGTATAACGGCCGTAGTAGGGCCAAATGGAGCGGGAAAATCAAACGTTGCTGATGCCATGCGTTGGGTTCTGGGTGAGCAAAGCATGCGCCAGTTGCGTGGTAAGAGAAGCGATGACATTATCTTCGCCGGAGGTCATGGGAAAGCCGCATTAGGCCTGGCTGAAGTATCGCTCACACTGGATAACAGCACTGGCTGGGTCCCCTCTGAATATAGCGAAATTACTGTAACCCGTCGCAGTTATCGCTCTGGCGAAAATGAATACCTCATTAATAAACAGAAAGTGCGCCTCAAGGATGTCGTCCTGCTATTGGCTCAAGCCCGTATTGGCCACGATTCGTACACCGTTGTCGGCCAGGGGTTGATTGACGCTGCTTTGAGCCTGCGGGCAGAAGAGCGGCGTGGCTTATTTGAAGATGCCGCGGGTATTCGCCCATTCCAGGTACAACGTGCAGAAGCTGAGAACCGCCTCCGTCAAACTGAGCAAAATTTAGATCGCCTGCGCGATATTGTCGGTGAAATTGAGCCTCGTTTGGCTCCCTTAAAAGAACAGGCGCGCCGGGCAGTAGAGTTCAAACAGTTGAATGCTGAACTGCAAGAAGTGTTGTTTACCTGGTATACTCTGCAATGGAGGCGCTTGCATACAGCAAAGGAGCGGGCAGAGGTGGCGGAGCAAGAACAGGCTCGGCAAGTACAGGAGCTGGAGCTAGCCATCCAATCAGCTGAAGTGCAGGGGAAGAATCTCCGTGACAGGCGGCAGCAAGCCCTTACTCGTATTGCGGAATGCCGGAAAGCCTCTGACGAAGCGAACGACCTCGTACAGAAAATTGAGCGTGACCTTGCTGTCAGCGAAGAGCGCATCGTCGGTTTAGCGCGGCAGCATGGTGATCAGCAGCAAGAAGAACGCCGGCTGAGAGAACAGCTTATCGTTCTCCAACAGCGGATCATCGATCATGAAGAGCAGTGTGATCTCGCCGATGAGGCAGTAGATACCAGCGCAGCCTCCGTTGCCGCACTGGAGCAGCAAGTAGTCAGGGTGCAAAAAGACTACGAGGCAGATGAGCGCCATCTCCGTAATGCACAAAATGATTTTTTCCAGGTGCAGGCGCGCCTGGGCTCAAGCCAGACCGATCTCGGGCGCCAGCAGAAGCAGCTTGGAGAGCGCAATCGTACCCTTGCAGCTCGTAGAGATAGTATCGCCCAGTCACAACAAACCATGCGTTCCCTCGAAACGCGTCTCGTAGAGGAACGATCTCGCCTGGATACCGCTCGTAAAGAAGAACAGCAGATCGCGCAGCGCAAACAGGCTCTGGGCCGAGCAATTGCCGATGTCCAGCAAGAGTTAGAGCGATTAAAATCCGCAGTTTCTGATGCAGAGAGGCAGCGACGTGTGGTTGCTGATCGCCTGAATATGCTCAAAAACTGGCGGCAGAGCTTGAGTGGATATACTGATGGTGTACGTGCCCTCCTGCGTGCTCCAACAGGAAAAGTTACTGGCCTGGTGGGCCCGGTACCCCAACTGGGTGTGGCTCCCTCCGGTTTAGAAATTGCTATGGAGGCTGCGCTTGGACCCTACCTGCAGGCTGTCGTTGTTCTGACGCGCGAGGATGCTCAAAATTGCCTTCAATATTTGCAGTCCGCTAAGTCAGGCAAGGCCATGGTCGTGTGGATGGAAGGGGAGAAAGAAGAGGAAAAGGGTGGCGACGAGTCAACCCGGGCAGCTGAGGACATGCTCAATTGCTTTCTTGAAGGGATGCCCTCGCTTGCAGGTCGCGTAATAGGTTTTGCCTGGCGCAGCATGCAATGTGACTCAAGCTACCTGCCGCTCTTCCGCAGGATGTTGCGAGGCGTTGTGCTGATAACAGATATGGAGGCAGCCCGAGAACTCGTGGCAGGGGTTCTTTCCCTCGAAGTCTCTGATGCTGGCAAGTTACCTATCGAGATGGCCGTCACGCGCGCTGGCGAGGTGCTGCACAGCGCTGGCTGGCTAGTTGCCGGAAGTGGCAAGGAGGGAAGCCAGCAAGGGTTGTTGGCCTATGAGCGAGAACTGCATGAGTTGCCAGTGCAACTGAGTGAGCATGTGAAGCTGATCGATCAACTCAATGGTATGATCAGTGAAGCGCAGCGCGCCCAGGAGGGGCGCCGTATTGAGCAGGCTGGTATGGATAAGGAGCTACAGAAAATTCTGGCTCGTATCAATGAGCTTAACAAGGCGGTGGTGTCCACGCAGCGCGAACAGGAGCGAGTGCAGACAGAGCTACGGTTGGCGGGTTCTATAGAGCAACAGCTGACGGCCGAGGTAGCCGGGTTAGAACAGGAGATACAGGCAGCTCAGGAGCGTGTTCATGTACACGAAAAATCACAGAGAGAGATGGCAGGCCTGGTTGAAGAACTCCAACATGAGATAGAGGAGCGTGCTATTCACTTTCGCCGCCAGCAGGACGAACTTGGACGAGGACGAACTACACTGGCGGTGAAACGGCAAGAGTCCAGGTCACTACGCCAGCAATTGACCACGCTCCAGGTTCAGGCGCAGGAGCACAAGTTACAGGTTGAGCAACAGCAAGGAAGAATTATAGAGACTGAACAGCAACAGCAGGCATTAGTTGAAACGATGAGCTCTCGTCGCAGTGAACTTGCAGATGCCACCTCAAAGGCAAAGGCGCTTCTTGATGAACTGCACCAGGTGGAGGCGCAGGCGAGTGGAATTGAGCAACAGGTGGTAATTCTGGATCAACAGGCGGCGCAACTGCGTCAGGCCTTGACTGGCTTGGAAGGGGGATACCGCCGCTGCCTGTTAGAGAGTCAGAAGGCCCAGGATGCTGTTGACTCCTTATTGGAACAGTTGCGGGAAGAGATGGGAGTGACCGATCCCAAAGAACTTAGCAGTTATACTCTCCATACCAGTACTGCTCCCGGAGAGGTAGCCCCACAGAATGGTCAACTCGTATCAGACGATGCACGGGCGCTATCAGAAGAGGAGGAGGCGTATCTGCGTAGATTGCGGCGCCGCGTTGATGGCCTGCGAGGACGCCTCAAGACGCTGGGAGGCAGTGATCCGGATGCGCCTCAACAATATGAAGAAACGCGCACGCGTTTTGAGTTTCTCTCGTCGCAAATTGCAGATATGGCGCAGGCTGCATCCCACCTGCGCTCTATTATAGGACAGCTTGATGTGACAATGGCGCGACAATTTGAGACGACCTTTCAAGCAGTCAGTACCCGTTTCCGCGAGCATTTCATTACCCTCTTCAATGGTGGCAACGCGCGTCTTGAACTGACCACAGTGAGGACAGGTGAAAATGATGACGCTGGTGTCGCTCCTTCACGTATGCCTGCTGGTATCGAGGTTATTGTGCAACCCCCGGGCAAGAAAGTACAGGATTTATCGCTCCTCTCTGGGGGCGAGCGTGCCCTCGTCTCGGCAGCGCTCCTGTTTGCGCTCCTGGAGATCAATCCCCCTCCATTCTGTTTGCTGGACGAGGTAGATGCCGCTCTTGACGAGTCAAACGTGGCGCGCTTCTGTGATATCTTGAAACGCCTGGCTCAGCGTACTCAGTTTATTGTGATAACCCACAACCGCGTAACAATGACTTCGGCACAGGTCATCTACGGCGTCTCAATGGGCGGAGATAGTATTTCTCGCTTGCTCTCATTGAAGCTTGAGGAGGCTCCTGTGGCGGGCGATCGCTAAGAAGTCCGCTTTTTTCAAGCCGGTGTGGAAACCGTTTCCAAGAAATGATAGCAAATATTGTCAAATGATCGTGAATATGGTATACTTTGGCTATGAAGTTAAGTCAGTATGCCAAACAACAGGGAATTAGTTACAGCACGGCGCTACGCTGGTGGCACCAGGGAGCAATCCGTGGCTATCAAGCGCCATCAGGAACGATCATTGTCGAGACGGAGAGCAAGCAAGCCGAACCAGACGCGCGAGTCGCGATCTATGCCCGCGTTTCTTCCGCCGAGCATAAAGAGAACCTGGAACGACAGGCCGAGCGGCTCACGCAGTATTGCACCATCCGTGGCTATCGCGTCGTGAAGCTGGTAAAAGAGATAGGATCAGGCGTCAATGATAACCGTCCGAAGTTATTGTCTTTGCTCAGAGATCCGCTCATCACACGGGTGGTTGTCGAGCACAAGGATCGGCTTACTCGCTTTGGTTTCCGCTATATCGAGACGCTTTTAGAAATTCAAGGAAGAACCATTGAAGTGGTCAATCCAGCAGAAAATAACAAAGAAGACTTGCTTCACGATTTAGCCAGTATTGTCTACTCAATCTGCGCCCGACTCTACGGACAAGGCCTCGCGAAACGAAAAACTGAGCGCCTTGTGGAACAGCTTCAAGCCAAGGAAGACGATCATGCAGCTAGTTGAGCAACATGGGATCTCCAAAAGCGATCCGCGCTTTGCCACCATTGATCAGGCGACCTTTGCCTCAAAAAACTTGTATAACCAGGCGAACTACCAGATTCGGCAAGCCTTCATCCAAGAGGAGAAGTACCTGCCCTATGCCGCAATTTTCCACCGACTCAAGCACCATGAAGCATACTGTGCGTTACCTCGCAAGGTGTCTAACTCCATCCTTATTCAATTGCACCAGAACTGGATCGCTTTTTTCAAGGAGATGGATGCCTACCGAGAAGATCCCTCGAAATTCCTGGGACGCCCGAACATCCCCGGCTACAAAGACAAGGAAAAAGGGCGCAACATGCTGATCTACGACAAGCAGGCCATCGGCAAGCGTGTTTTCAAAAAGACTGGGAAAATCGTCCCGTCGGGACTTGGCATCGAAATTGAGACGGAGGTTTCATGGGAAGCTCTGGATCAGGTGCGTATCATCCCACGCGGTTCCTGCTATGTGGTCGAGGTAGTGTATCAAAAAGCCGAACAACCGGCACCTGTTGATCCGAAGGTCATTGCCGCCATCGATCTTGGAGTCAACCAGCTTGCCGCCATCACCAGTACCAAACCAGGCTTCCGGCCTGTTCTCGTCAATGGTCGTCCGCTCAAAGATCTTAATCACTACTACAACCAGCAACGCGCCCAGCACCAGAGCCGTTTAGCTCGCCAAAACCGGAAGACTTCCCGCAAGTTAGACCGCATCACGACGAAGCGCAATCGCCGCGTCGCACACTATTTGCACACGGCAAGCCGTCGGATTATCGATCTGTTGGTTGCAGAAGGCATCGGCACCCTGGTCATCGGCAAGAATCGCCTGTGGAAGCAAGAAGTGGAGATGGGGAAGAAAAATAACCAGCAATTCGTGCAGATCCCGCACGCACGATTCATTGACCTCCTCACATATAAGGCGCAGCTTGTGGGAATCAACGTGCTGGTTCAGGAAGAGAGCTATACATCCAAAGCATCGTTTCTCGATCTTGACCCCATTCCGACCTACGACCCAAATTGCAAAGAGAAACCTCTCTTTAGCGGCAAACGGGAAAGCCGTGGGTTGTATCGAGCAAAAAATGACAGGCGCGTCCAGGCCGATGTGAACGGGAGTTACAATACCCTGCGCAAAGCCTTTCCCAATGCATTCCCCGAATCTCTCCTTGGAGAGCAGGGGATAGTGGGGCCAGCAGTTGCCCCTTGCCGTCTCGTCGATAAGAGTAGAGAGGATACCGGTTCCTCAGTATCAATGAGTCGTCTGAATGGATGAGTTGGAGCATTTGCTATCACTTTCCAATACTGTAACATGCTCCATTAACTAAATTTCACGCAATGCTTTCACCAGCGTATCGATCTCTTCCTCAGTGTTGTAAAAACCCGTTGAAACGCGCAAGCATTTCAATGAAGGGATGTTACGGATATAGATGTTGTATTCATCGTGTAGTTGTTGTACAACTTTATCCTCGTCGTGCCCCTCTAATCTAAAAGAAAGCAAGCCGCTCTCTCCTTCCTTTGGGGTGAGCATGACGAGACCCGGGATGGTTTTGAGAGCTGCATATGCGTATGTACTCAGTGTAGCGATGCGCTCGAACAGCCAGGTATAGCCAACAAATTCCTTCAACCATTGGAGTGCAGCAGCCTGTCCCGCTATAGCCGCAGGGTGTCGACCGCCCATTTCGAATCGTTGCGCACTCTCGTTCAATGCCCAATCTACGCCCTCTTCATGCTTCATAGAGGGATAACCTACATATGTAGACTTGGTGGCATTTTGAGCTTCGCGACGGACGTATAAAGCTCCGGTGCCATCAGGCCCACAGAGCCATTTCTGCATCGGGATAGCGTAATAATCAGCTCCGAGCGCTTTCACATCAACAGGAATCGCTCCCGCAGATTGGGCACCGTCAACTAATACGGGGATACCATGTTCGCGGCCCATGTAACAGACCTCGCTCACGTTCACCAGCGCTCCCGTGGTCCAGAGGACATGGGAAAGAACAATTAAGCGCGTGCGCGCTGTGAAAAGGTCCGCGATCGCTTTTAGCGCTGGTCGTTCACCAACCGCACCAAGATCGGCAAAGCGTATCGTAACACCGTAGCGATCGCGAATCTGATAAAGTGGTCCAAGTGCGTTATAATGCTCGTGGTTTGTAGTAATGACTTCATCACCAGGCTGCCAGTTAATGCCGTAGCTTATAATATTCATACCCTCACCGGTATTTCCTGTGAGCGCGATTTCGCTTTCATCTGCATTGAGTAGGTACGCGACTCTCGAACGGGCGTTGCTGTGAATGGCGCGAATAGCATCCCATGTAGCCATCCCTAAACGTCCATGGATATACTCGTCCTGCAGACGCTCCTGTATGGCTTGTAAAGCGCTGCTCATGAGAGGACCAAAGGTTCCTGCATTAAAATAGAGCCGCGATGTGGCGGCAGGCATTTCCTGGCGGATATCCCGGATATGTGTGTGGTCAGTGTGGTCGTGCAAAGCAAGACTCCTTTGTGTGTTCTGGTAGAGTTTGTCGCCATATGTTAGCATGGAGCAGTGGACTATCCACTGCTTGCTAAACATACTAGGACATCGGTCAAGCAATCAGGCGGCGTTGGAGAGAGCCGTTACAGGAGGCCATTTCAGATCAGGGACAAACGGCTTGCTTGCTGGAAGAGACTTATCTCGCTGGTTGTATGCATCGATAAGGATTCTTTTCAATCAAGCGTTCAGTTTGCCCCCGATCTGGAATGGTCTCCAAAATGGAGATTGCCGCAAGAGCATCTGAGAGGACGAGCCAAGAGGAAGAAGCGCAACCGCTTTTTGTAGTATAGTAGAGAACAGAGATACAAGAAGATCTGTTACAGGCAGAAAGGAGGCAACGTCAATGCAACTGGTCGAGCAACATGTGATTCGTCGCAATGACTCACGCTACGCCGTCATTGATGCAGCGGCGTTTGCCTCCAAGAACCTGTATAATGCCGCGCTCTACCTCGTGCGCCAGACCTTTATCTTTGAGCATCGCTATCTCAACTACCACGAAGTCCAGAAGCGCATGCAGTCCCATGAAGCCTATAAAGCCTTACCACGGAAAGTCTCTCAGCAAGTGCTCATGCTGCTTGATAAAAACTGGAAGAGCTACTTTGAGGCGTGCAAAGCCTATGAGGGAGATCCTTCCAAATTTCTAGGACACCCTAAGCTCCCTAAGTACAAGGATAAGGTAGAAGGACGCAATATCCTTATCTATACCGATCAAGCTCTAAGTCAAAGAGGCTTAAAACGCGGTCTCATCCAACCCTCACAACTTGCGGTCAGTGTCCACACCCAACAAAAGGATGTTGCGCAAGTACGCATCGTCCCTCGTAAGGGGTACTACGTCGTCGAAGTGGTCTACGAACAAAAGCCTGTCCAAGCCCCTGTTAATCCTGCTTACTACGCTGGTATAGACCTGGGGATCAACAATCTGCTTGCGCTAGCCTCAAACAAACCTGGCTTTCATCCAGTAGTCGTTAACGGGCGTCCAGTGAAGTCGATCAACCAATTCTACAATAAGCGGAAAGCAGGACTCCAGAAGAAGCTCGGGACCACAGGCACAACAGCCCGCATGGAACGCTTCACCAATAAGCGGACCCGCCGCATCGATCACTACATGCATACCGCAAGTCGTAAGATCATTGGTCTTCTTGTACAAGAGGGGATAGGCACGCTCATTATCGGCAAGAATGACGGATGGAAGCAGGAAGTGGAGATGGGCAAGCGCAACAATCAGCAGTTTGTCCAGATACCGCACGCCCGTTTCATTCAGATGCTGACCTACAAAGCGGAGTTAGTGGGCATCACTGTAAAGGTCACGGAAGAGTCCTACACGAGCAAGGCCAGCTTTCTTGATCGTGATCCTCTTCCTATGCGTAAGCCAAACGATGACACCAAGTACACGTTTAGCGGCAAGCGTGTGGAACGTGGACTGTACCGAGCATCAAACGGGCGGTACATCAACGCTGACATCAACGGAGCAGCAAACATCATCAGAAAAGTAGCACCTGATGCCTTCTGGTCGGAGGGTGTAGAGGATGGGAAGAGGGTGGCAACACCCTTGGTAGTCCATCCAGTGCGGGTTGTCATTCCCTGTACAAAGCCGAGGAAAGCAAGCGGTCAATAGATCGCTCTCTTTTTCGGAACTATATCTTATCGAAAGGCCTTGAGTACACGTTCATGCGCATACGAAATTTCCGTCAGTCAGATATCCCTATCCTGATTGATTTACAACAACTGGCAGCCGCAACAGACGGCCTGGCAGTGGAAGATATGATTGATTTCGCCACCTGGTCAACGTATCCTGAACTGGGTGAGGCTTATACTGTATTTGTTATTACAGATGATGATGAGACCAATGAGTGGGGTCAGGCTGGAACGCTTGAGGGTGTAGAGGGAGAAATCGTAGGCTTTACCGCTCTAAGCATGCGCAGGGACGTATATGCTTATCATTTTCTCTGCCAGGGAACGGTCCATCCGCAGCATCGGAAAAGGAATGCGGGGCGTGCTCTATTGATTTGCGCACTGAACTATGCCCGTATGATCTCCACAGAATTTGAATTTGAGGCTGAGCAGTTAGGACAACCCCTTTATCTCGAGGCGTTGCTCCCTCTTAACGACCCTGCTTCAGTCAACCTGGCGATAAAGTGCGATATGCAGCCGGTTGATGAATCGGTGATGAAAGGTATGAGACTCTATAGACGCGAATTATAGCTCAGGATAGCTTGGGCCATTGAGAATTGATCGATGTTAACTCCTATCGAAAAATTCCTCACGACTCGAAGGATCTGGTTTCTTCGACAGGCGCATAGCAGATAGGTACGGATCATACATCGCTAAGAGCTGATTGGCTTCATAAGCAAGGGCACGGTAGTTGATGTGTCCACCCGGTCGGGAACGCTGCATTGTGAAATAGGCCGCTTGCTTCGGATCACCATGCATCCACAGATCTACCCGGTGAGCAAGTGGCAGAAGATTAAGCACGAACGAATAATCGATGGTATCGTGATACGTAGCAGATACCTTCTCAAGAAACTCCTGTAACTTTGTATAATACGAAACCAGATCCCGCTCGTACATTGTTTTATAGTCTGCAAATGCTGGTATGTCTGTCAAATATAAAGGCAATCCAAAACCACGAGTCACAATTTGCTCTATCGCACTCTTCGTCAGTTTTTCTCCAAAAACCAGGGGCACTGGAAAAAATCTTCCCCATGCGCGATGGCGATTCAGGTCGCGTAATTCTCCTAAGAAGCTCTCGATTACCAGCGTCATGCGCGTTGTGCGTCCAAATCCAGGCAGTTCACAATAATTGGTATGGCCTGAAAAAATAATAGCGCTGATGCTTTTTTTAATTTCATCATCCTGGTCATGTATCCAATTAAAAAGCTGCT
>WNGJ01002846.1_pt1 | contig 17709 bp, 21 predicted proteins | sample 5400611 | NCBI WGS metagenome assembly WNGJ01 (sample SAMN13153375, study PRJNA577476) | soil metagenome | isolation source: 40 cm soil or saprolite under Garry oak tree replicate 1 | place: USA:California | collected 2016-06-15 | reverse complement strand
GAAGTGGTCGATTTTTTGTGGCGGGCGATCTCGGGGTTAGCGAATGGTCCTACATTCAGCGGCGGGCAGAAGGACGCATAGTCGAAGTTCGGGGTTGCGACATCCTGGAGTTCGTCGGCTGCAAAATCGCCCGAAAAGATGCCTTTCGCAAGACATGGTGACTTCCGTGTAGTACCACGATGTCCGTACCATGGAGAGCATCGCGCTGGTAGAAGGTCCGAGAAACTGAGGCAGCTTCGCATGCCGCGGGAGAGTAACTGCTGGCGTAGTCGGTTAGGCCGTCCCCGTTGAAATCGGCCTGGCATAAGAACGGAGGAGAGCCCTCTTGGGCCCAGTGACCCTTCAAATCGCCACCGGAAGGAACGTGGTACAGGGGAAAGCTTTCTTTGATCGCAGCAAGGAGACGCGGAGGCAACGAGACTAGTGCAGCCGTTGGTCTGGGTTTGGGTTACCGGTGGCGTTCACCTTGTCCTGTTTGGCCGCCCCGCTGTTCTCGGTCGCGGATGAACTCCCGAAAATTTCACGCAGTGCCGCCGGTTCAAGCAAGCTGCGTAAGGACAATGTGTTTCCCTGCCTTTCGATATCGCTGAGCAGCATCTCCCGGTAGTCCAGCTTCGCATCGTCGTCGATGTACCGATAAACGTAGACGACCTTTCCGGGACCTTCAGGTTTTTGTACTGGCCCTGCAGAATCCTGAATGCGGTCGTAAGAGATCATAAAGGCCAGCGCACGCTGAGGTACGCTAATGGCGACTTCCCCGTCGAGCGTGCTGCTTATCAACATCTGGTCGAGCTCTATCCAACAGGAAGCGGATACCACTTTCGTTACGCGTTAGTGCTCCTCTCACGGCACAGCGCTCACGCAGCGCTCGGCGAAATGGAGCGAGAAAGTCATCCTGCGTACCGACAAGCAGGCTTGCCGCTGGCACTCGATGCGTTGGGGCGTCGAAGTGAAGCAGATCGCGAACAGACCATAGCCGAGCATGAGCGGGGTGATGGCATGGCGTATCAGCTCAGTTATGTGTACGCCGCGCGAAACGACGTCGAGCATGCGATTTATTGGCTCGAGCGCGCGTATCAGCGCCGCCCCTCATTCCGGCAGGTTCATCTTGCGTAGGAGAGCCTTGTAGCGGGGGTCATGTTCGACGTTCGTTAGCATGGGGTCATGTTTCATTGATAGTAACCCGCCATCGTGCTGCTGATACCGGCGAAGGAGACGAGATAATTGGACTGCTCCAAAGCGGCCACTCACCAACGCGTTGTGCCGCTCGACAAAAGTGTTCTGCGCCAGTGATGCAAATCGGCCAGGGGAGGACGAGACTTCACATTCGCGGTGTGCCGGCGCGCGGTTTCGACGGCACATCTCTATCAGTCCCTCCGTTGTGATTAATGCATAGACCGCGAAACGCCAGAAGGTATTGCGCCGGTGCCGAAGGCTAGATGGTCGACCGCGGCCAGCGCTGGTGCGACAGTACGCCAGGCGGCGGCTCAGCTTTCCCTGTGCCGGGTCTTGCTCGACCTCGTAGTTTTCTTATGGCGCTGATAGTGCGTGTGCGCTTTGGCGCGATTGCCGCAACCCTGCATCGAGCACCACCGTCGCCGCCGCGTGGGCGTCCGATCGATGAAGAACCACCTGCAGCCCTCCCCAGCGCAGCGGCTCACCTTGGCGAAGTCGGGCGATGTCAGGAAGCCGACGATGAGCCAGAGCAGACCTCGCAGCGGATCAGCGAGCTCGGTTTCTCTCCTTGCATGCCGTCGCACGTACCCCAAGTCGCTGGGCATCAGCTCGAGTGACGCGGCGTACTCACCGAGTAGGCCGTTCAGTGCCTCGAGAACACCGCTGCTCGCCGGTTTGCCCAACACGCGGGCAGCGCACAGCCGACCGACAATGTCGCGCAGCTCAATCGCCTGGCGATGAAGGCGGGAAGCCGTCGCGGGGTCAGTCTTGGCCGTCGCACTAAGGCGGCGGGCCTCGGCGTTTGTGCACAGACCACTTCCCTCACACCAGGCCACGAGACTTCGGTAGTCCGTGAGCGTCTCGGGCTGCGGCCGATCGAGGTCCACAGTATTGGAAAAGTCGAGGGCCGGATGCCCGCCGACGCGGCGCAGTGCCAGCCCGGCGTCGACGGAGTGGCCCAGGTTTTGTGATCGTGGCCGCGGCATGCTTGCCTAACCCGACATCAGCGGACGGTGCGCGACACTGCGGCGATGACGGCTTTGACATCCACCAAGGGATTGGCCGCGACGTTGCGGATCCAGCGCTCGCCAGCGACCGTCGTCATCGAAGCCAGGCCGGCTGGCAGCCGCCGATGGAGATCGTCAGGGGTTTCGTGTTTGGCGCGCCATAAGACCACACCGGTTGTCGGCCGCCCGAACAGCTCGAGGCGCGGGTGAGCATCGATCCAATCGGCGAAGGCCTGTGCAGCGGCCATGCAGCGATCGATGAGGGCGGCCAGACCCTCACGGCCCCAGGCCAGAAGGCTGAGATAGAGCGGGACCGCCGCCGCCGGCCGCGAGCCCTGAAGACCGACGTTCGGAGAGGCGAGATACCCGGCGCCTAAGGTCAGCGCCCGATTCGCTGCGCGCGTATTGCGAAACAGCACCAAGGCCGTGCCTTTAGGCTGAAACATCAGTTTGTGCGCCGAGATAGCGATGGAGTCTGCCGCTTGCACGCCCTCGAGCAGACCTCGATGTCGCTCGGATAAGCGCAATGGACCCGTCCAGGCCGCGTCCACATGGGTCCATGCACTGCGCCCCGCAAGCTCGAGCGGATCGATCGCACCGGTTGAAGTCGCTCCTGCCGTCAGGACGAGCGCGACGCGGCTCAGGTCGTTGGGCAGCGCTTGAGGATCCAATGCTCCCGCGCGCGTCGCGGCGAGGGGACGGTAGGTGAGCCCGAGCACATGTGCCGCCTTGGCGACTGACACATGCGCTTCTTCCGAAGCGACGACCTCGGTGACACCCGACTCACGAGCGGCCCAGAGCGCTGTCAGGTTCGCGAGTGTCGAGCCCGATGTGAAGTGACCGCCGTCCATGCCAAAGCAGGGCGCCAGCCAGCCGACAACGTGCTCTTCAATGAGGCGCGCGGCGGGTGAGAGCTCGGCATGTAACAAGTTCTGGTTCACCGCGGCGTTCCACAGCGCTCCGACCCACGCGATGACCGGCGCAGGCGGATCCATGTGGGCGAAGGCTACGGGCGCGTCAAGTCTTCGAGCCTGTCCGATGACAAGAGCAGCGGCTTGCTCGAGCGCGCCTACTGTGCCGAGGCCGATCTCGCTGATGCGCGCGACGAGCTCTGCAGATCGTGCGTCATGGGACTGACTGCCGAGCGCCAGGAGTCTCATGCCGAGCGCGAGAGTGGAATGGGTTGCTTGGAAAGCGAGGTCGGGAGCTGCGGCAACCAGTTCCACCGGCGATTCACCGTGCGCCATGTCTAGATCCCGGTCGGGGTGGGTCTCTGGCTCTCGAACGCCGACTTCAGGTCCTCGATCAAGTCGTGCGGATCCTCGAGTCCGATACTCAGGCGAACGAGACGGTCGCCATGGCCCCAGTTCGACCGTCCGGGGCCTCCGATCCAAGGTACCGCAAGACTCGTGACCCCGCCCCAGCTGTACCCCACGGGAAAGAGCTGCAGCCGGTCGATGAAAGCGATTACGTCGGCAACTTTATACGAATCTGCGAGAACCAAGGAGAAGACGCCTGCCGAACCCGTGAAATCGCGCGCCCAGAACTGATGTCCCGGACATGAGGCGAGCGCCGGATGCAATACGATCTCGACCTCCGGGCGCGCGGCAAGCCAGCGCGCGACCTGCAGGGCGGATTTCTCGATGGCGGCGAGACGAACTGCCATGGTCTGAAGCCCGCGGAGCGCGAGCGCACAATCATCCGGGGACACCGCGGATCCCAGGCGTTGCCAAGTGGCGCCGATTCGCAGATAAAGCTCGTGGTTGCCGACGGTCACGGACCCGAGCAGCAGGTCGCTATGCCCACCCACGTATTTGGTTAGCGCCTGCATGGTCACGTCGACGCCGTGGGCCAGCGCGTCAAACAGGACCCCCGCGGCGTAGGTGTTGTCCAACACGACCAAAATGCCGGCCGCATGCGCGACGCTTACGATCCCGGGAACGTCCTGCACCTCCATGGTTACCGAACCCGGACTCTCGCACCAGATTAGGCGCGTATTGGCTCGGAAGCGCTGCGCGACCGCCGCGCCGAGCATGGGGGGATAGAACTCGACCTCTACGCCAAACCTCGCGAGCACCTCGGTCGCGAAGTCTCTGTTCGGGCCATAGATGCTCTCCGGTATCAGCGCGTGATCGCCAGCGCTGAGCAGTGCGAAATCAATCAGCGCGATGGCCGACTGCCCGCCCGGCGTCAGGAACGTCCGATAACCGGATTCGAGCTCTGCGATGCGGGCGGCGAGCTCGAGCGCTGTCGGCGTTCCGTAGAGCCCGTAACTGTAGGGTGCCTCATCGTGATTCCAGTGATCGATAGCGTCCGCCGCGCTCGGGAACACAGTGGTCGAGCCCCGGAACACGGGCGTGACCAGGGAGGCGAAGCCGGCCGGTGCGTGCGCGCCCGCATGGATGAGTCGAGTCGTCCAATTGGCCACGATGGTCAGTACTCAGTGACGGTGGGGCTAGTTTGGAGCCGCATCAGGGTTGCGTCAACCTGTATTCAGGTTATAATTGACCAACACTGGAGACTCTTGGTCCTCACGCGTCGCCGCGCAGATCGTCTCCGGCATCGGCTTCATCGGGGCCGGACTCATCTTCGTGCAGCGCGACGTGGTCCGCGGCCTCACCACTGCCTGTGGTCCGCAAAAACTCAGTCACGCACAGGAAGGCGCGAGGGAGTATTCGTGATGCAATCCGCCGAGGATCGGATTGGCACGGACGGCATACGATTCCCCGTGGCGATGGCGCGAACTGGCCTTTTGGTAGTCGCACCACGCGCGCGGCGGATCGGGAACACCAGGACCCAGCGCCGTGTGCGGGCGCCCGGAATTGTAATGGGGGATCCATGATTTCAGAATGGATCGCAGATGCGATGCGGATAGCGGGATCAACCCATCCAGACACTCTCGCCGAATCGTACCGATGACGCGTTCGCAGATCGCATTGGCCATCGGGCTTCGCGGCGGCGACTTCAACACCTTGATTCCGAGCCTGTTCACCGATTCGTCGAGGTGCTGGGCAAAGATGCTGTCGCGATCGTGTAACAAGTAATCGTATCGCCTCTGGAACCCGGTGGTCTCGCGCAGCTGTTGCAGCGTCCATGCGGCGTTGGGATGGGTGGTGACGTTGCAATGGATCAGACGTCGGCTGCGGTGCTCGATTACCACGAACACGTAGAGCAGTCGGAACGTGGCCGTCACGACGAGCAAGAAATCGCAGGCAATGATGCCCTGGGCGTGCAGGCGCAGGAACGTCGACCACCGCAAGTTGCCCCTCGGTCGGCCTGGCGGGCAACGGGGCAGATACTTCCGTACGGTTCGTGGAGAAACCTGAATTCCCAGCTTCAGCAAAAGCTCATTGGGCGATGCGTTCCTCACCCCACGAAGGGTTTTCGGTCGCCATGCGGCGGATCAGAGCCTGTAATGGTTGGGGAATCGGCGGTCGGCCAGGCCGGGACTTCAGGCGCCAGAACAGTTTCCAACCGGCACGGTGCCAGCGGATCATCGTCTCGGGGCGCACGACCACCAGGGCGTCGCACCAGTTGAAGAACCTTGAGAGTATCGCCAGTGAGATTCGCGTGACGGGATCGATTCGCCGCGGCTCCACACCCCGCTCGACGTACAGGGCGAGTTGCCGGCGCAGGAACAGTACCTCTGCATGCAGCGACTGGCGCGACTGAAACGACTGAAACGCAAGCGCAACCCACCCGACCAGTTCGGTTACCACTCGCAAGACAATAGAGAGGGCGCTGACCACTCGCGGATGATGCCATACTCGTAGCACCGAACCCCTTCAGAAGACCGGACCGAATTTCTGCGGACCACAGCCTGCAGCCACTGTCGTCTATTGATATCTATTGCCATTGCGTGCAAAAATGCAGGCATCCAAAGAGATTTTAGGAGTGCCACACCTTGAGCAGCAGCCTCAATGTCCAATTGACTGACGCGCTTCGCAAGTACGTCGATGAGCGGGCGAGCGATAAAGATGTGTATGCGACGCCGAGCGAGTACATCCGCGACCTGATCCGCCAAGATATGCAAGACCGAGCGATCGCCGTGAATATTCTGGAAGGCCTCGATGATCTGAAGCACGGCAGGTTTTCTTCCAAGTCCATTCGCGATTTCAAGAACGAGGATTGACGCCCGGTGCCGCGGGCGCGCTACGTCCTGACCGCCAGAGCGGCTGCAGACTTGCGTGAGGCGCGAGCGTGGTCTCGTGCGAGATGGGGCAAGGAGCTGACGAGCCGATACTTTGATGATCTGCACGAAGGCGCACAGTTCATTGCAGAGAACCAAAGCGCATTGCGCCCGCGGCAGGAACTCAGCGCGGGAACTAGCTTATGGGTGTACCCCGTTCGAGAGCACTACATCGTGTACGAGCCCCTCGCTGAGCGATTCATCGCGGTTGTCGCCGTGATTCGTCAGGGGCGCGACATTCCAGCCATTCTCCAAAAATGGTCCGTCCCAATCCGCCGCGAATTGATCGAGATCAGAGCGAGAATCGCGCGTGGTGAAATTTCTTGGCCGACGCGATCCGCCGCCAACCCGCGCCGGCAGAAATAGCCGCGCGGCCTCACCTCAACGCCCGGGCCTGGCTGGCGACAATTAGATTTGCCGGTAGTTGTCGTCGGTCGTGGTGACCGGAGCGGCGGACAGCTAGAAGGTCAGGCACGTATCCTGATCGAGCAGCACCTCCGAGGGCCGTGTGCCGGGAATGTGACGAACTGAGCTTGGGTATGCCGGGATTGTGCCTGGGTGAGGCTGGGGTCGGGGCTGGCAAGCGTCGCAAGTGATTGATCTAGAAGCCCCCAGAACCAGCGACAACGGTCTGAAAATCCGCGTGTCGGTGGTTCGATTCCGCCCCTGGCCACCACAAATTTCCTTAACTCTTTACGACTTGCAATCGGGCTGTGCCGTGGAAATCCGGTGCTTGTGCCGTATTTGTGCCGTGACTTTCCTTGTTGCCGGCGTGGACCGTTGTGACTAAAACGGATAGCCGATTCCGGTGAAGACGGCGCTACCCTCGCTACCGTAGCCAACGTCGACGTAACCTACCACGAACGGCCTTGCTATTCCGCGGAACCCGATTCCGCCGACAGGGTGAAGCTGAGTGAATGGGACCGTGCCCGACCGGCCAAAGACGCGCCCCGCGTCCACGAATGGCGTCACTTCAATATCGACATGAGTCGAGAGCGCATCGAACGACAGCAGCTTGTGCCGCAACTCGACTGTCATCGAGAAGGAATCCCGGTCAGTGAACCGTCCGGCTCCGAACCCACGCAGCGGCTGCTCAGCGCCGATATTGCTGCGGCCCCCGCCGATACTGCTGAGCGCCCAGAACGGCGCGTCATTGGTGTGAAGGAGATACCGGAGTGCGAGGTGCACCGCAAGGATCGTATCTTGGCGGAGCGGCCAGAACCCGCGGCCGTCGAGTCCCGCTTCGCTGTATAGCGAATCGTTGAGCAATCCGCCGCGACTCGCCAGGCCGCCGTAAGCGACCCACTGCGTGCCGTGGCTGGGTATCGTCAGGTCGTCCCGTGTGTCATACGTGATAGATAGCCGCTGGAGGAGCTCCCTGTCCGTGCCCAGACCCGTAACGTGCGGGAAGCGCTGCTCGATCGACTCGATACCCGGCAATGTTCCTGGCAGCACGTCCACGGACCGTGCGCGGACGGCATACGCCAGCTGCCAGATTCTGCTGATGTTCAGCCCGATCTGAGCCCGGGCGACCTGTTGCGCTGCGGTGTAGTTCGTCTGGGAGCTCTCCGGCGTTTTGTTGCCGGTACCGAAGAAACGCGGAGTGCCGTCACGATCGTAGATCAGGCCTCCTGTGAACGACCAGCGGTCCCGCCGCGCGCGCCCGATCTGGTATTCGCCATCGAATCCGCGTTCGACGTGCTCCTTGATTTGCGCTACCACCGACCACTGTTGGTCCTCGGAAGGATACTCGTACAGGCGCACGTGCATACCGTATCCGAAGTAGGGATTGTGCAGAATGTCGGGAGCGATGATCCGATCGATGTCATGGTTCTCGTCGGTTCGCAGCCAGGTCGGCAGGACCCCGAGCGTCGTACCGCTATTGGGATCCGTCGCGACTTCCGGCACGGGAATGAACGGCGCGGTCGAGGGATTGAGCCAGCGCGCCAGACCCGTGGTCTGCCCAGGCGCTGGCGCTGGTACCGAGGGCGGCACGGGAGATGGCGGGCCGCCCGATTCCGGAGGCGGCAACTGGGCGAGGGCGATCGACGGCACTGCCGTCAACAGCACGGCGACGACGCGTCGCCACGCGGTGAACTGGAAATCCGAAACAGCGTTCCAGAGTGCCTGCCCGCCGGTCGAATCGTGCATATTCTTGACAGCCGTCACAATTGCGGAAGTACCTCGCGCGCCGCACGCTCCACGTCAGCGGGAAAGTCGATCTCGATCCAGGGCGTTCCCGTGACGTCGACGACTTCGAAGATTTGGCTGGATTCCCGCAGCAGATCGCGTATCGCCTCTTCGTGCGGTAGATGGGCGCGCCCGTCATTGACGTAGTCGGCCACGATGCCGGCGAGTCGACGTGCGCCGACTTCGTCGAAGCGAAAAAACCCCACCGACTCGCCGATGGTGTCGTACCGTAGATCGCGGGCAACCTGCTTGCGCAACTCAATGGCAACGCCGCCCCGCACGCACAGCTTTACCGGCTCGTCCCCGGCCTCGAACTCCCGATCCATCAGCATGCGGTTGACCGGCGGGTGGCCTGCAGCCAATGCAGCCATGATGCGTTCGTGATACAGCACGTCGGCATCCATCAGCAGAACATCGCCACCGCGCGTCATCGCGGCTGCGACCGTGTGAACGGTCAGTACGCTGCCCAGCTCAAATCCGGGGTTCAGCACTATTTCGGGCCGAGGCTGCCAGCGCAGATTGTCCAGCTCCGCCTCGACCTGTTGGTGAGAAAAGCCAAGCGCCAGGACAACTTCTTCCACACCGGCGCCTCTCAGCAACTGCAGGTGCCGCTGGAGCAGGCTTCGGCCTCCGAATCGCAGCAGGCACTTGGGCAGCTCTGTGTCCTGCGGCTGTTGCATTCGTAACCCTCGGCCGGCGGCGAGCAGGATGGCGCGCATGAAGACCCCATGGAAGTGAGAAGGTGTGAATGGTACAAAATGGCGTACCCACGGTGTCGCCTCAAGCCGGCGCACCTAGGCCACAAGGCCGGCGGAGATCTTTGGTCGCGCCGGCGCGTTGCCCGCCTGGCAGGGGGAGTCATTCAACAGCAGGAGCACGGCTCACACGGCGCCGCAGGGCCTGTTCGGATACGTGCAGACAGACCAGACCCGGTGCCGCCAATAGCAGTTCGCGCGCGCGCTTCGCTAGCGACAACGCCAGCGCCACATCGGGACGCAGGCTCGCCAGAGGCGCCAATAGCAGATAGCCGGCCTCCTGCACGCCAAGCGACCCCGGTACCGCGAACGCCGCCCCGCGAATGGCCTGACCCAGGCTTTCCAGCACCAGTGCGTCGCTCCAGCTGACTCTGGAACCCACCAGCCAAAGGACCAACCACACCTCACCAGTGCCGGCGACCCAGCCGAGCAGACTCAGTCCGAAACTCGCCGTCACCTGCATGCTTTGGCCGTGCAGGCTCTTCACCGCGCCGTCGATCGCGTCTGCGTGGCCCGGCATCAGCGACCAGTCTCGGTTGCCCGCGAAACGCAGCGCCAACCGCATCATCTTCCCGAACAGACCACGACGCTGCAGCAGATAAAAGGCCGCGATCAGCAACGCGAGGACACCGCTGCCGACCAGCACCGGCGTCGCTGCAGCGCTGCCTTGAAAGGAATGCCTCGCCCGCTCCCCCAGCAGCGCCACGCCCATCAGGGCGAACACGATCTGTGCGAAAGTCTGGAAAGTGGTACTGACGGTGATTGCGGCCGCCGCGTCCGGGGCGGGCGTACCACGCTGACTCAATTGGCGGATCATCAGCAGTGGCCCGCCGATCTGGCCAGCGGGCATCAGGCTGCTGACGGACTCGCCGACCCAGCGTGCCAGCAGTGCATCGACCATCGGGGCGCGCCGCGCGCCGCTGGCGAGCAATACGCGAATCGCAGCGGCATCGAGCACGAGTGGCAGCAGGTGGAACAGGGCGACTGCTATCAGACCCCAACCGGCAAGCGCCAGGGTCGCGAGCACTGCCGTGACTCCCTGCGACACGAGCACGCCGATGAACAGGCACACGCCCGCCGCAAGGAGCCAGACCGCCGCGCGCGTCATGTTCTGCCAGGTCCGTCAGCTGGACCGAGTTGCCGGCGCCGCGCGCGACGCCGGAATACCTGGCGAAATCCGAAGTAGGCAAGCGAATCCTTCATATTTGACACGAAGCGCCACCAGCCGTGCATGCGCGGGTCGGTGAGGTACTCAAACGTCAGCGACACACGCGTCTCGCCTTCGCCAAGCGGAGTGATACGGTGACGCAGCGCATCGCCGTCGAAAAACACCAGCCCTCCTGGGGGAATCTGCACCGAGCCGGAAACTGCGTTCCTCCCCCGGTTGCGGGTGTGCAATTGGTAGTCCAGGCGGCACGAAGATTCCTCGATTACCCCAAGCAGCAGCGTATAGCGACGCCCGGCATAATAGGAAGTGTCATAGTGCCAGCCGATGTGGTCGCCGGCTCGCGTGTAGAAGTACAGCGCATAAGCGTGAGGATCGTCGTCCGGCGACATATGCAGTCGCTCTCCCGCCAGCTGTCCCAGCCACTCGATCAGCGCGGGCGAGCGGTACAGGTTGGCGATGACGGGCGCCAGCTCGTCGATCGCATGGCGGCTGACACTGCCTCCCTGCTTGTGACCGGGAAGATAGTTACGGTTGACCGATCGCCCGACAGCGGCCACCGCGGCGACCAGCTGTGCGGTCAGCTCAGGGGGCAGAAAGTCCGGGAGAATCACAAAGGCTCCCTGGGACAGGAACTCGCGCCGCAGCTCCGGGGCATCGAAGCCGCCCAGGCGGACAGACATCGGGTCCGTCATCGGGTGTACCCGCGCAGCACACGTCGATAGTCGAACACCACCCAGACGGCAAACAGCGGCGCGCCGATCGCGGCCGCCGCCACAAACGGCGTGGCACCGTTGCACAACGTCACGAGCGGCAGGAGATACAGCACGTCCTCCGTCTCGAAGCCACCCATCGAGGCCTGTTTGCTTGCGACCTTGCCCGCCCTCGCCTCGATGTGCGCGCGCAGAAAGAAGATCAGTGCAATCGCAATACCGGCGATGGTCCCGAGCGCGAGCGGCGGGACCTGCAGCACACGGGCGGACCTCGTGCCCACTCCCACGCCGATGGCCGTGAAAAGCAGGATGGTAACCACGGCGTCACTGGCGAGGTCGTACCAATGCCCGACCCGGCTGGTCTTGCCGCTGATGCGCGCCAGCTCACCGTCGGTGTGGTCCAGAAAATTCGACACGACTAACAGCACAGCGCCGAGATTCATCCACGCGTAGCTGCCCCGCATGAACGCGCCTGCTGCGGCAATTCCGAACGCCAGGCGCACGGTAGTCAGATGGTTGGGCGTAATCGGGCTGCACCGCAGCGGCCTCACCAGAGCGCGTGCCAGACGAGCGTCCCATGGAGGCGTAGCTGCGCGGGCGGCGGGGAGCTCGGACGGTTCGGGCATGGCAGAGGAAGTGAATGCAGCCGGCCCAATGGCGAATTGCCGGCATCTTACCCGTGTCCTTGCCACGCCACCAAAATGAAATGCCCTGAGCGGATCGTCGTCCAGGAACAGCGAGAGTATGCTGGTTGGTGTCGATTTTACGAATCTCGCCCTCGGCGCACCGACCTTGCGTGCGCGCGGCGGATTCACCAGCGAGCGTTGGTTTCTGCCTGCGGCCATGGAATGTCGAGTAGGTGCCGAAATGCTCACGGCGCTGAAGGCTCAAGCGACATTCCGACGATCATATCGGCTCAGAATCCATAACGCGGCCGGCAATGCGGTGAAATCGGCAAGCAACGCGAGGACAAAGGCCGATGAAGAAACGATGCCGAACTTCGCGCAGCGGCGGCAGGTCGGAGAGCGCGAGCGCCAGAAAACCGCTGACGTTAATGAAAGTCGCGAATACGATCGGGCGGCCAGCTATCAGCAATGCATGTCGTAGAGCGCCGCTGGTCGCGCCAGTCCAGCGGCCTTCTTGAAAATGGTAGAAGAAATGAATCTGGTCGTTCTCGGTCGCACCCAGTATGGTCGAGCCGATGAGGATCGTTGCAATATTGAGCGGAATGCTCGAACGCACTTCGTCTACTCGCATTCCCGTTATGTGCCGTTTGATCTCGGAATCACGGAACCCGGCGGCTGATGCGAACTGCGCGTTTTGGCGAGTGGCCGCGAGTCTCCCGGTTCACAGTGTTTGCGGGAGCACTTCTGATTGGTACTGGGTTCTGCTTCGGACTCTCCGGTGTCGTGAGCTATTGGCTTTTGTTCCCGTGCGCCGTTTATGCGCTGCTTGCCATGGTGGCGGGACTTGCGTTGCGACGTCTCGTATAACGGGGTCCTCGTGCGTGTTTGCTTCTGCGCCGGCGGGGTGCCCTACCTAGGAGTGACCGGTCGCAAGCAAGAGCCGGTTTGTGGCGGTACTGTGACGAGCTCGCCGGCATCGCCAGGCCGAGCAGCGACGGGCAGATGCCATGAACGACCTGATCGAGATCTTCGTGGATGCTGTCGTTAAATAGGTATGAAATATCAAGTGGCTGGATCTATGCAAATCAGGTATTTATCTGCACGCAAGGGGTCCAAATATTTCATAGCTCTCACTACCGAGCGCCGACTCGGCGCATCGTGCGAGAACGCGGCGCGATGAGTGACATGGGCAACCGGTTTCGGGCGTTGGACGTGCTGCGTGGTCTCACGCTCGCGCTGATGATTGTCGTGAACATGCAGATCGGTGACGGCAAATCCTACGCGCCACTGCTGCACGCGGGTTGGGATGGCCTGACGCTGACGGACCTCGTGTTTCCGACGTTTATGTTCGTGGTCGGAACGACGCTCACTTTCACACTTGAGAAGTACGAACCGCTGGGCGACGCGGCAGTCCTGCGCAAGATCGCAATGCGCACTGCCCTGATCTTTCTGTGCGGTTACCTGCTCTACTGGTTTCCATTCTTCAGGGTCGATGGCACCGGGCACGTCGTCCTCGCGCCGATTGCATACACGCGCATTTTCGGCGTGCTGCAGCGCATCGCCCTCGGCTACGGCGCGGCGGCCCTAATCGTGCACTATGGAGGGCGGGCTGGCGCGATCAGCTTCGGGCTTAGCGCACTGCTCGGCTACTGGTGGGTGATGCATGCCTTCGGCGATTATTCGCTCGCCGGCAATGCCGCGATCAAGCTCGACAAGCTCGTACTCGGCGAGGCACACATGTACCATGGTGAGGGCGTGGCCTTCGATCCGGAAGGCATCCTGAGCACGCTACCTGCCATTGTGAATGTGCTCGCCGGCTATCTAGCCGGTCGTTTCATCCGCGAACACGGCACGAACGGCGGCACGATCGTCAAGCTGCTGCTGGCGGGGACTGCCTGCGTTGTCCTCTCACTGTGGTGGAATACAGTCTTCCCGATCAACAAGAAGCTCTGGACCAGCTCCTATGTGCTGTGCACGGTGGGAATCGACCTCGGCGTTCTCGCGATCATCGTCTACCTGGTCCCCCAAGTGCACGACCGCCGCTGGACGTACTTCTTCGAAGTGTTCGGCCGCAACACCCTGGTCATTTACCTCCTCAGCGAGGTCGGACAGAAGTTGCTCCAGATCACGCGCATAGGCCAGCAAAGCCTCTTCGAGGGGCTGTATGCGGTTGGGTTCGCGCCCTGGGCCGGTGAAAAGCCCGGCTCGTTGTTGTATGCGGTCGTGTACATGCTGGGTTGCTGGACGGTAGCCTGTGCGATGGATCGCAAAGGCATTTACATCAGGCTCTAGCCGATTTTCGGCTTCGGACCGAACGGGGCGTGCTGAAAATCCGCGTGTCGGTGGGTCGATTCCGCCCCTGGCCACCAGTCCAATCAGCTGGGTCAACCGCTCACCCGCAGCCAATTCGCCGCGGAGCAACGCTGGGAGACGATCGCTGCTACGCCGTTATCCGTTTTCGGCTAGCGTCCCAGAGCGCGGCGCTGTTGTGAAAGTAGGAGTGATTGGCCATGTGGCAGGCAATCGAGGTGTTATTTCCGAAGACCGCATCCTCCACCGATGGTTTTCGGGTTTTCACGGACTCGAAGAAACTCCACAAATGGTCGTTGAGGTCGCGGTAATTGGGCGGGAAGATATAGGTCTCTGTGCCCTCGATCGCTTTGGCGGTTCCCGGCTTCGGATCGTTCTCTTCGTGCCACGCTTTCTTGTAGGCATCGCGCATCTTTTCCGGATAGCTGGTGCAGTAATAACAAGGTGCATCGTCCGTGCCGTCCTGCCGTGTCACCGTCATTTGGGCGCCGTCGTCATGGATTTCTATGACCCCTCGCGGACCGAAGAAGCGGGTGACGCCGTCCCGATTAGTGCATTGTGTCATCGACACCGCAACGCGCAGGTTTGGATAATCATAGAGCGTGCTCATCACGTCGGGGAATTCGCGCCCGTCTTTCCAGTAGAAAAGGCCGCCCGTACTCTGGGCCCGCTGCGGGGGCGCCTCCACGCCCATGACATAGTGGATGCCCGTGAGGGCATGAACGTAAAGATCTCCCGATAAACCTTCGCCGTAGTCCTTATAAGCACGCCAGCGCGCGAAACGAATGGGATCAAAGGCTCGCGTGGGCGCATCGCCAAGCCAAGTTTTCCAGTCGAGGTTTTCCGGTGAAAGTCCCGGCGGCGGCGCATAGACCCACGCGCCGCACGGAGAATTCCTTCCAAGGACTGCTTCGACGAAGTTGACCTCGCCGATGGTACCTTGCCCAATCAGTTCCTTGGCCTTCGCGAAGCTGATAGAGCTCCTTCGCTGGCTACCGATCTGAACGATCCGGCCATTCTTGCGGGCCGCCTCGATGATCTCGAATCCCTCCTCGACCTGATGAGTCATCGGCTTTTCGCAGTAGACGTCTTTACCAGCGTTACAGGCGTCCACGATGATTTGCTTATGCCAGTGATCGGGCACGGCAACGACCACGCAATCAATGTCCTTGTTGTCGAGCAGGTCCCGGTAGCGACGCGTGGTGGCCACCGTCTTGCTCGTCGCTGCGCCGATGATCTGGTTGGCGAGCGTCTGGCGGTCGTCATGAAGGTCGCACGCAGCCACACATTCGACACCAGAGAGCCGCACCGCAGTGTCTAATACCCCGGAGCCTTGCATCCCGATGCCGATCATGCCGAAGTGAACCCGGTCGCTCGAGGAGACCGGTTGCGTCACGCCGTCCGCTGGACCTGGCTCCAGGAAAAAGGGCGACGCTGCCAGCGCAATGCCGGCTCCCGTGGAGCGTCGCACGAATTCACGACGAGAAATTTCGTTCTTATCCATGCGAATCTCCTGTTTGCGTCGAACTGTACGACGAGTCTTCGCTCGATTCTTTCCGATTCGGCTTAATTATTGCGCGGGCGTGATGACGATATTACGAAACGCTACTCGTCCGTCCTCAGTGCCCTGCAGGTATATGGGACCCGGTGAGCCTTCGTTGCTGTCGATGGCACCGCCGGTAATCCCGGGAACCTCCTGGCGGTCGATGACCGTTTGACCGTTGTGAACTACGGTGACCGTTCGCCCGACCAGCGTGATGTCGTAGCTTTGCCAGACATCCGGCGTGCGAGGGACTGCGGGCTCCGGTGCGATGAACCCGTACACGGCGCCCATGCGACGGTTCGGTGACTCCTGCGCCGCGTTGGTCTCGATTTGGACCTCGTAGCGGCCGCGGAGATAGACACCGCTGTTGGCCATGGGCCCGCAATTGAACTCGATGTGTAGCTTGAAGTCCTGAAACCTGGAGGTCGTAACGATTTCAGAGCCCCGGCCGTGCTTGATAAGCGTGCCGTCTTCGACGCCCCAAATGCCCGCCTGAGTCGGATCGGTGAACGTCCAGCCGGTAAGGTCCTTACCGCCGAACAAGGGAATGGGTTCACCCCATCTCGGCGCGCCCTTGCGTGCGAGGGATGGTGCTCTTCGGCCGGCCCATTGCCATGAAGCGCCGTTGACCGTGGTCACTGTCCCGACGAGCTCACCACCTGCGAGCTTTCCATGGAATAGCGTACCCTCAGGGAAGCCTTCGCCTTTGGGCACAGCGAACTCAATTTCCCCGTCTTTGATTTGAATCTCCGTCGGAGTCGCATGTCCCCAAAGTCCGATCAATAAACCTTCCAGGCGACCTTTATTCTCAGACAACTCGATCCACGACGCCCGCTCCTGGGTCGGAGTCTTTATGGCCAGGTCCCAGCGCCCCGGGTACGACGTGTTTGAGCCAGATCCGCCCACCGTCGGATTTGCTTGAGCGGTTGCCGGTTGCGAGCCCACGCAAAGACGCAGTGACACTGCGACCACGAGAACAATGCTCAGCTTCTTTGCATCCGTCATCGCTACCCCTTCGGATTAGATGGGCATGCCGCGACTATCGCGGCAGCACGTCGTGTGGTCCGCAAAAACTCAGTCACGCGCAGCAAGGCGCGAGGGAGTATTCGTGATGCAATCCGCCGAGGATCGGATTGGCACGGACTGCATATGATTCCCCGTGGCGATGGCGCGAACTGGCCTTTTGGCAGTCGCGACACGCGGGGGGCGGATCGGGAACACCCGGATCGATTCGCCGCGGCTTCATACCGTGTTCGACATACAGGGCGAGTTGCGGACGCAAAAATAAATTCTCCGCCTTGAGTGACTGCGTTGAGCGGAACGTGAGCCGCCACCAGCGAAGTGTGTCGCCGATCAGTTGGACCACGATGCCGGAGACGCCAAGCATCCTTGGATCATGCCACAATGCGTGCCGATCGTTGATCCCGTAGACGTATTGATCGGCGAATTCAATATTTGCGCACTACAGGAGCGAGTTCGTTTCGTCATGAAGAACGGCCAACTGATCACGAATGATTTGGTCATGCCGAGATGATCCGCAATAGGTCCTTCATGATGAGCAGTAAGTGGTACGGATCACTTGGACTCGCCTCGAACGTGAAGTGCTCGTAGAACACCTTGGCGCTATCGTCCTTGGCGTGAACGAGCAACGCACGGGCGCCGATGCTATCGGCTGCGTGTGCTGTCCGTAGCAGCGCGTCTTTCAACAGCGCCGACCCCAGCCCTTTGCCATGGAGTGACGCGTCCACGGCCAGCCGCGCGAGGAGAATTACCGGGATTGGATGCCGCGCCAGGCCTTTCCTGACACGCGCCGTCGCCTCCTCATGGGTTACCGACCCTGCGGCCAGACTGTAGTATCCGAGAACGCGCAGATCCTTAACGAGGACGTAAGTCTGGGCGCTGTGCGCCTGCTGGCTGTTCCATGCCTGGCGCTTCAGAAAGCGGTTCAGATCTTCCTTGCCGCAATCGAAGCTGTCGAGCAGGTGCTCGCGGCGCAGCTTCTCGATCGCGCCGTAGTCGTTCACTCCAGAACGCT
>WNGJ01002844.1_pt1 | contig 17713 bp, 15 predicted proteins | sample 5400611 | NCBI WGS metagenome assembly WNGJ01 (sample SAMN13153375, study PRJNA577476) | soil metagenome | isolation source: 40 cm soil or saprolite under Garry oak tree replicate 1 | place: USA:California | collected 2016-06-15 | reverse complement strand
CGACGACCGAGGTCACGATCCCGGGTTTCGTGACCACGCCGCCCATCGTGCAGACCGCGCCTTCACCGGTTCGCTTCGCAATCTCCCGGATCTCGAGCTCGAGCTTCGCGGCGCCGGCGAGCGCGTCGCGGCGCTTGTCCATCGGCGTCGAGCCCGCGTGGGCGGCCTGCCCGCGGAAGGTGACCTGGTGACGCTCGACACCGAAGGTTCCGAGTACGACGCCGAGGGGTAGGTTCATCGATTCGAGCACGGGGCCCTGCTCGATGTGAAGCTCGAGGTAGGCGGCTGCGCTCTCCAGCTCGCGGTGCGCGTCGATCGCCTTGGCGAGGTCGATGTCGAAGCGCGAGATTGCATCGGGCAGCGAAGTACCGTCGGCGTCGTGCCGCTCGCGCAGCTCGGCCTGGTCGGTCATCGAGCCGGCGGCGGCTGAGGAGCCGAACAGCGAGCGCCCGAAGCGCGCACCCTCCTCGTCGGCCCAGTTGGCGAGGCGGACCGTCACCGCCGGTTCTCCTTCGTCAGCCAGGCGCCGCATCACCTCGACGCCCGCCATCACGTTGAGCGCGCCGTCGAGCCAGCCGCCGTTCGGGACCGAGTCGATGTGGCCGCCGATCAGCACGGCGCGCTCGGAGCGCCCGGGGAGCGTGAACCACTGGTTCGCCGCCGCGTCCTCGGCTCTCTCGAGCGGCAGGTCAACGAGCTTCTCCTCGAGCCACCTGCGCGCCGTTGCCCAGGTGTCGGTCCACGCAACGCGCTGCGCTCCGTGCTCGTCGCCGGTCAGTTCTTGGAGCTCCCGGAGCTCCGCGACGGTTCGACTCGGTGACAAGGGCACAAGACGAGCTTAAACTCGTACCGATGTCGATCCTGATCAAAGGCGGGCGCGTGATCACCGCCGACGAGGACAAGATCGCGGACGTCTTCATTGAGGACGAGGCGGTCGCCGAGATCGGCGAGTCGCTCGATCGGGCCGCTGACCGCACGATCGACGCGAACGGCAAGTACGTGCTTCCGGGCGGCGTCGACCCACACACGCATCTCGATATGCCCTTCGGCGGCACGGTGACGATAGACGACGTCGAGTCCGGCCAGACGTCAGCCGCATTCGGCGGCACGACCTGCCACGTGGACTTCATCATCCAGCCGCAGGGCTCGTCGTTCGCAGACGCCGTCGAGCAGTGGCGCGGCAAAGCGAACGGCAAGCAGGTGATCGACATGGGCTACCACATGGCGGTTACCGACCTCAAGGGCGGCGGGACGCTGGAAGAGCTGGCGACGCTTCCTGATCAGGGCATCACCTCCTACAAGCTGTTCATGGCCTACAAGGGCGCGCTGATGGTCGACGACGAGACGCTTTTCCGCGTCATGCAGGTCGCCGCCGAGACAGGCGCGCTCGTGATGGTGCACGCCGAGAACGGCGACGCGATCCACGTGCTCGTCGAGCAGGCTCTGGCGGAAGGCAAAACCGAGCCGAAGTACCACGCCCTGACCCGGCCGCCCGAGACGGAGGGCGAAGCGACGAACCGCGCGATCCAGCTCGCGCACGTTGCCGGCTGCAAGCTCTACGTCGTCCACGTCTCCTGCCGGGAGTCGGTCGAGCCGATCGCTCGGGCCCGCCAGCAGGGCTGGGACGTCTGGGGCGAGACCTGCACGCAGTACTTCTTCGTCGACTACACGTTCCTCGAGCGACCGAACTTCGAGGGCGGAAAGTTCGTCTACACCCCGCCGCCGCGCGCGAAGGAGAACCAGGACGTGCTCTGGGACGCAGTGCGCGACGACGTGCTCTCGGTCGTCTCGACCGACCACTGCGCCTTCCTGTGGGACGGCCAGAAGACACTTGGCAAGGACGACTTTTCGAAGATCCCGAACGGCGCACCGGGGCTCGAGAACCGCCTGCACATGTTGCACGAGTTCGGTGTCCGCAGCGGGCGGATCTCGCTCCAGCGGCTAGTCGAGCTCTGGGCCACGAACCCGGCGAAGTACTTCGGTCTCTACCCGCGGAAGGGCACGATTGCGGTCGGCTCGGACGCCGATCTAGTGGTCTTCGACCCGGAGAAGCCACACACGATCTCGGCCGCGACGCACCACTCGAAGTCGGACTACAACCTCTACGAGGGCACGGAGGTGACCGGATCACCGGAGGTCGTCCTGCTCCGCGGCCACGTACTGGTGGAAAACGACGAGCTCGTCGCGCAGCCTGGCGTCGGCGAGTTCGTGAAGCGGGCTCGGTTCGGCGAAGAACTCGCGCCGAAGCAGACTGCAGCCGCGCAGGCGTAACCGACCGCGAGCAGCCTGTCCACATCAGACAGGGTTGCGTCCGGACGACGGCTACCCGCCGGTCCCGAAGGCCAGACGACGCGAGCAGCAAGGAAAAACTTGCACAAAAACGACATACCGACCTCGACCGTGGACGGACCGTCACCCTTTTGTCACCGATCCAAGAACGCCGAGCCGCTCCGTGGGGTCAGACCCTCGCGCCCGTCGGCCAGCGTCGGCCGTTCGCTGCCGGGCGCGCTGACGGACTTCTGCACCTATTCAGGCCGTATCGCAGAGCGTGGGCCCTCGTCCGCGGTTCTGCTCCTACGCTCTCGCGGCCGCGAGCGCAGCAATTTCGCTTTCTGCGTGCTCGTCCAACGTGACCGGAGCTCGCTCTCTCCTTAGCGCACCGAGTACCGTCCGGTGCAACACGGTCGTGTGGCGCCTCCCGAGGGGCTGGAACGGTTATGCCCGGCGCCACGGACAGTTCTTCACGGTGCTGCTCGGGAACTTCCGCCTTCCCCGGGAACAAGACGACGTCGGCGAGCTTGCCGCCAAGCGGATGAAGGCCGGGGACATCCGAGTGCTGCTCCTCGGGTACGGATCCGCCCGGTGGCTGCCCCCCATCGGTCTTCAGACCTCGGTCCCTCCCGCTGCGTATCGCGAGCGGCGACCTACTCAGCTACTTCGAACACTTGCCACGAGGCCATCGCCTGGCGAGGAAGACGTTCTCCGCCAAGGGACAGGCCTTGGACGTACAGGTCGAGTTCGCAGAGTCCCATGTGTCGGATCAGGAGATCGCGACGGCAAACCGCATCTTGCGCCGACTCCGGATCACTCCTCGAACGCACGTCCCGACGACTTGCCCGAGCGCGTCACCCTGGCGCTGACGGCTCGGTGAGGGTCAACGAGTCTGGGGAAAGCCCAGTTCGACTTTCGACGTCGCCGGATCCGGCCAGCGCGAGGTGACGACCTTGCCGCGCGTGTAGAACTGGATCCCTTCCGGCCCGTAGACGTGTAGGTCGCCGAAAAGCGAGTTCTTCCAGCCGCCGAAGGAGTAATAGGCGACCGGCACCGGAATCGGGACGTTGATCCCGACCATGCCGACGTTGACGTCGAACTGGAACTGCCGCGCGACGCCACCGTCGCGGGTGAACAGCGCGACGCCATTCCCGTACGGATTCTCGTTTGCGAGCCGCACAGCCTCGTCGTAAGTCTGGACCCGGGTCACGCCCAGCACGGGCCCGAAGATCTCATCCTTGTAGACGTCCATCTCGGGCTTCACGTCGTCGAGCAACGTGACGCCGAGGAAGAAGCCGTCGCCGTCGGGCGCGGTCTCGCGGCCGTCGGTGACGACCTTCGCGCCTTCCTCGCGCCCCCGGTCGATGTATCCGGCGACCTTGTCGCGGTGCTCGCGGGTCACGAGCGGCCCCATCTCGGAGTCGGCGTCCATCCCGTCGCCGACCTTCACCTTCGGGAGCCGCTGCTGGATCGCCTCGACCAGCGGATCGGCCGCATCGCCGACTGCAACGAGCATCGAGACGGCCATGCAGCGCTCGCCCGCCGAGCCGTAACCCGCCGAGACCGCGGCATCGGCGGCCATGTCGATGTCAGCGTCCGGCAGGACGATCATGTGGTTCTTCGCACCCCCGAGCGCCTGCACACGCTTGCCGTGCGAGGTCCCGGTCTCGTAGACGTACCGGGCGATCGGCGTCGAGCCGACGAACGAGACCGCCGCGATCTCCGGGTGCTCGAGGATCGCGTCGACAGCGACCTTGTCGCCGTGGACGACGTTGAAGACGCCGTCGGGCACTCCCGCTTCCTTCAAGAGCTCGGCCGTGAAAACAGATGCGGAGGGATCTTTCTCCGACGGCTTGAGCACGAACGTGTTCCCGCATGCCAGCGCCGGCGCCCACATCCACATGGGCACCATCGCTGGGAAGTTGAACGGCGTGATCCCGGCGACGACACCGAGGGGCTGGCGGATCGAGTAGACGTCGATCCCGGTCGAAGCCTGCTCGGAGAACTCGCCCTTCAGGAGCTCGGGGACCCCGCAGCAGAACTCGACGACCTCGAGGCCGCGCGCAACTTCACCCTTCGCGTCGGAGAGCACCTTTCCGTGCTCGGCCGTGAGGAGCTTTGCGATGTCCTCGCGGTGCTCGTGGACAAGCTGCCGGATCCGGAAGAAGAGCTCGGTGCGGCGCGAGAGCGAAACCGCGCGCCAGCTCGGGAAAGCCTCTTTCGCAACCTGGACGGCGCGGTCGACCTCCTCGACGGAGGCGAAGTCGACGGCGCCGGTCTGCTCGCCGGTTGCGGGGTTGTAGACCGGGCCACTTCGGCCCGATTTGCCCGGCGCGGCGGCGCCACCGATCCAGTGGCTGATCCGCTTGACCTGGCCCGAGGGCTTGGACGTCTTCTCTTCGGCGACCTGCGCCATGTGTCCACCCTAGCGCGGCGGCAGTAGGATCGTCATATGGCTGTCGAAGCCGGGCTCGACGCAAAGCGGATCCAGGAGCTGGACAAGGAGTACGTCCTCCACTCCTGGTCGGTGCAGAACCAGATCGCGCCAATGGCGGTCGCGGGCGCCGAGGGCCGCTACTTCTGGGATCACGAGGGCAACCGCTACCTCGATTTCGCCTCGCAGCTCGTCAACGTCTCGATCGGCCACCAGCATCCGAAGGTGATCGCGGCGATCAAGGAGCAAGCGGACAAGCTCTGCACGATCGGCCCGCCGATGGCCCACGAGGCACGCTCCGAGCTTGCGCGCCTGCTGGCCGAGGTGACTCCGGGCGATCTGACCATGTCCTTCTTCACGAACGGCGGCGCGGAGGCGAACGAGAATGCGATCAAGCTCGCGCGCTGGCACACGGGCCGGCAGAAGATCGTCACGCGCTACCGCTCCTATCACGGAGCGAGCGGCGGGGCGATCACGCTCACCGGCGACCCGAGACGCTGGCCCGCCGAGCCCGGGATCCCCGGCGTCGTGCGGATGCTCGATCCCTACACCTACCGCTGCCCGGCCGGGCACCCCGATCCGTGCCCGGTCTGCTCGGGCGCGCCGCACTTCGAGGAGATCCTCCAGTACGAGGGGCCCGAGACCGTCGCCGCGGTGATCATGGAGACGATCGTCGGGACGAACGGGATCATCGTCCCGCCCGACGGCTACCTCCAGTCGATCCGCGAGGTCTGCGACCAACACGGGATCGTCCTGATCCTGGACGAGGTGATGGCGGGCTTTGGTCGCAGCGGCAAGTGGTTCGCCTGCGAGCACTGGGACGTCGTGCCGGACATCCTCACGGTCGCGAAAGGCATCAACTCGGGCTACGTCCCCCTGGGCGCGATGATCGTGAGCGAGAAGCTCGCGGACTGGGTCAAGGACAAGTACTTCGCCGGTGGGCTGACCTACTCCGGGCACCTACTAGCGTGCGCGTCGGGCGTCGCGTCGATCGAGGCCTTCCGTGAAGAGGGCATCGTCGAGAACTCGGCGGCCATGGGTGAGCTGCTCGCCGAGGAGCTGCCGAAGCTCGCCGAACGGCACCCATCGATCGGCGAGGTGCGCGGCAAGGGCCTCTTCTGGGGGCTCGAGCTCGTGCGCGATCGCGAGACCCGCGAGCCGCTCGTCCCGTTCAACGCCTCAGGCGAGGCGGCGGCGCCGGTGATGCGCCTGGCCAAGGCGGCGATGGAGCGCGGCCTGTACCTGTTCGTGCACTGGAACGTGGTCATGATCGCGCCGCCCCTGACGATCACCCGCGAGGAGCTCGACGAGGGCCTCGCCGTGCTCGACGAGGTGCTGGCGACGGCGGACGAGCTCGCGCACTGAGATCGGTCAGCGCCGCGGGGGGAGCGGCGGCAAGGTCTTCTTCCCTCCGTAGGCGCGCTCGGCACGCCTGTTGTCGCGCCAGCTCTTGATCCCGAGTCCGAGCGGAATCAGCACGATCAAGAAGAAGATGCCAACCGGGAGCAGGAACCAGGTCGTGCTGAGCCGCCCGTGGTCGAAGCCGGAGTCGGGCTTGGGAGTCGCCTTCTTCGACGGAGCCGGCTTCGGCACGGCGGTCTTGGGCGCGGCGCCGGGGGCCGAGTACACCTCGAGCGGCGAGAACCCGTCGACGAGCCAGCGCGAATGCTGTCGCTTCAGCTCGATGCTGAAGAGGATAGGGCCTGTGTTCGCGCCGGGGCGCGGCTGCAGCAGCAGGTTGACGAGGACGTCGTTCGGGAAAGAGCCGACGACGCTCGGAGCGGCGGCGCTGGCCGGATCGGCGGGGTATCGATAGACGGGCGTGTCGCCCGTTGCCCACTGCGCGCGCGTAGTCCCGCCGCGAAAGGCGGGCGTCACCAGGTCGTAGGAGGCCGCCGTGCGGTGCGTGACAGCGGTCGCGACGAAGCGCGTGACGGCACTCTTGATCCGCCGTCGGTCGGCCGCGGCGAGCGGAACGGTTCGCTCGGCGGCCGGGTTGACCGCGGGAGCAGACGAGCGGGCCGGCTTCTCGTGCCCGCCCGAGTGCCGCGTTGCCAGCGCAACCGCGAGTACGGCTCCCGCGGCCAACACGAGCACGCAGACCCAGAGGAGCCGGCGCCGGCGGCGCGGAGACGAGAGCAGTCTGCTCATTCGGCGTCGATCGGCAGACCGGCCGCAACCTGGCGCCTGCCGGCCACCTCGTAGACGACGTCGACACTGTCGTTCTGGCGGTACGTTCCGGCAACACCCAAGAACATCGAAAGCCACCGCCAGAAGCCGAGCCGGCCCTCTCTCGCGAGCGAACGGTTGAAGACGAGCTCCCCGCCCTCGCGGCGATAGTCGCGTCCCGGCTGCTGGAAAACCCCGTTCACGAACACCTGAAACTCCGTTCCGACAGCGGCGGGTAGATGCACACGCGTCCGTTCCGCCACCTCCATAGAATGCCAGCGCCCGTGCGCCGGAAGCCCCTTGTCCTCGCGGCCGCTCTTTCGCTGGCGCTCGTCGTCGCAGGCGCCGCGGGCGCAACTCCGGCCGGGCTCGGCCCGCCGGATCCCCAATCGCCAAACGCCAGCGGGATCGACGATCTCTACTGGGTACTGGTGGCCGTCACCGGCGTCATCTTCGTGATCGTCGAGGGCGCCCTCGTCGCGTTCGCCGTCCGCTTCCGCAGCCGGGGACGCGGGCGCGAGGTCGAGGGCCCGCAGATCCGGGGTCACACCCGCCTCGAGCTGATCTGGACGGTGATCCCTGTTCTGATCCTGGCCGGGATCGCCTCTTTCGTCTTCTCCAAGCTGCCCGGGATCAAGGACGTGCCCGCGGCGAGCGCCGGTCAGAGCCGACTGCGCGTCAAGGTCGAGGGTCACCAGTTCTACTGGGAGTTCAAGTATCCGAACGGCGTCGTGCAGGTGAACCGGATGCGCGTGCCGACGGGGCGTCCGGTCGTGCTCGAGATCACCTCGCCCGACGTCGACCACAGCTGGTGGGTGCCGGCTCTCGGCGGCAAGTTCGACGCGATCCCCGGCCGGACGAATCACACCTGGTTCAAGGTCCGCCGCCCCGGGACCTATCCCGGGCAGTGCGGCGAGTTCTGCGGGATCCAGCACGCGGCGATGCTGACCTCCGTCCAGGCGCTTCCGGCCGCTGAGTTCGATCGCTGGTTCACCTCCGAAGAGGACGCGCAGAAGGCGGGCACATCGAGCCTCGGCTCCATGACCTTCCACGGCGCCTGCGCTACCTGCCACGGCGACAAGGGCCAGGGCTTCATCGGCCCAAGGCTCGACCTGAACCCGATCACCGCCGACGCGCGGGCGCTCGCCACCGTGATCAGAAACGGCCGCAACAAGATGCCGGCCGTCGGCAAGACCTGGGACAAACAGCAGCTCGACGCGACGATCGCCTACTTGAAGAAGCGCTTCGCCCCGAAGGGAGTGTCGAGTGGCGGTTAGGGCCGAGCCCGTTCCCGTACCGGAGGTCTTCGCCCGCGGTCGCGTCTCCAGCTGGCTGACGACGGTCGACCACAAGCGGATCGGGCTCCTCTACATCGTCACGAGCCTCGTCTTCTTCGCGACCGGCGGGCTGCTCGCGCTCTTGATGCGGGCTCAGCTCGCAACGCCGAACGAGACCTTCATCACGCGCGACTCCTACAACGAGCTCTTCACGATCCACGGCACGACGATGATCTTCCTCGTCGTCGTCCCGATCTTCGCCGGCTTTGGCAACTTCCTCGTCCCGCTGATGATCGGGGCCCGCGACATGGCCTTCCCGCGCCTGAACGCGCTTTCCTACTGGCTGTTCCTGTTCGGCGGGATCGTGCTGTACGCAAGCTGGTTCGCCGGCACCGGGCCCGCGAAGTGCGGCTGGTACAGCTACCCGCCCTGCTCGGAGGCGGGCTACTCGGGCGGGAACGGCCAGGACCTCTGGATCCTCGCTCTCCACATCCTCACGCTCTCCTCGCTCCTCGCCGCGATCAACTTCATCGCGACGATCCACAACATGCGCACGCCGGGCATGAACTGGCTCCGGCTGCCGCTCTTCGTCTGGTCGATGGAGGTCTACGCGGTGCTGCTCTTGATCGCGCTGCCCGTGCTCGGCGCAGGCCTCACGTTCCTACTGCTCGACCGGCAGGCGGGGACCCACTTCTTCCTCCCGGACCACGGCGGCAACGCCGTCCTCTACCAGCACTTCTTCTGGTTTTTCGGGCACCCGGAGGTCTACATCATGATCTTGCCCGCGATGGGGATCATCTCCGAGGTGATCCCGGTCTTCTCGCGCAAGCCGATCTTCGGCTACAAGGCGATCGCGTTCTCGACGGTCGCGATCGGCTTCTATTCGCTCCTCGTCTGGGCGCACCACATGTTCTCGGTCGGCCTGCCCACGTTCCTGCAGATCTTCTTCATGCTCTCCTCGATGGTGATCGCCGTTCCGACGGGGGTGAAGATCTTCAACTGGCTTGCGACGACCTGGCGCGGGAACGTGATCTTCGACACGGCGATGCTGTTCGCGCTCGGCTTCGTGGGTGTGTTCACGATCGGCGGGCTCTCCGGGATCTTCCTGGCCGTCTTCCCGTTCGACTGGCAGGTGACCGACACCTACTTCGTCGTCGCGCACATGCACTACGTGCTCTTCGGCGGGTCGGTCTTCGGGATCTTTGCCGGGCTCTACTACTGGTGGCCGAAGATGTTCGGGCGGCTGCTCGACGAGCGGATTGGCAAAGCGCAGTTCTGGCTCACCTTCATCGGCATGAACCTGACCTTCTTTCCGCAGCACATGTTGGGCCTGTTGGGGATGCCGCGCCGGATCTACACCTACAAGTACGGGGGCTGGTGGGAGGCCTACAACCTCATCTCCTCGATCGGATCGGGGATCATGGCGCTCGGGATGCTGCTCTTCGTCGTCAACGTCGTGAAGACGACACGGTCCGGCCGGCGAGCCGGCAACGACCCCTGGCTCGCGGACACCCTCGAGTGGTACACGACCTCGCCGCCGCCGCCGCATAACTTCGACAAGGTGCCTTACATCTCGAGCGCCCGGCCCTTGCGGGACCTGCGACGGAGGTTGAAGGAAGCCGGTGCCTGAGCTCGCGCCAGGTCCCTGGCTCCGGCTGACAGCGCTGGCCGCCGCCGCGGCTTGTGCCCTGGCGGTCGTGAGCGGCGCACTCGGGCTCGGGACGGCACACCGCTTGCTTGCAGCGCTCGCGGTGCCGCCGCTCGTCGCGGTGGTCTCGGCGGCCTACGTGGCCCACCGGCGTCTACTCCCAACGGCGCTGGCCGCCCTGATCCTCTTCGGAACCGCAGCGCTCCTAACTGACCATGTGTTGCACGTCACAATCGCCGCTCTGAGCCTTGCCGCCGCGTCTGTCACGGCTGCACTGGCGCATCGCGGCGAGCTCGGAACGCACGGATCCTGGCGCGACTACGTCACCCTCACGAAGCCGCGCATCATGATTCTCCTGCTGATCACGGGTTTTTGCGGCATGTGTGTTGCAACACAAGGGCTGCCGCGGCTTGGGGTGGCGCTCGCGACTATGGCTGGGCTCGCGCTTGCGTGCGGGGGAGCCAGTGCGCTCAACCACGTGCTCGACCGCGACGTCGACCGCCACATGCGCCGCACCGACCGCCGGCCGGTCGCGGCCGAGCGGGTGGCGCCGGCGCGTGCGCTGGAGTTCGGGCTTGCTCTCTCGGCATTCTCCTTCGTCCTGCTCGCGAGCGTCGTGAACGTGCTCACAGCGGTGCTCGCGCTGGTCGGAAACCTCTTCTACGTGCTGGTCTACACCCGCTGGCTGAAGCGCACGACCCCGCAGAACATCGTGATCGGCGGCGCCGCGGGGGCCGTCCCGCCGCTCGTCGGCTGGGCCGCGGCAAGCGGAAACCTGAGCCTCCCGGCGGTCTTCCTCTTCCTGATCGTCTTCTTCTGGACCCCGCCGCACTTCTGGGCGCTCGCGCTCCTGATCAAGCGCGATTACGCCGCGGCGAAGATTCCGATGCTGCCGGTGGTGAAAGGCGACCGCGAGACGACGAGACAGATCCTCATCTACTCGCTCGTCCTCTTCGGCGTGACGCTGCTCCCGTTCGCATGGCGAACGGCGGGCTTCGCCTACCTCGGCGCGGCCTGCGTGCTGGGAGGGGCATTCCTGTGGCTGGCCTGGCAGCTGCGGCGAGAGCCCACTCCGGCGCGAGCGAAAGCACTCTTCCATTACTCACTCGCCTACCTGGCTCTGCTCTTCGCCGCTCTGGCCCTCAACCCGCTGCTCGGCTGATGACCCTCCCCGGGCACGACGTCGAGCGCAAGAACATGATCTGGGGATTGGCCCTCTTCGGCGTCTTCATCCTGCTCTTTGCCGGGTCCATCGCCGTCGCATTCGTCTATCTCGCCTTCGACTGAGCTCGAAGGCATCTTCCTGGCCCGGCCCGACGCGAGCCGGCAAGGGATACCGCTTGCGGTCAAGGATCTCTTCGACACGGCGGGGCTCGTCACGACCTATGGCTCGTCGCTCTTCGTCGACCACGTTCCGGCGAAGACCGCCGAAGCGGTCGCCCGCCTGGAAGCAGCCGGCTACGCGAACGTCGGCAAGACGAATCTGCACGAGTTCGCCTACGGGATCAGCTCGCAGAACCCACACTTCGGCACGGTCCCGAATCCAAGCGCTCCGGGGAGGCTCGCCGGTGGCTCGAGCGGCGGCTCCGCGGCGGCACTCGCGGCCGGGCTGGCCGACGCGGCGCTCGGCTCCGACTCCGGCGGTTCGATCCGGATTCCCGCCGCCTGGTGCGGGATCGTCGGTTTCAAGCCGAGCTTCGGGCTCGTACCGCTCGACGGCTGCTTCCCGCTTGCGCCAACCTTCGACCACGCGGGGCCGATGGCGAGATCGGTGACCGACTGCGAGGCGATGCTGCTCGCGCTCGCACCGGAGTTTCAGCCCACGCAGGTCGCCTCGCTCGAGGAGCTCACGGTGGGCGTTGCCTGGCTGGACGAGGCGGCACCTCTGGTGCGGGAGCGCGTCGAAGCCGCCGCCGTGCTCTTTCCTCACCGGCGCGCAGTCGACCCTCCGCACCCCGACGGGATCGACGTCGTCTTCATGCGCGAGGTCGCCGACGTCCATCGTGGACTCTTTCCCGAGCAGGCGGATTCCTACGGCGAGAACGTCCGCACCAAGCTCGAGCGCTGCCTCGAGGTCAGCGACGCCGAGTTCGAAGCGGGCGTGAAGCTGCGCGCGGCCTACCGGAGCCAAATGGCGGAAGCGCTCGCGGGCCTCGATCTGCTGATCACGCCGACGGTGCCGCTCGTCGCTCCGCCCTCCGAGACCCCCGAGCTGGAGATCCGCCCGTTCGCGACGCGCTTCACCTTCCCGATCAACGTCGTAGGCTGGCCCGCCCTCGCTCTTCCCTGCGGCCGAGCCGAGGATGGCTTGCCTGCCTCGGTCCAACTGACAGCTCCGCCAGGGAGCGACGCGCTCGTTCTCGCAGCTGGAGCTGAGCTGGAGCGCGCCCTGTCCCTCGAGTGAGTCACTCGATCGAGGGGCGCCCCAGGCGTGCTTCGCTGCCGACAACACCCTTGGTGCCGATGAGCTTCATCCGTCTTGCTGCGGCCGTATCTGTCGCCCTGGTGCTTGCCACCCCGGCTGGTGGAGCGCAGCGCGGACCCGTTCCCGTCTCGAAGAACCAGGCACCTCGCGGCTTGAAGGCCTTCCTCCTCCGCGTGAGCGACACACCCGCGCACACCTTCTCGCGCACCCCCTCCTTCGCCTGGGCGCCCGTGCCCGGAGCCCTCCGCTACGAGTTCGAGCTCGCGACGAGCCGCACCTTCGCTGACAGCGGCACGATCTGGACGGATTCGAATATCAAGAGCCCGGTCGAGTCGCTGCCGATGGCGCTTCCCTGGATGACCGGCGAGCCCTACTCGCTCTACGCTCACGTGCGCGCGGTCACCCGAAAGGGCGCGACGCGGTGGAGCACGCCGTTCGGCTTCAACATCCGCTGGACGACGCTGCCGACGCCGCAACCGAGCTATCCCGGCCTGCTGCGCTGGACTCCGGTCCCAGGGGCGAATCGCTACCAGGTCTGGCTCGTCGACCCGGGAACCGCGGGCTCCGGCAGCTGTGCAACCTGCACCAAGATCTTCACGACGCTCACGAACGTCGCCGACGAGCGCGAGTACTACACCCTCCACCAGGCTTCGGCCTGGACAGCCTCCGTCCACTGGCGCATCCGCGCCGTACGCACCCTCTACGGCGCGTCTCAGAATGGGCTCCCTGCAGTCTCGTACGGTCCCTGGAGCCCCGTCTACACCTCCGCTAACCCCACCTTCGCCCACGGACCGTTGACGGCCCTGGGCACAGTCTCGGACGCGGTTTCGACCGTTCTGCAGCAGCGCGCTCACAGCCTCATGCCCGGCTTCATCTTCTCGGGCGACCAGTCGATCTGGGGGCTCCCCGGCGAGCTCTACCGCGTCTATGTCTTCACGGACAAGGACTGTCTGAACACGGTCTTCACAGGCGCCGTCGTCGGCAGCCCGGCCTACGCGCCCCGCGCATCCGGGCCGCTCGGGCTTCCCGCCGACTCAGGAGCCTTGACGACTGCACGGTCGCACTACCTTTCGGACGGCAACGAGGGCCCCGGTCTCACCGTCGACGGGACACGCGTCGTCGCAACGGAGGCCGGAGGAGGAGGCAAGGTCGACCTCTGGGACAGCGACTGGCCGACCGGTCGCTACTACTGGACCGTCGTCCCCGTGTACGCGTTGACGAGCGAGGACGTGACCACCACTTTGACGAGTGCCGCGGCTCCGGGCGCCCCGTCGATCTCCGTCGGCAGCTCCTCGAGCTTCGCACCCGGGGATTCGCTCGAGATCGGTACTCCTTCCAACAAAGAGACAGCAATCGTCCAGACCGTCTCGGGCACGACCGTCACGCTCGCAGGCGGTGTGAAGGCGTTCCACGCGCTGGGCGAGCCCGTCCTCAAGCGCGGCGGCTCGATCGAGTACCGCGATGCCGAGCTCACGCAGGAAGCGTGCGCCTCGGGTCGCGTGCTCACCTTCGGAAAGACGAGCGAGCCTGTAGTGACCGGTACCGCAGCCCCGTACGCATCGGGCCTCTCGCCGCGTGGCGGGATCGTGGCTGCCTCCAAGCGGAAGCCGTCGTTCTACGGCGTCCCGCTCGTCGCCTGGCAGCCTGCGCTCGGCGCCGGCGAGTACGAGGTTCAGTGGAGCCGGACCGTCTATCCCTGGATTACCGCCGGCAAGCTGACGACGCCGTCGACGTCAGCGACGCTGCCGCTCGCACCCGGCACCTGGTACTACCGGATCCGCGGTGTGAACTTCGCCATTCCGGGCCCGAAGCAGCAGATGTCCTGGTCGAACCCCGCCGGGATCGTCGTGACGAAGCCGCAGTTCCGCGTCGTTCGTTAGGTCCCCCCGAGCAACCGCTCTTCGTTGCGTCGGCGCGTGACCCGCGTGCCCGCGATTCCGGCCGCGCCCAGAAGAAGCAGCGGCCCACCCACGATGAGCGCGTAGACGAAGAGCTCGCCTTCTCTCGTCAGGACCGAAGCCGCGTCCCGGAACGTGCGGCCGAGCCTTCCTGGATGGCCCGCTGCCGCTCTCTTGGTGACAAGCGTGAGCTTGATCTCGGCAAAGGACGCGCGCCGGACGGTGGCGGATTTCGTGCCCTGGAGCGCCCTTACGCGGCGCTGGTCCGAAGCGAGCCGGCTCTCGAGCAAGCGGCGCCTCTCAGCGCCGAGCGACCCGTGGTCGAGCGCCGCCCGAATTCGTGAGATCTGCCGGCGCAGCTTCGCGATCCCGCTCGTCTCCTCGTCCACCTGCTTTTGGACGTCCTTGATCGAGACGTGCTGGGCGAGGATGGTGCCGAGGCTGGAGAAGCGCTGCAGCGCATCCTGTACCCGGTCGATCGGGACCATCAGGACGAGGCGCGCTCCGCCGCGGTTGGCGGTCGGCGCCGCGTAGGTGACTGTCGCGACGTAGCCGCCGAAGTGCCGCGTCGCCTGCATGGCCTGCTTCGTGGCATTCGACAAGCCGTCCAGGTTGCGAACGCGCAGCTTGAGCTGAACGTCGTAGCGCTGGAGCCGGCTGCTTGGTGCGAAAGCGCTCTTCTCTAGTGCCTTCCCGTTGGCGTCATGCTGGCGGATGCCGTAGGAAGGCTGGGCCCCAGGAGGGCGCATTTTCACGGTAGAGAGCGAAACTGCATGGTGCGTGCGCGGACCGCCTGAGTTGACGACTCCGTGAATAACCGCGGCTCCGACAGCCCCGACGAGGCACGCCGGAACGAGCACCAGCGAAACACGGCGGGCCGAGACGCGTGGGAAGACCCACCGCTCCCGTGTGGCAGGCTCGAGCGCGGCAACGCGCTCCCGCAACTCTGCCGGGGCCTTCGGCTTCGCCGCCCGAAGCTCGTTCGCAAGGGCTTCGTACCGAGGATCAGGCGACGACATCGTTCTTCACCTCTGCCTCGAGCTTCTGGAGCGCCCGAGAGAGCCGCGTCGAGCACGCGGTCGCGCTGATCCCCAGCAAGCGGGCGACCGCCTCGCCGTCCAGATCGAGCACGACGCGTAGAGCCACGACCTCGCGCTCGGCCGGCGACAACCCCGCGAGGGCCCGCTCAAGTGCGGGCGAGAGTCCCTCACCAAATGCTTCCGTCACTTCCCGGCCCTCGAGCGACGCGTAGGTCTCCTCACGCCGGCGCCTGCGTTTCTCGGCGCGGAAGTGGTCAAGCGCTGTTGAGCGCGCGAGCTGGCACAGCCAGGTCTTCGCGCTCCCGCGCCTCGGGTCGTAGCGCTTCCAGGCCTTGCACGCCCGGGCAAAGGTCTCGGCGGTCAGTTCCTCAGCCATCGTTCGGTCTCCGGTCAGGTAGACGAGATAGGCGTGGACGTCGTCGAGATGCTCCTCGGCCGCCACGGCGAAGCTCGGGGCATTTGCGCGCCCCGCCCTTGCCTGCGGTGACCAGGCGGTCGTCACGGCGTACACGGTCGTCTATACGGCGCCGCGGACGGCTCCGTCACAACGGCTTACTCGTACGCCCAGTCAGGGTCGACGTACTTGAACCCAGCGGATCGCAGCTCGAACAGTCCTTGCCGGGCCTCGTCCTGGCCCGCGACCGCCTGCAGGCCCGAGCTCGACCAGGCGATTCGGGCCGTGGCGCAATCGTGCGCGTCCAGGGCGCTGGCGCCGTCGCGCAACGCCTGGAAGCTGGAGCCATGATCGCGCGCAGCAGCGAGAAGCAGCATCTTCGCAGTGGCAACATGCGCCGCCTGGGAGGCCTTGACGTAGGGCCGCAAGAGTCGGGTGAGCGCCGAGCTCTGGACGACGAGCCCCAGTCGCGCAGGCCGGGCGGCGAGGAGGTAATCCTTCAGCGTCCCGGTCTCGGCCTGAACCCTTTGCCAGTTCTTTGTCACCTGCGCCTTCTCGCACACGCTCGAGGCGAGGCCGAGGGATCCGCCCGCCCGTGTCTCGAGGAAGTTGACCGACCGCAGGGCCCAGCGCACGGGCGTGATCGCAGCCCTCGGTTTCACGTAGGGCTGTCGCCGCACTCCCGCGGCCGGTCCGACCAGGATTCCGGCCAGCACGAACGGGATCAGCAAGCGTGCCGCAGCTTTGCGCATAGATAAACGGTACACCGCTCGCGCGCGGGCGCAAGCCTCAGCGCCGTGCGGCGGCTGCGCAGGCTTCTTCGTAGATCGGGTCGCGCCCGAACGCGTCGAGCTCGGCCGACAGCAAATCGCTGGCGCTCGGTTGCTCGATTCGAGGCCGAGCGACCGCCTGCCCGTCCACTGCAACGAGCTCCACGACGTCGGCGTCGTCGTACACGAGCCGCAACTCGCGCTCGAGGCGCGAACAGAGCCAACCGTGCAGGAGCAGCGCATCCGGTTTGGGCCCGGCGATCCGGACCTCCTGCGCCGCGGCGATGCCGGGCCAGAGCTCGGCGAGCGAGCGGCGCCACTCCAACGTCCGAGCCCAGGCGATATCCGACGCGGCCACGCGCTCGAACACCTGCGCGAGCTCGGCGTAGGCGGCCGGAAGATCCGGCCACTCCACGGAGTCGACGACGATCCTGTCGACCAGGTCGACTAGTTGCTCGAACTCGGGTGCCCCGAATGGCGGCCGGCCCCGCCAGCGCAGGAACGCGGGCAGGTCAGAGAGCAAGAGCGGCGCGGCGATGCTCGCCGGCGCTGCCGCGCGATCGCCGCGCAACCGCAGCTCGACCACCTCGGTGCACACGTGTTGCTCGCCGAGCGCGAAGCACCCGAGCGAGACCTCGGCGTCGATGGCGTCCCGCTTCGCTCCCGGATCCGGGACGAGAATGATCGTGCGCGACGGATGGCGCTCCGCCAGCCCGGCGAGGGTCTTGCGCGCGGCCTCGAGCCAGTCTTTCGGCACCCAGGCCATGTGCGTCATCACGCTCGTGCGCAGGTTGGGAGCGTCGTCCTCTGCCTCGGACTCCTGTCGCAGGAGCGAGAGCCGTTCTTCGATCTCCGCGATCGTGACGTCGCGGCCGGTCCACTCCTGGACGTGCATCGGCGCGGCCATCAGTCGCGCCGCCAGGAGCGCCCGTCGCGGGCGAGGAGCTCGTCCGCGGCCGTCGGCCCCCACGTGCCCGCGTCGTAGTTCGGGAAGCTCGGCCGATCACGCTGCCAGGCGGCGATGATCGCATCGACGAGCGACCACTGCTCGTTTACCTCGTCAGCGCGCGTGAAGAGCGTTGCGTCACCCAGCATCGTGTCGAGGATCAGCCGCTCATACGCCTCGGGGATTCCGGTCCGGAACGCGCCGCCGTAGAGGAAGTCCATATGGACGGTCCGGATGGTCATCCCCTGGCCCGGCACCTTGGCCCCGATTGCAAGCGAAACGCCTTCGTCGGGCTGGACGTGCACGAGCAGGACGTTCGGGCGCAGACCGTCGCCTGCGATCTCCTCGAAGGGCGGGTGCGGCGCACGCTGGAACTGGATCGCGATCGTCGTCTCCCGCCTGCGCAACCGCTTGCCGGCTCGCACGTAGAACGGCGTGTGC
>WNGJ01004720.1_pt1 | contig 17717 bp, 15 predicted proteins | sample 5400611 | NCBI WGS metagenome assembly WNGJ01 (sample SAMN13153375, study PRJNA577476) | soil metagenome | isolation source: 40 cm soil or saprolite under Garry oak tree replicate 1 | place: USA:California | collected 2016-06-15 | reverse complement strand
TGGCCCGGCCCATCGGTCACCTCGATCACCCAGCCCATCGACCTCGGCCCGTTCGAGGACGCCACCCCGGCCCGCGTCCTGCTCCTGCGCCGCCACGTCCTCATGGGCGGCGTGTCCGGGTCGGGCAAGAGCGGCGGCCTCAACGTCCTGATGGGCAACCTGTCCGCCTGCGCCGACGTGGTCATCTGGGCGATCGACCTCAAACGCGGCATGGAACTCGCACCCTGGTCATCGTGCATCAACCGCCTCGCCACCACACCCGACCAGGCCCGCGCGCTGCTGGCCGACGCCGTGACCATCCTCGAAACCCGCGCCGCGATGCTCGCCGCGACCGGGCGGCGCGTGTGGGAACCCACACCCGAAATGCCAGCCCTGGTGATCATCGTGGACGAGTACGCGGAACTGGCCGACGACGCCGCAGACGCCACGGCCGGCGCCGACTCGATCGGCCGGCGCGGCCGGGCCGTCGCCGTGACGATGGTCGCCGCCACCCAGCGCCCGACACAGAAAGCCATGGGCCAAGGCGCGCTGCGGTCGCAGATGGATGTACGGATCTGCTTCCGTACCCGCGAGCGCAAAGACGTCGATCTCGTCCTCGGGCAAGGCATGCTCGCGGCCGGCTGGCACGCGCACACCCTCAACGCACCCGGCAAATTCCTGATCTCCGCACCCGAACACGACACACCACGGCGCGCCCGCGCCTATCTGCTCAGCGACGAAACCGTCAGCGTCACGGCCGCACGGCACGGCGACATCCGCGCCGACCTGGACGACGTCTCAAGCGGCGCCATGGCCGACCGGCAACACCCACAGACGCCCGCAGATCCCGCGCCCGAAGTACCCAACCCAAGACGCGCGGCCGACTCCTACGACGCGCCAGAAGCGCTTCTGTGGGCGGCCCTGTCGCTCGCGCCCATCGAGGGCATCACTGTGCCCGAGCTGATGGATCAGACCCGCATGAGCCGTCCTTGGGTCTACCAACGGCTCGCTGACATGGCCCGGACCGGCCACGTCACACAAGTCAGCCGTGGCCGATGGCGCGCTGTTACCGATGACTCCGAGTAATTGTCTACGTCTACGTCTACTCGCGCGTCTGCACGTCAACGCGCGAAGACAAGCCCGTAGACAAAGACGTAGACATGCACAGTCCGTAACCAGCGAGGCGCGGCTTATCAATACGACACAAGCACGGAACGTAGAGGTTGAGGGGAGGTGATGCCACATACCGAAGGACATCAACCGGCGAATCGCGGCCGAGATCTCATGGAGCCGCACCGTTGACCGGAGCGCCCGCACTTGGCCCGCTCGCCGGGCGTTCCTGCGGCGCTTCGAGCGAGAGGTTGATCCTGATGGCGCACTACCGCCCGAGGAGCGTCAGCGCCGCGCCGAGCACGCCAAGCGTGCGTACATGCTTCGTCTCGCCAAGAGGGCCGTAGCCGCCCGCAGGGCGGCCCGTTGAGCGAGGTCCCCGAGGCAACGACCCCGAGCGCCTGACGGCGCTCGCGGAGCGCGGGAGTGGCGCCCCGCTTCACAATGATGGAGTATCGGCCCGCATCCACTAACATTCATGCGGAACGCTGTCAACCCATGAGAGATGTCATGGCCAAAAATTCGTACCCCAAGCTCGGTGCCACCTCTTGGCAGGCGCTCCGCGAGCGTGCGGCCACCGCGCCATCAACCAAGTTCACGCCCGCGACGGTTGCCACGATGCTGGGCATGGCCACTCCGCAAAGCGCGGCCAATAACGTCGTGGGACCGATGCGCCAGCTGGGCCTGATCGATCAGGACGGAGGTCTCACCGCACGGGGCAACAAGTGGCGGGTTGATGCCAGCTACGGTGAGGCATGCCAAGAGATCTTGGACGAGGTTTACCCACCCGAGCTGGCTAGTTTTACGGACGCCAACGGGATCGCCGACAGGTCAAAAATCACAACATGGTTTCAGCACAATGGACTTGGGTCGTCAAACGCAAGCAAGATAGCGGCAACCTACACCATGATCGCGGAGAAGAAGCTGCCCGAGGCGGCGCAGCCCGACTCAACTAAGGGCAAGCGGCCGACACCCGCGAAGAAGGCTTCGCCCAAGGCGGCGAAGCAGAATACCGGTGAGAGCACCGCGGTCGAGCTCACGGAACTGCCCAAACCGCCCGCGAATCCGCCAGCCACCGCGGCAAGCATTCACCTGGATATACAGATCCACATCCCAGCCGACGCAAGCGCCGACCAGATCGACCGGATCTTCGCAAGCATGGCGAAGCACCTCTACCAGAAGTGAACCAAGAGGACGGGCACCGGCTCGTCGCAATCAAGCTTGCGCGGGAGATGTCGGGAGATCTCGCTGAGTATGCTACGCCCAGGCAAGAGAGGCCCGCCGCCACACCTCGGCTCTCCCCAGCGGACGAGTTTCTCGATGAGTACGACTGCCGGATTCTCGACCCAGACTTGCGGGCCGCGACAAGGTCACGGTTCGTCTCACAGCATTACGCTGATGCCGTCGAGGCGGGTGTGAAGGCCCTCAGTGAGTGCGTACGGAGCCGGACGGGACGCACCGAGGACGGCGACGACCTTATGAGGATCGTCTTCCACCCAAATGGGATGCTTCTCCGGATCAACAGGGGGAAGTCGAAGAGCGATGAAAGTGCCCAGCGTGGGCACATGCTGCTTTGCCAGGGAGTCGTTGCAGCCTGGAGGAACCCGCGTGCCCACGCTCTCACCGACGATGAACCGCTTCGCGCAGTGATGATGCTTGAACTGATGGGCGATTTGCTTCAGGTCACAAAGGCAGCGACCCGAACCCGCAAACGCAAGAAGACATAGCCGCTGGTCTAACGGTGGCGCACGAGTCCGCAAAGCCTTCACGTTCGCCCTGTGGCTGGGCGGATACCCAGTCACCTTGGTGTCCCTGGCGGTCGCGGTAGCCGGGGCCAGCCTGGGCAGACGATTCGCATGATCTCAAGGCACGCCTGACGGCGCTTGTCGTTCCCCGTGCACATGGCCACTGTCCCGGCAGCGAGCAAGACCGCAGCCTTGATCGCGTAATAGACAGTGACAATGATCGCCATCGGGCGGCCGAGTATGGCCAAGTACGGCAAGTATGAGGGATCGGACATCAACGGTCTCCGGACACGCTTGGAGGACCGTCCCGGAGGCAAAGTCGCAAGTTTTGCGAAACCTTTGCCTCTTGCCCGTTCGAATAACGTTCGAATAAAAGGCCGGGTCTGATGCGGGTCCGCTGACCCGAGACATGGCATGTAGGTCGGGTGGGCGCCCAAGGACGCTTACAGCCTCCTGTCTACCACCCATCCTCCAGGTACGCCAAACGAGATCACACTGGTGAGGGTGGCCCGAAACTGGCTGCCAATCCCGGTGTAGCTCCTGCAGGACGCCGAGGCCCCCTGTCACAGTTCACCGACCCACGTGTACTGGCGGTCTCTTGCGACGTTCAAGACTGCTTATGATGTGACTTCCATCACATTGACTGGCCTACTAGGCGGACTTACCATGGAGACGCTCTGCCGTCTGAGCTAAGGGGGCGGGGCGGGCGCTGCCCGGCCGCAGGTGATGAGGTTACCAGAACCGATCGTCGGCGGCGCACGATGCCCGCACCGGCAAGCGGCTCACCGTGCGGCCGGGCGGCGGCGGGTCTCGCGGCTCCTGCGTTGAACAATTAGGCAGCTTAACGGCTGCGCGGCGCCCGGCAGACCGTCACCGCGGACTCGCCGCGGCGGGAGCGCTGAGCAGCTACCGCCAAAGCCGGCCGCGGCGAGGCTCAGCCAGCGGCCGCAACAAGCCGTCAGGGCAGTGGGCAGTTGTTGTTGCATACAAGTCGGGTCAGCATCTGGAGGTAGAACTTCTCGATTCCCGCCGGGCTGGTGGCGTCATAGACCGCGCCGTTGGTGACATCGGCGACCTTCGTCATCGAAGGCAGGTCGAAGTGATGGCCGTAACCGATGACGATTATGTTGACCGGACGCTGCGGGTTGAACTCGCTGCGCAAGGTGGCCAGAAGCTGGTCAAGGCTGAGCGAATGCGGCCTCGGGTCGTAGTTTGTGCCGTCGGTGTCCACGATGACACCGTTGAACCTGTCCGGGATGTAGCCGCGGCTGACCTCTCGGTACGCGGACCGGATGGTCGCGTAGAGCGCGGTGACCGTGTCGACCTGCGGCCGCTGCGCCGCCATCGCCCCGAGCAGCAGTTGGCGCTGCGTCGCCTTGGTTGTGGAACCGGTGCCACTGGGCACGGTGACAGGCTGATTCAGCGGGCGCATGGGCAGTACGACGCGGTAGTTGAACGGATCGGCGAGGCCGGTGTCGAACGTCCAGAGGCCGATGACGTCGTTCTTGTTGAACAGGCTGATTCCCTGCACGCTGAGCTGCTGAATCGCCTGGAGCCGCGTGATGTTCGCGCCCTCCACCAGGTTGCCCATCGACGGCGACTCGTCGAGCACGATGAGCATCCGGACGCCGATCAGGATGCGCGCCCACATCTGGCTGACGGCGTCCACGATGGTGACGCCGGGCATCGGGAGCGCGGCCGGTGGCTCCGTGGCGACCCCGGACGACGGGCCGAAGCCGAACATCGCGGCGCCGTCAGGAGTGCGCAGCCCCTGGCTCTGGATCGCCTGCTGCCCAACCGGGGCACGCATTGCCCTGGCGAAATCAGCCAGCGCGAGCCGTTTGGCGGAATCTTTGGTCGTCATGACGTACGGGAAGTCCAGCATCGGCGAGCCCTCGGACAGGTAGACGGCGTTCACCGGATGGCTGGCGTCGGTGTTGTTGTGCGCCCAGACGGCCTGCTCTGAGGTGAGCCCGCCGGTGGGTTGCGATGCGGACAGTATTGCCTTGAACAGCGCCTTGTTGTCAGGAACGGCGAGGAACTGCGCCACGCGCGCGACCGTCACGAAGGTGACCAGCCCCGTTGGCCCGTGCCCGGCCACCGAGCGCATCGCGAGCAGGCTCGCCATGCCGGCCGCGTTCCTCGCCGGGTCGAGCACCTTGAGCTGCAGCGCGCCCGCTGAGCTTCCCGCACCCGTGATCTGCGTTGCGGGGGAACCATCGGCCGGGGCGTTGGTCGGCAGCGATGTCGGTGTCAGCATCTTCCAGCCCGGCGTGCGCACGATGGCGGCGAGCTGGCGGGCGACGGTGCGGGGCAGCGCGAGCACGACCGGGGAGATCGCCATCGACTGGCCTGTCGCGGCGACCCGGCCGGCGCCGGCCGCAGTGACGCGGGCCTGGTCGACCCAGAGCGTCGAATCGGGTATCCAGGCGTCGGGGCTGGCCGGCGCGGCAATCACGCCCTGGCCGGACAGCGAGCTTGCCTCCTGCGCCGGATCAGCCTGCTTCACGTTGACCGTGACGCAGTAGCCGCCTGGCTTGGGATGGGTGGAGTTGAAATTCCGCGCGCTGTTGGCGACCGCGGGCGCGATCTGCGGCGCCGCCACGACCAGGACCGACAGCGGCGAACACGCCGCCGATGGCTGGCCGCTCGAGCATGCGCTTGCGACGGCCACGGCCCCCATGGCAAGAACCCCCGCGATGGCACCGGACCTGCGGGCGCTACGCCGCCCACGCGCTGGCCTGCGGCCCCTGCGCACCGCCATTCGCCAATTCCCTTCCCGTTTGGCGATCATGCTGGGCGGTTTGGGCACTGCCCGGCGCACTGGTCGCGACCGCCCGCCGTTCCGCCAGGATGGGGCGGGGCATCACTGTGTGTATACATGAGACCCCGCTGGATTTGGGCAAACTGTACAGCCTTGGCACAATTAACCACTTGACGTTGCACAAAGTCGCTACGGCTGTGTCAGTTGAGTCACCAGTACACGCGTTCGCGGCGGTCGCCGAGGCGCAGGCTTGCCGGCCGTCCTGGAACTCGGCTGCTGCGAGGACACCGGCTGTGCGCGCTGGGCGATGCCAAACGGCTGCCGCGCGGTGGTGCGAACCGCACTTGAGTGGAACCAGCGCCTGCGCGCGTTACGTCATAGAAACATCATGCGCATGGCATGGGCTCGTTGTGGGCACGACATGAACGAATCATGGGGTCACATCACGGCTGTATCCACGTCACAGGGCTCGCAGGTGTGGCGGCGCTGGCGCCGCGCACGCCGGCGTGCGGGTACCTGCGCGCCGTGCGTGCCCACGTGGAAGATCCACCGACACGGCATCGGCCGCTGGGACGACCGGCAGGTAACCCGTAGTGTGGCGATACCGCGTGAACGACGAACCCTCGACCGACGACCGCAGGAATGGGGTCAGCCGAGTGAGTGTCCGTAGGCACGGATCAGCCGTAGCCGGCGTCGCGACGGGCTTGTGCATAGCAGGCGCGGTCATGACGACAACCGCCGTAACCATGGCCAGGACCAACGGATCTGTCACGAGCGGCGCATCCCGCCCGCTCTCGGCGCCGCAGCCCTGCGTGACCAGCACGATTACGCCAAGTCCAGCTCCTACGACGGCGGCGCCGACTTCGACACCAACATCGACGCCAACGTCAACGCCCACACCGACGTCAAATTCGACGGCGACACCGACACCGACATCATCGCCGGCAGCGACGGCGTCATCAGGGTCGACGGCCGCGACGTCAGGCAGCAGCGCATCACCGGCGCACGTGACGGCCCCCGCTCCGGGCAAGGCATCGGCCGCCCCGGCGGCGAGCGCTCCGATTCAGGTCGCGGCGGTCTTCGCGACCGCACCGACGTCGGTCAAGTTGTGCGAGAGCGTCGACGTCTTCGCTGGAAGTTCAAATGTGAAGCCAGGCGGAACCGCGAACTTCGCCATCTGGCTATCGTCGGTGGGCGCGGACTCCACCGGGGTGACCGTGACCCTCACGACGACTCCCACCGCGGCGACGCCCCACTTCGCCGTGTGCCCAAGCGGGCACACCAAGACGTGCAAGCTCGCCACGCTGGCCAATGGCCAGCTATTTGAGCTCCAGGCTGCGGTCGTGGTGCCCAGCTCGAGCACCAACGGTGAGCAGATCAAGCTCACGGCGAAGATGACGGCCACCAAGCCGCAGGCGTCGGTCAAGGCTTCGGCAGCGGTGACCACCACCGTGGTTGCGACACCGACACCGACACCGGCGCCGAGCTCGGCCGGATCCACTCCGCTCCCGGTGACGACGGCCGGCGGCCTGTCGGGCACGACGCTGCCGCTCGTACCTGGCGGCGTCACTTCCACCGCTGGTGGCAACATCGGCCCGCTCCTTCCCTCTATCCCAGCCGGTACCCCGAGCCCGTCGGCACTGCCGACGGCGGGCCTCGGCGCACCGGCGCAGGTAGCGAACGTCGGGCCGCTCGACCGGCGGCTGATGGGGACGCAACTGATCGCACTCGCCGCGTTGTGCGCCGGGATCGGCATCGTTATCGCCAAGTTCACCCTGCGCACGCCTCGGCCGGCCGTGGCCGCAGGCACATCTGCCGCCGCTGGCGCCGCCGCGGCTTCCGCGGGCGCGGGCCCGGCAGGCGCGGGTTCCGCGGGCACAGGCCCGGCAGGCGCGGCAGGCGCGGCAACCGCGGGCCCCGCCGTAGGAAAGGCTGCGGGCCTGGAACCTGCCCCCAAGGTAGATGCCCCCGAAGGTGCCCCCGAGGGGGGTGCAGCCTCCTAAGCCGCGGGAACCTCGACTCCGGACCGGATCGTAAGCATCTCCCGCGCCAGCGAGCTTGGATTGATCGTCGCGGAGACGACGACGCCGACGGTGCTCGCGTCCACCCACAGGCAGATTCCCGACTTGCCCTTCCCCGCGCAAGCTGCCCGCCCACCGAGCGGGCCCGCGGGCACTGCGGTGGGCGCGTTGCCCTCGGCGGCCTCCTGCTGCATGAAGCTCTTGATCACGTCGGCCGGCGGGCTGTTCATCAGCCGGCCGGCGATGACAGCGACGCGATCAGGAGAGCTCGCGGGCCCGCCGGTGTCGTAGACGGCCGCGACGATGCCCGAGACGTGTCCCGGGGCGATCTGCGTCACGTGCTGTTCGTTGTGTCTCAGGTCCAAGACCTGTTCCGCCTGCTGGTCACGGCTGTACGTGCCGATCGCCTGCGGCGCGGCGAGCGCGCGGGCCGGAGCAGCAGGAGGCCGCGGGGCGTGGCTGGAGCGGCCGGCCATGCCATAGAAAACGGCCGCGGCCGCCACCACGATCACAAGTAGTGCACCGACGCCGGGCCATATTCGGCTGCGGCGCCCTCGACGCACCGTACGGCGGGGCTCGTCATCTCGATAGGACCGGCCCGCCCGGGCCGGCGGCTCAGATCCGGTCGGGCCAAGCAGCACGAACTCAGGCGGACCGGCCTCGGGGTCACCGTGCCCGGGCACACCGTACCCGGGCACACCGTCCCAGAGCTCGCCGTCCGCTGGGCCACCATCCGCGGGCTCATTGGCCCAGTCGGGATGGGCCCGCGGGCCGGGCCCGCGAGCCGGGCCGGGAGGGGTCAACACGCCGGCGTCGCCCGCGGAGGACTCACTCCATCGCTGGTGAGCAGCGCCCGCTGGATCAGTGGTGTAACCGTAGCTGACCACATCGGTGGCGCCTGGCGGCTGGTAACCGGCAGGCTCGTAACGCGCAGGCCCGTAACGCGCAGGCCCGTAACCCGCAGGCCCGTAACCCGCAGGCCCGTAACCCGCAGGCACATAACCCCCAGGCTCGTCGGTTACGCCGGCCGGCGCCTCGGTCTGCGGGGGCGCCGGGCCCCAGTGACCCTGGGTCTGCGGCAAAACGCCCGACCCGTCCCGCCGCGGCCGGTAGCCGAACGCCGCCGGGCCCTGGCCGGCCGAAGACTCGTCATCCGCCTCGAAATGCTCAGGCGCATAGCCAGGCGGCTGGTAAGGCCGGTGGCCTGACGGGACGGCGCCACGCGACGTCTCACCCAGCCGATCTTCGCCTGACCAGGCACCGCTCGGCCGGGCACCGCTCGGCCGGGCACCGCGCTGCCGCTCGTCCCACTGCGAGGTGTTCCCCTGCCGGGCGTCACCCCGCCAGACATCGCCCTGCAAACCGTCACGCGGCCACACGTCATCCTGAAAAGCATCCCCCTGGCGAGCATCGTTCCGCGGGATCGCGGCCTGCGGGATCGCGGTCTGCGGGATCGCGGCCTGCGGGATCGCGTTCCGCTGGTTTGCACTCTGCTGGTTTGCACTCTGCTGGATCGCGCTTCGCTGGATCGTGCTCTGCCGGATCGTGCTCTGCGCCGCATCGGCCACGCGGCTGCCACCCGGCCGTGGGTGACCCAGGGGCTCGTAGCCGGGCTGCCAATGACTGGACGTAACTGCGCCTGCGCCGGTGTTCCCGCTGATCCAGGTATCCGCATTCCCCCCGGTGCCGTGGCCACCGAACCCACCGGCACGCCCGGGCCCGGCCGCCGGGTCAGCGCGGTGCGCCCGGGCCGGATCGCCACCCCCGAGCCCGTCCGGGTCGCCATCCAGGGACGACAGATCCGGATCGTCTGCCCGGTCGCCCAACTCCGCATCGCCGGGCCGCGGATTGTGTGGGCCGTGATTCCATCCGTATGTCATCGTACGGGCCGCCCCGATCTGGTTGCTCTGCCGTTCATCTGCCGTTCAACGGGAGTGGATCTCGATAGCGGAGCGGAACATGAGCAGGGTGGCCGCCAGCTTACTGGTACTCAACCCGGGCGCGAGGAGGAAACCGAAGGTATCGGTGTCGGCCCAAACGCACGACGCGGCCGCGGACGGGCCGAAACCCGCCGCGCCAGGCCCGGTCACCTGCCAGCAACTCACCCGCCCGCCAAGCGGGCCGGCCTGCGCGGGCTGCGGTGGTCCCGTGCTGGTCTGGGCTATGGCAAGCTCGCCCGCGGGTGCGAGCCCCTGGACGGTCTGGGCCGCGGCGATCTTACCGATCTGGGCGTTGAAATCTTTGTAGATGCGGCTCAGCGCCGCGTCGGGTGAGACTCCCCTGAGGTGGCCGACGTCGATCCCGATCGAGCCGGCCAGCGGCCCGCCCGCTTGGCCTGCCTGGCCGCTGAGCTGGTAGACAGCCGTCTGCGGAGCCAAGACAAACGGGTCGGCCGACGTCAGGGTCTCGTGCAAGCCGTGCGGACCCCGACGGTAACCGCCGACCGCGGATGGCAGTGACAGCACGTGCGCTGCGATGGCCCGGCTGCGTGGGACTCCAGGGCGGGCGGTGACGGCCAGCGCGAGCACGGCAGCGGCGGCGGTTACCGCGGCCGCACAGATGCCAGCCCAGGCGAGCCGGCGGCGGCCCACCGCGCCCGCGGGCCATGGCAGGTCCGCGCCGGGACGGTCCTGGTGCGGGCGCGCAACAAGCACAACGGGATGGTGCCCCTCGCCCGGTCCCGCCCACTCGGCTCGCGCCTCCCGATCACGGCGTACCGCGTCACGGCGTACCGCGTCACGGCGTACCGCGTTACCGCGTACCGCGTCACGGCGTACCGCGGGTTGCGGCGGCACCGCAGATTGTTCGCCCGGCACCAACGCAGGCGCCGGCCGCCGCGACCAGGACAGTGCGGTCGGCACCGCATCATGCGGCCAGGGCGCACCGTATGGTGTCGCACTGGCCCAGCCTGACGGTGGCTCAGCGCTTTCGGTGCCGACCGTCCATCCGGAACCCATCGGCCCCCCCGGTCGAAGCGGTCATGTATCGGCCATTGTCATCGATCACCGATGCCATTGAGCCCAAATCACTACAACGGGCCGCACCCCCGGGTGACCGCCGGAAACCGGTGCCACGGAGCGACCGGGCGGGGCCGTCCGTTGCGGGGGCCGGGTAGCCTCTGCATGTGTCGTGCCCCGGGCGGCAAAGCGCGTGGCAGGTAGAGCGCGGCAAGGAGAGTGCATGGCTAAGTCGCAGCGAAACCGGGGGAATGCTCGGCCCAGCCAGGGCAATGCGCCGCGAAACCGGGGTAACGCCCGGCGAAAAGTCGAACAGATGCGCCGCGAGCAGCGGGCGCGTGCCATCCGCATCCGGGTGCTCGCCGGGATAGGCGCGGCGGTGGTGGTCGCGGCGGCCGTCGTGGGGATCGTCCTGGCCAGCGTCGGCGGCAAGGCCTCGCCCACCGCAGCTCAGACGGCTGCGCTCGGCCCGGAGGGGATAGCCCTGGAGACCGGGCCGGCGCTCGCCCCGGCCAGCACCTCAGCCACCGGGCAGGCCGTCGACGGCATCCAGTGCGGCGCCGAGCAGACCGTTTACCACATCCATTCGCACCTGACCGTGTACGTCAACGGCGCCGCCCGGCAGATCCCGCTCGGTATCGGTGTCGTCCAGCCAGCGGTCAGCCAGACGCGGAACGGCCCACTCGCCGGTGCTACACGCTGCTACTACTGGCTGCATACGCACGCCGCCGACGGCGTCATCCACATCGAATCGCCGACGCAGCGCACCTATACGCTCGGCAACTTCTTCGACATCTGGCGGCAGCCGCTGAGCGCCACTCAGGCCGGGCCGGCCACCGGGACCGTCACCGCGTTCGTCAACGGCGCCAAGTACACCGGCGACCCGCGCGCCATCCCGCTTGGCGAGCGCACCGACATCCAACTGGGCGTCGGGAACCCGGAGGGGCCCTTCAAATCGGTCGACTGGTCCAAGTCACAGCTCTAGCCGATCAGCCGGCCGGCCACGCGTGGACCGGCGCGTTGGTGTGCATGTGTTCGATGTAGCGCTTGGTCAGCAGGCGCAGGGCCTCCTGGCGATCAGGCGCAGATCTCTCCTCCAGGGCCGCAGCGGTGGCTATCTGCCAGGCCGCGCCGGTCTGCCCGGTCAGGCAGCGCTGCTCGATGACGCCGAGCAGACGGTCGGCCTGCGCGGTGTCCACGCCCCATCGCAACAGCCCCTCGCGAGCCTGCGGCAGCAGGCGCCGCAGCACCAGCTCGGCGGCAGGCACCTCGCCCAGGCCGGGCCAGTACAGCTTCGCGTCCAGCCCGGACCTGGCCGCCTCACGCAGGTTGTCTGCCGCGGTGGCGAAGGACATCTGCGTCCACACCGGCCGCTGCGCCTCCGCGACAACCCGGACGAGGCCGAAGTAGAACGCCGCGTTGGCGACCACATCGGCCACCGTGGGGCCCGCTGGCAGCACGCGGTTTTCCACCCGCAGATGCGGCATGCCATCCACGACCGCGTACACCGGCCGGTTCCACCGGTAGACGGTGCCGTTGTGCAGGCTCATCTCGGCCAGCGCCGGCGCGCCGCCGCGGTCGAGCACCGCCACGGGATCCTCGTCCTCGCACAGCGGCAACAGCGCGGGAAAGTACCTGATGTTCTCCTCGAACAGGTCGAACACCGACGTGATCCAGCGCTCGCCGAACCACACGCGCGGCCGGACGCCCTGGTGCTTGAGCTCATCGGGGCGGGTGTCTGTCGCCTGCTCGAACAGGGTGATCCGCGTCTCATGCCACAACTGCCTGCCGAAAAGGAACGGCGAGTTGGCCGCGAGCGCGACCTGGACGCCAGCGATCGCCTGAGCCGCGTTCCAGTAGCTTCCGAACGCCTCCGGGCTCACCTGGAGGTGCAGTTGCACACTGGTGCAGGCCGCTTCCGGGGTGATGCTGTCCGCATGCGTGTGCAGCCGCTCCGCCCCATCGATCCTGATCTCCAGGTCCTCCCCGCGCGCCGCGAAGATCTGCTCGTTGAGCAGCTTGTAGCGCGGGTTCGCCGAGAGCACGCCTTCGTGCATGTCGCTCTCCTGCAGGGTCGGCAGGATGCCGACCATCACGAGCCGGCAGCCGGCCTCGTGCGCAATGGCGTCAGCGCGATTGAGGCTCTCCCGCACCTCCTGCTCCAGCCCGGCGAGAGCCGCCGCGGAAAGCGGCCGGGGCGGCACGTTGATCTCCAGATTGAACTGCCCGAGTTCGGTCGCCCAGGCGGGATCGGCGATCGCGTCGAGCACCTTGGCGTTCCGCATGGACGGCATCCCTTCGTCGTCCACCAGGTTGAGCTCGATCTCCAGGCCCACCCGCCGCGGCTCGGTCTCGAACCTGGCCTCGCGCAGCATCCTCGCCAGCACGTCGAGCGAACGCCGCACCTTGTCGCGGTACCGTCGCCGGTCCTCGCCACTGATGGTGATCGCAGGAATGTCCCTGCCCATATACCCTCCGCGCCCTGGATGGGCAGTCAGTGTCTCGTCAACACTCGCACGCCGGGAGGCCCGTGACCAGCCGCCGGCCTGCGCCGGCAACAAAGCCGTGCCGTGCCGCGAGCCGCGCCACCCGGCCGGTCACATTGCCGGTGACGCACCGGCCCGCAACCGCCCGGCTCTCGATCGTCGGCAGTGGATGTGCCCCGCGTCGCAGCGGGGCAACCGCACAGGCGGGTGCGTCCTGGCCGGCGCCGTGGCCGGGAACGCACCCGCCTGCTCAGGCCGGCTGCGCCGGCCGCTCCCTCCGTCTCAGTTCAGATAGGCGCTCGTGGCGCCGCTGGAACTGGACCCGCTTGACCCACCGGTACGGCTGCCCATGTTGGGGCAGTTGTGATGGGCCGGCGTGGTCGTCCCGGCTGACCCCGAGTGCGGGCTCGCCGTCGATGACGACGACGGGCTGGAGCTCGGGGCGGACGGCGAGCTGCTGCCAGTCGTGGGGGACGGGCTGCTCGCCGACGTCGCCGCCATCGCGACGCCTACTCCTCCGGCCAGCAGGCCGGCCGTGATGGCACCGCCGATGACGACCCGGCGGAACAGGGCGGGTCTGGTAGGCATGTGAGCCTCCTTACATATCCGACAAGTCGCTGGCGCGACCCTCGATGACCGCAGACTTGGCGGCCAGATTCATGAAGACCTCGCGCCGGGCTCTCAAACCCTTCTGAATGCGCCCCATTTCTTAAGATGACCGCCGCAGATGACCGCCGCGCCGCGGGCGCGCCGCCCCGCCCAGCCCGGCACGGCACGGCTCGCAGCCCCACCCGGCACGGCTCGCAGCCCCACCCGGCACGGCTCGCAGTCCCCCGGCACCGCTCGCAGCCCCGCCCGGGGCGGCGCGGTTCAGAGGCAGTTGAGAAGGACGCCAGAGTCGCCCCTGCACTCGGCCCGGCATGTTCGTGGTCAGGAAGGCCGCGGCGGCGAGCCAGAAAGCCGCCGCAAGGCCGACGACGAACAACGAGCGAAGGGGAATCTGATGCCTGTCAACCCAGCCGACCGACCGGTCGCGGCGCGGGTGCTGCGCAGCCGCGGCATGAAACGGCTGTCCGCGGTGACAGCCGGGGTCGGGGTCGCCGGCGTGCTCGCGACGGGCGCGATCGCCTTCACCCTGCCCGGCGCCAGCCACAAGGCCACGAGCACAGGCAGCACAGGCAGCACGGCAAGCTCCGGCAGCACCTCCCGGGCGGCCTCGAACGCGACATCGGGATCCTCCAGCGCGACGTCGTCCAGGAGCGCGGCCAACGGCGCCAACTCCTCCGCATCGACGTCAGCCTCGGGGTCGTCGGGCCGGACCGATGCCACGTCCGGGGGATCATGATGAAGACCGGTGCCACCCTAGCCGCGAAACCGGCCGCGGCCGACTGGCGGGCGATCGGCACACCGGTCCGGCTGCTCGTCACCGACCCGTCGCAGTTGGGTGCGGGAAGGCGGCTGCTCGCAGCCCAGCTCGCCGCCCTTGACCTGGCCTGCAGCCGCTTCCGGCCGGACTCGGAACTCGCCGGGGCCGAGCGGGCGGCCGGGACGGCGGTACCCGTCAGTGCCGTGCTGGCCGATGCCGTCGCGGTTGCGCTGCACGCGGCCGAGATCACCGATGGCGACCTCGATCCCACCGTCGCCACCGCGCTGGCAGCGCTCGGCTACGACCGCGACTTCGAGCACGTGAGCGAGGACGGCCCGGCGCTGCGCCTGAGCGCCAGCAGCCGCCCGAGCTGGCGGGAGATCCGGCTCGACCTCGAAGCACGGCTGCTTACCGTGCCCCCCGGCGTCCGCCTCGACCTCGGCGCCACGGCGAAGGCACGGGCGGCAGACCTCGCGGCGGCGCGTCTCGCCGGGCTGCTCGGCTGCGGCGTCCTCGTCAGCCTCGGCGGCGACATCCGCGTGGCGGGCGAGCCGCCGGAGGGTGGCTGGCAGGTCCGGGTCCAGGACGTCACCGGGCATCCCGATGACCCGCCGGCCGGCCAGTCCGCGATGATCGCGATCCACACTGGCGGCCTGGCCACTTCGGGGACCACGGCACGGCGCTGGCGGCGCGGCGGTGTGACCCTGCACCACATCCTCGATCCCCGCAGCGGGCTTCCCGTCACCCCGGTCTGGCGCACGGTGTCCGTGGCCGCGGACACCTCGCTGCAGGCGAACATCGCGAGCACCGCCGCCATCATCCGCGGCAACGCCGCCCCTGCCTGGCTGCAGGGTCTCGGCCTGCCCGCCCGCCTCGTCGCGGCTGGCGCTGTGCCGTCCCGTGGGGACGACCCCCCGGACCCCCCGGCTGGCGCTGTGCCGTCCCGCGGGGACGACCCCCCGGACCCCCCGGCTGGCGCTGTGCGCACCGTGGCCGGCTGGCCGGTGGAGGCGGCGGCATGAACGGGATTACCCAGGCCACCGCGTTGTGGTATGCGAGCAGGGCGACCGGTGTGGTCACGATGGTGCTTCTTTCCGCGGTGGTCGTGCTCGGCGTGCTCGTCAACCGGCAGGGCCGCCTGCCCGGCTTGCCGCGATTCGCCGTCACCGGATTGCACCGCAGCATCTCGCTGCTCGCCGTGGTGTTCCTCGCCGTGCACGTGCTCACCGCCGTCGCGGACAAGTACGTGACGATCCAGCTCGTCGCCGCGATCGTTCCGTTCACCTCGAGTTACCTGCCGATGCAGATCGGCCTTGGCGCGGTCGCGCTCGACCTGATCGCCGCGGTCATCGTCACGAGCCTGATCCGGGCGCGGATCGGCAGGCGGGTATGGCGCGCCGTGCACTGGCTGGCTTACGCGGCCTACCCGGTGGCGCTTGTGCACTCGGTCACGAGCGCGAACGACCTGCGGTCCGGCTGGCTGCTCGCCCTCACCGCCGGCTGCGTGCTCGGCGTGGCCGCGGCCGTCTGCTACCGGCTGACCGCCGGCCGCAGGCAAGCGCTGCCCGCGGCTGCGGCGCCGACAGCAAGCAGAGATCTAGACCCATACCTAACGGCTGCGCGGCGCCGCCCGCACGCGGAACCTGACACTCGGACAAGGGAAGGCACGCTGCTATGACTGACTCTGCCACGATGGCCCTGCCGGGCATGGCGCCACCGGCCAGCGACGCCAGCCTGGCCCACGCCGGCCCCGCGGCCGTTGGCGCCATGCCCCGGCTGCTGCCACCCGGCGCCCCGGCCATGCCCCAAGATCTGCACCGCCACCTGCGGTCACACGGCGCACTGCCCTATCGTGGCGGCGGCGGGCGGCCGGGTTTGATCGCCGAGATCGCGGCGGCGGGCCTGACCGGCCGCGGCGGCGCGGCGTTCCCGGTGGCGAGGAAGATGACGGCCGTCACCGAGGGCCGGCGACGGCCCGTCGTGGTCGGCAACGGAGCGGAGGGAGAGCCCGCCAGCGCCAAGGACAAGCACCTGCTCTGGCTGTCACCTCATCTCGTGCTCGACGGGCTGCAACTGGCCGCCGAGGCCGCCGGGGCCCGCCGGGCGTACCTGTACGTGCACGCCGGCGGCCACCTGCCCGAGCGGCTGCGCCACGCGCTCGCGGAGCGGTCCGCCGCCGGGCTCGACCGGGTGGCGGTCAGCCTCGTCAGCGGCCCGCAGAGGTTCCTGGCGGGAGAGGAATCGGCACTGGTCAACCGCATCGAGGGTGGGCCGGCGCTGCCCACGTTCCGGCCGCCGCGCACCTTCGAGCGCGGCATCGGCGGCGCGCCGACGCTGGTGCAGAACGTGGAGACCCTCGCGCATGTGGCCCTCATCGCGCGACACGGCGCCGCGTGGTTCCGTGCGGTGGGCACGCCAGCCGAGCCGGGCAGCATGCTCATCACCCGCCACCTCGCCGACGGCACCACCGAGGTCGCCGAGGCGGCGATCGGCGCACCGCTGGCCGCGCTGCTGCGGCTCGGCTCGGCGCCGGTCTCGGCCGTGCTCACCGGCGGCTACCACGGCACGTGGATCCGCGCCGCCGACGCCAGGGGGCTGGCGCTCACGAACGCCTCGCTGCGCCCCGCGGGCGCCGCGCTCGGCGCGGGTGTGCTCGCGGCGCTGCCGGCAGAGCGGTGCGGCATCGCGGAAACCGCGCACGTCGTGCGCTATCTCGCGGCGCAGGCGGCGGGCCAGTGCGGGCCCTGCCTGGCCGGCCTGCCGCGCATCGCCGACGCGCTCACCGAGCTTTCCCGGCCCAACCCCGATCCGCGCTGGCTCACCCACCTGCAGCGGTGGGCTGGGCTGGTGGTGGGCCGTGGCGCCTGCCATCACCCGGACGGCACCGTACGCTTCGTCCGCAGCGCGCTGACGGTGTTCTCCGATGAGATAGCAGCCCACCGCCGCGGGCGTTGCACAGCGGGGACCGCGGGGACAGCGGGGACCGCCGGCGGTCCCGGCACCGCGTGGCCGCGGGCCCGCGAGCCGTTCCTGCCCACCGCCGCCGGCGTTCCCGGCTTCGCGCAGGACTGGAGGTAAGCCATGAGCGTCAGGCTGAAGGTCAACCCGATCGCCTGCACGGGGCACGGGCTGTGCGCCGAGTTGCTTCCCGAGCGCGTGCGCCTGGACGAGTGGGGCTATCCCATCGTGTCGGCGGAGCCGATCACGCCGGGGCTGCAGCGCCTCGCCCGCCGCGCCGTCACCGACTGCCCGGCGCTCGCGCTGCTCCTGCAGCGCGAGCGCTGAGACG
>WNGJ01008745.1_pt1 | contig 17724 bp, 25 predicted proteins | sample 5400611 | NCBI WGS metagenome assembly WNGJ01 (sample SAMN13153375, study PRJNA577476) | soil metagenome | isolation source: 40 cm soil or saprolite under Garry oak tree replicate 1 | place: USA:California | collected 2016-06-15 | reverse complement strand
CATAAGTGTTCCGAATTATAAGACCGGGCAATGCTCTCGCCCAAAAACGCGAGGTCTCCGAGGGAGCTTAAATGAGATTCTTTCCAACGAGTGATGCAACATTCCTTGCCTCTGCACTTGCCCGTTCGATTCCGATCCGATCACGGAGTAACAGGAAAAAACCGAATTACTTCTTGTTTGCCGACTACGCAGGATCGATCTGGCCGTCCGCCGGGCACGTCGGCCTGGATTGCCATTGGGTGAAATGGCTGGTCCACGACACTCCCATTTTCTATGCGTGGCGGCAGGCCTGAAAGGAAAGAAAGGATAAGAAACAGCTTGACACGTTAACTAGTGTTGTAGTTAACTATAACAGTATTACATGGGTCCATTAGAACTGAGCGGTTGCAAGTGATTACGCCAATGAATAAACCCTGACCCCAGAAGGAAATGAACTTCTTAAGGAGAATGAAAATGAAATTCGTTCGTTTTATGCTGTTCGTTGTTTTGATGTCCGTCTCCACCGTGGCTTTCGACCAGTCCGACGCGCCTAAGCCTGTTGCGCAGTCCGACGCGCAAAAGTCTTTCGACAAATTGAAAACTCTGGCGGGTTCGTGGGAAGGCCAGGTGACAGTCGTCCCACCGCAACCCGAGATGGGGAACGGGAGCAAGTCCGTGGTCTCGCTCCGCGTGACTTCCAGGGGAAACGCGCTCGTGCATGAGATGAAGGAAGCGGGCAAGCCGGACGATCCGACTCGTTACGACCATCCGGTCACGATGCTCTACTTGGATAGCGATCGCCTGCTCCTGACCCATTATTGTGACGCCGGCAATCGGCCGCGCATGGTCGCCAGGACGTCGCCGGACGGAAAGACAGTAGAATTCGACTTTCTCGACGTCGCCGGGAGCACACAGTACGGACACATGCAGCATGCGGTCTTCACTATCATCGATGCCAACCACCACACCGAGGATTGGACTTACTTGATGCCTGGGGACAAGCCGGTCCACGCGCACCTTGACCTGCAGAGGAAGAACTGACGCGTGCGGTATCTCTGGTAAGGTCTGGCAAGGGCTATCTGGAAAACCTAAATGGACCGTGAATGGAACGACAGTCAGCCGATCTATCGCCAGCTTCGTGACCGTGTAGTCGCGATGATACTGGACGGTGTGCTCAAGGAAGGCGATCCGCTGCCGTCCGTACGCAATGTCGCGGCTGAATATCGGGTCAACCCGCTCACGGTCCTGAAGGGCTATCAGCAACTGGTGGACGAAGGGCTGGTCGAAACCCGAAGAGGCCTCGGCATGTTCATCAATGCCGGCGCACGCAGTTTGTTGCTGCAGGGCGAACGGCAGAAGTTTCTGGGCGAAGAATGGCCCAGGGTCTACGCAACCATTCAACGGCTCGGCTTGAAACCGGACGAACTGCTGGAGAATGGCACAGGCCGCCAAGCTTCGTCAGGGACTAGGTCGAAAACCAAAAAAGAGGAGGGACGCTGAGGCTATGGCATGCATAGAAGCCCGCGGTCTCCGTAAGGCGTTCGGCACAACGATTGCGCTGGATGGAGTTGATTTGCGTGTCGAAGAAGGCCGGATTCTCGGAATCATCGGTCCCAATGGCGCGGGAAAAACCACCGCGCTCAACGCGATTCTCGGGCTCACTCCATATCAGGGAGAACTGAGAGTGCTTGGTCGTGATCCCTGGTCCGAGCGTGATCGGCTTATGCGTGACGTGTGCTTCATTGCCGATGTTGCGGTCCTGCCGCGCTGGATGCGCGTTTCGCAAACCTTTGAATATGTGGCCGGAGTGCACCCACGATTCGATCGCGCGAAGGCGGAAGGCCTTTTGGCAAGAACTACTATTAAGCACACAAGCAAGGTGCGGCAATTATCGAAAGGCATGGTGGCGCAACTGCATCTCGCTTTGGTTATGGCCATCGATGCGAGATTGCTGGTGCTGGATGAGCCGACGCTTGGGCTGGACATCCTCTTTCGCAAGCAGTTTTACGATTCCCTGCTGAACGACTACTTCGATCGCAGCCGTACCATCGTTGTGACGACCCATCAGGTGGAAGAGTTGCAACACATCCTCACGGATCTGATGTTCATCGACCGCGGGAGAATCGTACTGAGTTGCAGCATGGAGGAATTCGAGTCGCGCTACGTGGAGGTGACGGTCAATCCCGACCAAGTCGCCGCGGCGCGCGCGCTCAAGCCGATGTATGAGCGCGAGGTGTTCGGGCGCAGCATTCTGCTGTTCGATCGCAGGATCAACCAGAATATCGACCGCCAGCAACTCGCGGCTCTTGGCGACGTACGGACGCCCAGCATTGCCGACTTATTCGTTGCGGTCATAAAGAATCAATCCGGCATGGCACAAGGAGCGGCTCGATGAATACTCAATCGAATGCCGTACCTGAATCTTCCTTTCAGTCGCAGGGGCTCGCGCCCGCAATCGTGGCGGCGATTCGGCCCCTGTACTGGTCGATCCGACGAGAATTGTGGGAAAACCGTTCGATCTACATCGCGCCGCTCGCCGCCGGCGCCGTCTTTCTGCTCGGCTTCGTGGTCAACATGGTGACTCTGCGGCGCCACATTCAGGGCGTATGGCCTCTGGACCGGGCGCAACAGCACGATTTACTCAACACGCGCTACGAATTATCGGCGGCCCTGATCATGGGAACAGCTCTGATCGTGGGAATTTTCTACTGTCTCGATGCCCTATATGGAGAGCGCCGCGATCGCAGCATCCTCTTCTGGAAGTCGTTGCCGGTGTCCGATCTCACCGCCGTGCTCTCGAAGCTGACGATTCCCCTTGTGATTCTGCCGGTTCTCAGTTTCGCCATCAGCCTTGCAACCCAATTCATCATGCTCCTGCTGAGCAGCGTAATACTGCTAGGCAGTGGTGTGAACATCGCGGCGCTATGGACAGACGTGTCGTTCTTCCACGTGTCACTAGTGCTGCTTTATCACCTTCTCACAGTGCACGGTCTCTGGTACGCACCCTTCTACGGCTGGCTGCTGTTCGTTTCAGCGTGGGCGCCGCGGGCGCCGTTTATAGGGGCTTTCTTACCGCCCTTCGTGATCTGCGTGGTGGAGAAGATTGCGTTCAACACTTCGAATTTCCTCGCGCTGCTGCAGGATCGCTTGCTGGGGCAGGGAGGCTCAATGGCGGCGGACAACCATCCCAAGGATTTCATGGCAACACTCATTCCAGAGCATTTTTTTAGCGCGCCCGGCCTGTGGGTCGGCCTGGCAATCGCTGCGGCATTCCTCGCCGCAGCGGTCCGGCTGCGCCGGTATCAAGGACCGATCTGATTCGCTGGCTGGATTGAATTTTGTTTTTGTGCAGGGAAAACCAATATGGGCACAGCGGTATTGACGAAACGGCTGAATTCACGATGTTCACGCGGCAGCAGCTCCTGGGGGGATTTGAAAATGGCTAAGTCGATCACAGAAACATCGCCGCGCCTCAAGGCAAGAATTACCGGTGCGTTTTATCTCCTCACCATGCTGACGGGAATATTCGCCCAGGGTTTCGTCAGTGACAGGCTGGTTGTATCCGGCGACGCCGCGGCTACGGCGACCAACATCCTGACGCACAAGAGCCTGTTTCAGTTGGGTTTCACCGTCTACCTCATCGAAATGGCGTGCCAGATCGCCATGACGGTTCTCTTTTATTATCTGCTTAAGCCGGCGGGCAGGATCGTCTCTTTGCTTGCGGCGTCCTTAGGCCTCACCGGTTGCATCATCAAGACCTTTAGCCGCGTCTTTTACATCGCACCCTTGTTCGTCTTGGGAGGCGCGCACTACTTGAATGTATTCAGCCTGGAACAGTTGCAGGCGGTGGCGTTGCTATTTCTGAGGGTGAATGAGCAGGGCGCCGGGATGGCCTTGGCATTCTTCGGATTCTATGCGCTACTGACAGGCTACCTCATTATCAGGTCCACCTTCCTCCCGCGGATTCTGGGCTGGTGGTCAGCAGTTGCAGGTTTGGGTTGGCTGACCTTCCTGTCCCCCACTCTCGGATACCGTCTGTTCCCCTACCTTGCAGGCGTCGGCCTCCTCGGGGCCACAGCGCTCATCCTGTGGCTCCTCGTGTTCGGCGTGAACGAACAACGATGGAAGGAGCAGGCCGGCGCAGCAGGTGAATGGCGATCATAGCGCGGAGCGGAACGACGCCGGTATGTAGAGGAGCGAAGAATGCGATTGCCGATATTAGTTCTTCATATTTGCGCCGGGATATTGGGATTGGTGTCCGGTGCCGCGGCAATTTCGTTCCGCAAAGGTTCCCGTCGGCATGGCATAGCTGGAAACGTATTTGTCATTTCCATGATGAGCATGTCCACAGCTGCGGCATACCTTGCGCTCATGAAACATCAAATGAACAATGTTTTCGGAGGCGTTCTGGCGTTTTATCTGGTGACAACGGCATGGGCGACTGCGAGGCGCAGAGACGGGGAAACCGGCATCTTCGATTGGGGTGCGCTTCTGTTTGCTTTGGCGGTCGGAGCTGGCATCATAACCTACGGGTTCGAAGTGGCGAATAGCCCGACGGGCTCAAAAGACGGTGTTCCCGCTGGGATGTATTTTTTTCTCGGTTCCGTAGCTCTGCTTTCTGCCGCGGGGGACATTCGAATGCTCGTGCGCGGCGGTGTTTTCGGGGTACATCGAATCGCGCGACACCTTTGGCGCATGTGCTTTTCGCTGTTCATCGCCACGGGCTCCTTTTTCCTGGGACAGCAACAAGTATTTCCCCACTGGTTACGCAAAACAAACGTACTTTTTCTGCCGGCTATCCTGCCACTGATATTGCTGATCTTCTGGCTGTTTCGCGTTTTGTTCACAAATACGTACAAGGGCACTGACTCACCCTATCGAGTGCATGAAGATCGCGCGTCGCTCCGCGAGCAATCACTGTCTGGCTGAGCAACGAGGTGTAAGTTCGGCAGAAACGCCTGTGAGCATCGCTTACAAGGGAGGGAACATGAGCTCGACCCATAACCCAGGGAGAGTCGCCGGATTCCTCTACCTGCTTCTCGTCGTCCTCGCTCCGGTCCGCCTGATCTACATTCCCAGCGCTCTGTATGTGCGTGGGAACGCGACCGCGACGGCCAACAATATCGCCACTCACGAGTTGCTCTTCCGTCTCGGCATGGTCAGCGACCTGCTCTGCGGGACCATCGTGATTTTCCTCACGCTGGCTTTTTACCGGTTGTTCAAGGCAGTGGACCAGAACCTTGCTGTGCTCGTGGTCATCCTCGGAGGGTTGCTGCCAGCTGCCATCGACTTCCTTAACGTGCTAAACGACGCTGCCGCCCTGATGCTAGTGCGCGGCGCCGATTTCTTGTCCGTATTCGACAAACCGCAGCGGGATGCCCTGGCCATGCTGTTCCTCCGTCTGCATCACCAGGAAATCGTCGCCGCCGAGATTCTTTGGGGTCTATGGCTTTTTCCTTTAGCGATTCTTGCCTACAGGTCGCGCTTCCTGCCTCGCTTCCTCGGCGTGTGGCTGATCATCAACGGCTTTGCCTACCTGATCATGAGCTTCACCGGCCTACTGTTACCGCAATACGAAGATATGGTGTCTAACATTGTCTTCCCGGCCCTCCTCGGGGAAATGGCGTTCATGCTATGGCTCGTGATCAAGGGCGCAAAGCCGCAACCGCTGGACGCGTCAGCCTCATTGTCAGCGGTTGGTTAGCCTGCATTTCGGATTGTCGGGTAACGACCGCTACTGGGCCTGTTCGTCAATAGGAGAATAAGGAGAGAGAGAGCACATGCACCCAACTGACAAAGCTGCACGCGTCGCAGGAGCGGTATATCTGTCCATGGTCGTCACTGCCCCCTTCAGTCTGATCTATATTCCCAGCACTCTGATCGTTCGGGGCAACGCCACCGCGACTGCCAACAACATCCTGGCTCACGAGACGCTTTTCCGTCTTGGCATCGTCGCTGACCTGATCACCTCGATCATTTTTATCTGTGTGGTCCTGGCTCTCTACCGTTTGCTCAGCGGCGTGAACAAGACGCTTGCTTCACTGATGGCAGCTCTGGTTCTGGTCTCCGCAGCCGTCGGGTTTATGAATGTGCTGAACAACATCGCCGCGCTCACCCTCTTCCGCGGCTCCGATTTCCTCGCGGTACTCGATAAACCCCAGCGGGACGCCTTGGCCATGCTCTTCATTCGTCTGCATGGCCAGGGAAACGTTATCAACGAGATCTTTTGGGGCCTCTGGCTCTTCCCCTTTGGCGTGCTGGTCATGAGATCGGGCTTCCTTCCCCGCATCCTGGGCGTTTGGCTGATCATCAACGGCTTCGCTTATCTGACGACTAGCCTTACGGGCTTGCTGGCACCGCAATATATGGAAAAGGTCTCTAACATCGCCTTTCCGGTCCTCTTCGGAGAGTTGGCGATCATGTTGTGGCTTGTGATTAAAGGCGCAAAGGTACAGCCATTCGCCGCCGTAGCCTCTTGATCGAATTGCTTGATGCAGTTGCCCTCGATTAACGACTTATACTTGTGCGATACCGCCGTCCACAAACAATTCGATTCCGGTGACGTAGCTACTATCGTCGGAGGCGAGAAAGACTACGGCCTTGGCGATCTCATCAGGCTTACCAAACCTGCCGAGAGGAACCATGGTGGAAATCATCTTCTTGCGTTGCTCGCCCGTTTCTGAAGAAGCAAGCAGGTCACTCAGTCCGGGCGTGTCGATGGAACCGGGGCTAATTGCGTTCACCCGAATACGGCGGTCCTTTAGGTCCGTTGTCCATGTCCGCGCGAACGAACGTACGGCAGCCTTGGTGGCGCTGTAAACACTATTCGCGGAGAACCCCTTACTGCCAACGATGGACGCATTCAAGATGATCGAGGCGCCATCCGGCAACAGCGGAAGCGCCTTCTGTACCGTGAAAAGCAGGCCTTTCACATTTATGTTGAAGATGGAATCATAAAGCTCCTCTGAAGATGGAATCATAAAGCTCCTCCGTTATCTTGCCGACGGGGCCAAATTTCGCAACGCCTGCATTCGCAAACACGATATCGAGCCTGCCCTTCTCTCGCTTGATCTGTGCGAAGAGTCGATCGAGATCGCCAAGGTTAGCTCGCGACCGGTATTCGGTAGCACGACACGTATCTTGAGCGTTCGCGTGACCGGATCGAGTGCATCCGAGATCGAAGCGATGCGGCCTTTCCACGACCTGCCGGGATACGCTTGCAGGGTTACGATCACCGGGCTCCTCGGTAGGACCTTCGCAACGTCCTTCTCGTAAAGGTCGGCCACGACCCAAACCGTCGTCAGATCGGCAATGGTGAGAATCGGATTAGACGATTCGAGAGACTTGGAGAACTCGCCGGGCGCGGCGCTGATCTCTAGCACGACGCCATCGGTTGGAGCAACAAGGCCAACACGATCCGAGTTCGCCCGGGCAGAGAGGTTGAGCAACGACAGCCGCTGGCTTGCACGCTCCAATTCGGCGTGGGCAGAATCCGCCGTGGCTTGGGCTTCAATGTAATCCTTCTCAGCCGCTGCGCCGTGCTCGTACAGCGACTTTATGCGCTGCATGGCTCGCGTGGCACGGTTTGCCTCGATCTGAGCTTTGGTGAAATCAGCCCGTGCGGTGCCTACGTCTCCGCTCTGCAACACGGCGAGGGTTTCTCCGCGGCGCACGCGGTCCCCTGGCTTCACGGAAACGCTGACCACGCGTCCGCTCGTGGGTGGATATATCCGCACCAGCTTCGTCGGGTCAGGCTGCACTTTTGCGGCAAGGTCCAGCACGTCGTGCACAAGCCTGCGTTCCACCGCTACGTGTCGGACCGTAGGAGCGGAACTGAACTGCCCAGACTGCAGTTCAGGCGGGGCGGAGGCCTTCTCAGAGCGGCCGCATCCCATCAGCGACAGAACAGCGACCAATAGAGTTAGAACTGCGCCTTCAAGACGCAACCCAAATTCTTTGAGCTTCATGGTGAAAGAAAGTAGCCCCGCCCAAAGAGGCGGAAGAATGGTATTCAAGTGTTCCCCGCGAAAGAATCCCGCGAGAAGAAGGCTACCGGCTGAAAAGGAAAGGAGGAGAGCGCCCGGCGCGAGGCAGGACCGCGCCTGCGAGAGTTAGAACGGAACTGAAGTGGAGCACTGCCTCGCTAGTGATCGCAGGAGGGGCAACCGACGGCAAGACAGGGGCGATGAATATCGTTGCCCCGCCTGAGTGTAAGAAGTGGCTCGCTAACCCGGCGCGAACTTTACGGGAACCGAAAGCTGCGTCCTCGATGAATTCGGTTGAGTGCAGGTCGTCCGAGGTGGAAATGACGGGAAAAAGAAGGAACGCCACGCACACGAGCAAGCCAGCGCTGCGTATGGTTACACAACGCTCATGGCGTTGCGCCCTCGCATGTCGCACCCACTGGCACAGGGCCAGCGCGAAGATCAGACCCCATAGGAGATTGAGCGCGAGTTCCACGGCCCAGATTCTAACACTCGCACGTCAGGAATCCTCCGCGGGCAACATCCTGGCGGCGAAAAGGATTTTAGAACTCGCGAACAAGGCCTATTCTCTGTACCTTACACAGAATCCGACCGAACAGGCCAAGTTGCTCCGGTTGGTGCTTTTGAACTGCTCCATCGATGCAGTAAGTGTCCATCCCACATATAGGAAGCCCTTCGATTTGATCTTCCAGAGAGCGAAAAATGAAGAATGGTCGGGGAGAGAGGATTTGAACCTCCGACCCCCCTTGGTCCCGAAAACAACCACGGAAATGCTATCTCATTGATTCGCTTAGCTTGGCTCTGCGTCACAGACCCCCGTTTTACACGCTTTTCGGCGCTTAATTGACTCAAATCTTTCTCAAGTTTTTTTGGGTCAATCTGGCGTGGCACGTAGATTATGCCTACAGGGTCTTGCCCAACGATCTAGAGTCGGCTCCCAAATGCCTAAATCTTGTATGGGTTGCTCAGTGGGAAACTCCCCTCATTTCGGTGATGAACTTGCAGTGAATTTGTGCCGGAGCACTGGAATGCGTTTAGGTAACGAATGCGTTCAGGTAAAGGCAGGTAGCCTGATGGATAAGACCATTGGACAACACATGCAGGCCCTCGAACAAAAGCTCAATGTACTCAACGCAGGAATTATGGATGAGAACGATAGAGCTAAGCGCAACCAGCTTGAGTCGGAACTTCGGGCTGTCGAGTCAGCCCTCACGCTTTATCGTTCGGCGCTTGAGGCTGAAGAACGGATTGTGAAGGCGTAGCTCTGTTATAGAACTATGCTCCTATCACGAAAGTGCGGCGTAGGAAGCCTTTCCCGATATGCAGGATCGAGGCCTGCAGTAGTTAGATTTCAGGCCAGACAGAAAATGTTTCAACCATGCCATGTGCTAGAGCATTCTCTTGAGAATCGTGAGGCTGTTGAGTGCATCTCTCAATTCGCGATGCTCCTTAGAGTTTGCAATCGGCAATCCCCGTAAGCGTTGGTGGATAGCCCTCTCAGCTACGTCAATGCTTGCTGGCAACTTGTCCCGGTCGAATTCCATCACCGCGGCCCTATAAACGTCGAGCCAATCCCGGTCATGATGGCTCACTGAGAGAGTCTCCGCACACAGGCCCTTCCGCATCGAGGAATCTGCATCTGGCGTACAGGCCAAAACAAGCACCTGGTTGCGAACAGTTGAGCAGTAAATAGCGGGGATTAAAAGTTACTGCGGTAATGGTAAACCGGTTTTGGGGTGGGCCACCATCAGCACCGCGATCACGACTGCCTCAGAGGCGAGAGAAACTTAGTAGTCAACCCCAAAAGTTTATCGCCATGGTCGGACCCGTCATCGAAATGGGAGTGGGCCAGCCTGTGCGCCTGAAGGCGAGGCATATGACGCCATCCATGCGAGTGGGTCTCCTAGAACTCATGCTTACCATTTCAGTGATGCTGTCCCCCGCCTTTGCGCAGCCGGAGGCTCCCTCCAGCGTGGTCCGCAACTATAAGCCGATCACGGAAAGGGAGCGGCTGGAGTGGTTTTTGGTTTCAACCACTGGTCCGAGTAGCCTTTTCGGTGCCGGTCCCCTAAGCGCCGGGTTGAGCACGGCTTTCAACAATCCTGAGGAATACGGCCCCCATTGGGAGGGCTTCGGGAAGCGTTACGGCATGCGCTTGATGGGCGCCTCCACGGAGAATGCGATTGAGGCGACACTAGGCACCGCGTGGGGCGAAGATCCCCGCTACTTCCCGTCACCGAACCATGCCTTCGGCGCGCGTGTGAAATACATCATCAAGACCACATTCCTAGCTCCAAGGCGTGACGGTCGCTGGGGTCTGGCCTATGCGCGGTATGCCGGGAACGTAGGAAACAACTTTCTGTCCAATCTATGGCGCGTGGACAGTGAAAACGATCCCGGAAACGCGGGGCTGCGTTGCGTCTGGGGAATCACGGGCCGGATGGGGGGCAATGCCTTTGCAGAGTTCTGGCCGGATGTGAAGAAAATCATGTTCAAGAAAAAGCCAGCTTCATTCCACTCTGCCGGCGAGCGGATCGTCGGTCGGTAGCAGTACACGTTGTAGCTCGTTTTTTCGACGGGCAAAACCTAATCCGAATCTCTGCGAATCTTTTTTCGAGCACGCTTTCGCGCCAAAGCTTGTTTCACGCTTCTTCTTCTCGCCCGGCTTCAGGTAGAAAATCGTTTCACGCACTTTTTCTAAGTGGGTTATTTCTTTCGAGTTCCTTGTCCAGTAGGTAGTACATACGCTTAATGATCATAAGCAGAGTCAGTACAAAGTTCACCGTACAAGCAGTAAGTAGTACAGTGACTATTGGGCCGGTTCGCGCCCTGGCTCCGATCGCATGTATGACAAAGCGACGATTGAGGCGCAAACAACCCCGATAGGTACGAGGATCGCGAAACAAATGTTTACGAAGACCTGACGCAGAAGTTCTCTCCGAAGCCGAACATCCACATTCAGTGGAGAGGTAGCGCTCGTCAAGGTGAACACGAGGACAAGCACATTTAGCAAGAGCCCGGTGAAGATTGAAAATGCATTCAGAAAACCATTGACTGCATCCGTCCGGAAGCCGAAACCTAGCCAAGCAAGGACCACTCCTCCGATTGCGGGCAGAACGAGGAAAAGTAGGTAATCGGACCAGCTACGTTTATCCTCTCCATAGTCCGATAGAGTCTCAAGGTGTCGGGCGATCACAGGTAGTACATTAATTTTGTTCATGATCGCCTCGCATCGCCGTAAACTCCTTCCCTGAGTCCCTCTGCCAGTCCTTCGCAGCAGTGTTGATGCTGTCGTACGTTGCACTTCCATCTCTCTTGGAAATCTCTACCTCGTCGGTGACATCGTAGAGCGGACTGCCAGACATTTCACCTAACGTGATTGTGCGCTTCTGTTTGGGGAGATGCAATTGCGCCTCATCACTCGCGATGCGGTGCAGCTTTTCCTTTCTGCGAAGCTGCGGAGCGGATTGTCTTGGACAACAGTCAAGAGTCTGAGAACCACCTTCGGGACGGTGATGGCCGCAGCCGAAATAGCGGACCTGATTCCGAACAATCCGGTTCGAAAAACTCGGTTTCCGCGACGGGGCCCAGCGAAGCAGAGAGCTGTAATAGCTCCTGAGAAGGTTCGGGATTTTATGGATGCCCTACCAGAACCTTCTCGTTCGGTAGCGTGGTTGCTGGTACTGACAGGGTTGCGGATTGGCGAGTTGCTGGCAGTACGCTGGCGAAATGTCGATCTGGAGCATGGCACATTACGAGTGACTGAGTCGGTCTACGCTGGTCACTTCGATGTGCCCAAGACTCAACGCAGCCAGCGGACGGTGCCCCTCGCAGCGAAGGCCATTCAGATTCTGGCGGCGCGCAAGCCTGCTGTCATGAATCCAGAAGCTCTGGTCTTCGCGACTAGGACCGGCACCCCGTTTGGCCGCCATAACTTGACCAACAAACAGCTCAAGCCAACATGTAAGAAGTCGGGTGTGAGCTGGCATTGGTTGCGACACGCGAATGCGACACTACTCGACGCTGTCGGCACACCTCTGGGCACGGTGCAAGCTCTTCTCGGGCATTCTTCTTCGGAAATCACCCGCGAAGTGTATTTGCATTCGATCCCGGCGGATGCTCGGGCAGCCGTCGAAAAAGTCGAGGAATTGCTTCACCGACGCAAATTGACTCAAGTTGAAGAAGACCGAAAATTGGGAAGTTCGCTAATTCAATGATGGGATTGAGGTAATTGGTCGGGGAGAGAGGATTTGAACCTCCGACCCCCTGGTCCCGAATTCGGGGGAGGAACAGCGATTTCATTGTTACTCAATCACTTGAGTGGTGCTTCAACCGTCTCATTCTTGCTCAATCACGCCATTCTGGGATGAGTGTAAGTCCTCTAATGCCAGTCCACTCGGCCCAGCTGCTACCGTGTCAAGGTCCGGTCTAACTAACAGTAACCGATTAACATTCAACGGCACTGGCAGCCACCTTTGGCGTAAGGAACTCTCAGGAACTGTTAATGGACCCTGATTGGACCCAGATTCAGCCGGCAGGGTTGATCTATCTTCCGGTGCTATTCAACCTCGGCTGAACGCGCATCCCGTCGATAGGGCCAAACAGCCATTCGATTTGGACACTGTTGCCAACTGCCAACACGATTCCTGGCATGATTGTCGCTAGCCTTGATCGGAAACGCCTCGGAGCACAGTTTTGGGGCGAAGCGGAATCTCGATCCGAGGCGTTTTCGATCAAGGAGACTAGGAGGAAGCCGCTGGTGTTTGCGGCGGGCGCTGGACATGCGGCTGGCTATGGAATTTGAATGGTCTTTTTTTCGCCTTTTGTTCGGGGTGAAGCGCTAATGCCGACGCTTCCACGGCACCGGAGAAGAGAGGTAAATACCACCTCATACTTGGCGGATTATCTCACGCGTAGCGTCCGCCGCACCAGCGGCTTAGTCCTTGTCGTCTACTCGGAAACTATTTCCTACCACCCAGGATCATGGAACCACTTGGCTCCATCGAAACGGACGCAGAAGTTCGCAAGAGCGCAAAGGTCGTGCACATTCTCATGTACATGCGACCGCCCAATTTCTATCGTGGAGGGCAGAATGGAGTTCGCCGCTCCATTGGGGGCTCACCTAGCGATTCCCGGACGGGTTTCTGGAACACCTGCAAAGAGCCCCCTTTGGCGATGCGAGGGACCTTCGCGTGGTTTCGGTACATCCGCGAAAAATATGAAAGTTTTAGGATTTTGAGAGCTGATTGTGGCGTACTTCCGCCATTGCAGTGCGATTCAAAGTCGGCCCGCGTTGAGCCAAGAGCATCCTAGACCCTGGTCTAGAATCCTCAGCATGCAGGAATCTGCCATGAGTGTGAACGATTTTGCACGATGAGCTTCCTGCCTCGATGCAACTGTCAAACTATGCCCAGCCATTTCGCCAACTCATTGGCATCAAAACTGCACTACTACAAGAGATAGCGGTGACTCGCACTTACCTCCCCCACCAACCTCGAACGGCTCCTCGCCATGACAGACGTTTGAAAGCAGCCGAGAAAAGAGAAAGAGAAGCTTTCCACTCTCCTTGCCTCAGCTAGACAGTTGCGGCATTAACCTGGTTTCAGGGCTCTCAGCTTGGCGAACCCGGTGAATACGCGCTTGCCTCCACGCAGAAATTCTCCGAAGGAAATCACTAGTGGTATCTCTTCGCCATTCTTGTGCAGGCCGGGAAGGGGAATGCCATCCCAGCTCACGTGACGCTGGCCGGTGGCGACATAGTGAGCCAATCCACGCTCATGTACGTGACGCAGGTACTCAGGCATGATCAGGGTTAGCTTCTGCGTTTTACGCCAAGATCGCAATCGCCACAGACGATTACTCAAGTTCAACAGCTTGGGGCCAGAGCCTTGGACAACCTGGAGACTTGCTTCCCCCTAGTAATATCGTTCGCACATTGGCAAGAATTACCTTGTGCGTTATTCACAGTAGCTACTCACGCCCCGAACTCAAATTGAATCAGGTACTTCTCGAACTCTGGGAAGGAAGACGCATTGCTCGGAACACTGTTGGTTAGACGATTCACGAGAAGAGAGAGGAAATCATTAATGACCAAAGACCCAGTTTGCAACATGCAGGTGGACGAAAAGAAGGCTGAGTTCCAGTCTCAGTATGCGGGCGAGAAATACTATTTCTGTTCAGAAGAATGCAGGAACAGGTTCGAGCGCAAACCTGAACAGTACGCTACTGCCGCGTAGGGGCGTTATACGATTGGTTCGCGGCGACCGAAGAAGCACTCACCTCACGAGGGCAAATCGCCCTCAGTCGTTTCTTAAAGGAGGCATCCCATGCAAACGCGCCTGAGTCCGGCGCACCCGGAGAGTGGCAAGTTAAGCTTCCAGCAAATTGAAGAGCGAATTCGTGCTCGTGCGTATGAAATTTATGAGGAACGCGGCCGTGGCGACGACCATGCATTAGACGACTGGCTGGAGGCAAAAGCTCAAGTGCTGGGCGTCGTGAAAAATCCAAAGGCCGCATAGAAATAAATTACGTGACTCGGGAGCGTGTCTCGTGGCGTATCGACGCAACTCTCAAACTTTGCGAACCGCCGCGCCTAGCTCCCCCAAAACTCTGCTCTGACTCGTGCAGCGGCGCGATGTCCGTTCGCGCCGCCGGAGTCTGAGTTTGGGTGGCGCTGCTGGACTAATAATCCGCTCTGCACTCTTGTCTTTCCGACCGTGGCGTCGTATACGAGAGGCAAACCGGACGGAAGTCACATTCGGGAGTTGGGATGATTCCCCCGATTCGATTAGAGCAGAGCCGTGGGTCCGCGATGCAATTTTCTAAGGAAGCGACCTGGCACGCGTGACTGCGGACTTCATTTCACAGTTAACTCGCCGCCTTTGCCTCAGTCTGGAACGCAAAGGCGTAGTCAAGCGCGAACTGATCGAAGGTGATCGGCTTGCGTCCTGTGAGTCGCTCCACGTCATCCGTCAACAGACTCGCTTTCCCTTCGCGGTAGAGACGCTGAAGGTCGAGCAGAGCATCGGCGGACCATTCCGGCATGCCACCGGACAGGAGGGCTTTCTTGAATTCTGCTGGCGGGAGGTCCACATAGCTGATCTTGCGCCCAGCAATTCGAGAGATTTTCTCCGCAACGTGCCCGTTGGTAAGAGCTTCACTTCCCGTTAATGCGTAGGACTTGCCTTCGTGTCCGGTCGCGGCGAGAACTATTACTGCCACCGCAGCAATATCCCGGATATCAACTATGCTGACCGCTCCGTTCCCCTGGCATCCGTAGAACGCATTCTGAGACCTGATTGTGCCAGCATCATAGTTGACCAGGTTCTGCATGAAACCGTTGGGGCGAAGAAGTGTGTAAGGGACTCCCGAGGCCTCTATGTTCTCTTCCGAATCGCGATGCCCGCTCGGAAACATGGACTCGCGCCCACCTAGAGCGGAAAGCTTAACAATGTGCTGCCGTCCCGACGCTCGCACTTCTTTGATGAAGTTCGCTTCCATGGCTGGCAGATCCCGAACCGGCGGTCCAACCAGGAAAATCTTCTCCACCCCATGCAATGCTGCACGAATCGTCTCCGGCTGGTCGTAATCCATGATCACGCCTTCAATTCCGGCAGGGGCTTTGGCTGCTACGTCAGCCGACCGGAAAGTGGCGCGTATGTTCAGCCCCACGGCCAGCGCTTGCTTTACCACTTCACGACCGACGTTTCCACTTGCTCCAGTGATCAGAATCATTGCAGTCTCCCTTTAAACAACGACGCAACCCTACATTAAATTCGGAATTTCCTTTTCAGCTTCGGAAAATGGCCGATATTTTAAACCAAGTCGCCTTCCGAGGCATGGTTGAAAACGGCTTCGAATCGGCAACTTCTCCCAACGTCAACCAACCGGAGACTCACTCCGCTGTAAGCAGGCATAGAGTCTAGGGCGGCAGAAGTTAGTGTTTGGACTTGCTCTGCCTTTTGACCTGCTCAGCAGTGCGCCGGATGCGGCGCTTGATGGCGGCTTGCTCCTTGCGGGCTAGAGCTTCGGTCTCAGCAACAACCTGTTCGATTGGCGCGTGACGGAGGGCAAGATCGGCCAGCCACATCCAGCGCACCCGATCATCATCACTTGGCTGGCTCCGTCTCCCGCGCTCCTGAGCAGGCATAGTGGAGTGATTATTAGGCTGAGACTCCGGGGCTGGCTTCATGAAAACCATTGCACAACTAGGATGCCACTATTGAGGGTACCGTCCGATACAGTTCATCCCGTATTTCCAGAGTACCCTCTAAACACTTCAGTGCCAGCGAACAAACACGTTACGCACTAGGCTTCTTTCGTTTGACATCGGGCTGTAATGACATAGCAGATATGCTATAAGCCACATGAGGTACTCTGGTTTCTAGACTGATGAGCGCCAACACACCTCGTAAAAGTTGGCAGGAACTCGCGGAACAAGCTGCAAACGAACAAGACCTGAAAGGCTGCGCTCTCGCGTTCGGGAACTCACCGAAGCCTTAGACGATCAAGCGAAACGCATCATCTCTCGGACTCCGCAACAACTCAGCAAGCGACTTTTATTCGTGGATGACGAGGAAGGTATTCGGGCCACGTTGCCAATCCTTTTACAGGAACGCGGCTTTGAGGTACGAATCGCGGCCAGCGTACCTGAGGCACTCTCCGAAATAAGAACTCACCAATTTGATGTCTTGCTGTCTGACCTCAACATTGGTGAGGATGGCGATGGTTTCACCGTTGGGCAGGCGATGCGAAAGGCCCATCCGAACTGCGTTACCGTCCTATTAACAGGCTACCCGGCCTTTGAGAGCGCAGTGCAAGCCATTCACGATGAAGTGGACGATTATTTCGTAAAACCTGCTGACCTTGATCCTCTGATTAGCGCCATCGAACGTAAGCTCCGCGCTCGGCAAGACCGCTCTTAGATCGTGATTCGCTATCGTTGATCTTGATCCACCGACTGAACTGCACCCAAGAACCTCGTTCGTGCAGTGAATTACCTCAGTAATCGAATAGCGCAGACTGCGATTGATGATTTTCCCCATACCACGTTAGCCTCAGCTTGGGGCGACTCCCTGAGAGTTGGTGTGTCCATGCTGAGAACTATCATTTCTCGAACGCTGGCGGCTGTTTCCTTATTCGTGGCTCTTGGTCTTCCTGCTTTTTCACAGCAGGCAGTCACTCCGCAGCAGTTTGAAAGCCATCAAGTCGCAACTTGGGAACCGAAGTTTGAATTTGATGATGAATTGTATCCTTCTTTTGTGCTGACCATGAGCGGCCGCACTTTTAAGGCTCCGGCAAACGCACGCTACTATGGCGACGCCATGGGAATGGCCGAAGTGTTGATTCGTCCGGCGGTTTCAGGCGCACAGGTGCACGTCGAAATTCAAATTGAAGGCGTGACAGGCGTGACCCAACCCTCCTGAAAAATCCGCGACCTAGCCACGCAGAATTTGAGACTCGGCTTCATGTTTGAACCAAGCCGACTTCGGGTCTAGAATTCTCTCCTACTCTTCTAAAACTGTGGGAGGTTCGCATGCCCCATTACGAGTTCTTCTGCCAGAAATGCAAGAAATTCTTCGACAAGATTTTGTCTCTGGTGGACTACGAAGAAGGCGAGGTTCTGTGCCCGCACTGCGGCAGCAAGAAAGTCGAGCAGCGCTGGTCCCCTTTCTCCGCCATCACCTCCAAAAAGAGCGCCTGAAGACGGAGCCTCGGGCGCTGCACCATTTCTGCGCAATTGACCCGCAAGGGGACGAAG
>WNGJ01005949.1_pt1 | contig 17725 bp, 21 predicted proteins | sample 5400611 | NCBI WGS metagenome assembly WNGJ01 (sample SAMN13153375, study PRJNA577476) | soil metagenome | isolation source: 40 cm soil or saprolite under Garry oak tree replicate 1 | place: USA:California | collected 2016-06-15 | reverse complement strand
CAACAAATCGTGGGTGCGGTTGAAGAGCTTGGCCGTCGCCACCTTGTGTACGGTGCGCGGCAGGAGCACTATGCCACCGTCGGCGCGGCGCTGCTATGGACTCTCCAGACCGGGCTCGGCGACGCGTTTACCTCAGAGGTGCGCGAAGCTTGGACCTTCGCGTATCTTTTCCTGTCATCCACCATGCAGCAAGCCGCGGCCAACGCCGAGACCGTACCTGTCTCTTGGGTGCCTACCCCGCGCCAAGCTTGAAGTCACGCAGCTCGATTGTGCTCACCAGGCCCGCCGAACACCGGCTGGCCTTTTTCTTTTTATTTGCAGCTTGCAAACAAGTTCTTTTTGGCCGTGAGCGATTTCAACTCTGTCTTGCGCCCGCATCGGTGAGGGCAAAAAGCCCAAAACAAAAAAAAAAGGAGAAACACAATGAACAAGAGAATCATCGCCAACCGTTTCGGGCTCATTGCTCTGACTTGCTTGAGCCTGTTCGCCTCCACCGCAGCTTTTGCTGGTAACCCCCGGCCGCGCAAGCCGTACTTGTCACCAATACCACCGCGCAGCCGGTACCGATGGTCGGCCTCGTTAAGGATTCCGATGCCCCTGCCCGGAAGCCGTTTCAGACGAACATTATCTATTTCCTGACGTCGATAGGAACGAATTTTCATTCTGTAACCACCGTACCTGCAAATCAACGCCTGGTCATCGAACACGCCTCAGGAGTGTGTTGGTCCGTGAACACAATCGCTTTGTCTTCGTGGCAGCCCGGGACGCCTGGCGGTTATGAGTTCCTTCCCGCCGCGGATACGCTCATCTCATCCCTGTGAAATTTTATGCAAATCCGGGAGACGTTTTCGGATTCACGACTTCGGCGTCAGGCAGCGGGTACTGTAATCTCACCTTGAGCGGCTACTACGTCAATCTGCCGTAATCTTCCCAGCTTGCCTGGGTTGGATTGTATCCAACAGCTCAGCAGCTAGCGCTGGCTCAGGACTCAAATGTCCCGAGCCGGCCTTTCACGCTTTCCAGCCGTCAAGAAACTTCTCTCCATGTGCTCGATTCCTGCAGGCGTTTACGCCCATAGGAGTGAAGCGGATCTTGGTCACCGATCAATGCTCCGCACAAATTCAAAACAATAAGGAGACCAGACAATGACCAAGAAAATTCTGATGCTGCTGTTTGCTGCCGTACTGGCCCTAGCCGCGGCCGGGCATGCATTCGCACAAGGCCCAAGTACAGATCAGGAACAAGGCAACTACAAGAACATACTAAGCGCGCAGGTCATAACCACGTTAGCCCCACAGCAGTGCTTTAGCTCTGGCAGCGGTGTGACTTTCCTGAAGATCTGCATCACCAACAATGGCAATATCTCGTGGTTCGAGTCGCCCGCCGGTGCTGTTCAGTTGTACAGCCGCGAAGGTTATGCGGTGTGTTCTCTCAGTAATAACTTGACAGTCGTACATGGCTTCGACGCTAACGTTGCAGCGAACGGCTGGGGCGTCTCCACCGTTTCGCAACCGAATGGAGTCGGAACATTTCCGCTGATTGTCACACGCCAATCTCTTGATGGCTTGATCCAGCTGAAACAAACATTCACCCGCAACGCGGGAGAGCGTGGAATAGACGTCCAAATGGACATCACGAACATGTCCGCATACTCCTCGTACTTACGGGTATCTCGATACTTCGATGCGGATCTAAATGGCACGACGATCAACCCGTTTTGGTTCTCCGACGACTCGGTGTGGGGATGGGGAGGCTTGAACCAGCGGGGGCTCATGCTGACGGCTGCCCCGTCAAGTTCCTATATCTATTACCCATGGGTCTCGAGCTACAACGATTGGAACCCCAACGGCGCAGGGCACCAGTATGCGCGTGGATGTTCCGACGGAGGGTGGGCGGTCCAAGGCGACAATGTCGGGGGTATGGTTACGGTTTTGGGGGGGTAAATGCTGGTCAAACCAAAACCGTCACCCTTCGTTATCGGCGGTTCTAGCTCTTACCTGTGCTTGCGATTCGCTCATTGCCATGGCCAACCGGACACTTCATTACGGCTGGCCTTTCCTTTTGTGGCCAGCGTTTCACAAGCCTTTTCAAAACCTGATCGATTTTCAGCCTGATTTACGCCCATCTAGATGAAGCGGACAAAGCCAGCCAGGCTCCGCAATACCGATAAGAGGAGTTGCCATTGACCGCCAATTCAGATTGCAGCCAGATTAAGACATCGGGTCTACGTGTATTGTCCGAAGGCCGCGCACGCAGGCAGCTGGGACCAGGGCCAATCCGCTACGGTCTTCCCTGTGCGAATTGCAGGCTGTACTACGACGCAGCGCTGACGGCGTGTCCCATCTGCAATTGCAACCATCGTATTTCCCCGTAGCCGCTTTCGTCAGTCCTGTGGCGGCTGTAGCGGCCCTGCTTTCATCCCTTCCGCGATCTTGGATCGTGAGCATCTCGTCGTTTATGGCGTGAATGTAATTCCCATGCACCGCCGTTTGGGGCTGAGCACTGGGCTGAGGGGGCGCCTCGCTTTAATTTGAACCCAATTGGCGTCCCTAGTTTCAATGACACTTATCTGACTGACCCAGTCTGTGCTTCCCGGAAAAAGCGACTAGCGCGAGGATTGCCCCCGGGCTACTCTGGCACAGTTGTCAGAATGCCGAAGGAGGTGCAACCGTAGCCAGTTACGAGACCGAGTTCGATCTCCGGGAGGAATGTGGTATGGCCAGCAGCCGCGTCAAGACCCCAAGGGCCCTGCACCGCGACTGTGCATCCCCGCTGGCCTCTTCCGACCTGTTACGGATGCTGATCGATCAACTGATCGTCAACGATCCAGAAAAAGAGCAAGGACGTTCGTACGAGACAGAACAGATTCTCATGGATGCGGACATAGCTGGCGATCGCTACCTTGTGGTTCGACTACCAAGATACAGCGCACTCCCGTGTCATTGAGCCCCAGGGAACGTGAAATCGTGCGCATGGTAGCTCAAGGACATCCGAATAAGGTAATCGCGGCGATACTAAATATCAGTCTATGGACAGTTGCACCCACCTGCGCCGAATCTTCGCGAAATTGGGAGTGGCTTCGCGTGCCGCAATGGTGCGCGGCTGCTGGAAGAGAGGGGATCCAGGGAACCGGGCTCGGGCGGCACACGCACCGCCGCAGACCAGCCAAGATCAACGGCAGTGAGACGCAACAGCAATAGCCCTGCGGGATTGAAGCTCTGGAAGGAAACGTCTTACATTAGATAGTTGTAACAATCACACAACTTGGATTAAGTACTGCGCTGTCTCGCTTGCCATAACGCGGTGGGCCCGCTCTCGCAAGTGCTTTTCGGTCGCAGGCAGCCCGTTTTGCATCCGATCTGGGTTTTGTGTGAGGCGATTGTAAGAGGGAGGAAGAAATGTACGGATTGATTGTGAAGATGACCATTGTTCCGGGAAAGCGAGAGCAGATGATCAACCTGCTAAAGGAGAGCGCGGCCGGCATGCCGGGATGTATGAGTTATGTCGTGGCCGAAGACACAGCAGACGAAAATGTCATCTGGATTACCGAGGTCTGGGACAGCGCTGGCAATCACGATGCGTCCCTCTCGCTTTCGTCCGTGAAGAAGGCAATATCCCAAGCGAAACAAATGGTGTCCGGCTTCGACCGGATCGCGGTCACAACTCCGGTCTGGGGCATCGGACTCCAGTCCACACCTCGGCATTAAACCCTGGCACGTCGACGAGGCGGAGTCTACTGCCGCTCGGCACCGGCGGCGAAGGGAGCCACTGAATCCGCCACCGAGCCGCGTACGCGGCGAGGAGGCAAGGCATCGGGAATGGGCGGGCGCTGCTCAAGGGTTCCCAACAACGGGGCATCATCTACACCGACCCCGAATGAAACAAACTTGTCATCCGCGCACATACACTCGACAAGGCGGCGCTGCCGGGATGTCAGGACTTTCACTGGAAGGGTAGGGAAGTTGCGGAATACCCACAGCAAGTACAGGCGCTGTGCGAACGTTGGTTTGAGATATCGCGGCCCGAGCGGAGTGAGTATTCGCAGCACGCCTGAGTAAAGTTTTTCAAGCCACATACAGGTTGTCCCGGAGAGGTTTCTAATGTTTTAACTCAGATTGCTGTGCAATTCAAAGTCGACGCATTATTGCACCAGAGGCGATGCAAATGCGAGCGATTTCAGCGCTATTTTGCGAGCATTGCCTCAAACCTGGTGCAAGCATAGGTTGTATGCTGCGTCGATAATCTATGTCCCGGAAAGCTCCCGTAATTCCCACAGGCCTTGCTCGCGCTCTCTCGAAATCCGGCTATTGCTCGCGTTCCGACGCTCGTAATTTGATCGCAGAGGGTCGGGTACGCTTGAACGGACAGCCCGCCCTTGATCCCGAGCGCCCGGTCGCGCTTGGAACAGATACGATTCAAGTGGACGGGCGCAGTCTCGTCTCGGCGAATAAGGTCTATTTAATGTTGAACAAGCCGCGCGGCATTGTTACCACCGCCCGGGACGAAAGAGGACGCCCAACAGTTTACTCATTCCTGCCCAAAGACGCGCCCTGGGTCGCTCCGGTTGGTCGACTCGACAAAGCCAGCGAGGGTTTGCTGTTGCTCACGAATGATTCTGCATGGGCGGCCAGAATTGCATCACCCGAGAACCACAGGGAGAAAACCTATCACGTGCAGATCGCAACGGTCGCGCAGCAAGTCCTCCTCGATCAACTAATCGCCGGTCGCACTACTGAAGACGGCGACTTCCTGCGCGTTAAGCGAGCGACAACCATCCGCTCCGGGAAAAAGAACTCGTGGCTTGAGATTTTGCTCGACGAAGGGAAGAACCGCCACATCAGGAGACTGCTTGGAGCTTTGGGGACAGAGGTGCTTCGGCTCGTGCGTGTTGCAATCGGTCGATTGCAACTGGGTGACTTGGGAAAAGGCGCCGTCCGGAGCCTCACGCGCGAGGAGAAGGCCGCCTTATCCGTTGAGTTTGCGGCCAAGTGGATGAGTGCAGATGAATACAAGAAAAGGTCCGCCAAAGCTTACTCGCGAGTCATCGGATAATTCTTTTCACGCCAGCTGCGAACCCCGCCCTCCATCGAGAGCACGTTCGTGTATCCCATTTTCTGCAAGTTGTCCGCTGCGAGTGCCGAGCGAAATCCTCCGCCACAATACAGAACCATCGGGGTATGCAGATCGGGAACGCGGGCTTCAATATCACGTTCAATGACCCCTTTACCGAGGTGCAGTGCGCCCGGCAAGTGGTCTTTCGCGAATTCGCTCTCTTCACGAACATCCACCAGCGCGAACTTCTCTCCGCTATCGAGCTTCTCTTTAACGTCATCAATATCAATTTCTTTGATCCGCGATTTGGCCTCATCGACAATTTTAAGAAAACGTGGCGCGTGCTGCATAAATCCTCCAAGTACTGCTCTCACTACTAGCCACCGACCACTTCCTCGGTCGCCTGACTCTTGAAAGTGCACTCTTCCGGGTCCTTATCTTCGCGGAGACCCATGAACACCGGTGCACGCAGTTTCAGTCCACCCTCGGAAGTCTCGTGGGTCCACTCGGAAAATTTTACTTCCGCCACTACCACCGGTTTCACCCAATGCACGTTCTTAGCTTCTACCGGCTCGGCAAACGGGTTCTTGCTGGTTTCAATTTCCTTGAGCACCTCCCATATCTGCTTCAACGTGGCCTGATTGAAGCCAGTCCCCGCATGGCCTACGTGGATCAACCGCTTCTTTTCGTCGTAGAGGCCGAGGACCAGGGAACCAAAATACTTGCGTGAACCATCGGGATCTGTATAACCGCCGATCACGCAATCCACGGTTTGCGTGATCTTGATCTTGAGCCATTCGCGGCTGCGGCGCTCTTCGTAGCAACTGTTACATTTCTTCGCCAGGATACCTTCGAGCCCCTTCTGTTTCGCGGCGTTGAACAGAGCTATGCCCTGCCCGGCATAGTGATCTGAGTAACGCACCATTTCATGCGAAGTGAGTATCTGGCGGAGCACACGCTTGCGATCGTCGAGCGCGACCCGGCGCAGGTCGTATCCGTCGAGATAAATAAGGTCGAAAACGTAGTAAAGAATAGGCAGGTCGTGGCGGGGAGTGGCTTGGCGGCCATGGCCTCGAAGACCTGTGCGCTGCTGCATCAGGCTGAAAGATGAACGGCCTTGCTCGTCGAGCACAACCACTTCTCCGTCGAGGACCGCGGTCTTTGCGTTGACGAATTTCGGAAGGACGCGCAGCTCGGGGTAGCGTGGAGTGAGGTCATTTTGGTTCCGCGACACCAGACGCACACTTTCATCTTCGATGAAAGCGACTGCGCGGTAGCCATCCCATTTGATTTCGAACAACCAGTTCGGATCGTCGAACGGCTCTTCGGTGACCGAGGCCAGCATGGGTTGGATCGCGGTCGGCATCGACCGTTTCGTAGCGCCTTTTAAATCTTTAACCACAGAGGTCACAGGGGAATTCTTTTTGCTCTGAGCTGCAGGGGACGAAGAGGAGTTCGTATTCTTCGGGGGTGTTCCTCTGTGTTCCTTCGTGGCCTCTGTGGTTTTAGCGTTTGATTTTTTCTTGTCGAACTTAGCCAAGCTCTCCGCCAGCCATGCAGCCTTTACTCTTCCACGGGATGCTTTTTTGCTGCTTATCCACTCCGCAGCACCCTCATCTCCAGCGATTTGCGGCATGGTTTTGCCGCTCAGCACCGAGGTGTCGTATTGATCGATATCAAAGTCCTCGATCACGTGATCATCGTGTTTTTTTATCAGCAGCCACTCTGTGCCTTTGCTCCCGGGCCGGCGGGCTTTCATGTGGATCAAAGCAAAGTCGCCGTTCAGCCGCTTTCCATGCAAACGGAATTTCAGATCGCCTTTCTTGATCATCGCGGCCGCTTCGGCCTCTGTTCCGGGAAGATACTTTCCGTTTACGGCCTCAGGCGAGAGCGGCTCCCATGTGCCCACATCCCACACCATCACCGTTCCCGCGCCGTAGTTGCCTTCGGGAATGATCCCTTCGAAATCGAAATACGAAACCGGGTGGTCTTCGACCTGCATGGCTAAACGCTTGTCTTGGGGATCGAGCGATGGCCCCTTGGGAACGGCCCAGGACTTTAGCACGCCTTCCATCTCCAGACGGAAATCGTAATGAAGACGAGTGGCGCGGTGGCGTTGCACCACGAAACGGTGCCCTTTGCTCTTTTCCACCTTCGGCGGAGGCTCGGGAGTTTCGGAGAAGCGCCGCTTACGTTTGTATTCCTCGAGGGCCACAAGGATATTCTAAGTCAGGCAATCCCTTCACCATCTATTCGAACAACAACTCCAGCGAATTGGACAATTTTCTGGATCGCGTAGATGTCATTGGACCTGTGCAGATCTTCAAGAACCCGCGACCGATGCGTACCTTCAGTCCGGATCCAGACGGTATTCACGGTCCCTGGGGACGTTCCACTGTTCAGCCATGGCAATATGGGCCGCAACTCGTTGCGCGGGCCGGGCATCGACAATTGGGATATTTCCATTCTCAAGGACTTCAAATTTACAGAAACCAAGTCCCTGGAATTTCAAGCCAATTTCTTTAATGCCTTCAATCACGTCCAGTTCTTCGGACGGTCATCAAGCGAGGGCGCGTCCGGTTTCAGCAGCAACTTCGGGCAGGTTACGTCAGATACCACGACTTCCACCACGACCGCCTATTACCGTGGGCCGAGGTTGATTCAGTTTGCGGTAAAGGTATATTTCTAACGCAGTGGAATTGGAAGTCTGAGCAGACGGGGGGCGTTTGGTGCTCCCCCCTTGTTTTGTGTGTTGAATCCGACAAATATGCGCCCTGCGCCAGCGACAACTCATGCAAAGTAAATATCCAGACCGCCCGCTGGTTGGCGTCGGCGCGCTCATAGTAGAAGCCGGCCGAGTTGCCCTTATCAAGCGCGGGCACGAACCGCTGAAGGGCGAGTGGTCGATTCCTGGCGGCTTACTCGAAGTCGGCGAGACTCTGCGCCATGCAGCAGAAAGAGAAGCGTTGGAAGAGACTGGCCTGGTGGTGCGGGCGACGGAGCTGCTGGGGGTGTTTGATCGCGTAATTCCGGATGAGCAGCATCGAACCATCTACCACTATGTATTGATCGACTTTCTATGCGAAAAAGTTTCGGGGAACCTGTGTGCTTCGGCAGATGCCGCCGACGCGCGTTGGTTCACTCCCAACGAAGTCGCCGTATTGCCCCTGGCAGAAGATACGGCAGGTGTGATCCGAACCGCACTACAGAAGGCCGGATTGGGGCGGCACTAGTCTGATCTCTTTATCCCTCCTCTGAGTCTGTCCAGCGACAACCGCAGTTATGACACAGCCATTCGTCTCGGAGAAGCGGAAGGGGGAGACCGAGTGGGAGGCTTACTTTGGCAGCGTTGTTCAATTCACCAAATGTGATGTCCAGCGAGAAGCACTGCGGGCATCGTGGTTGAGCGTATTTGCCTGTACCCTGGATCTCAAACTCAGCTGGGATGGGTTCATCCAAAAGCTTTGTCGCTTGCTCCAAATCCGCTTCATTCACAAATAACCTTACGCCGCCAAGGACGTTAGAGAGAAATGGATTTGCACCCAGAACGTTCTCATCCGCGAGCGAGCATTCGATGCCCGAACCGTCGAGGCAAGTCTTAGCGATCAATGCCTCGGAAAAACTTGCAAACCTGCGGACCACGCATAAATTTTCGCTTTGTCCCGCTAAGTCTTCAGCCATGGACACCGGCGTCGCTGTAAGCTGATGTCCGGATTGTGGGGAAAGGCTCCGTCGGGACATCTCTTCTTTCAATATCCCGCTGGCAAGATCGGTGAGATCAGACTCGTCGCCAGTAATTCGTTCCAACTCTCCATCCACCATCCGGGAGTACTCCTCCCGTAGTCGCTGTCGCTCACGCTCTGGATCGATCATTGCCATGGAGGACGGAATAATACCTCATATTGCCGTGCCTTCCAATCCCTGCTGTCCCGCAAAAACAGAACGGCCCGCAAGCTTTGGCCTGCGGGCCGTTCCGGTGGACTGTTTGGGTTTGACCAAGAGGTGGTCACTCTAAGTACCCCTTCGCGGCAAACGCCTGGGTTGGGGACAGTGGCCTCTTCGACGAACTCCGGGTCTTAATCATTGAAACCGCCAGCGCGACCTAACGCCAGTGGGTCAATCCAACTCACCGGTCGAGTTCCGAGCTCCCATAACGCAATGCCGCGCGTGCTGGGAACCCCGGCGAAGCACTCAGAGCGACCGCCCTAAGTCTCAGCCACCTCACCTGGTCTCTGAATACATCTACCACCACTATCAGAACTTGTCATCCGACCACCTCCTTTCCGGTGTAATTCGAGAATAGTACACAAGGAACCTCGGAATCAAGAGGCTTGGAGGTCACCGGAGGTCACCAACGGCGACCAAAGCACCGTTGGTTCTTGTGCGTCATTTTCGAAACTTAGCGAACGCTTCGGGCAGCTGAATGCCGAATTTTTCGCACAAAGCGGACATGTCTCGAAAATCATTCTCCTTGAGCTCGTAGCCGCTATGAAATTTCACCATCCATTCCGGTGCAATACATCTGACCTTTCGGCCATTTATCAAACCGGCTCCCGTCAGTGAAGCGGCAGGGTACATCTCGCCCCTCTCTACCGGCCCATGCAGTCCGTTTCCCTGTTTGTCGATTACGATCACATGGAAATCTATCTCTCTGCCGTTTTCATCGCCCAAAACAAAATTCCACGGTCTTGCTTCCTCCAGCTTTATGTCTTTGTATCCTCGCGCTTGCAGCAACTGAAGCAGCCGGGAGACGTCTTTCTGCTGGACGGCTATATCGAGGTCTTTGGGAGGTCGAGTCGGTTCGCCAAGTAGCGCGTCAACGCCCCAGCCGCCATCTATCCAGATTGTGATCCCCAGATTTTCGAGTTCGGTATAGAGGCTGAGTACGTCGGCGGCAATCATCATGCGACCTTCCGGCATTTGAATTATCACGCACCATTTCGACACAGGGACCACCTACTGGACAGGTGTCAAATCAGCGGCAATTCTCCAGATCGCAACAAGCGGCAACTCGCACTATCAAATATCATTGATTGGCCTGATGTCCAATACATACATCCTCGGCATTGAAAGCTCCTGCGATGAAACTGCAGCGGCCGTGGTGCGCTCGGGCGAGCAGGTCATTTCAAACGTCGTTGCGTCGCAGATTGCAACGCACCAGCTCTACGGCGGCGTTGTGCCGGAGCTGGCTTCCCGCGAGCATCTACGCGCGATTGTGCCGGTGGTACGGCAGGCGCTGGCTGAAGCAGGGAAGAACTACGACTCGATTGATGCTCTTGCGGTGACTCAGGGGCCCGGCCTGGCGGGAGCTTTGCTCGTGGGCATCAGCTATGCCAAGGCGCTGGCCTTCGCGCTCGAGAAACTGCTGATTGCGGTAAATCATCTCGAAGGCCACATTCATGCCGTGTTGCTTGAAGAACGGCAGAAAGGGAATCACGACTTGAGTTTCCCATTGCTCGCGCTGGTGGTGTCGGGCGGGCACACGCATCTTTATTTGGCGGAGCAGCGAGGGGAAAGCTGGTCGTACGAAAACATCGGGCACACACGCGATGACGCTGCGGGTGAGGCATTCGACAAAGTTGCCAAGCTTCTTGGGCTGGGATATCCGGGCGGCCCGGTAATTGATCGACTGGCAGCGCATGGGAACCCACGCGCCGTAAAGTTTCCGCCTTCGCAGATCAAGCATCCGGACCGGAAAACCCCCACCCTTTCGCAAAAGACGCGAAAGGATGGGGCACCCGAACCCGGGCGGAAAGGTGGGAGACCCACGTCAGAGCTTGTCCGCCCACGGTTTGACTTTTCGTACAGCGGCATCAAAACCGCAGTTCTTCGTTATGTGAAATTGCGAGGATTGGCGTTGTCAATCGAAGCTCGAAAAAAAGCGCTTGTGGGAATTGCGGAGCCCGCACTCGAAGACTATTTAGCGAATTGCGATCAGCTGACGCTTGACCTGATTGCGTCATTCCAAAGAGCCATGGTGGAGGATCTTGTTGGGAAGACGCTGGCTGCGGCCCGGGAGTACGACGTCGCCACCCTTTTTGTTAGTGGAGGAGTCGCCGCAAACAATGAATTGCGGCGCACATTTGAGCGGGAAGGCTCCCGAGAAGGATTGTGGGTGTATTTTCCTTCGCGTCCGCTATCCACGGACAACGCTGCAATGATCGCCGCCGCAGCTTATCCAAAATTTCTTGCCGGGGAATTTGCTGAGATGGATTTTTCTGCGCAAGCGGGAATGGTGTTGAAATAGCTGATCGCTGACAGCTAGGTTTCTTCCAGTTTGCTCTCTTCGATATCCATGTCCTTGAACTCGCTGGAGTCGAAGACCTCGCCGCATTCCAGGCATTCGACAAACTCTGCATCTTCTTCGCGCGCCACTACACGCACACATGGGTGCTTGCATTTTGCCAGGTCGTTTCGCATCGCAGGGGGCTGAACAGGGCGGGATGTGGTCATAGATTCCGGACCTGATTCTCGGCCCAGACTCGCTCCGAGGGATGTACGCCGGAATTTGCCGTATTTTTAGCCGGAATGAAGCGGTTGTCAAGCAAAGAAATTCGTACGGTAAGCGCGGCGTTCCCGAACTGAGCTTTAGCTTTTGTCCTTCGCGATGCAAAATATACGACCAAAATGGTCGCCCGCTTGTAAACCATTCATCTGCATGGGATTACCGTTTAGTGCGCAGCTTTGCCATTCGCTGGGATAACTTGTGCTGGTCTCGTCGACTCTGTACACTTTAATATCCGACGTAAAAGGTCGGATATAACCATGCTCAAGCTGACCAAGAAAGCGGACTATGGCCTGATGGCGATGAAGCATCTGGCCGAGCACGGGCATGGGTCGGCGTGCAGCGCTAAGGACATTGCGGAAAGCTACAGCATTCCGCCCGAGGCATTAGCTAAGATTCTGCAGCGGCTGGTGAAGGCAGGCCTTTTGACCTCGCAACATGGAATCAATGGTGGATACATGCTGGCGCGGAACCCGGAGACGATTTCCGCATTTGAAGTGATTCGCGTCATAGATGGTCCCCTGTTTATTACCTCGTGTATCACCGTGCGGGGCGAGTGTGATCAGAGTGACCGCTGCACCATTCGCGAGCCGTTGCGAAAGGTGAATGACAGCATCGAGCAGGTGCTGAGGAGCATCAGTATCTCGGAGATGCGGGAAGAGGAAGCGCATCCCGAGTTGGTGAGGATTCATAGCTGACGGTGGTTAGCGCACGGGTGGAAATGCCTCTACGATATTTGGATATTTTTTGCAGGTTCTGAGGAGAAGCAATTATGAGCACGACAGAAGTGACGACACTGGTCGAGGAACGATCAGCTGTGAAAGCTAATGGCAACGTGACACTGCCCATCTACATGGACAACCACGCGACTACGGCCGTGGATCCGCGAGTACTCGAAGAGATGCTGCCTTACTTCACTGGCAAATTCGGCAACGCCGCCAGCCGCAACCATTCATTTGGGTGGGCGGGAGAAGAAGCGGTTGAGACGGCGCGTGAGCGTATGGAGAAATATGGATATCGGGTGACCTACCTGCCAGTACAAAAAGACGGCCTGGTGGATCTCGATGACCTGAAGCGCGCGATGGATGACAAGACCATTTTGGTCACGATCATGGCTGCCAACAACGAAATTGGCGTGCTGCAGCCGATCGCGGAAATCGGCCAGCTTTGTCATGAGAAGGGTGTGATCTTCCACACTGACGCGACTCAGGCTGTCGGCAAAGTCCCAATTGACGTAATCAAGCAGAACCTCGATCTGGCTTCCATCTCTGCCCACAAGATGTACGGTCCCAAGGGCGTCGGCGCTCTGTACGTGCGCCGCAAGGGCCCGCGTGTGCAGATTTCGCCGATCATCGATGGCGGTGGCCACGAACGTGGTATGCGGTCGGGAACTTTGAATGTGCCCGGCATTGCTGGGCTCGGAAAGGCATGCGCAATTTGCCATGAAGAGATGCCACAAGAATCAGTGCGCCTGGCCGGACTGCGTGAACGGTTGCGGAACAGGATCATGTGCAATCTGGACGAAGTTTACATTAATGGCTCGATGGAGCACCGGCTTCCGCAAAACCTGAACATCAGCTTTGCTTACGTTGAAGGCGAGTCGCTGCTAATGGGCATCAACGATGTCGCGGTTTCGAGCGGCTCTGCATGCACCTCGGCGACACTTGAGCCATCTTATGTATTAAAGGCTTTGGGTACGGGAGATGACCTGGCGCATAGCTCGATTCGGTTCGGACTGGGACGCTTCAACACCGAAGCTGAGGTGGATTACGTCGCTGATCGAGTTGTTGAAACCGTGCAGCGGCTGCGCGAATTGTCGCCGCTCTATGAGATGGCGAAAGAAGGTATTGATCTTAAATCGGTGAAGTGGGCTGCGGAGTAGCAGAGTCTACTTTTGGGTATCAGGAACAAGATCTCGAGTTCAGGAGAGCGTAATGTCATACAGCAACAAGGTAATCGACCACTACAACAATCCACGCAACGTCGGCTCGATGGACAAGAGCAGCGCCGAAGTCGGCACTGGACTGGTGGGAGCGCCTGAGTGCGGCGACGTGATGAAGCTGCAGATCAAGGTCAACCCTGCAACCAACGTCATCGAAGATGCCAAGTTCAAGACCTTCGGGTGCGGGTCGGCGATTGCTTCGTCTTCACTTGCGACTGAGTGGGTGAAGGGCAAGACGATTGACGAGGCTCTGTCGATCAAGAACACAGAGATCGTGAAGGAGCTTTCGCTGCCGCCGGTCAAGATCCACTGCTCGGTGCTAGCGGAAGATGCGATCCGCGCTGCGATTGGCGACTGGAAGAAGAAGCAGGGAGCTGCGAAGCCCGAAGCGGTTGCGGCGCAGTAAGCCCTTGTCTCGTGTCCATCGTGACGGCGAATGTCTATGACGACGATTACGGCAGAACCCGCGAAGACTCCATCCGCTAAGGGCATCCAGGTCACCGACCGGGCGATCGAGAAGATTCGCTCGGCCATGGCTAATGAAGGGGTATCTCCCGAGCAGGGTGGACTGCGCGTTGGTGTGCAGGGCGGAGGGTGCTCGGGTTTGAGTTACAACATTCGCTTCGATTCTCAGCCCCGCGAGCGCGACCGCGTCTTCCAGTTCGACGATGTGCGGGTCTTCGTCGATCCGAAGTCTTTCATCTATCTGCACGGGATGACGCTCGATTATCAGGAAACTCTGATGCAACAAGGGTTTGCTTTCGTGAACCCGAATGCGAGTAAGTCCTGCGGCTGCGGGACATCATTCTCAGGCTAGCTCGTGTGGCGCGGGCGCCCTCGTCCGCGAAGTCTTTGCTCTCAGATACAACTTTGAATGGGAGCAGGTGTCCGTACCAGATTTCTCATGGGCGTTGAGTCAAACACGGCGACGGTTGAAGCGGCCCAGGCCTGCTGGTCTTGCGGCGATATGCGCGCAGCGCAGTTCTGCACATCCTGCGGCAAGGTCCAACCGCCCGCTCCGGTGGACTACTTTTCCTTCTTCGGATTGCCGCGAAAGTTGAATCTCGATACCAACGCTCTTGAGCGCGAGTTCTATTCATTGAGCCGGAAGTTGCATCCCGATATTTACGTTGGCTCCAAACCTCAGGAGCAGGAATGGAGTCTGGAACAGAGTTCAAGACTGAATGACGCTTACCGCACATTGAAAGACCCGATCCGCCGGACGGAATATTTGTTGAAGCTGGAAGGTGTGGAACTCGAAGGTCAATCGAAAGCCGCGACCGAAGAAGCGCGTAAAACCGGGGAGAAGAAACAGATTGTTCCTCCCGACCTGCTGGACGAAGTTTTTGAGTTGAACATGCAGCTTGAAGAACTTCGTGCAAGCAAAAAGATGGGCGAGGAAGATCCAGCGCTGGTTCAGGAGTTGCAGCAACACAAGCAATCGCTGGAGGAGAAATTCAGCGCATTGTTTGATGAGCTGAAAGGCTACTGGAGCGAATGGGACGCCGCTGAGGATTCAGCGAATTCAGCGAATGAAGAGGGAAGGCGCAAAATCCGCGACAAGATGGTGGACCTGTTGAATCGACGCTCGTATATCAGGAATTTGGTTCGGGATGTGAATGCAGTACTGGAAACCTAGCTCTTAGCCTTTAGCTCTCAGCGAAACCAGTTCAGCTAAGAGCCAAAAGCTAATGGCTACGGATCGCATTGTCGGCATTGATCTTGGCACCACGAATTCACTCGTGGCTTCCATGCAGGGGCAGGACCCTGTCATCATCCCGGGTGAGGATGGATCGAATCTCGTTCCTTCAGTGGTCGCCCTAGATGAGAACGAGAGGATCATCGTAGGCAATGCAGCTCGCAAGTACTTGATCGAAACGCCGGATCGCGCGGTGTATTCAATTAAGCGCTTGATGGGACGTGGGGTTGAAGATGTTCAAGAAGAGCTGAAGCTCTTTCCGTTTCGTCTGGCTGACGACCTTCTGGCCAGAGAAGTCCTGCGCATCAAGCTGGGCGACAAGACATACACGCCGCCGGAGATATCCGCATATATTCTGCGACAGCTCAAGCGCAATGCTGAGCGTTTCTTTGGCGAGCCGGTCACCAAGGCCGTGATTACTGTCCCTGCGTATTTCAACGACGCACAACGGCAGGCCACGAAAGACGCCGGACGGATAGCTGGGCTGGAAGTTCTTCGCCTGGTAAACGAGCCAACGGCGGCCTCGCTCGCCTACGGTCTCGACAAGAAGCAAAACGGGATTGTTGCCGTTTACGATTTGGGCGGCGGAACATTCGATATCTCCGTTCTTCGCCTGCACGATGGGATCTTTGAGGTCATTGCCACCAATGGCGACACATATCTGGGCGGCGACGATATTGATAACCTGCTGATCCGCATCGCGCTGGATGACATTCGCGGCGACCTTGGAATGGATTTGTCTCGCAACGGCGACGTCGTGGCTGGAATTCGCAAGGCCGTCATCGAAGCCAAGATTGCGCTGTCTTCGCAGGCGTCGACTAAGCTGGACATCGAACTCCCGAACGGAAAACGCTATCGACGCGAAATTACCCGTGAGCAATTCGAGCAGCTTGCCGCGCCGGTCATCGATCGCACGATTGCTCCTTGCAAGCTAGCGCTGAAGGATGCCGCCCTGAAGCCGGAGCAGATTGACGAAGTCGTGCTGGTCGGCGGATCTACGCGTATCCCCAAGGTCCACGCGCTTGTCGCGCAGTTGTTCCAGCGCAAACCTCATACTGACTTGAATCCCGATGAAGTGGTTGCGCTCGGCGCAGCAGTGCAGGCCAATATTCTTTCCGGCGGTTCAGAAGCGACGCAGGATATGCTGCTTCTAGATGTGACTCCGCTGTCGCTCGGAATCGAAGTCGCCGGCGGCGTGACCGACAAGATCATCCTGCGTAATTCAACGATTCCGGCATCGGCGACGCAGCACTACACGACACAAGTTGATGGACAGACGAACGTCGCCATTCACGTTCTACAGGGGGAGCGAGAATTGGCGAAAGATTGCCGCTCCCTGGCGCGCTTCGACCTCAAAGGCGTTCCACCTATGTCGGCGGGATTGCCCCGGATTGAAGTGAAATTTCTGATTGACGCCAATGGAATCCTGCACGTCTCGGCGCGTGAACAGCGCAGCGGCAAAGAAGCCGAAATCGAAGTGCAGCCAAGCTATGGCCTGACGGATGATCAGGTCGAAAGCATGATTCTCGATTCATTCGATCGGGCGGAAGAAGATTTTCGGCAGCGGCAGGTGATCGAGGCCCGGAACGAAGCCCAGAACATTCTGGCGCCATTGGAGAAGGCGAAAAGGAATCCAGCGTGGGGACAGCTTACCACTGACGAAAAGCAGCAAATCGCAAAACTCGAACGTGCGCTGCGCGAAACACAACAGTCCGAAGACTATCCGGCAATTCGCAAAGCCATTGACGCGCTAAATCAAAGCACAATGCGTCTTGCTGAATTAATGATGAACACTGCAGTGGGAGCAGCTTTAAAAGGCAAAACGATGGACGGAACTGACATTGGTGAGGGGCCGGAAGCGCCGCATCCAGTAGCGAAAGCAGAATTCGAGTAACCTCTGTGTCCTCTGTGGTTAAGGCTTTTGACGATCTTTTACCATAGAGGACACAGAGTTGCACCGAGAGAATCGCACAGAGTAGGAGCACAATGCCAGAGGAGAAGACACAATCCGGCGGCGGAACCGCGACGGTCGACGCGCCCGGCGACAATACCGTAGAAGTCGTGTTCATGCCCGGAGGCAAGACGGTTCAATTCGAGCACGGCAATTTGCCCTACAAAGATCACGGCAAAGAGCAATCCATTCTCGACGTTGCGCTAAATAATGGCGTGCGGCTCGACCATGCATGCGGAGGCAACTGCGCTTGCACCACTTGCCATGTCTGGGTAAAGGAAGGCGCGCAGAATCTTTCAGAGATGGACGACGATGAAGCTGACCGCCTCGACATGGCCGCCGATCTGCAACTTAACTCACGGCTCGGATGTCAGGCGGTGATTACCAAGCCGGGGAAGATTGTGGTTGAGATTCCCGCGTGGAATAGGAATTACATTTCGGAAGAACACTAGTTGGTACTTAGCACTTGGCATTTGGCCAGCGCACTTCGGCGAAAGTGGAAGAGCAAAATGCTAATTGCCAAGTGGTAAGTGCGTGTTTTGGAGCTACTCATGCTGAAAGACCTAACCTGGGACG
>WNGJ01004998.1_pt1 | contig 17727 bp, 15 predicted proteins | sample 5400611 | NCBI WGS metagenome assembly WNGJ01 (sample SAMN13153375, study PRJNA577476) | soil metagenome | isolation source: 40 cm soil or saprolite under Garry oak tree replicate 1 | place: USA:California | collected 2016-06-15 | reverse complement strand
CCCGACGCTGGCGTCAAGTTCGCGGATGTTGTGTCGGCCCAATCGGGTGCAGGCACAACGTTAGTCCGCTGACGACGGTGGCAAAAGAGCCCGGTCACCGAGGAGAGCACGAAGTAAACCGTTAAAACCATTGCGTGCGGGAATGCCGGGTGATTCCGGTGTACTCGTTGTTACTCGTGTGCGTTCTACCGCTACAATCTGCACACGAGACCGCGGGTGCATTGGGCATCCGGCATTCCCCACGCCCTCAAGGGGGCGAGAGAAAGAGTTTGAATCCGTCATTGCGAGGAGCGGCTTGTCTGCCGTAGCTCAACGAGCAAAGGCGGAAGCGACGAAGCAATGCATTCTTGCTTTGCGGCGAGATGGATTGTTTCGCTAGCGCTCGCAATGACGGTCTCAATGTTCAACGTGCGGCGAGACGTATCTCAGCATGAAGCGGATGGTTTGAATGTTCCACTTCGATCATATCCTAGACCGGCAAAACGCCGCGGATCGCCGGCAGGAAGAAAATGCCCACATTGATCGCAAAACCGATGTTCCACAGGATCGTGCGCAGCGTGGGGCGATCGCCCAGATAGGTCAAGACATAAGCGATCCGCACGATCAGGAACAGCACCGCCAGTTCATCGATCAAATGTTGCGGGCCGGTGCGAAACTCCGCCAGCAGCACGGCGGCGGCGAAGAACGGAAACGTCTCGATCCCGTTGAGGTGTGCGCCGAGCGCCCGCGCCCGAAGGGGGTCTTCGAAGAATGCGGGATCGCGTGGCTTGGAATTATCGAAGCGGCGAAAGCCGATCGCCTTGAACGGCGCGATTGTCAGCAAATAGAGCATCACCGTTCCGAAAACACACCATTCGGCGACCGTCATGGTTCCTCCCGACGCGCGGGGTAAAGCGCGACAGTACCGAACCAGCCATTATCTTGACAAGGATGGTGCAACGCGCGAACCACCGACGTCATGCCCGCCAACGGGTCGCCCGAATGGCCGCCCGCTGGCGGACGATGACACCGAGGGTCATATAGAGGGAAATCATGGCAACGGTCATTCCCATCGAAAGCGCAAAGGCTGCGACCGGCATCCGGCCGGAGCGCATCGGCGTCCTCCTGGTCAATCTCGGCACGCCCGACAGCGCCGATGCCAAGGGCGTGCGGGTCTATCTCCGGGAATTTCTGTCCGATCCGCGGGTGATCGAAAATCAGGGGCTGTACTGGAAGCTGGTACTGAACGGCATCATCCTGCGCGTTCGTCCCGGCCGCAAGGCGCGCGACTACCAGAAGATCTGGAACACCGAGAAAAACGAGTCGCCTCTCAAGACCATCACGCGCGGGCAGTCCGATAAGCTGGCGGCGTCGATCGCCGACCACGACCATGTCGTGGTGGATTGGGCAATGCGCTATGGCAACCCGTCAATCCGTTCGCGCATCGACGCCCTTGTGGAGCAAGGCTGCGACCGGATTTTGGTGGTTCCGCTCTATCCGCAATATTCCGCCGCGACCTCGGCCACCGTGTGCGACGAAGTATTCCGTGTTCTCAGCGAAATGCGCGCGCAGCCGACTTTGCGGGTGACGCCGCCTTATTACGACGATCCTGATTATATCGAGGCGCTCGCAGGTTCGATCGACGCGCATCTGGCGAGCTTGCCGTTCAAGCCGGACGTCATCGTGGCCTCGTTCCATGGCATGCCGCAGAAATACATCGACAAGGGCGATCCCTATCAGGCGCAATGCATCGCGACCATGGACGCCTTGCGCAAGCGTATGGGCCTCGACGCATCGAAGCTGATCCTCACCTTCCAGTCGCGCTTCGGCTTCGACGCCTGGCTGCAGCCCTACACCGACAAGACCGTCAAAAAGCTGGCAAAGGATGGCGTTCGCCGCATCGCGGTGGTGACGCCCGGCTTTTCCGCCGATTGCCTGGAAACGCTGGAAGAAATCGCCCAGGAAAACGCCGAGATCTTCAAGCATAATGGCGGCGAGCAGTTCACGGCCGTGCCCTGCCTCAACGACAGCGAGGCCGGCATGGACGTGATCCGCCAACTGGTGCTGCGCGAGCTGCAGGGGTGGATTTGACAGTCTCTGGATTTGATCGTCACTGGATTTGATAGCCAACGGATTTTGACGGTCGTATGACGCAAGGCACAAGGGAAGGCACAATGGCCGGCGTCTGGGCGCCTTAGGTCTGCCGGGCGGCAAATCAAGACTCAGCTATACTTGGGGCTTGGCTATATTTAAGAACAGCCGGCTGAACCGGCGCGGCCGGTTTGCTGACAAAACCAAGACGACATCCGGCGAGCATCTCGCGCCCGGCTTTGGAGGATTTATGACTGGTTTCGACATCTTCGCGATCGCGCTGGTTCTGCTGGTTGTTGCTACGTTGCTCGCCGGCGTCAAGACGGTGCCGCAGGGGTTTGACTGGACCATCGAACGGTTCGGTAAATACACCCGCACGATGGCGCCGGGGCTCAACATCATCATCCCCTATTTCGACCGCGTCGGTCGCAAGATGAACATGATGGAGCAGGTGATCAGCATTCCCGAGCAGGAAGTGATCACCAAGGACAACGCCACCGTGACGGTGGACGGCGTCGCGTTCTTCCAGGTGTTCGATGCTGCGAAAGCGAGCTACGAGGTCTCCAATCTCAACCAGGCGATCATCGTGCTGACGATGACCAATATCCGCTCGGTGATGGGCGCGATGGACCTCGACCAGGTGCTGTCGCATCGCGACGAGATCAATGAGCGATTGCTCCGCGTCGTCGACGCGGCGGTGTCGCCGTGGGGATTGAAGGTCAACCGCATCGAGATCAAGGACATCGTGCCGCCCGCCGACCTCGTGGAGGCGATGGGACGCCAGATGAAAGCCGAGCGCGTCAAACGCGCCGACATTCTGCAGGCGGAAGGCCAGCGGCAATCGGAAATTCTTCGGGCGGAAGGCGCAAAACAAGGCCAGATCCTGCAGGCCGAGGGCCGGCGCGAAGCCGCTTTCCGCGACGCCGAGGCGCGCGAACGTTCGGCCGAAGCCGAGGCCAAGGCGACGCAGATGGTCTCTGAGGCCATCGCCAAGGGCGACGTCGCCGCGCTGAATTATTTTATCGCCGATAAATACATCAAGGCGTTCGGACAGTTTGCGGATTCGCCGAACCAGAAGATCATCATGCTGCCGATCGAAGCCGTGAGCATTCTGGGATCGCTGGCCGGAATCGGCGAGATCGCCAAGGCCACGTTCGGCGAAAGCGCAGCATCAGCGCAGGCCGCCGCGCGCCGCGCCTCGGTGCCGAGTGCGGGACCAAATCCGCCGCCGGTGACGCCGCCAAGAGGTTGATTGAGGAAGAGCTTGATTCAAGAAAAGGCCTGACTCAAGAAGAGACTGATTGAGCAAGCTTGATTGAGGAAGAGGGTCGCATCATGACCGAGATGTTTTCTACGCTGGGCACCTGGAACTGGCTGATCTTCGGCCTCATCCTGATGGCGCTGGAGCTGCTGGCGCCCGGGGTCTTCCTGTTCTGGCTCGGGCTTGCGGCGCTATTGGTCGGGCTATTGTCATTCGCCTTCAATCCGTCCTGGCAATCGCAGATCCTGATGTTCGCGGTTTTCGCCGCCGCCGCGGTGCCGCTATGGCGGCGGGTGGCGCGCAGCAACAAGGCCGCCAGCAAGAGCAATCCGTTTCTCAACAAGCGCGCGGATGCGTTGGTCGGGCGCGTGTTCACGCTGGAAAAGCCGATCATCGACGGGTCGGGCACGGTGCGGATCGACGACACGATCTGGCGCGTCGCCGGCCCCGATACGCCCGCCGGCAGCCGGGTGCGGGTCGTACAAGCCGACACGGTGGCATCGGCCTGAAACCAAGCGGCGTCTTGTGCGAAGGCTATCCCCGTCGGCCGCTTCGGGCGGCGTGCCCAGGAATTCCGCAATTGGTATCCTTGATATGTGACGTGGCCCACAGAGCCACGCGGCACCACCGTGGCATCCTGTCCTCGCAACCAGAGGCTAGCTCCATGTACCTGATCGACGCGCTTCTCATCATGGCGATGTTGTTTATCTTCTTCCTGCCGATCACCGACTATAAAACCGTGCGCATGAGGTTGTGCGTCCTGTGCGCGCTGGCGCTGGTCCTGACCGTGTCGGTGACGCGTTCCCATGCGCCCGACCCGCAGATCGCCAGCCTGACGCGCTAACAAGGTCTCGGATTTCGGCGCGGATTTTTTTGATTAGGGCATGCGTTGACCTTTGCTCCATCGCTCGGCGAAGCGATGCAACGGCAGGAAGTTTTCCAGTAATTCCCGGCCCAGCGTCGTCAGGCGGTATCCGCCGGTGGGCATGAGTTCGACCAGGCCTGCCTTGCGCAGGTCCGACAGCCGGGCCTGAAGCACAGTCGGTGAGGCCTCGTCGCAGGCCGCGCGCAAGGCGCGTGACGTCAGCGGCTGTTCCCGAAGCTCCCAGATGATCCGCAAGCTCCAGCGCCGTCCCAACAGGTCGAGCAGCGCCATGATCGGCCGGCCGGAGCGGGAGCCGCGGACGGCGCGTTTTTTCATGGCTGAGGTCTGTTTCGGCATCCGAGCCTCCTTGCGGCGCGCTACAAATACGGTAGCATGATGCTACGGTTATTGTAGCACGGGAGTTGATCATGTCACGTATCGCAGCGCTCGAGCCGCCCTATGCCCCGGAAATCCAGGCGCAGTTCGATCAGATCATGCGCGGCGCGCCGCCGCTGATGTTGTTCCGGGTGGTCGCCGGCCAGGCGCGCGCCTGGGAGAAATTCCGCGCCGGCAGCCTTTTGGACCGTGGCCCACTTAGTTTGAGGGAACGCGAGATCGTCATCGACCGCACCTGCGCGCGGACCGGATGCGAATATGAATGGGGAGTCCATGTCGCGACCTTCGCCGACGCCGCGCATTTCACCGACGAGCAGATCCGCGCGACGGTGCTTGACGAAGCCGATGCGCCGTGCTGGTCGGAGAGTGAGCGGGCGCTGCTCGCGGCCGTCGATGCCCTGCATGAGCACGCCACGTTGAGCGAGGCGGAATTCAAGGCGCTGTCGGCGTGTTATGACGACGCGAAGATCCTTGAGGTCATCCTGCTCTGCGGCTTCTATCGCACCGTGTCGTATCTGGCGAACGGACTGGATTTGCCGCTGGAGGACAAGGCGGCGCGGTTTCCGGTTAGTTGACCGTCATTCCGGGTTCGCGTCGGAGCCTGTCGTCGGGCCGCGCCTTGCGCGGACCCGTTGGACGCGCCCCGGAATGACGGCGTGTATTACACCACACCTGCCCGCAAAATGTCGTGCAGGTGCACGATGCCGACCGGCTTGCCGGCGTCGGTCACGATCAGCGCGGTGATCTTCGACGAGTTGAGAATTTCCAACGCCTCGCTGGCGAGCAGGTCGCGTGAAATCGTCTTCGGATTCCTGGTCATGACTTCGTCGACCAGCGCGGTCATCAGGTCCGGGCGCATGTGGCGGCGCAAATCGCCGTCGGTGACGATGCCGACGATGCTGCCACGCGCATCGGTGATGCCGACGCAGCCGAAACCCTTCGATGACATCTCGACCAGGGCGTCGGACATGCGCGTGCCGAGCGGCTTCAAGGGCACGGCGTCGCCGTCGTGCATCAAATCGCGGGTATATTTCAGCATGGCGCCGAGCTTGCCGCCCGGATGCAGCACGCTGAAATCGACCGAGGTGAAGCCGCGGCCTTCCAATAGCGCGATCGCCAGCGCATCTCCCAATGCCAGCAGCATCAGCGAGGAGGTGGTGGGCGCGAGATTATGCGGGCAGGCCTCGCGGGCCTTGGGCAGCGTCAGCGCGATATCCGCCGCCTGGCTCAAGGTGGATTCGCGTTCCGCCGTCATGGCGATCACCGCGATACGGAAGCGTTTGGCGTAGGTGATGAGGTTCTTCATCTCCGGCTGCTCGCCGGACCACGACAGCGCCAGGATCACATCGTCGGCGGTGATCATGCCGAGATCGCCGTGGCTCGCTTCGGCGGCGTGCACGAAAAACGCCGGCGTGCCGGTGGAGGCCAGCGTCGCCGCGATCTTGCGCGCCACATGGCCTGATTTGCCCAAACCGGTGACGATCAGCCGTCCCTTGGCGTTGCGGATGAGGTCGGTCGCGGCCGTAAAGACTGTGCCGAGATCGGATTGCAGCGCGGCCGATAGCGCGGCGATGCCGCTGCCTTCAGCCTCGAGGGTGCGTAGCGCCGACGTCACGGCTGCGGCCGCCGGATCGGTGGCGGATGATTGTGCCATCAGCGGTTTCGGGTTCGACATGCCTGGTTCCGAAGGGGGTGGGGGGATCGTTTCGCCCCCGGGCCTCTCCTTAGCACGGGCGGGCTGGCGAAGCGACGCAAGGGAGGCGTTCTCAACCGCCCATTAACCATACTTGTTTTAACTCCATTAACGAAGGCTTCCTTAAGGCACGTCTGCGCGTAGCTGGAACGCGAGCCTTAAGCATTTGACTTGGCTGGGGTATTTTTATCGTGAGGTCAGGGCCAGCGAACGGCCGCTGCGGGCGCGCGTTGAGTTTACGCGCGCTGTGGCCATGCCTTGCGCTGATCGCATTCAGTGCTCCAGCGCACGCCCAAACCGTCACTGCCGACCTGCTGCGTCCGGTGCGCGACGGTTTTGTATTGCCGCAGGATTCGCCGCTGCGCCGTACCGGCGATCCGGCCGGCGACAGTGCGGCCGCCGCGCAGCTGCGCGACAGAGATACGCCTGCGCCCTCCCGGATCGGCCAAATTCCGCGTTATGGGGTTGCCGCCGCCAACGGCGCCTCGGATTCGGGCTTCGACTCGCTCAATCGCAGACGTAAGAAGCCAAAATTCTATCCGGGCCAGGCCCGGCCGAAACCGCCGCCGGTGGCCTCGTCGGGCTCGGTGCGGCTGTCGGTCCCGCCGTCGCAGACCGCCAACAAAACACCGATCCCGCCCGCGATGGCTGGAACGGTCGTCGGCCACCCGCAGCGCAAGCGGTTGCGGATCGACGACGATCCGTTCGGCGCGGTCGGCGATTATGCCGGCAGTTTTCTGGTGAAATCCGCGGTTGAACTCAGCGGCGGCTATGACACCAATCCCGGCCGCAGCTTCGTGCCGAAGGGATCGCCGCTCGCAGTGGTGGCGCCGGAATTCCTCGCGGTCTCCAACTGGGACCGCCATGCCGTCGTCGCCGACTTGCGGGGATCGTTCACCGGCTACGGCAACAAGTTTCCGCCGCCGACTGACGGTACGATTTCATCGGTGCCGACCAGTCTCGACCGGCCGGATTTCAATGGCCACATCGACGGCCGCCTCGACGTCAGCCACGATACCCATTTGCTGGGCCAGGTGCGTCTGCGCCTGTCCACGGACAATCCCGGCAGCCCGAACATCCAGGCCGGTCTCGCGAAATATCCGGTCTATGCGACGTTCGGCAGCACCATCGGCATCGACCAGAGCTTCAATCGCCTGCAGGTCTCCGCCGGCGGCACCGTCGATCGCACCGTCTATACCGATTCAAAACTCACCGACGGCACCTCGACCAGCAATGACGACCGCAACTTCAATCAATTCGGCGGCGTCGGCCGGCTCAGCTACGATCTCACGCCCGGCGTAAAACCGTTCGCTGAGATCGAGGGCGACAGCCGCGTACACGACGTCAAGTTCGATCGCTCCGGCTTCGTGCGCGATTCGAGCGGCGGCTATGTCAAGGCCGGTACGTCGTTCGAATTCTCGCGGCTTCTGACCGGCGAAATCGCGGTCGGCTACGCCGCGCGCGATTATGTCGATCCACGTCTGAACCGGCTGGAGGGCCTGCTCACGTCGGCCTCGCTGACCTGGACCGCGACGCCGCTGACCACGGCTAAATTCTATTCCACCACCTCGATCGACGAGACCACGGTGCCCGGCGTCTCCGGCGTATTGACGCATGTCTATACCGTGGAGGCCGATCATGACTTTCGCCGCTGGCTCACGGCTATCGGCAAATTCACCTGGGGCTCGCTCGACTATCAGGGCGACGGCCGGCGCGACAAGACCTACTCGGTGTCGGGCGATCTGATCTACAAGATGAACCGCACCCTATGGGTCAAGGGCACGCTACGCCGCGATTGGCTCGACTCCAACATCCCCGGCAACAGCACCGCCTCGACAGTAGCGCTGGTCGGCGTGCGGGTGCAGAACTGACGATGCCGTTGCTCTGCTGCCTTCGTCATGGCTGGACTTGATCCGGCCATTCATCTTCTTCGTAAAATGCTTCTTCCGAAGATCGATGGATACGCGGGTCAAGCCCGCGTATGACACCTTGCGGGTAATGACAATTGTGGGCGCCAAGGTCGGCGCCCGTCTGCAGCAGCCTCAATCGTTCATCGTCGTCTCCGGCCGCCACGTCAGCAGACGGTCCTCGATCATGGTCAGCAGCCATTCGGCGATCAGCGCCACCACGGCGATCACGATCATCGCGGCGAATACGCCGTTGGAATCGAACGAGCCCTGGGCGGTTGCGATCAACAGTCCCATGCCCTCGCGGGCGCCGAGGAATTCGCCGACGATGGCGCCGACCAGGGCGAAGCCGAAGGAGACATGGAGGCTCGCCAGGATCCACGACAGCGCCGAGGGGATCACCACGGCGCGCGTCATCTGCCAGTCGCTGGCCCCGAGAATGCGCGCGTTCGCGATCAGGTTCTTGTCGGCCTCGCGCACGCCCTGGAAGGCGTTCGCGAACACCACGAAGAACACCATCACCACCGCCAGCGCGATCTTGGAGGCCGCGCCCAGACCCAGCGCGACGATGAAGATCGAGCCCAGCACCACGCGCGGAATCGAATTCGCGACCTTGATGTAGATCGAGAACACGTCGGACAAGAGCTGATTGCGCCCCAACGCGATGCCGCAGAGGATGCCCATGACGGCGCCGATCAAAAATCCCGCGCCGGCTTCATAGATCGTCACCCAGATCTGCTTCCACAGCGGGCCGATCGAGGTGCCGTTCTCGAACCAGTCGATCAGCTTGGTCACGATACCGCTGGGCTGGCCGAAGAAGAACGGATCGATCAATCCAAAACGCACGCCGAGTTCCCAGCCGCCGACCAGAAACACCAGCACCGCAAGCCGAAGCGCCAGCACCAGCCGCGCCCGGCGGCGAAGCCGTTCGACCATGGTTTCCAGGCGGACGTCGGTGGCGGGAGTGGGGAGCACGGTTTCAGCCATGATCAATGCCCCGCCCGCGCGCGCAACACTTCCTCGCGCAGATCGTCGGAAATCTTTCGCGCGATCGCGATGAATTTTTCATCGTAACGCAGTTTGGCGACGTCGCGGGGGCGGGGCAGGTCGATGGTGTGCACCGACTTCACCCGCGCCGGGCGCGTGGTCAAGACCGCGACGCGGTCGGCCAGCAAGATCGCCTCGTCGAGATCGTGGGTGACGAACAGCACCGCCGATCTGGCATGTGCCCATAACTGCAGCAATTCGTCCTGCATCAATTCGCGGGTCTGCACGTCGAGCGCGGAGAACGGCTCGTCCATCAACAGCACCTGCGGATTGTTGATGAACGTCTGCGCCAGCGCCACGCGCTTGCGCATGCCCCCCGAGAGCTGGTGCGGATGATGCTCCTCGAAACCCTTCAGGCCGACGCGATTGATCCAGTCGCGCGCCATCTCCTCGGCCCTGGCCTTCGGTATGCCGCGAAACAGCGGCCCCGCCATCACGTTGCCGAGCACGTTGCGCCAGGGAAACACCGCGTCCTGCTGGAATACAAAGCCGACGCGGCGATCGACGCCGTCGACCGGCGCATCGAACAAGGTCACCTCGCCGGCCTGCGGTTTGGCCAGCCCCGCGATCAGCCCCAGCGTCGTCGACTTGCCGCAGCCGGTCGGCCCGACGATCGCGAAGAATTCACCGGGCGCGATCGAGAGGTCGAAATCCTCCAGCGCGGAGAGAATTTCGCCGGATGGCGTCACGAAGCGCCGGGCGACGTTTTTCAATTCGACGGCGGAGGAGGCGATGGCGTCCATTTGAGTCCACTTGTTTCAACAGAACCGGTGCTATCCCTCCCCCTTTGTGGGGAGGGCAGGGTGGGGGTTGCGCGCGGCAGCGCGCGCATAAACATCGCGCTTGCGGAAGCAGCCCCCCACCCGACCGGCCTTCGGCCGGCCACCCCAAGAGCGAGCTTTGCTCGTCTCGACCCCACGAGGGGGAGGGATGAAGGACAGCGAGCTGCTCATTCCCCACGAATCTAATGCGTCGCGTTCGCCTTGATCGCGAATTCCGTCGTGTAGGTCTTGCTCAGATCGATCGTCTTGCCCTGCACGTTGGGCGAGAAGCTCGACAGCACTTTCAGCACCGATTCCGGCGCGCCTTGCGGCATCATGCCGTCCGGTGAATATTGCGCGCGGCCTTCGCGCAGCCCCTGCACGTAAAGGTCGAGATCGCCGGCGTAATAATCCTTCGGCATCTGCGCCGCGATTTCCTCCGGCGAATGCGAATTCATCCACTTCAGCGTCTTGACCATCACGTTGACCACCTTCTGCGCGGTCTCCTTGTTGGCTTCCATCCAGCCGCGGTCCATGTAGAGACAGGCGGCGGGATAGTCGCCGCCGAGCGCTGCGCGCGTCGCTTCCGGCGTGCGCAGGTCTATGCCCACTTTCGCTGTGCCGGCCTTCACCGCGCGCGCCACCGTCGGCTCGGTGGTCATGCCGGAGACGATCTTGCCCTGCTGCATGCCCGCGAGGAATGTGTCGCCGGCGCCGACCGGCACCAGCGTGTAATCCTGCGGCTTCAGCCCGGCTTTCGCCGCGAGCGCGCGGGTAAGGAAATCCGTCGCCGAGCCCAGGCCGGTGACGCCGAGCGCCTGGCCCTTCCAATTGGCGGGGTCCTTGAGCTTGTCGGCGTCGGCCGCTTTCACCAGCACCACCTCGCCAGGCGCGACGGCGAACTGCACCACTGACGTGATGAACTTGCCTTTGGATTGCAGGTCGATGGCGTGATCGTAGAACCCGACCACGCCCTGCACCTCGCGCGCCAGCAGCGCGGTCGCGGCCTGCGAGCCGGAGGTCGAATTGAACAGCTCGACGTCCAGCCCCTGTTCCTTGAAGAAGCCGAGCTGGGCTGCGAGTTTTGCCGGCAGGTAAATCTGCTTGTCGATGCCGCCAACCATGATCTTGATCGGGGTCTGCGCTTGCGTGGGCGCGGCGAACAGGAGGGAGGCCGAGACCGCCGACAACAATGCGGCAGCGAGAATTTTACGCATGGAGCGTTTCCTTAGGTCGGGACGGCGCTAAAGCGGCCGTTTCATTAGCGTATTGGCGGGCTCGCGAGTTCCCCTGGCAGGCGTTTCGCGGCATTTTCGAAAAGCCATGAGGCCCTCCCGCGTTAGGTGCTGTCAACCGGTGATTTAGGATGGTTTACGCCCGTCATCGGTGTGCTTGATGAGTTCACACCCGGCCGGCTGACGGGCGCCGGCAAAGCTGCTAGAACCTCCAAGGTTCACTGCAATGGAGATCGCCATGGACGCTGTGACGCCGAAGCGCTCTGAGACATCGGACACGCATTCCCACCTCGTTCGCCCTGACAGCATGGAGTGGCAGAAGACCCGCTTCCCGGGCTGCGAGGCCAAGACGCTGCTGTTCGATCGCACCACCGGCCTGATGACGGCGCTGATGCGGTTTCAGCCGGGCGCGGTGCTGCCCGACCACGAACACGTCAACATCGAGCAGACCTATGTGCTCGAGGGCAGCCTTGTCGACAAGGAAGGCCCGGCGAAGGGCATCGAATGCAAGGCCGGCGAATTCATCTGGCGCGAGCAGGGCAGCCGCCACGTCGCGTGGTGTCCCGAGGGTGGGCTGATGCTGGCGATCTTCCAGGTCCCCAACAAGTTCTTCGAGGCCGACGGCCGCGTCATCGATGCCGCGGGCGAGGACTGGGACGCGACCTGGGGACACACACGCAAGGGGTGAGAAGCGTTCTAATCCCTCCCGCTTGCGGGGAGGGTCGGCGCGTAGCGCCGGGGTGGGGGTAGCGCACGGCAGTGCGCGAAAAAATCTCGCTTGCTGAGGCAGCCCCCCGCCCGTCACATCGTTCGCTGCGCTCACGATGTGCCACCCTAAGAGCGAGCTTCGCTCGTCTCGACCCCACAAGGGGGAGGGATAACAGCGTCACCTCGGCAAGCTCGACGTTCCCATCTGGAACTGATCGTCCCCCCGACGGGCGCGGATGCTTCATTGCGAAGCCCTCGAACCGCGACGCGGCGACGCACCGGCCGGTCTTGAACCGCCGTGGGGGCGATCCCTACCTGATCGGCGTATGCCTCGGCGCTCGCCGCAGGTATCAGGGAGACAACGATGAACTACCTTCGAACAGCCATCCTTCTGGCCGGTCTCACGGCCCTGTTCATGGGCGTCGGTTATTTGATCGGCGGCGCCGGCGGCGCGACCATTGCGTTCGTGATCGCTGCCGCGACCAATCTGTTCGCCTACTGGAATTCGGACCGGATGGTGCTGTCGATGTACGGCGCCCACGAGGTCGACCGGCGCACGGCGCCCGAACTCGTGAATCTCGTGGCCGCGCTCGCCGGACGAGCCGGGCTGCCGATGCCGCGCGTGTTCCTGATGGACGATCCGCAGCCCAATGCGTTCGCCACCGGCCGCAATCCAGAGAACGCGGCCGTGGCCGTGACCACCGGGCTGGTGCAATCGCTCAGCCGCGAGGAGCTCGGCGGCGTAATCGCCCATGAGCTTGCGCATGTCAAAAATCACGACACGTTGCTGATGACCATCACCGCGACGATCGCCGGCGCGATCTCGATGCTGGCGCAGTTCGGGATGTTCTTCGGTGGTCATCGCGACAACAACAACGGCCCCGGCATCATCGGTTCGATCGCGATGATGATCCTGGCGCCGCTGGGCGCCATGCTGGTGCAGATGGCGATCAGCCGCACGCGCGAATACGCCGCCGACAATCTCGGCGCCCGTATCGTCGGTCAGCCGATGTGGCTGGCGTCCGCGCTGGTCAAGATCGCCGACGCCGCGCACGAGATCCCGAACATGGAGGCCGAGCGCAATCCGGCGACGGCGCACATGTTCATCATCAACCCGCTGTCAGGTCACGGCATCGACAGTTTGTTTTCGACGCATCCGTCGACCGAGAACCGGGTCGCCGAGCTGCAGCGGCTCGCCGCCGAACTCGGTACGCAAGCCGGCGCGGCGCCGTCGACACGTGAGCCTTCGCGGGGCGGTCCCTGGGGCGCCGTTCGCAATCGCGCGGCTCCTCGCGGGCCTTGGGGGTGACGGGAGGCTGGGGCGCTCGCCGTACGCGGGCGATCTTGTTTATCCCTCCCCCTTGTGGGGCCCACAAGGGGGAGGGACAAACAACTTACCTCGGCAGGCTCGTCGTGCCCATCAGGAACCGATCGATCGCCCGCGCGCAAAGGCGGCCTTCGCGGATCGCCCACACCACCAGCGATTGTCCGCGGCGCATGTCGCCAGCGGAGAACACGTTCGGCCGCGAGGTCTGGTAATCGGCGGTGTTGGCGCGGACGTTGCCGCGCGGGTCAAGATCGACGCCGAGCGTCTTCAACAGGCCCTCATGCACCGGATGGACAAAGCCCATCGCCAGCAGCACCAGATGCGCGTCGAGTTCGAATTCGCTTCCCGCGATCGGCTTGAATTTGTCGTCGACCTGCACGCAATGCAGTTTTGCTACCTGGCCGTCGGCGCCTGAGAATTTTTGCGTCAGCACCGCGTATTCGCGCTTGGCGCCTTCGGCCTGGCTCGACGAGGTCCGCATCTTCAAGGGCCAGTTCGGCCAGGTCAGGCCCTTGTTCTCATGCTCGGGTGGCGCCGGCATGATCTCGAGCTGCGTCACCGAGAGCGCGCCTTGCCGGAACGAGGTGCCGATGCAATCCGAACCGGTGTCGCCGCCGCCGATCACAACCACATGCTTGCCGCCGGCGAGAATATCGGGCGCGCTGCCCAGCGGTTCGTTGCTGACGCGGCGGTTCTGCTGCGGCAGGAAATCCATCGCGTAGTGAATGCCTGCGAGCTCGCGGCCGGGTATAGGCAGGTCGCGCGCGGCTTCGGCGCCGCCGGTCAGCGCCAGCGCGTCGTACTCGTTCAGCATCTCGCGGGGATCGAGTGCACCGGGAGAGTTGCCGCCGACATGGACGCCGTAATGGAACGTGACGCCCTCGGCTTCCATCTGCGTCACACGGCGATCGATGACGTGCTTCTCCATCTTGAAATCGGGAATGCCGTAGCGCAACAGCCCGCCGGCCTTGGCCCAGCGCTCGAACAGATGCACGTCATGACCGGCGCGCGCGAGCTGCTGTGCGCAGGCCATGCCCGCCGGGCCGGAACCAACCACCGCGACCTTCTTGCCGGTCTTGTTGGCCGGGATTTCCGGCTTGACCCAGCCATTGTCCCAGGCGCGATCGACGATGGCGCATTCGATGGTCTTGATGGTGACCGGATTGTCGTCGATGTTGAGGGTACAGGAGGCTTCGCACGGCGCCGGGCAAATGCGGCCGGTGAATTCCGGAAAATTGTTGGTCGAGTGCAGGTTGCGCGAGGCCTCTTCCCAGTTGCCGGCATAGACCAGATCGTTGAAATCCGGAATCTGGTTGTTGACCGGGCAGCCCGGCGTGCCCGGCGCCACCGAGCCGGTGCCGTGGCAATAAGGAATGCCGCAATTCATGCAGCGCGCGGCCTGATCGCGGGTGTCCTTCTCGCTCAGCGGAATGACGAATTCGCGATAGCTCTTGATGCGCTCGGCCACCGGCTCGTACTTGCGTTCGCGCCGGTCGATTTCGAGAAAACCTGTAATCTTGCCCATTAAAGCAAACGCCCCTGAAATTTGTATCCGGTCATTCTCCGTCATCCCTGCGTAACGGCTTCGCCGTTGTCGCTTGAGGAGCGGCGTCTTCGCCGCGTCTCGAAGGATGGTTTGTTACGTTCTACAGCCCTTCCCGTCATTGCGAGGAGCGTAAGCGACGAAGCAATCCATTGGCGGCCGCATTAAACCGATGGATGGATTGCTTCGCTGCGCTCGCAATGACGGTTGAGAATCCCTTGTTCACGCCCCGATCGCGATTTTTGGCTCGGCGTCCGCGTGGGCCTTCATTTCCTTCAGCGCGCGGCGGTATTCTACCGGCATTACCTTGCGGAATTTCGGCAGCCACGTCTTCCAGTTCGCCAGGATGTCGGCGGCGCGCTTCGAGCCGGTCAGCTTGGCGTGGCGCGTGATCAGGATGTGCAGCCGTTCAACGTCGGAATCGAGCAGGTTCTGGAACACATCGACCCGGCCATGCGCCTCGAGGTCGCCGGTGGCGTGATAGGCGTTCTGGTTGATCATCTCTTCCGACAGCACCGGCTCCAGTTCGACCATCGCCATGTTGCAGAGTTTCGGGAAGTCGCCCGCTTCGTCAAGCACGTAGGCCACGCCGCCGGACATGCCGGCCGCGAAATTGCGGCCGGTCTTGCCGAGCACCACGACGATGCCGCCGGTCATGTATTCGCAGCAATGATCGCCGGCGCCCTCGACCACCGCGACCGCGCCCGAATTGCGCACGGCAAAACGTTCGCCGGCGATGCCGCGGAAATAGCATTCGCCCTCGATCGCGCCATACATCACGGTGTTGCCGACGATGATGGAGTCCTCCGGCACGATGCCGGAGTTGCGCGGCGGCTTGACCACGATACGGCCGCCGGACAGGCCCTTGCCGACATAGTCGTTGCCTTCGCCTTCGAGATCGAAGCTGACGCCGCGCGCCAGCCACGCGCCGAACGCCTGCCCCGCGGTGCCCTTGAAGCTCACCTGGATGGTGTCGTGCGGCAGCCCGGCATGGCCGTAGATTCTCGCGACGTTACCCGACAGCATCGCGCCAGCGCTGCGGTCGGTATTGTTGATCGCCATGTCGATCTTGACCGGCGCGCCGCGGTCGAGCGCGGGCTGCGCCTTCTCGATCAGCGTACGGTCGAGCACGGCCTCCAGATGATGGTTCTGGCTTTGGGCGTGATAGATCTTCTGGCCCGCCAGTTCCTTCTGGCGCACGAACAGTTTCGAGAAATCCAGCCCCTTGGCCTTCCAATGCGCCACCAGCGTGGACTGGTCGAGCATCTGGGTCTGGCCCACCATCTCGTTGAAGTTGCGATAGCCGAGCGTGGCCATGATCTCGCGGACTTCCTCGGCGACGAAGAAGAAATAATTGATGACATGCTCGGGCTGGCCGGTGAAGCGCTTGCGCAGCACCGGATCCTGCGTCGCAACGCCGACCGGGCAGGTGTTGAGATGGCACTTGCGCATCATGATGCAGCCCGCCGCGATCAAAGGCGCGGTGGCGAAGCCGAATTCGTCGGCCCCTAACAATGCGCCGATCACGACGTCGCGTCCGGTGCGGAAGCCGCCGTCGACCTGCACCACGATGCGGCTGCGCAGCCGCTCGCGCACCAGGGTCTGATGGGTTTCGGCAAGCCCGATTTCCCACGGCGAGCCGGCATGCTTGATCGAGGTGAGGGGGGACGCGCCGGTGCCGCCCTCGAAGCCCGCGATGGTGACGTGGTCGGCGCGCGCCTTGGCGACGCCCGCGGCCACCGTGCCGACGCCGATTTCGGAGACGAGTTTGACCGATACCTGTCCATCGGGGTTGACATTCTTCAGATCGTAGATCAGCTGCGCCAGATCCTCGATCGAATAGATGTCATGATGCGGCGGCGGCGAAATCAAACCGACGCCGGGCGTCGAATGGCGCACCCGCGCGATGACCGCGTCGACCTTGTGGCCGGGCAATTGCCCGCCTTCGCCGGGCTTGGCGCCCTGCGCCATCTTGATCTGCATCATGTCGGCGTTGACGAGGTATTCGGTGGTGACGCCGAACCGGCCGGAGGCGACCTGCTTGATCGCCGAGCGCATTGAATCGCCGTTCGGCATCGGCTTGAAGCGATCGGCCTCTTCGCCGCCTTCGCCGGTGTTGGACTTGCCGCCGATCCGGTTCATCGCGATCGCGAGCGTGGTGTGCGCCTCGCGCGAGATCGAGCCGAAACTCATCGCACCGGTCGCAAAACGCTTGACGATGTCCTTGGCCGGCTCGACCTGGTCAAGCGGGACCGGCTTGCGCTTCTCGTCCTCGGCGGTCTTGATCCGGAACAGACCGCGCAGGGTCAATAGCCGTTCGGACTGCTGGTTGAGGATCTTGGCGAACGCCTTGTAGCGCTCCAGCGAATTGCCGCGCACGGCATGTTGCAGAGTCGAGACTGATTCCGCGGTCCAGGCGTGATCCTCGCCGCGGGTGCGGTAGGCGTATTCGCCGCCGACATCGAGCGCGGTCTTGTAGACCAGCGCATCGCCGAATGCGTCGGTATGGCGGCGCGCGGTCTCCTCGGCGATCTCGGCCAGGCCGACGCCTTCGATGCGGGTGTGGGTGCCGACAAAATATTTCGCGACGAAATCCGCCTTCAGTCCGACAGCGTCGAAGATCTGCGCGCCGCAATAGGACTGATAGGTCGAGATGCCCATCTTCGACATCACCTTGAGCAGGCCCTTGCCGATCGACTTGATGTAGCGTTTGACGATCTCGTAGTCGTCGAGCGCCGCCGGCAGGCGGTCCTTCATCGAGATGATGGTCTCGAAGGCGAGGTAGGGATTGATCGCTTCGGCGCCGTAGCCGGCGAGGCAGGCGAAGTGGTGCACCTCGCGCGGTTCGCCGGATTCGACGACGAGGCCCACTGATGTGCGCAATCCGGTGCGGATCAGATGATGATGCACAGCG
>WNGJ01002838.1_pt1 | contig 17729 bp, 10 predicted proteins | sample 5400611 | NCBI WGS metagenome assembly WNGJ01 (sample SAMN13153375, study PRJNA577476) | soil metagenome | isolation source: 40 cm soil or saprolite under Garry oak tree replicate 1 | place: USA:California | collected 2016-06-15 | reverse complement strand
ACCTTTGCCATGGTGCCATGGGAAGAGAATGTTGCCTCTTGCATTTGCGACCTGTGGACAGAGCATGGTGAGCCTGTAGCCATCGCACCACGGTACGTGCTCAACAATGTCGTGGAACGGGCGCGTGCTATGGGCTATGAGCCGCTGGCTGCCTCTGAACTGGAATTCCGCTTCTTTCGTGAAAACCAGGTTTCTGTACGTGAAAAGGACTTTGGTCCAAATCTAACCCCGCTGAACCCTGGCTTTAACTGTTACGCCATTAGCCAGGCAAGCGCCGATGATCAGCTGTTGAGCCGCATCGCTCGTATGATGCGTGACCATGGTGTGGAGATCGAAGGGTACAATCGTGAGCACGGGCCAGGCATGTATGAGATGAACATACGCTATGCCGATGTCCTTACCGCTGGCGATAGAACCATGCTCTTCAAAACGGGCGTCAAGGAAATTTGTCACCAGATGGGGCTCACCGCCAGCTTTATGGCCAAGTGGAATGACCAGGAAGATGGGAGCAGCGGGCACTCGCATGTGAGCCTGTGGGATCTCGACCTGGAACACAACCTCTTCTGGGACGAGGGCGCTGAGGGCCACATGTCAGGTACCATGCGACAATTCCTGGCCGGTGTGCTGTATTTATTGCCGGAGTTCATGGCTCTGTATGCCCCGGTCATCAATTCCTACAAGCGCTATATAGAGGGTACATGGGCGCCTCTGAACACCACCTGGGGTATGGATAATCGTACCTGCGCTGTGCGCGTTATCAACGCTACGCGAAGGGCTATCCGTGTCGAGAACCGCGTACCGGGTGCCGACGCCAATTTCTATCTTGTCTTCGCGGGGACGCTGGCCAGCGGTTTGTATGGTATCGAGCACAAGCTGGAACTGCCTCCACGCCTCGATGGTAACGCGTACGACCCGGCTACCGTTGCCAATGCGCTTGCGACAGGCCAGATTCGTGCGCTTGCCCGCAATTTGACAGATGCGACGGACCTGCTGGAGAGCAGTGATATTGCCAGGGAATACCTGGGTGCCGACTTCGTTGAGCATTTTGTAGCCACACGACGCTGGGAAGTAAAAGAGTATGAAAAAGCGGTCACCAACTGGGACCGCCGTCGCTACCTGGAGTTGGTCTAAATCGAAGTAGAGTATCACGGTATGGGATATAATAAAATGCGAGTCATGTTTTGTTACCTATGAGAGGAGTATTGATGAGCATTCAAACGATCAATCCAACTACTGGAGAAGTGTTGGAAACATTTGAACCATACAGCGAACAGAAAATCAACCAGGCTTTGGACCAGGCGCGCCAGGCCTTTCTACAGTGGCGCACGGCCTCGTTTGCTGAACGGGGCAAACACCTGCACAGCGTGGCGAGCTATCTGCGCGATCGCAAGACGGAATTGGGGCGTATTGCTGTCCTTGAAATGGGTAAGTCGATCACGGAAGCCGAGGCCGAGGTCGAAAAATGCGCCTGGAGCTGCGACTTCTTTGCAGAGAATGCCGGACGCTTCCTTGCAGATGAAAAAGTTGCCTCCAACGCCACTGAGAGCTATGTTGCCTTCCGTCCACTAGGCGTTGTGTTAGCAATCATGCCCTGGAACTTTCCTTACTGGCAGGTCTTCCGCTTTGCAGCACCGGCCCTGATGGCAGGCAATACCTCGGTGCTCAAACACGCCTCCAACGTCTCGCGTGTCGCCTTAGAGATCGAGCGTGTCTTTCAAGAAGCGGGACTGCCCCAGGGCGTGCTGAGAACCGTCCTTGTGCCAGGTTCCGAGACCAACAGGCTGATCGAAGATCCTCGCATCACCGCTGTAACCCTCACGGGAAGCGAGACAGCGGGTGTTGAGGTGGCCGCCACCAGCGGGCACGTCTTAAAGAAGACGGTCCTGGAATTGGGCGGCTCGGACGCCTATATCGTTTTGGAGGATGCCGACCTGGATGAAGCTGCACAGGTGGCTGTGACGGCCCGTTTCCAGAATAATGGTCAGAGCTGTATTGCTGCCAAGCGCTTTATCGTGGTGGATTCTGTTGCGGACGCCTTTGAGCAGAAATTTGTTGCCAATACGGCCAAGTTGAAAGTCGGTGATCCACTGGAGTATGACACCAGGGTGGGTCCTTTGGCCCGCAAAGACCTGCTGGAGACGCTTGATCGACAAGTGCAACAATCGATCCGGCAGGGTGCCAAAGTTTTGATTGGAGGCAGGGCACGCGAGGGGAAAGGCAACTTCTACGAGCCCACCATTCTGACCAATGTGACCCCGCAGATGCCCGTCTTCACCGATGAGACGTTCGGTCCCGTGGCCGCTATTATTCGCGCCCGTGATACAGAGTATGCTCTTGAACTGGCAAACGACTCCAAGTTTGGCCTGAGTAGCAATCTCTGGACTCGCAATATCGAGCAGGCCCGTGAGCTGGCAGCGCGTATCGAGGCTGGCGGGGTCTTCATTAACGGTATGACGGCCTCAGACCCGCGCCTTCCTTTCGGCGGAATCAAGCGTAGTGGCTATGGGCGCGAACTCTCCTCTTTCGGCATCCGGGAATTTGTCAACATCCAGACCGTCTGGATTGGTCCCAAGGTAGAGAACGCACCGACACAGCGACCGAGCGAATAACTGGAGGGAAGGACAACGAACTTTTGAAAATACAACGAGCCTGGCCCGCCAACGCTATTGTTGGCGGGCCAGGCTCGTTTCCTTAAGACGAACATCTTTTTCTACATGAGAAGGCAGTGTGGTTGGTTACGGAATCTTAACTGCAGGATGCTTTTCTATACCAGAGTATAACAGAATGTTCCATAGTTGCCAACAAGGGCCTTGTATACTTTGTGGAGCAGATGGGGAACTCATCTCGCTTATAACATTTTTTGGGATATGTCTCATCCACGAGGTAAGACAGGTAAAGAAACGCAGAAGGGAAGCATTTACCCTTGTGCCTTTGAAACTAATAATATGAAGGTAGTAGTATTGCATGAGCGGCGATCCTGGAAGACCCTCGCAACATCCTTCAAAACAGCATCTCCACCGATCACAATTTCGGTCAGTAACGAAACTTTTCGAAGAGCAAGCACCGTGGAGAGCGCGAGTTCGAGCGCCTTCTGTAGAAAAACCAGGTGGGGCACTATTGAAGCCCCCAATTCAGCAGCGAGAACTTTCACCAGGCAATCGCGATCCCCAATCCGCAGAACCTCAACCTTCTCAGGTTGAAGAGGAGCCCGTACGACAGATAAGAGGGCTACTTTCCCTGCCTGCTTACAAGGAGCAGCAGCCTCCCACTTCACTCACGGTAAGACAGAACGAGAGAGAAACCGGGCAGATATCTCCGCTGTTGCCTTTCATACAAACAGAAAAGACGCCGGCACTGCCTGTAGAACGACAGAACACGACGAAGTTAGCAACGCCCCAATCGTCAAAGCTAGAAATACCTGGTTTTACGATTGACGATGATCCAGAGTTTGAGAAACGTTCTACGTTTCCCATGATGGTGCTTAAAGGGATATCTGCTCAACAAGGCAAGCCAGAACCTGAGATGAAGTCGGAAGTTTCTGGTGCAGCGGGTGCGGCAGGTCTGGTTGGCTTTGGAAGTATATTAGGGAGCATTCTCAAATATGGAAGCGCTTTCCTCATCCAGTATGGCTTTGGGCCGGGGGGCTTCGGGCTGTACACACTTTGCTTATCCCTGGTCAACCTGGTCTCTGCTGTCTTCAACCTTGGTCTGGATGATGCCATGGTGCGCTATGTTGCCATCTATCGTGGCAAGCAGCAAACAAAATCCCTGCGCGGGTTGTTGCTTTTTTGCACGACCCTGGCAGGACTGGCCGGTATCGCCGGTGCATTACTCTTGATTTATTTTACACCCAGCCTGGTTACCTCCTGGATCGCTCTAAAACAGCATCAAGTTGCCAATAAAGAGACACTCAACCATGCAATTTCCCTCTTGCAGGTCATGGCACCCGTAATTCCCCTGATGACTATGCAGGTGATGTGGTTTGCGGGTCTACGTGGGTTCAAGGCCTTCAAGTGGCGTGTGCTCACCACGAACTTTCTCCAGCCTCTGTTGCAGATTGTCCTGCTGGGCCTGGTGCTAGTCTTCTTCCGTAGCAAAGATGGTATTACCGCGGTTGCCGTGGTACTCTTTATCAGTACGCTGCTCAACACGGTACTCAACATGTATTTTCTTTTCCGCGAGGTCTCGCGTGTTGCCACACCAGACCCTGTACGCTATGAAGTACGCGAATGGCTCACCTTCGCTACACTCAACTTTTTGACCACCATCATTGATACGGTATTGGATTCCATAGACACCATCCTCCTCGCGCTCTTTGGCGTCCCTAATGTGCAGCTTGGCCAGTACGGGGCCGCTATGAAATTAAGTAACTTTATTCAAATGCCTTTACTTTCTCTCAGCAACATCTTCGCGCCAACGATTGCAGAACTGCATAGCAAGGGAGAAAGGCAAAAGCTGGAGTCTATGTTCAAGATCGTGACGAAATGGTCAATCACATTTAGCCTGCCGCTCTTTCTGATCATGGTCATCTTCTCACCATACGTCCTTGCCTTGCCCGGCTCTGGCTTTGCATCGGCGTGGCCGCTCCTCATCGCCTTTGCTGTAGGCAGTATGATCAATGCCGGAACCGGTACTGTTGGCTATATGCTGCTGATGACGGGTTATCAGCGGCTCTCGTTCCTCAACTCGCTGGTCGCCGTGGCGGTCAACATTAGCTTAGGTATTCTCCTGACGCCGCGCTATGGTGCCATGGGGACGGCGGTGAGCACCGGTCTGGCTATCTGCGCGCTCAATTTCATGCGCGTGCTCCAGGTGCGTATCTTTCTCAAGATGCACCCGTGGCGTTTGGATATGGTGAAGCCCATAGGGGCAGGACTGATAAGCAGCGCACTAATTGGCGGGGTGTTGTACCTGCTCTATTTCAGTCACATACGGAGTTCTGTGAAACTGGGTCATGCCATCTTATCTATACAACTGTTATTGATACCCGTTTTCCTCGCAATTTACGCCTGGATACTCACGAGGTTTAAAGGTAGTCCCGAAGATGAGATTGTCTTAAAGGCTATACGTAAGAAGTTTTTGCGCGGTAAAGGGAAGAAGAAAAGGAAATAAGGAAGAAATTCTGCTGTGCCTGGCAGCTCTGCCAGGCACAGCAGAATTTCTTCTTGAAAAGAGAAAGCAGCAAGGCTGGGCACATGCTCCATATTCGCCCAGCTTGCTGCTTTCTCTTTATTATGCTCCTGTATGGACGATGAAGACCTTCAGGGTCTTCAGGAGAATAGTGAGGTCGGTGACACAAGAGCGGTTATCGATATAACGAATATCAAATAGAACGCGCTCATCATAGCTGATGTGCTGGCGGCCACTGATTTGCCAAAGACCAGTAATGCCAGGTCGGACAGAGAGCCGTTCGTGCGCCCACTCGCCGTAGCGTGGTAGCTCACTGGGATGAATGATGCGTGGGCCTACGAGAGACATCTGTCCAACCAGGACGTTGAACAGCTGGGGTAATTCATCCAGGCTTGTCTTGCGCAAGAAACGTCCAACTTTAGTAATGCGAGGATCACGCTCCAACTTCATATTTTGCTGGTATTTTCGCATGAGTTCAGGATGTTTTGCCAGATATGCATCTGCATCGGGCCTCATCGTCCTGAACTTCAGGGCGAAAAAACGACGGCCGTGTTGGCCAATGATCTCTCGAAAATGAAGGATTGGCCCTCCATCGTCAAGTTTGATACACACAGCGATTATTAACAACACTGGTATGAGTAGTAGAATGCCAAGTACCGATAGTGATATGTCAATCAGGCGCTTCGAGGCGTAGTAGATCATTGAAGGTTCACGGACAATGCGTGTACCAATCACGGCCTGAAGGCTTGCCTTATTTGCTGCGGAAGCTGGCACTTCCTCGGCTCGTTTTGGTAGGGTTACCGTTATCTGCTCCATATACAAGTCTCTCAATGCTAATTTAGTATATTTGATCCCTCGACGTTTTAAGTGTATCAAATAGACATGAGCTTGTAAGTAGTGAACGAGTTAAGATATGATTGTGAATGTATAGATTGGGTTAAGGTTTCTTTGGCTTTTATTTGTCCCAGCCAAAGTCCACTCCCAGGTACTCGTAGAGGCGGGCGTTGTGGGGCTCGAAATACTCGATTAAGCGTTTTCGGGTGGCAGGGTTCATCCTGGGTGGCCTGGTAGTATTAAGCTGCTCGTACTCTCCTTTTTGTGCTTTCAAACCCATGCCTGGCACGTTTACAAATTCCAGCACCTGTTTGAGCCCGGCAGCCGGGTCAGTAAAGAAGTCCTCACTTTTGAGAATCAAAAACTGTTCTTGCGGAAAGAGGTTCATCCACACCTTGAGCTGATCTACGTAGATGCCTCTGGCGAGGTAGGAGAAGTGGCGGTGGTTGTAACTGATGTATTGCTCGTTTTTAGCAAGTAGCTCTGCCTCTTTGCCTATCCGCTCTTCCTCGCAGGCGATGGCCTCTTCGAACGTGGCTATTTTTTCATGGCCTCCCGCAACTTCGTGGTAATAATGGGAATAGGCTCTGTTCACCGGGTTTCTTAACTGGACTACCAGCTTTACTTGCGGTAAAGTCCGGGCAATTCTTTTAGGCGCATGAGGATGAAAGAGGTAATAAGGACTTGCTTCTCCCGTAATAAAATTTTGCTTCTGTACATGTTCAGTATAATATTTCTGTACCGAGGAAGGGAACTGTGCGCGATACCAGTGGAGACCCTTGGAAAAGTAGACATCGAAAAAGTGCACTTCCTTCATATAAGCCGGGCCAATATTAGGATGCTCTATCAGATAGCTGTAGAGAGAAGTTGTTCCACCTCTCATAGTCCCGATGATGATAAAATCTGGCATCAGCCGTAGAGGATTGGTGGTTGCTCGAAAAGCTTTTTCAAAAATGTGTTTATCAATCGTGGTCATCTTATTTATCCCACCCGAAGTCGCGACCTAGAAACTCATACAAGCGTGCATTATATGGTTTGAAGTACTCGACCAGGCGTTCGCGGGTTGCCGGTGCCATTTTGGCGTACTGGGCGTCATTAAACGGTTTGTACTCGGTACTTAATCCACTCGTGGGCAAGTCCAGAAACTCCAAAGTTTGCTTGACAATTGCCCTGGGGTCAGCATAGAGGTCTTCGCTCCTAAGGATCAAAAACTGCTCTCCTGGGAAAATGCTCATCCAGGTGGGCAGGTGTTCTATATATTTGCTTCTCGCCAGGTAGCTGTAATGGCGGTGATTGAAGCTGAAGTACTTTTCATCTTTCAGCAATTTTTCCTCTTCTCCGGCCAGTCTTTTCTCTTCACATGCCAGGGCCTCTTCGAATGTTAAAGGTTCAACTCCCTCTTGCCTGGTCTGGTGCTGGTACTGTGAATATGCCCGGTCAACGGGATTTCTTAGCAGGACAATGAACCTGGCCTTCGGCAGCGTTTTGGCAACCCTTCTGGCTGCTTGAGGATGAAAAAGATAATAGGGGCTTGCTTCTCCCGTAATGAGATCGTGCTTCTGGATGTGCCTGACATAGTATTTTTCTACAGCCGTGGGAAAGTGTGAGCGATACCAGTGAAGGCCTTTATAAAAATAGATATCAAAAAAGTGTGGTTCTTTGATATAGATAGGTGCAATGCAGGGATGTTCTATGAGGTATCTATAGAGGGAGGTAGTTCCTCCTTTTTGTGTTCCGATGATGATAAAGTCTGGCATCATCCGTATAGGGTTGGTGCTTGCTCTAAACGCTTTGTGAAAAACATTTTTATTGATTGTAGCCATGGCTTTTATCAAGCTCCTTTTTCTGACATCCACTCATAACTCGCCTCAAGGAAGGGAGAAGGTTTTGGGGGGACCCTGCGCCCCCACTTTATGATAATAACGGGGTTAGCATAGCCACAATATGTAAAGATGTGAATGGGCGAATGGTAATGGATCGGTTATTATTATGACCTTCTGGTTGCAAAATGCCAACCATCCACTGAGCAAGTCAGCGATTATGGACTAATGGGTGAGGATGTTACTGAGCTTGTACTATGTCGTCTTTCCCCGTAGGGAAGAGGTACGAGGACCAGATGGCAATGTTACAGAGCACAGTTTGTGCTGTCACTGTCAAGAGGGGAAGGAAAACAGAAGCCACTATTACTGCCTGTTCCTATGAGCAGGGAAAGCCGATAGTAATGGTTAAGAATCTCTTCTCAATTGGTTGTTGCGTGCATGAAAAGTTATAAGTTGTTCATCCAAAATAAACGAGTAAAAAAAATCTTTTTTGGAGTAACCGCCAAACACCTATGTGTGGAGGGACAAATCATGAATGTGCGATCTCTGCTATCGAGCAGACGATGGCAAGACGCATCGCGTCAGCCAGGATTTTTGCGTTTTAGCCTGTTAAATGTGGGAGTGGTAACATTATTGTTTACCATGGCTATACTGCTAAGTGCTTGCAGTAACCCATTTCAACCCCCCGCCCAATCTGGGACGCCTGAGCCAAATACAGGCAACATAGATACTCCTACGTCCATTGTCTCGCCGACAACCACGCAGTTGGGCCCGAAAATCAATTTCCAGGCTGTTGGCTGCCCGTCTACACTCGCGATCAACTGGGATAAGCTGGTTGGGACGAAGGCGGGTGTCAACAAAGTACAGAAAGTTATCTGTGGTACTTTTGAGAATGGAGCTCTCGCAGCATTAGTCAATGTCCGTTATTACTCGCCCGACGCCAAAATGGATTTCTATGTGTATGATAACCTGTTCGGTACCCCTGTTAAACGTTTTGAGGTACAGGGATTAATTGGTGGCGATGCCCAGATCAGCCCAACTAATACCATTATGACCGCGGAAAATCCTAACAATGATCCTCTGGGGACGAACCTCTTCAAGGAATACCAGTGGGATGGTTCAGCCTATACACAGATATTATTTCCAGGCATGTATCCCGATATGACCCACTACCAGGCTGAACAGGATCAGGCCAACGTCAATGTGCAACTGGCTCAAACTACGGCTACACCAACGGCAAGTAACAATGTATGGCAAAACTCTGCATTTGGCGTGGTCAATAAGATGGCCCAGGATGTCTTTCATTGGTCATCGTCAGAGATAAAAAATAGTGTTGTAACCTATAGCTCACCTACGCAGACCTACATCATTCAAACAACCAACTATGGTCCTGGTGGAGGTGGTTTTACTACCAGCCTTTTCCGTTTAGATAACATCGTAACCAACATCTTTGAAGTGAAACAGGTGACCTCTATCGATGGAACTGCCCTGCTCACCAGTCCCAGCAATGATCTAACGCAAGCGGTGCGCAGCCCAATTAAAGTGAGCGGTAGCTATCAGTCGAGCGGGACGATTTTGGGTCGCTTTGCTGTCTATAACGATACGTATGTGTTGGTTGGTGATACAAATGCTATTCATGGCTCTGCTTCCACCGGTCTGGTAAGCTTTGCTCCATCGGTCAGTTACCACCTGGATGGCGGGGGACTACAGGAAGGCCTGGTAGCTTTCTATGTCACCAATCAAAACAACATTGTCACCAGTAATCAGGTCGTGCTGGCCAAAGTGTTCCTTTCTAGCTGAGATAAGTTAGTTATGGAATCTTAACCCAAGACCACTAATCATTACCAGAATACAACAGCATAGCCTGGTTAGCAGTAACAGGTGCTATGGTACAGTATCGAAAGTCTTATATGAAGAATGCTCGGATGAAGGCATGACTCTTCAGTTCAGCTCACAGGCAGATTTTCTATTGTAAGTTTGGTATGAGGAGTATACCAGGGCTACATCAAGTGATAGTTATTTATATATATAGGAGGAGGAACATCCTTTGTCACGTTATTACCCAAGCATGAGGAAGTATAGCTGGATCATTGCTGTCTGTCTGGTGATCGGGCTTATAGGAGGTTTTGTGCTGTCGAAAGCGCAACCGGCTGCTTACTCAGTCAACTCAACACTCCTGGTGTATTCTGCACCCAGTTTTGGGACTGGAACGAATACCCAGGGGACATCAGCTTCTAGTACAGATACACTGAGCCAGTCAGTGAATGATGCCGCCGAAATACCTACCCGTGCAGTCATGGATTTTGTGTATCAATCTACCCCTGAACTCAAGGCGCGTGGTTTCACCGCGGATGATCTCGTGGTAGATGTGACGGCGATGAATCCATCGACCACCACTTCTTCTATTCTGCTGACGGCAACAGCCCGCAAGCCTGCTGACGCGGTCTTGTTGGTCAACTCCGCTGCCAATGGGTACGTCGCTTATAAAACGCAGCAAGCCCAGAGTCAGTTGAATAGCGCTCGCACGAACTACCAAAATCTCTACAACCAGTATAAAGCTCAGGGCGATCAGTTGGAGAAACAAATCCTATCGTACAGTAATTCCTCTGATCCCCACATCGCTCTGCTGACGGCTGATCGCAATGCTGTGATAACCTCTATGAATGCCGTGCAGGCCCAGCTTCTCCAGTTACCAGCTACTGCAAAAGGTGATGTTGAGGTTGTACAGGCGGCAAAGCTGACGGATGTTACCTCTTCTTCCAAGTCTAGCTTGATCCTGGCTGTAACTGCTGGTTTAGGCCTGCTGGTTGGTCTTCTTATCTGGCTCCTTATGCTCTTCCTGGATAAGCGGATCCGTGCAGATGATCAAGTGCCGGAGAAACTGGGCCTGAGTTACCTGGGTACCCTATCCAAAAATAGTGAAATCCTGGCCGGTTCGGTACCCACGACACGTCTGGCGGCACAAGAACTGGCAGATATTGGGGTCAACCTGCGACTTACGGGCATCTTGCCTGGTTCCTGGCGCGCTCCCCAAGGGGCAGTCTTACTAGTAAGCAGTGCCCAGTCAGTGGAAGGCAAAACAACGGTCGCCAGTGGTCTAGCTGCTGCTGCTGCTCGTGGTGGACGGTCAGTCCTGGTAATTGATGGCAACCTGCGCCAACCTACGACTCATCTCGCCTTTGGTACGGCTCCTGCCAGCTTCGGCTTGAGTGACCTGCTCAGGGCTACAGGCGGAGAAAACCTGGATGCTGCTATCCAGCGTAGCAACATCCCGAGTGTCTGGGTCATGCCAGGTGGGAAGGGTATGGAGGATGCTACCCTTCTGCTCGAACAACGCATGCCTGCTATCCTGGCACAGTTGCGTAAGAAGACCGACTGGATCATTATCGATGGCCCTCCTCTGCTGAGTGGTGCGGAGGCCAGCCTCCTGGCTTCAATGTCTGACGGTGTTGCCATGGTTGTTGATGCTCGTCATGATAAGATTGCGCTATTGCTGCGAGCCAAGGCGGTACTGAGATCGTTAACGCATACTCCTGTTGGCATCATCCTGAACCAGGTATCACAGCGCAAACGCAATCCATATTATGCCGTGGCTTATGCGGAGGATACGGCAAGCATGCTATCTGGCCAGAAATACAGTAGTAATGGGTACGACGTGACCAATGGGCGATCTGAACAAGCTGGTGCTGCCCCGAGCCCATCAACACCCAACCAGTTCGCGACATCTTCTCTGCCTGGTCGTCCCGTGCCCATGGACTTGCCGGTAATGCAACCGAACCCTAATCCGCCGTCTCCTTTCCCATCACCGCGACGGATGGATATAACTCCGCCGCAGTCGTAGTGTAGTGTCCTGGAAAAGAGAAGTTCAATGCAGACAGCAGATACCTTTTCTAACGGAGGCCTTCCTCCTTCCTCTGGAGGGGGAAGGCTCCTGACGGATATCGCCAGTCAACTGCGTCAGCAGCGGGAGCGCCAGCAGCGTATCCTGCGCTGGCGTGCGATCGCTAGCTGGTGGTATCCTGTTGTGCTCATTATTCTGGGATCGGCTATCGCGATAACCCTGGCTGCTACACTGGGCACTACTTATCCGCTGCCACTTTTTGCGGCCTTCATGGGGTTGCCCGTCTTTTTCTTTCTGATCAAGCGTGTGGATTTTTCCCTACTGCTGTTCGCTGCCGGGACAACAGCCGTTGCGCCCAAACTGGTGACGCTGAAATCGGCGGACCTCTACCCATGCCAGATCTTGATCGCGATACTCTTGTGCACGTTGTTGGTGCAGGCGGCTTTTCGTGCGCACAAGATTTCCTTGCCGCCTTTACGCGCTATCTGGCCGCAGCTTGGGCTGTTCGTCCTGGCTATTATCTCCAACGTTATGATCCAGCTCAGTTGGACCCATGGAGTACCGAAAAAGTTAAATAACAACCCTATCATCTATAGTGAGATCCTGGGGATTGTTGCCTTTACCTTTCCTCTGATAGTCTATGTCATAGTGAATATGATTGTTTCCGTGAGGGAACGATATATCGTATACATTCAGCGTATATTTATACTCCTGGGTATATTTGTCGCGCTGGTTGTCCTCTATGATTTTCGGCGTATTGGTGGTGACATTTACACGTTCCGTTTCTCCGAGCCTCATATTGCCTGGATGAGTCTACGTGCCATAGCGCAGCTGCTCGCACTGGTCTGTATCCTGGCATATGCGCGTTTCCTCTATGCCACGACGTGGCTTCAGCGCATCGTCTATCTTGCGATTGCGTTGCTCAGTCTAACGACGGTCATTCTTACGCTCGAAAATAGCTGGTGGGTGGAGGCTTTTATTGCCCTGGTCGTGATGACCGTCATCTATTCCTGGCGGCTGATAACGTTCTACATTGTGCTGGTCATTCCGCTGTTGCCCTTACTGAAGGCAGAGTATGCCAAGCTGCAGACGGTCAAGGCCGTTGATGCCACTCGCTTTACTATCTGGCAAGACGCTTTACGTGTCTGGTCCAAACATCCTGTGCTTGGGGTTGGTCCTGGCAATTTCTGGGTCTACGACCAGGTATTCACCAACTTGCCTCGTGCCTTACGTAACTGTAACGCTACGGGCTTGTGCGTGGCTCACAACGGGTATCTGCAAATCCTGGGAGAAGAAGGGCCTTTAGGCTTGTTCTTCTTCGTGGCATTTCCCGTCGTGATCATTGTGCTAGCAGCTCTACTCTACCGCCGTGCCTATATACCGAGGAAACGCAGCAAAAGAAATGCATTTCTCAAGTTTATGGGGTGGATTGGTTTAGACCTGGTTGATCTACCCGAAGCAAAGAAAGCAAAGAAGCAGAAGCACCTGCCGGACTATAGACCGACGCTAAAAGAGGCATTGCAGGATGGGCTGCTCAAGTGGAAAGTCACGCGTTCGATCTGGCCAGCATTTTCGGACGATGCGAGATCAGAGAGATACGTAGACCGTGTGCTCGCGTTATCAGCTATTGGTCTGACCATAGGCTCGATGGTTTCCGATTTCTTTGCCGGCGGTTTCTTCATACCACCTCGCCAGATCAGCATTTTACCTGAAATGCCACAGGTGGTGACAAGCTGGATCATCTGGGCATTGGTCATGTATAAGGATCAAAAGTGGCGCAAAACCTGTAGGAAAGCGGAAGCTGCAGGTACCAGTCCGCGTGCTTATCAGATGGAAGGAGTGAACAATTGAGTAACACAGATACAACCATGCAAAAGGCAGCCGTGCTCTGGTTAAGCGGAGTACGCTTAGCAGATATCCGTACACTGCCCGAGGTAGAAAAGCTTATAGAAGCAGGTGGGATGGTCGAACTTGACCCATTACCTATTACCGGGCCCCAGGCTCAGCACTACCAGGTCTGCGGGGGTAAATCACCCGCGACCTTTGGCTTTTTTGACACACTTGTCTCCCGTAACTACGCTGTGACAGAAGAAGTCACCGGACGTGGAAGCACTCCGAAATTGTTGCCCGATCTACTGCGTACAGTCGGTTGGACGGTCGCCTACGAGGAAAGCGAACTCTCAACATTGGTCGCGCGCTTCCAAGATTTGACGCAATCTGTATCTGCCTCCCCAGCTTGCTTGATAGTGAAGTGTACTATCTCTACTGACCTGAAGGATATTGACGTATCTGCAATTGTTCAGGTTTTGCAGCTTGCCGGACAATGGGTGGGAGAGAGCGGACTACTGGCCCTACTCTCAGATACACAGCCTGCCACTGTCCGGCACTTTGTCAACATTAATAACTTCCTGGCTGACATGGGAGTCATAGAGCGTGATGAGCAGAGTGGTCAAGTCAACTGGTCAAACTCGTTGGCCTATTTCGCGGGAAATGGTCAACTCCTGGTGAACCTGCTTGGACGGGATCCTCAAGGAGCGGTGCATCCGCAAGATGAGTATGAAGAAGTCCGTGACACGCTCGTGAAAGCACTGCCAAATAAGTTACGTAATCCTGAGAATGGAGAGACTGTTATCGAGCGCGTTTATCGTAAAGAAGAACTCTATGGTGGCGATTATCTCTTCTGCGCACCAGACCTTGTCGTGCTATTTAAGCCAGGCTATGCGCCTTCAGCACGTAGCACACGCATAGAATTTGATGAGGCAATGTTTACTACGCCTGCCGTTGGAGAGACTGTCATAGCTGGCGTTAATCCTACCATGGTAACGGGCTTCCTCATCGCTTCCGCCCCTTCATTGGCGGCACGGGTAACAGAGTATGAGCACGCTCCGCTTACGGCTGTTGCTCCGACACTGCTGCACGCGCTTGGGGTGGAATACGTTGATATGGACAGTTTAGCCATAGGTACACTGTTCTCATCCGATTACCTGGAAGAGCATCCTATTCGCTCGTCTATGCATAATCAGGAGCTTTCTGAGGAAGATGAGGAGCTTATTATCGGCCATTTACGCGATCTCGGCTATGTTTAGCCTGACAAACGATGCGTTTAGTTTAAAAATTGTAGGCAGGCACAAGGGGAAAAATTTTCCCTTGTGCTTTTGAGGCAGTAATATTGGATGAGCAACCAACTTGCGCGTTCCTCTCAGGACCCGGCACAGCGGCGCCTGCGGCGATTGAATTTTCGGCCTCCCGCGGGGACAACAGTAGGGAAGACTGAAGAGGATGATCAAGTAACAGTGAAAGTGCCTGCGTCAACGCTTTATTATGTAAAGCGCCGCCGAGCATTTCTGATTGCGCCAAAGCGTCCACGGCGGGAAAAAGAGCCACAGGAACAGCAAAAAAAGTTACCGGCATCGGTGCCAGTTGGACAAGAACGACAGAATATAGCGCCGACTGCAGAAGCTACAGAGATGGCAGAAACCACAAACAGGACAGAAGTAGAAAAACTACCAACGGTGAAAGTGCCGGCTTCAAAAGCCGGCACTAGCCAAAATAACGGAAAATTACCAGATACGCCAAAGCCTTCGTTGGGGAAAAGGGGGCGACTGCCAGTCGCAGGATCACAAGATGATATGTCACTGCTTGATACCATAACGGTACTGGCTCCTGCACTTGATCTAACTCAAGTCCCCGATACTCCTGACGAAGATACCATAATGCTACTTGCTCCTGATCTTGATGTAACTCAAGTCCTCAGTACTCCTGACGAGGATCCTGAGTTTGAGAGACTTAAGACTCTACCCACGATGGTACTTACAGGCATTGCGGCCCAGCAAGGCAAGCGACAACCTGAGATGAAGTCGGAAGTTTCCGGTGCAGCATCTGCGGCAAGCCTGCTAGGCCTGGGGAGTATTATTGGTAGCATACTCAAATATGTCAGTGCTTTTCTCATCCAATACGGCTTCGGGCCGGGAGGCTATGGTCTCTACACACTGAGCTTATCCCTGGTCAATCTGATTTCTGCCACCTTCAACCTTGGATTAGACGACGCCATGGTGCGCTATGTCGCCATCTATCGTGGCAAGCAGCAGCAAAAGTCTTTGCGCGGGTTGTTGATTTTTTGCACAACCCTGGCAGGACTGGCCGGCATCGCCGGTGCATTACTTTTACTGTTTTTTACACCCAGCCTGGTTACGTACTGGGTTACTCTAAAGCAGCATCATGTTGCCAATAAAGACCTGATCAACCGTGCAATTGCACTCTTGCAGGTCATGGCACCATTGATCCCCCTCATGACCATGCAGGTGATGTGGTTTGCGGGTTTGCGCGGATTCAAGGCCTTCAAGTGGCGTGTGCTTACAACCGGCATTCTTCAGCCTGTATTGCAGGTTCTCCTGCTGTGCCTGGTACTTGTCTTCTTTCGTAGCAATGATGGTATCACCGCGGTTGCCGTAGCCCTCTTTATCAGTACGATGTTCAACACCGTACTGAACTTGTATTTTCTTTTCCGTCAGGTCGAGCGTGTTGCTACACCTGGACCTGAACATTATGAAGTACGCGAGTGGCTTACTTTCGCTTCATTCAACTTTTTGACGACTATCATTGATACGGTACTGGACTCAATCGATACTATTCTGCTCGCGGCCTTTGGCGTTTCTGATGTAGCCATTGGTCAGTATGGTGCTGCTATAAGATTGGGCAACTTTATTGCCATGCCCTTACTTTCTATTAATAATGTCTTCGCGCCCACGATTGCAGAACTCCATAGCAAGGGAGAACTGCAAAAGTTGGAGTCCATGTTTAAGCTCTTAACCAAGTGGTCAGTAATGTTTAGTCTGCCAATATTTCTGATCATGGTTCTTTTTTCCCCGTACTTACTCGCCTTGCCCGGTCCGGGCTTTGTGAGCGCGTGGCCGCTTCTTATCGCCTTTTCCATAGGCAGTATGATCAACGCGGGAACGGGTGCCGTGGGCTATATGCTGCTAATGACCGGTTATCAGCGGCTGTCATTCCTCAACTCGCTAGTCGCCGTGGTGGTCAACATTGCGTTGGGCATACTGCTCACACCTCGCTATGGTGCAATGGGCACGGCTATCAGTACTGGCATGGCTATCTGTGCGCTCAATTTCATGCGCTTGCTCCAGGTACGTATCGTGCTCAAGATGCATCCATATCGTTGGGATGTGCTCAAGCCGGTAGCCGCGGGTGTCATTAGTACTGCATTGGTTGGTGTCCTGCTGTATCTATTAAAAGTGAGTCACATCCATACTACTGCTCATATTGGTCACGCCATTTTATCCATTCAATTGTTGTTAATACCCGTTTTTCTCGTAAGTTATATTGCTCTGATCAGACAGTTTAAGGGCAGCCCAGAAGATGAAATTGTAGCAAAAGCACTGCGTAAAAAGTTCCTGGGTGGTAATAAGAATACAAAAAAAGTGAAAGAGGCATAGCATGCGTACAGTCATCTTTGGTGTTGATGGACTCGCTTTTCGCGTTTTGTATCCGTTGATCGAGCAGGGAGAACTGCCGAACTTTGGCAAGTTGAGCGTAGGAGGCTGTGAGGCTATCCTCAAATCGCAGTATCCACCGTTGACGCCTCCTGCCTGGATGTCACTCTCGACAGGCTTAAAACCCTCCGGTCACGGTGTCTACGACTTCTGGACATACGATGACGAGGGTCATGGAGCAACCCGCAAAGCTCACGTCCTTACACGCCGCAGGGGGGGAAAAGCGATTTGGAACATACTGAGCGAGTATGGCAAGCAGGTGCTGGTCATTAACGTCCCCACCACCTATCCACCAGAGGCCGTCAATGGCATCATGGTGAGTGGCTATACGACGCCGAGTGCGGCTGTTGATTTTACCTACCCCGCCTCATTCAAAGATGAAATCTTCCGCGTCGTACCCAACTACCAGATCGACCTGGAGGTCGCCTTCCGCGAGCGGTTGAATGTAGCAGGCAAAGTTGGGCCGTTGACTGATGCAGTTTTGAGTATGACAGAAGAGCGCATCAAGCTGAGCATGTACATGCTCAGAGAGAAGCCCTGGGATTTCTGCTACCTGGCTTTCATCGGAGCAGATCGTCTACAGCATCCATTCTGGGA
>WNGJ01003762.1_pt1 | contig 17733 bp, 19 predicted proteins | sample 5400611 | NCBI WGS metagenome assembly WNGJ01 (sample SAMN13153375, study PRJNA577476) | soil metagenome | isolation source: 40 cm soil or saprolite under Garry oak tree replicate 1 | place: USA:California | collected 2016-06-15 | reverse complement strand
CTTGTTATTTGAGCACTACTTGTTTGTGTGCTCGGTCAAACTCGACAATGAGACGATCAAAAAATCCAACCTGTCCGATAATACCGCCAAACCCCTTTGGCGAAAAATCAAACGAAAACACGGCAGGAACAGGGATGAAGGTGTCATTAACCCCTACCTCAATGTGAGCAATAAAGCCTGTTGCCATACCTGCAACCCCGCTGAGGTTGATCTTCTCAAGCTTGGTGAGATCAAGATCAAGCAGATACGAAAGTTCCCCATCAAACAGACAAAAATCTGCGCCTGAATCTACCAGGGCCAGCATCGGTTGCATCACTCGCGTCTGGTTGCGAAGCGTAACCGGAATGTAGGGACGCAGAAACTTGGTATCATCAATAAAGCGGTAAGGAAGCGTGTGCTTGGAGCGTACCATAGAGATTAAGCAAAACCAACAAAGGGAAGGTTATTATTAGGCACTTTGAAAAGCAGTGGGTTTTGATATCCCTTTTCCTTCGCTTGCTCTACAACTTTTCTCACGCTTTTATCTGCGCTGATAACCTCGGTGTCATTAATGAGTGCTACCCACATCCCCTTATATTTTTTATAGACGTGACGTAAATCAATAGCTTTCATAGTAGAGCTATTATATCAAATCACCGGCTGGTTGCAACCATTTGGCTGTATAGCAGATCGGGGGGAGGAAATAAAAATCCTGCAAACACCATTCGGTCTTGCAGGAGGTTTAAGTAGGCTATGTATAGCAACTTGCGGCTTTAGTGTCAACCCAGCAGGAAGTGTTGAAACTACTTCCTATGGTGCGTCATTATCCGTATCGCTGAGAAGCTCCTCTATCTTACCCAGTAACTCCTTCTGGTGAAATGGTTTGCGTAGGTAGCCAGCAACTCCTAATTGTTCAACTTCTTCCGGCGTATGCTCCTTCACGGTGAGCAGCATAATTGGGATGGATGCGTAGTGGTTCTGGTGTTGCCGCAACTGCGCAATGAATTCATAGCCACTTATGTCTGGCATCATGATATCAAGCAGAATGAGATCGGGGGTTATCTTCTCTATCTGCGCTAATGCAGACGCTGCGTCTGTCGCAGTCGCCACTTCATACCCTCCCTTCTGCAAGAGGAATTCTACTAAATCGAGGATGACACCAATGTCATCAATCACAAGTACCCGCTTTTTCACCTGATACCCCCATAATCAACTGCCTCTTATTTCTCTTCATGCCAGAAGTGCTGGTCTCACCACTATATAACGCCATAGCATTGGTAACCCGCTCCTACGCATTTGGATAGGACTTTGAGGCTATGTACATGGCTTGTTTGTTATTGCATCCTAAGCATGCAGGAGAGTAAAAAGGGAGGATTGTCTGTCTTTCCTTCTCACACACTTCTAACCCTTGACAGAAACAATGTTTGAGCATTTCTCTATGTTGATCTACGTCAGAATAAGCGCTTGGTTGCAAGAAGGAGAAAAACCCTGGGCGAGTGGCTCATCGAAGCGCTGTTCCACAGGTAGTCATAGGAGGAGCCAGGTAGCTGCATGGGAAGGGAATAACAATTCCGCGATAACGGTGACGTAATTAATATCTTCCCCGTTTCCAAGCCGAAGAAATAACAAACTGGCCTGTCTGTTTATCTTGAAAGTAGTAGAGACCTATTTCATATCCATTGTATTTCTTCACCATCATGTTGTGTTTTACAACCACGCCCCCATGAAAGAACACATCTTTAGCATCTGCCTCTGATAAATGCCATTGGCCCATTTTCTTGAGTGCATTGTTGGTGAACCCTAATTCTCGTGGGTCTACTATCCGTGAGCGCGGGGAAGAGAAGTGACCGGATGAATGCGCTGGTCTTCGCCATGCGCTAATTAAATTTAATGACTGTTTTATTACCTCAATCCATCCCATACTTTGGAGCATAGCAAAAATGATAATTATTGCAATGGTGGGTAAAACTCAATAAACAGGGAAAAACCGACATGGGGCAAAAGGAGAGGATACGCTTCTTGAACATCATGAATAACAAAAAGTCATAAAGACTTCCTAGTGCATACCCACGAAAGGTAAGCGATAATGTGGTATGATAGAGGGCATGAAAGTACCTCATTTTGTCCGACCCTTCACCGAAGACGAACGCGGCCAAATCCGGGCAGGATTGCGCTCGTCAGATGCCTTTGTGTTACGACGCTGCCAGATTCTGCTGGCATCCGATCGCGGCGAACGAGCTGGAGCCATCGCCAAGCAGGTGGGCTGCCACAAACAGACGGTGCTCACCGTTATCCACGGGTTCAATGCCAGCGGGCTCGCCGTTCTAGCAGAAGGTTCCTCACGTCCCCATCGTTTGCGTACGACGTTTTCCGAGGAGGCTGTAGAGCGACTGCAAGACGTGCTCCACCGCAGCCCTCGCGATTTTGGCAAACCGACCAGCTTGTGGACGCTGGAGCTGGCAGCCCAGGTCAGCTTCGAGCAAGGCTTGACGCCCAGGCTCGTCTCCGACGAGAGCGTCCGCCGTGCGCTGGGCCGCTTGGGCACGAACTGGAAGCGCGCCAAACACTGGATCACCAGTCCTGATCCGCAATACCTGCTAAAAAAAACGCACGCGACCGCTTGATCGCCTACGCCAGCCAGCAGCCTGAATGGGCCATCGGTTTTCTTGATGAAGTGTGGTGGAGCCGCTTTGCTAGACCGCGCATGCATGCCTGGCAAAGTGAAGAGCATCCTGTTCGCCTGATCGAGCAAGCCTGGAAAAAGGGCGACCCCGACCCCAAGGCCCTGGCCTGCTATGGCGTCTTGTGGCAAAAGGGATCGCCCGAGGATCCCGACCGTTCGCAGATCTGGCTGCGCTTCGTCACCGGGCGCCCAGTAAGTGCGATCAGCATTCAGTTTCTGGCGTTGTGTTGTGAACGCTTGGCTGCCCAGGGCAAACGCAACTGGCTCCTGATCTGGGATAATGCCTCCTGGCACGTGAGCAAACTGGTTCGGAACTGGATTCGCCAGCACAACCAACAGGTCAAACAAACGGGCAAAGGCGTTCGTATCTTGCCTTTCTTCTTGCCCACCCAAAGCCCCTGGCTCAACCCCATCGAGCCGAAGTGGGTGCATGCGAAGAAGGCGGTGGTTGAACCTGATGGCCTGCTCTCGGCCAAGCAGCTGGCTGAACGCATTTGTGCGCATTTTGGCTGCTCCTACGAATCACATCTGGCTGTTGTCGAAAAGGTCTCGTGACTATGCACTAGGAGATAAGGCAGAGGAAATTGATGAAGCTACAGAGAAGTCCGACATTTTATACTATCAGTTTGGCAGTGGTTGGGGCTGTTTTTGGTTGTGTATTGTTCATTTACTCCCAGTTATGGCTTGCTATCCTGAGCGGGGTTATTAGTGTCCTGCTGGTTATTCTCAGTATTATCGCGCAAGCATACCAAAACTATATGGAGCAGAATAAGTATCGCTTTCAAGCTCTGGCTAGGATGGGACAACATACTCCTGGGTTAATTGATTACTGTCGAGATAACGTGAAACTCTGGTGGAAAGGCAGACATCCTACCTGTCATGATTGCAGGAAGTCAGTCAAACGTAGTCAAGCAGCTTGGCTGTACGCACCGATAGGTCACTGGAATGAAGCTTTACAAGAAATTGAGTGTGGCAAAATGTGGCTGTGCTCCACCTGTATTGAAAGAAGGTTACGAGAAACAGCGAATCAGGCACATCTAGCTAACGAGATATCCCAGCACTGGAAGACAAAAGCAGAACAACTACAAGCTCAAGTGGGAAATCTGGAAAGTGAACTGGTGGCGAAACGCAGTGAGGGTTCGCACAATTGATATTGGCGGCATAAACGGGCTCATTTCCTACAATGTGCAGTTTACGACATACCGAATTATACCCGGTAAATCTTACTTCTCCCCTAAATGAAGATTTAAATCTGCCTCTCTACAAATTCTTGCATACAGACCTGTGAAGTTTGCCCTTTTACTTTCTCTACTCATATCTCGCCGTATCTCCAGAGCCTCTGCCTCTGTAGGCGCAACTACATCCATCCATACCTTAACAGCAAGAAGATAGTACCGCAAAAATTTCTTCTTCTGATTTTCAAGCGTGGAAAGCGCATCAGAGAAAAACTTCTGCATACGCTCGTATTCTGCGTTGCCCTCTTTACGTTCGGCTATGTTAGTGTTTATTGCGCCACATAGAGCTAAGATACTAATGAAGCATCGGTATGCTAAGTTATGTTCACTATACAGCCGATCAAACATAGATGCGTATGCTTCATTTGTATGTCCAGTCCCCGGTTTACTGAACACTAAAACAGGGTAATAGAAGGGATACTGCCAAGTTGCTGCTCCTGAGCAAATTGATCAGGAGAACGATAGTCCAGACTCTCATGAGGTCTGGTGGTATTATAAAAGTTCACCCAAGGCTTCGCAGCTCGCAAGAAGTCGCCCAACGTGCGATAGGGGTGACGTTCGGCCACTGCCAGCTTAAAGAGCCCCACGAACCGCTCCGCATAGCCATTATCCGTCGGTGTGCCTGCTCGGCTCATGGAGCGTTGAAACCCTTTCTCCAGCAAGAGCGTTCTGGTCTGTGCTGCTCCATACTGCTTGCCCTGATCGGAATGAAAGATCGCTCCAGGCACCTCAAAAGGCACCATCTTGATCGTCGTGACGACGAGATCAGCCTGCATGCGATAATCAAAGGCCAGGGCTAAGATATGCCGTGTGCGCTTCCAGAGGGCGAAGCAGCCACGCACCCGCGTCCGGTCAGCCAACTGCACTTCAAAGATGTCTGAGAAGACAATCTCCGTAGGACTGTGCTGCTCCAGCTCTCTCACCAGATTAGGAGCCGTCTGGTCCGTTTTGCCCGGATACACGTAGCGCTTCTTCTTGCGCCTAGCTGTGATGGCATACTTGTGCATAATGCGATTGACGCGGTTCTTGCCCATCCCCAAGAGCACCGCCAGTTTGCGATGCCCCAGGGTATCATCCAGTTCATGCCACTGCTCAATCGCCACCGCCACCTGCTTATCTTTGCTTGGCCGCTTGCGGTGCAGATACAAACTGCCACGCGCAAACGAGAGCGCCCGTACCACCTGGCTCTTGCTATAGGGGCCGTGGGGAGCCATCAACTGATGGGCCAGTTCCACCTTCTGTGCGGCTTTCAATGCGCCAACAACCCCTGTACTTTTTTTAGAATTTCATTTTGCACGGTCAGCTCGCCAATGATCTTCTTCAGATCATCGGGCGATTCACCTGGCGCATAGCCCTGCGCTTGCGCGATCTTTTTGGGATCCCGTTTGTCTACGAAGATGCTCGCTGCCTTCGCTTGAAACTCCTGTCGCCACCGGTGAATCATCGAGGTGGCGACGCCAAACTTCGTGCGCACCTCTTCAATGGTCGTCTCGCGTTGCAGACTTTCGAGGACGACTTTTAACTTGAACTCCGCTGTGTACTGCTTTCGTGTGTTCGCCATTGCTTCCAATACCTTTCTCTTCCGTTCCCTCCCTTGTTCTCTTGTTCATTATACCAGGTATTGGACATATGCTTCATTTGTAAAAGTCTTTTTGGCTTCTTCTATCCCTTCTTGGGACGCGCCTTGAAGTGCAAACAAGGTCTCGTATGTCCTAGTCCCATTTTCATCTTCATCGTAAAACTTCGCACTCAGACCTGGGAGAAGTTCAGTGTAGTTAGCTGCCAATATATTATTGGGACTCCTACTGAAGAGCCCTATATAGAGAAGACGTACTTCCTCATATACTACCCTCCGATTATAAATTTCATCGATTATTTGGAACATTGAGCTATTATCGTCAATCCGAACGCCCAGGGTAGCTGCGGCTCTTCTAGCAAGCTGAGGTCTTACATGACGAGCAAGATCGAGATCGATTTGATCCACGTAGTTTTGATGATTTGCTGCCTTTGTGATATCCCAGGCATCGGAAGTCTGAACCACCTTTACTGAGACATAACAAGGATCCTTAGCAAACTCTACCAGACACATTGCTGTTTGGCATCCGTTAACAAGGCTACCTCGACTGAGAGTTAGTTGTCTATGGTCATCACTGACACTATTTGCCTTGAACACAACACCATTATTTCTTGGAAGCATCTTACCAGGTTCTGTAGTAAGCGTTTTAACGATTTCATCATTAGGAGTGGCTCTTCCCGATCTTTCTCGACCTTGGGTTATCCCTTGGAATTCACGAACATTCTCAAAAAACAGAGCATCATTAAACTCACTATATAACCTTTGTATCTCAGTACTGGACATAATCCCAATGAAAACGTTGTCTTTACTAATAACAGGTGTTTCTAAATTAAGCACTAGTTGCGTTGGAGGCTCATTAACTTTGATATATGCGGCCCTCAGTATCGATAATATTTGATACCCATCTATAAAGCTAACTCGTTGCTCAGCTAAACATTGTCGGTAGAACTCTTTTGAAGAAAAAGAACGCTTTTCATATCGTTTGAGTATGCCTTTTAGAGGTGAGAGAGTAACCAGTAGGAAATGAGGTGGTACATGTTCATAACTGAACATGAGTTGACCATTTACGTTAGGCAACTGTTGTGCTTCAGTGTAGGCCTGAAAGTTACTTATTACAGAGTCTATTTTCTCTGCTCGATCAAGCCACAACCGCGATTGAATATAGAGAACCTTGTTTCTCTCCTCCTTCCCTCTGGCAATCATATCTACCCCTTCATCATTGGATTTCTTCTCATTTAGGACTGGGAGGGTAAAATCTGCACCGACCTCTGTTTGGGGTACAAGTTTTTGTACAGCAGAAGCAAATCTACTACCTTTTACCGTAGTTGGTAACCCTTCAAGATTAGCCCTAAAATGTTGCTCAAGGGCTTCGTAAGACCTTAGATGCTCAGGAAAGCTTTCTTCAGGTATAATATTCTGCCAGCTATTTTGATCTATCATTCTCGGTCCTTCTGTTCATTAGATAGGCTTTTGCTACCATCACCACTTGTACGCTTAAATTGGTGGAATTCCTCAATTGTACTCTTAGTTGTCAAGATAAGTAGAACATATTATCATAAGTACTACAAGACTCGACTATGATTTTGGACACTGTGCAATTTACGACGCGGGAGCTTTATTCTAGGCTGCGGCCCTGCGTTTCGCTTGGGTATGTTAGGATAGCATCAGAGGCATTAGGTCTTTTTTAGCGAGGATGTGTGTTTTGCTACATTCCCGCTTCATAGCAAAACTGAGTTGATGAGAGAAACCGATATACTCAACCGTTTTTCTTTTTTCTCTTGCCTTCTCAATAGCGGGTATGAGGTCCGTGTCCGAGGATACCAGGATAATTCGATCACAGAGGTTTTCGTATGCTGCTACCAGCATATCAACGGCGATTTTCACATCAACGCCTTTTTCGTGGAAGACGCCTTTCGAGCGTAGTAGGTAGCCAAGAGAGTAGGCGAAGTGATGTTTCTTGAGGTGTACGAAGAGTCTCTGCTGATCTGCAAGCAGCTTCTTGGTTTTCTCTGTGCCATCAGTTCTGACCGCACCAATATAGTAGGTTGCTTGGATAAGCCTATCACTTCCAGCAAGTAGGGTAGCAAAACCAGAGAAGTCAAAATTCAGCAAGTGAGAAAATCCTAAATCCTTGAGCTTGAAATAGAAGTTGCTGCCATCAATGAGAACAATAGCCCGTGCTTGCTTCATAGCCTGCGTAGTATAGCAGATGGGGAAGGAAATAAAAATCCTGCAAACAACTTTCGTTCTTGCAGGAGGTTTTAGTAGCCTATTTATAGCAAACAAGCAGCGATTTGTCAATCAAGCAGATCACCTTTGAGGCTGATGATTATGCTTAGGATTATTGCGCCACCTGTACAAAAGGCTCACTCCTCGCAAAGATGTTTCACTTCCAATTTTAATCTGCAAGAACGGCGTCTAGCTTGATAATATATAATTATAAGCAGTTACTAGCATATAAGGTGCTCGTTTTGATATAACAGGTACGAGAGTTTAAAGTTCGCATGTGCAGTTTTTTTCAAGGAGGCGCGCGAACTCTGAAAGCCGTTTGTAGCACTATATCCATTATCATGTGAAAAGCTGGTTAGAAAGGGCAAACAACTCATGCCAGGACGATATTATAGTCAAGGCGAAAGCATTGACCTTGACAAAGATTTTCCGCAAATTGAAGATATTACTGGTATTGTTGAAATATCTCCTTCATTTGGAGGTCCACAAAAAGAAGTAAAACCCTTTACAAAGTCAAATCTTCCAGTTGGATATGTACATTGTAAGAGTTCAGTGTGCAATAAGGGTGGAGTCGCATTGGGGGAAATGCTTTGGAATCTGCTTTCTCGAATGGTTAAAGACAAGAAGACAGAGGATAGCGGTAGCCAGTTTTGTCAAGGATATGAGAAAATGGGCAGGGGTCAAAGAAGAGATTGCAGGGCTACGGCTGCTACGATAAAAGTCCGGATCAAATATAGAGAGCCGGAAACAGAGAAAGTGGAATAAGGGAATTCTATCAAATCGCTGCGTATAATCTATTTCTTCTCCATGTCGGATGATCGGGCTACCATGGTAACTCCAAAGCATTATACTTCAGGAAGGGTGTCCTGGCTAAGATTTGATTGGCGAGTTCATCAATTGTTCTCTTTTGGGCATCAATTGATCCAGTCTCTGAAGTCGCTGCGAGTATATCATGTGCCTCCTTTGAGGAACGGATTAGATCGGCATGATCAGGAGCGTTAGAGTTGTAGGATGGAAGCTTAACATGCCGAAAGAGGGTGCCAACCTGTATCTTGATTGTAAAGCTGTCAATGAAGGTTCGTACAGGTTCTGAGTTGAGAAGCGCACAAACATAATGAGCGTAGTCGAGGTCATCGAAAGCCGCAAAGTAAACCTTGTGGTCAGGAACGACGATCTTATATCCACCTCCATAAGGCACTTCAGCTTGAGAGATGACTGCCGCTTGTACTGTTCCTGCCATTTCGGCCCATACCACTTTATAAGGTGAAAACGTGTAATCACCAACATCATAGATCGCATAGAAGGGAATATCTGTAACAGCCATTTTGCCTTGCCGGACAGCGTTTTCAAACTGTGGTTTCATGCGTTTCTTCCATGTGGAGCGATCATCCAAAAGGTTACTCCCGTTGCTTGTCTGTACAGCATTGATTGCCCGGAAATATTGGAGTGCTGCTGGATACTTTTGACGCAAGGCAGTTACGGTTGGAATTGCTCTTATAGTAATGCGCTTGTTCGGGATGATGACAAAAATCTGACTAACGGTAGCGTAGAATGCACGAATATTTCTTGCACCTTTGATTAAGGGGTATACAAGATCGAGTTCCACCTCGTCTGTTCGAGAAGGAACCGGTCTTTCGCCTCGATCTGGTGTATTGCGAAAGCGTATTGTATTTGGAATGCTCCCCGGTCCTAATAGTTCGATGAAATAGGCACCATTCATATCGGTTACGATACCCTTACGTCCAACAATGTTTGGGTCCTCGCCATCCAACATCCTTAGCATGTTAAAACGTCCAGGTGGAAGAATACTCCATCGTTGTCCGGCATCACTAAGCGGATTGACCTCAAGCACTGTATGTCTCAGTCGTGACTCCGCTGTAGACAAAGAGATATTATCCGGAATAGTTCCCGACGTTGTGCGTTCCCATTCTAGGTATGACACTGGATATCTTGTGGGTTGACCCTTTTCCAAACTAAGCACAATAGGTTTATTGCCAAGGCCTACGAATGGTCGTACCTTTTCTAAGTCATCAACATTTCGTACTTTCAGAGGAAGCCCTTTGACTACAAAGCGACGGAACCCGCCAGAAGATTGAGACTGAAGATGTGTCTTTGTGATCACGAATGATAACCGACCGTCTTTATCATCAAGCCACTTGTCTGCGACTGTGTAGGTAATCATTCCTGAAATGTCAAGCTCATTGCCACCGAAATACCGATCCTGGGAGAAAATACCATAGGCATCACAGGTGGGCTTAATACGATTTGTATAGTTGGCGGGAAGCTCTGACCATCGCACCTAGGGTGGGTTACCAGCAATGACTTGACATTTTCCAACTGCTACAGAGGCAAAGTAATTGCGTACAAGACGGCACCAGACCCGGTTCCAGTTACGACGCTCAAGCTCTGCAACCTTTTGAAACATGTCGATCAGCGATGGTTCCCAACTATCTCGTTCTGGTTCAGAGGAATATTCGCGCTCAGCATTCAGTAATGCCAGGAACGCATCTTCGGTATCACCGTGCTGAATGGTGCGCTCCATAATTTCTATAACACGGGCAAATAGTCGATTCTTCTGGATCAAGGCTTCTGGTAGTTCAAGGTCAATTGCTTTTATGCGAGTACCTATTTGATAAATCCGCATGGGATTTGGCGTGGGAGCAGAGGTACTAATGGTTGGCGCATAGACCGCATCAGCGTGGTAAATAGGTATTTCAACTGCTGAGTGAGTGGCAAGTAAGTCTGAAATGGCAATGAGATAGTTGACACGAGCAGTGAGGACCGCCAGCGGGTTCAAATCAAACCCAAAAATGTGATCAGTAATACCCCGTAATATCTCTGTATCGCTCCAATTAGCTGCGTGCTTCGGTCTTGTATCGGTCGATGTCAACGCCCGTGTACTTTTGCGCCCAGATAATTTTGACCGCCCATTAGTCCTATCTCCAAACAGCTACAAGCAGGTCCCCACATGGGACCAGAACGCCCGCATTGGTGCGCCTGCCTCCCAACGCCGACATCTCTGCGCCAACTTATCCTGGATCACCTCCTGTCTTTGTCCCGCCAGAGGCTCCTCGCCGGTCTTTCATGCGATAGCTGCTTCCCTGGATCGAAATCACCTCTGCGTGGTGCAAAAGCCTATCCAGCAGCGCGGTTGCTAATACCTCATCTCCCAACAGGTCTCCCCAGGCGGAAAAGCTCGTGTTAGAAGTCAACAAGATGGAGCCATGCTCATAGCGAGCCGTGACCAGCTCGAAGAAGTAATGCGCTTGCCCTGGGGTGAGCCTGGTGTATCCCACCTCATCAATGACCAGAACACTGGGGGTGGTGTAGCGACGGAGTCGCTGACGCATCAAGCCTGGATGAGAAGCCGTATCCAGCGCCTCGGCCAGGTGAGTCAGAGTGGTAAACAAAGCCGAGTAGCCTGCTGCCAAAGCCTTCACCGCAAGGGCCAGGCTCAGATGCGTTTTTCCAACTCCCGGTGGCCCAAGAAAAATCACATTCGTGGCGCTCTTGACGAACGACAGGTCAGCCAGTTCCCACAACAAGCGCTCCGAGAGGCTGGGCTGGAAGCGAAAATCAAAGGCCTCCAGGGTTTTGAGGACGGGCAAGCGCGCGGCAGTCATGCGCCGTTCGGCGGCGCGGCGATCACGCCCTTCAATCTCGGCGGCAATCGCATGCGTGAAGAAGGTCTCGTAGGTCCACGTTTCCTGCCGTGCCATCTCAAAAAGGGCTGGCAAGGCTTTTTCCAATTGCGTTAAGCCCAACTGTTTCAACTGAGGCTGCATGACGCCACCTCCACTCCATACAGGTGGTCATACTCGGAAAGCTGTCGCGTCATCACCTGGGGAGCTGGACGCAAATGGCCCAATGGCACCACGCTTGCCCGTCTGGCCGCAGCTGTTGGCACCTGGCGAAATTGGTCGGGATGTTCGACCATCTGCCCTGACCCGGCACGCTTCGCCAGTTCGACGAGCAGCTGCCCACGGGCCCAGACGGAGAGTATCCCATGCCGCTCCCGGACCTGAACAACGCTTCCTGCCACCGGCGGCTGGGAGGGCAGTCCATACAAGACCCCATCGTAGGAGAGGTAGCCGTCCCAACCGACTTTGCGCTCTTCCGTCGCGAAGCGGTCCCAGGCGAAGGCCTGCGGCAAGGGGGCGAGGGGTTCTTGCTTCCAACGATCGACAGGACGTTCGTGAGTGGTTCGATGCACCCGTGTATTGCGCTGCTCACACCAGGCTCTTGCCTGGCGATTGAGATCATCCAGATCGGTAAACGAAATGCCTGGCCAGAAGTTGTTCTTGACCACTCCGACCGTGCGCTCGATCTTGCCCTTCGTTTGGGGCGTTCGCGATTTGCAGACCCGTGGCGCCACCCCGATGGAGGCCATGAAATCGGCAAAACGGGGGTTCCAGTGAGGAACCTTGTCCACCATCTCCAAGAGCACACTTTTCATGCGGTCTGTGAGCGCTGCCTTGGGTAAGCCACCGAAGTCCTCAAAGGCCTGCATCAAACAGCGGATCATGGTGGGGGCGTCACAGCGTTTGACAAACATTGCAAAGCGCATACGCGAGTAGCAGAGGACGGCGGTAAACCCATAGAGCTTGTGAGGAGTCCCTTCCTTCTCGTAGACAAACTCGCCCCAGTCGAATTGGACCTGCTCTCCCGGCTTGGTCTCGTAGCGGATCACGGGGGCCTGCCCCTGGTTCTTTGGGCGCAAGGGATGGACAAAAGCTTTGAGCACGCTCAAGCTCCCTCGGTAGCCCATCGCCTGCAGACGAGGCAACATGGCCTCGCAATTGTAGCAGTGGTCCTCCTCGATCCACCGCTTGACTTGTTCTTTGAACGGATCCAGTTTGGAACGTCGATTGGGACGCGGACGAGGTATGGCGACCAGTTCAGGATGGCGCAGATACTTGCGTACCGTGTTCCTGGCTATTCCCAGCTGGATCGCGATGTCCTGAATGGACTTTCCTTGAGCCGCTAATTCATGTATCGTATTCACTGTCCTGCTCCTGATCATGGCTGCCTCCTGTGCGCATGATGAACCTCATGCTCCACAGCTTACAGCCATCTCGGGGGTCGGTCAATTTTATCTCGGCGTTTCCCTGGTCAATTATACGTCGGCGTTAATAGTCGATGGCATGAATGAGGAAATTGCCCGACCCGCAGCAAGGGTCAAGGTACTTCTTTTTAAGTAACTCGGCCCCATTATACCCGGCTCGATCCATAGTAAACTCGACAAGCCATTCTGGCGTGAAGTACTCACCGATGTTATGGCGAAGTGCAATGGGTACGAGTTGTTGGTAGACATGCTTCACAACATCGCGTGTGCGACCAAGTTGCAAATTGCTCAAACGATAAAGGATCAGCCGTTCCAACAAAATTCGGATTGAACTGATAAGCTCTGATGGTGGATCTACAAGGTACCAGGCAAAGAATGATCCCTCTACGAAGTTGAGAATACGCACCTGTCGAAAAAGGTCAGAATCTTCAATATCATGCTCTAGAGACGCCGCTAGATTTGTATCATTCATCGCTGCAGCGCCGAAGCAGTAATCCTGGCGGGCTCCAGGAATAAGTGAATTAGTAAGCACAACTTCTGCCGCGAGCAGCTTGAAGAACAAAGCATGGTAGGTATGAAGAATAAAAAGAACACGAGTGGGATCAGCGTTGACAGGTAGACCGATTGAGGCGAGATAATCTCTCAGGCGAGATTTTCCAATCTCGCCGAGATTTGCACTCTGTTCAAACAGGTCAATCCACTCAGTGTAAAGCATCTCCACACGGTTGATGTGTGCGGTAAGTGAGAAGTCAAGATGGTTCCACAAAGCACCGAGTAGCATATGTGCTATCTCTGAGTTTGGACCAAAATCATCGACAATGTTTTGCGGTGTCAACTCGATACGGTTATCCAGATCAAGGGCAAGCACCATTACTTCAGCACTACGTTCATCGAATGGCTGAATGTCGGTCACACGGATATTGTCATGTGTTTCCTTGAAGACGAACGCCAGGTGTACCCCATCAAAACAAATACCAATATAATCTGACTCTTCACGACCGTCGCTGCGAGCTTGGTTGGGTATATAAGTGCCTACTAACTGGTTCTGCGCTTCTTCAAACTTCGCGCTGTTTTTCCTTCCATGGAAGAGGCCCTTGTCCTTGAACTCGATAATGACACGGTTGCGGCGGACATCTTGACGGCCACGTTCCAGCTTTAAATCTCTAATGTTGAGCTTGTTAATAGCGGCGGACTGGAAATTACTGCGAAGCTCTTCTTCATTAGCCGCGTTCTGGATAAGACTTTGATATTCAGCGACGAACTCATGCACTCGCTGATCTGTCATTAAATACCCTCCTTCAGGTGTTTGAGTGCAGTGATTATGCAGAAAGCGGTTTGCGTTTATTTTTGCTGTTTCTTAGTTGTCCTCAATAAAAGCTGTAAGATTAGCTCAAGAACTGAATGTGGTGCGGTCATATTTTTCACGCTCCTTCGATTTTAGTTTTCTTCTAGGCTCGGTTATTATAACGGATAGCTCGGCAGTAGGAAAGAAGGTGAATTGGCCTGGTAGTACTTGCTGTTCCAGAAAGAGGAAGAGTCAGTGTGATTGGTAGAGTTTTAAGCGGGAATACGGTTGTTCCGGCGTTTGTTAGATTTTACCATTGTTTTTACTATTATTGTTAGACGTTTGTTGTTTTCTAGCAGAAGTAAATCTTACTCTTCTCGGCCAAGTAAAGTGCTTTTTCATTGCTATACGACTTTGGTCAAAAGAAACAATGAGCTTGTGCCTATGTAGTGGCAGAAATTGCCAAATGATAGAGGCAATCACTAATGCTACGATTGATACATATAAAACCTGTGCTGCAATAAGGGTATTAAAGTGAACAATATGCCAGGAACTAACAATAGTTACGATCTGTTGAGCACTTGGGATACCGGCAATAAGTGTCACAAGCAAGAGGACAAAATTGAAAAAACGATTTCGCCTCGCTTGCTGCTGGCTTTCTTTCACTTCTATAAGCTTTTCGACACGGTCGAGCTTCTGGACAATTCCTTCATATCTATCGTGGACACGCATAACGTCCTGCCCGCTTTTTAGGATATCCTGAGCAGTACCGTGCGAAAAGAGTATTTCGTGGTATTCATCCAACGCGATAATGAGATTTTGTTTGAGGCGATTGAGCTTTGCGAGGTTATAGGGAAGCACATTTAGTTCACAATCAAAAATATGGAGTATCCACTCCTGAACAAGCAGCGCTTCAACAATCACACTTGCCTGGAAGTGTTGAAACAACCACTCCTGGCCGGGAATGTTTTTCCCAAATTGTTTTTCCAATCGCAAATGGCGGTCATCGTGATAGACAACAGTGGCATGGCTTGCTTCAAGGTAGAAGCTATAGTCGCTCGTAAGAGTGAGGTCTCTCGTGATAACTTCTTGTATTTTCTCAGGTCTGACTTGTTTCCATTGAGAAAATCCTAAAACAAGGCCAGCTAATTCCCGAGCGTGGTGTTTCTTTAATGCTGCATCAGTAGAGTATTTCGGGGTAATCTGACGAATAAACATGATCGGGTATGCAAACCAGTCAGGTGTACGAAGCCAGGAAAACGACTCATTGCGCCTTTTCAGAGTTTTTTTATTAACTGCTGCAATAATGGCGTCTTGGTACAAATGAAAGATAAAGAGGAGATTGACGGGCCTTTGGACTTTATAGTCGCACCATTCAATTCCCCTGGAATAGCGTTTACTCGTCGGGGTTATTTTCCTCTGTTCTAGGTCGTGAGCGGTTGATGGGACATCGATGAGGGCCTTAGCAACTTCAAAATGAGGAACCTCTATTTCTTCTAACACTTTTAACTGAATAAGGGCATCAATCGTTTTAGGCTTCTGAAACATCACTCCGCAGGTAAGTACGGCAACGCCTGTACGATGAATTACCAATGATACGTCAACTCCGAGATCTTCCCCATCAATAGTAGCAACAAAAGGTTGGAGACCAACGCGCACAAAAGGAGCTTCTCGAAGATACAGCGGAGAGAAAAGCTGTTTATCAGAATATAGTTGGAGTCCTGCCAGGCTCTGAAACTTCACCATCGAGTCATCAATAAACTTGAGCGTATCTTTAAGGATCGTGGCATTTTTCTGTTCTGATGGTGTACTAGCTTGTGCCTGTTTTCCACCTCTTTCTATCTTAATATTGTTGAGTATAAACAAGATGTGCAACGGATGATGCAGTACCCACAAGAGAAGGGCTTTCCACTTTTTTTGCTGTACATAAGATATGATAGGTGCTTTTTCATAGACATCGAGTAATTGCTTGAAGCGTGGAGCGATTTCAACAGTATCGGTGATGTGGTTAGCAGATACGCAAGCAAAATCTTTTTTCAGAAGCTCACGAGCTGCCTGGGTTGGATTAACAGGCTTACCAATGTCAAAAACCAAATTATAAAAGATAACAACATCATGACACTGCACTTCTTCTTGGGAGGGGGGCTTTAGAGATGTCCGTATCTTGCTGATCGCAGCCGAATACCACCGTTTCACAGATATGCTCCTCACTTTTCTACTTGCCATCCCAGCTAGTAGGCTTCTTAACAAAGAATCGTTCTAATACATAGAACGAGCAAGAGAGCCATACCTCAAATAGGGTAGGAGTAATTCCTCGGATTATACAGCGCATGCTCCTGCATCTCTTTATTCATCCGCTACGTGCCAAGCCGACATCCAGAGATGTGATTTTCAGGTCTTTATGACCCATCGCCTCCTGCACAACGCGTAAATTTGTTCCTCGTTTGACCATAGTATGCCGAAGGTATGGCGTAAACTGTGGACGCTGGCCCGCTGTATCCTTGCCTCATCAAAATATTTTATTCACCAGCCATTTGTGTTCGTGGATTTATCTTTCTCTCGACTATCATCTGTATATATCAGGCACGTCTATAAATTGTGGGAGTGTGATCGTAGCCAGTCTAATATGCGTCTTGGGCTGAACTAGCTCCACAGGACCCTTAAAGTCAGAAGGCGTGTTCCTAGCCGCTATACATGTGGCTTCTTCAACGTTCCGGGCATAGAACGTATAACACTGTGTAAACGTAGTGTAATACAAGGGAAGAATGTATAACGCTATCTTCATCTTTGCAACCCTCCTTGACTGATTGCCCGATATACTATATCAGGATATCCTTATAAGGTTAACCAACTATGTTACCCATCAAGGATAATATGCAAGGGGCAATGGTGTCAAGGGTTTGGCTCTGATACACTTATCGCTACTACACAGAGAGAACTTTTCGAGGGGCCATGAAGTTGCGTCTAAAGGTCAAGGAAGTGGCTATTAGCCAGGGCTACAACCAATCAACGCTATCACGTAGGAGTGATGTTGACTTTAAGACGATTAAGCGCCTTTTCAGGGACCCATATCGTGATGTGGCTCTGTCTACAATCTATAAAGTCGCTAAGGCGTTGAAGACACCTTTAGATGAACTAATAGAAGAGCTTCCTGACGAATGATCCATTTTACCGTACTCGTGTCCTGATCTTTACCGCTCGTCTGTAGGGCTCCCATCCGCATTATCACCGCCACGCTTTCTTTTTGCCTTTCGTAGCTTTTCCCGTTTCCTCCGCGGCCCATAAAGCCGCTCAGCCATCGCCTCAACCGTCTCCATCACCTCCTTCAGCACAGGCTTATTCTGAAAAAAGATCACCTCGCTCGCCGCCTCCTGAAACGCCTCCTCCGTCACGTTCAGCCCCTTGTAGACCAGCAGCAGCAGCGAGGCGCAATTAGCCGCACGCACCTTTTCTATCTTTCGTCTCAGGTACTGCGGATGCCAGAAGCCCACCAGCTCAATCATAATTTTCCGCTTTTCATCCTGGTCGTCGACCAGAATAAAGTCCGGGATCATCACCGTATCTCCCAGCAGGAGCACCTCACTCTCACGCGCGAGCTGCCAGTGTCCTCGTTTATTTCCCATCTTTTGCTCGAACTCGCTCGCAAAGTCCTCTTCCAGGCGGCTGTCAAACGGGCCGCTC